>VOFC01000834.1_pt1 | contig 52000 bp, 60 predicted proteins | sample 5384161 | NCBI WGS metagenome assembly VOFC01 (sample SAMN12384722, study PRJNA508395) | human gut metagenome | isolation source: healthy gut B | host: Homo sapiens | reverse complement strand
CCATGGTTTATATTCTGCATTGCGACCTCGTCTTTTCGGTGTCGTGCATGAGTTTGGCCACTTTTGTGGCTTTGGCGTGCGGCGTGCGTGTGGATGAGTTCGCTATCGGCATGGGCCCGCAGCCATCCATAAAACAGAAGGGGGAGACCGAATTACTGCCGTCCGCTCCTGCCCATCGGAGGGTTTTGCGCCATGGAGGGCGAGGACGAGGCGATTCGATGACGACCGCGCGCGTTGGGCCGCCAGCCGGCATGGAAGAAGTTCATCATCTTCGTCGCGGGCGCGTTCATGAACTTCCCTGACGGTCTGCATCATCGCCTTGGATGCGGGTGCGCAGGCATTCTATTGACGACGGAGATCGTCGAGCTGAACCCCCGATTTCCCAAGCAGCAGGGGAGAGGACGGCCTGATGCCCGGCGACAATGATCTACGCCATCAACGGTGAGCGCATTTATTTAAAAACGTGTGTCGCTCATCATGGGCGCCACAGCGACACAGGCGTCGACATGACCGTCTGCGCGACGGCAAAAAGCTCGACCGCACGCTCACTTTAAGCAAGTCTACACCGACGAAAACGGTAAGGGAGTGCGCGAGGCCTACGGCTTTACCTACGCGGCCCGGATCGTCGAGGCGACGCCGCTTCTGCGCCTGCAATACAGCTGGTACCGACGATGGACTATGTCCGCATCGTGAGACTGAGCCTGCAAATGCTGCTTTCCGGGCGCGACGGGCGTGACTGATCTGAAGCAGCCCGGTCAGCATCGTCTCGACCATCACGGAGGTCGGCAAGGAGACCGAGGCCGAGGCGGGCTTCGGCGCGGCGCTTGAAAATATTCTCTACTTCGCCCGCGATGTTCGCGAGGGTGAACCTCGCCGTGATGAACCTTCTTCCCGCTGCCCGCGCGCTCGACGGCGGACACGTGCTGTTGTTCCTGCTCGTCAACGGCATCGCCGTGGCGCTTTCAAAAGGAAATTCCGTCAAATATCTGAACGTCATCAACGGCATCGGCTTTGCGCTTTTAATGGCGCTGATGCTGTTCGTCACGTTCCACGGTATTGTCGAAGCTCGCTGTGAGGAGGATGATCTTATGAGCAAACAAATTGTCGCAGGCGGCGTCGCTATCGGCGGCGGCGCGCCGGTCTGATCCGAAGTCGATGTGCAACGCACGCACTGAGGATCCATCGCGCAGATCCACGCGCTCGAAGAGGCGGGCTGCGAGATCGTGCGCGTCACGGTGCCCGGGCATGGAGGCCGCGCAGGTGAAATTAAGGAGAATATCTCCATCCGCTCGTCGCGGACATTCATTTCGACTACCGTCTCGCCGTCGAAGCGGCGGCGCGCAGTGCGGACAAAATTCACGCATCAACCCCGGCAACATCGGGGAGATGACCGCGTCAAGGCGATCGTAGACGCCTGCCGTGGTACAAAGGTCCCCATCCGCATCGGCGTGAACGGCGGCTCGCGCGAAAAGGAGCTGCTCGCAAAATATGGCCGCGTGACGCCCGAGGCGCTCGTCGAGGCGCGCTCAGACATGTGCGGCTGCTTGAAAAGTTCGATTTTACCGAGATCTGCATCTCGGTCAAAAGCTCTGATGTACCGCTCAACGCGGCGACCTATCGCCTTCTGCACGAAAAGGTCGACTATCCGCTCCACCTCGGCGTGACCGAGGCACGCCCACGATGGGGCTTTTGAAGTCCGCCATCGGCATCGGCGGCCTTCTGTGCGAGGGCATCGGCGACACGATGCGCGTCTCGCTCACGGCGGACCCTGTGGAGGAGGTCTACGCCGCCAAGCGCATTTTGCAGGCCTGCGGCATCCGCCGCAGCGGTGTGAACCTCGTCTCCTGCCCGACGTGCGGCCGCACGGCATACGACATGATCCCGATCGCCGAGGAGTTAGAGCGCCGTCTTGCCGACTGCAAGAAGAATATCACGGTCGCCGTGATGGGCTGCGTCGTCAACGGGCCCGGTGAGGCCTCGGCCGCCGATATCGGCGTGGCCGGCGGTAAAGGTGAGGGCATGATTTTCCGAAAAGGAAAAATCCTTTACAAAGTGCCGCAGGAAAAGCTTGTCGACGCTTTGATGGAGGAAATCCAAAAACTCTGACCGAGCGGAAACGATACTGAGATAAGGTTGTGGCTATGGCACAAAAGATTCCTTTTTTTGAATTATTCACCGACTTTTCGCCGGATTTTGACCTGCGCGTCCCGCTCAACGCCGCGATGGTCACGAACATGGTGCTTGAGCCGGAAAAGCGCATGATGACGCTCGACATGACCGTGCGCGCGGAGATGAACGACTCGACGCGCGAAACGGTCGAGCAGCTTCTTGCGCGCAATTACGACTTAAAGCGCGTGGACATCCACGTCAAATCAACGGCGGAGGCCTTTCCCGACATGTTGAAGAACGCTGGCCGCAAGGTGAGCGGCAGCGGGAGTGTCATCATGGGCCGCGAGATTGCAAAGGGAGAGTGCTCCCCATCAGCGAGCTGACGCCAAAGGCCGGTCACGTCGTCGTTGAGGGCAAGGTCTTCAAGTTTGACTGCCACGAGACGCGCCGCGCCGGCGTCTGGACGATGTTGCTCGAAATGACGGACTACGAAGGCTCGCTCTTCATCCGCCGCAGCATGCCCGAGCGCGAGGCGACGGAGCTTCTCGGCAAGATCAGCGTCGGCATGTGGCTGCGCGTCAGCGGCCGCATGGAGCTCTCCTACGATGGTAAGGGATATGCAGCTCAACCCGCAGGACATCATGCAGATCGACCACGCCGAGCGCACGGACACGGCGGAGGAAAAGCGCATCGAGCTGCACATGCACACCAACATGTCCACCATGGACGCGCTGACCGACACCGCCGCGGTCGTCAAGCGCGCGATCAAAAATGGGGATGCCCGCCATCGCCATCACGGATCACGGCGTAGCGCAGAGCTTCCCGGACGCCCGGCACACCGGCGAGGGTAAAATAAAACTCCTTTACGGCTGTGAGGGCTATTTTCTCAACAACATCGACGACCGTATCTGTGTGCACGGCCCGCAGGACGGCGATTTTTCGACTGAGATCTGCTGTTTCGACATTGAAACGACAGGTCTGAAGGTCGCGCACGATGCCATCACCGAGATCGGTGCAGTCATTCTGAAAGACGGCGAGATCGTCGACACGTTCCAGACCTTTGTCGACCCCGAGCGCCGGCTTTCGCCTGAGATCATCGGCCTGACCGGCATCACGGACGACATGCTGCGCGGCGCGCCGAAGCTGGAGGACGCGCTGCACGCGTTTTTGGCCTTTGCGGGCGGCCGCCCGCTCGCTGCGCACAATGCGGAGTTTGATATCAGCTTCATCCGCGCAGGCTGCAAAAAGTGCGGCATCCCGTTCGAGCCGACATATCTCGACTCGCTGATTTTCGCGCAGAATCTCCTGCCCGAGCTCGGCAAGTACAAGCTCGACATCGTGGCCGACCACTTGCAGCTCCCGCAGTTCAACCACCACCGGGCGTCCGACGATGCGGTCCCGGTCGCGCAGATGCTCGCGAAGTTTTTTGTCATGCTCGAAGAGCGCGGCGTCACGCGCCTCCAGCAGATCAACGACGAGATGACGAAGCTCCGCCCGCTCGGCGTCAAGCGCAACCGTTTCCCAAAGCACATCATTCTGATCGCCAAGAACAAGGTGGGCCTCAAGAACCTCTACCAGCTCATCTCGGCGTCGAACCTCAAATACTTTAAGCGCGTGCCGATCATCCCGAAAAGCGAGCTTGTCGCGCATCGCGAGGGCTTGATCATCGGCTCTGCCTGCGAGGCGGGCGAGCTGTTCCGCGCCATCGTCGACCACAAGGACTGGAATGAGCTCAAGCGCATCGCCTCGTTCTACGACTATCTTGAAATTCAGCCGCTCGGCAATAACCGCTTCATGGTGCGCGACGGCACGGTGCGCGACGACGAAGACCTCAAGGACTTCAACCGCACTGTTGTCAAGCTTGGCGAAGAGCTCGGCAAGCCCGTCTGCGCAACGGGCGACGTCCACTTCCTCGACCCCGAAGACGAGGTCTATCGCCACATTCTGCTTGCGTCGAAGAAATTTGCCGACGCGAACGAGCCCGTGCCGCTCTACTTCCGAACGACCGACGAAATGCTCAATGAATTTGACTATCTCGGCAAGGAAAAGGCCTATGAGGTCGTCGTGACGAACCCGCGTGCCATCGCCGAACAGGTGGAGGATATCGAGCTTCTGCCCAAGGGCAAGCTGTTCCCGCCGCGGCTTGAAAATTCGGAAGAAGACCTTAACCGCATGGTGTGGGGGAAAGCGCACGAGCTTTACGGCGACGATCTGCCGCAGCTGATCGTCGACCGGCTGAACGTCGAGCTCGGCAGCATTCTGGGCAAGTACGACGTCGTCTACATGTCGGCGCAGAAGCTCGTGCAGCGCTCGCTCGAGTGCGGCTACCTCGTCGGCTCGCGAGGGTCGGTCGGCTCGTCGCTCGTAGCGTACATGGCCGGCATCACCGAGGTCAACGCCCTGCCGCCGCACTACCGCTGCCCGAAGTGCCGCAACGTCGAGTTCCATGCGGGCGAGTACGGCTGCGGCGCGGACATGCCCGATAAAATGTGTCCTGTCTGCGGCACGAAGTATGCCAAGGACGGCTTCGACATCCCGTTTGAAACTTTCCTCGGCTACGGCGGCGGCAAGGTGCCGGATATCGACCTCAACTTCTCAGGCGAATATCAGGCGCGCGCCCACGCGCACGCGGTCGAGATGTTCGGCAAGACGCAGGTGTTCCGCGCGGGTACGATCGGTACGCTCGCGGAGAAGACGGCCTACGGCTTCGTCAAAAAAATACCTCGAGGAAAACGGCATCGCCGCGGGCAATGCCGAGATTGACCGCCTGACGGCGGGCTGCGTCGGTGTGCGACGCACGACTGGCCAGCATCCCGGCGGACTCGTCGTCGTGCCGGACGATTTGGAAATCGAGGATTTCTGCCCCGTGCAGCACCCGGCCGACGACCCCGACAGCGACACCATCACCACGCACTTTGAATACCACTGCATGGAGGATAACCTCCTCAAGCTCGATATGCTCGGTCACGATGACCCCACCATGATCCGTATGCTCGAGGATCTCACCGGCGTGAACGCCCGCGAGATCCCGCTCGACGACCCCGACACGATGTCGATCTTCATCGTCCAAGGTGCTCGGCTACGAGAACGACGAAGTGCTCGGCCCCACGGGCGCCGTCGCGATCCCCGAGTTTAACACGCGCTTCACGCGCCAGATGCTCGTCGACACGCAGCCCAAGGACTTCAACACGCTGCTGCGCCTTTCAGGCTTCTCCCACGGCACGGACGTGGGCTCGGCAACGCGAAGGATCTGATCGTCAGCGGCACGGCGAGCGTTCTGGAGACCGTCGGCTGCCGTGACGATATCATGCTCTACCTCATCTCTATGGGGCTTGACCCGAAGATGAGCTTTAAGATCATGGAGGCCGTCCGAAAGGGGCAAGGTCAAAGGCGGCAAGGCGGGGGACTGGCCGATGTGGGTCGAAGAGATGCGCAAGCACGACGTGCCGGAGTGGTACATCGAGTCGCTTGCGAAGATCGGTTACCTCTTCCCGAAAGCGCACGCGGTCGCGTATGTTATGATGGCGTTCCGTATCGCGTGGTTCAAGGTGCACGAGCCGCTCGCGTTCTACGCGACGTTCTTCTCCATCCGCGCCAAGGCGTTTGACGCCGCCGAGTGCTGCAAGGACGCCGACGCACTGCGCCGCCGCATCCGCGAGATTGAAAACAACAAGGACGCGACCGCCGTGGAGCAGGACTTGATGACGACGCTTGAAGTCTGCTACGAATTCTGCCTGCGCGGCTTCCACTTTGAGCCCATCGATATCTACCGCAGCGATGCGACGAAGTTCGTCGTCACGGAAAACGGCCTGCTGCCGCCGTTCACGTCCGTCCGCGGACTCGGCGAGGAACAGCGCTCGACACCGTCGAGAAGCGCAAAGGAAGGACTTTATCGGTGGAGGAGTTTTTCCCTTTGCTGCAACAAGCTGTCGCAGACGCATATCGACCAGCTGCGCGCGCTGGGCGCGTTTGCGAGATTGCCTGAAACGAGCCAGTTAACTTTGTTTTTTGACACACTGTGTTGTATTCTTCCCTGCGTACTCGCAGGGGGGCGTTCCTGCACCGTGCAGGGGACGCGGGATAAGGGCCATTCTCTCGCGTGAGAGAATGGCCCCCTTATTTAAGAAGAACGCGAGGGAGGGCCCTCGACCCCCGACATTGGCAGCTTACAGCTTGAATAACTGCACACGCTGCGCAATGTAGAAGTGCAGTGTATGGCTTCGCCATGAATCTTCTGCGAGTCGTCACCGATTAAACCGCGCCTTACCCGTGAGGCGCGTGTGACGATAGTTAGGGCAGCGACTGCGTGCGGAATGCGGCATTGCTGCGCTCGCCGCATTGTGGAGACTGGCGGTGGACGGTGATTACTGCGAACTTCTACAAGATGGGCAGAGCGGCACCCGCAAGGGGTGTGCCGCATCCGTAAGGCAGTCAGAGCCGCCAACGGCTGCGCAACAGCGGGTAGTAGGAGCAGACAAATCGTATAGCGGCTCAACGCGGCTTTGCCGCGCGCAGGTATTACATCTCCATTCGGAGGCATAGAAGTCATTCAAGCCCGAGACTGCCAATCAATCCCTTTCTCTTGGGGGGTTCAAAGGGGATATTCTCTTTCGAGGAAGAAATATCCCCCCACCTCTACCCGCACGGTACGGTGTACCCCTTACCCTTTAGGGCAAAACGCAAAAAATAGAACCTACCTTGCGGTAGGTTCTATTTTTAGGTCTTGAGTCCCAGTTCGACGGCGCGGCGAAGTCTAACCTTAACCGTCGAGCGCTTCGTCGATCGTGGGATCAGCGCCTCGCGGTCGCGGTTGAGCGTGCCGCCGAGGGAAGGTAGTTCGACGCGTGGTTCGAGCGGGAAGATGCTGCCGTCAGAGTCGATGTGCTCAAAAAGAGGCGTGTTTCACGCATCAGCTCGGGCGGCTCCATCATCTTGAACTCGCCGCTCGCGATCCAGTCGTGCAGCGGCGTGCCCGAGGCGACGCGAAGCGTCAAAAACGCGATATAGTCGGGCTTCATGCGGGGAAACGGCCTTCGCCGTGTCGATGGCGTGAGGCCTGCCAGTCGCCGTTCGCGCCCGCCATGCCGTTGATGGCCGTGACGGAGGTGGCGATGCCCGCCTGCTTTGCAGCGGATGGCGTTTAAGACGATCTCCTCGGCAGTAACGCCCTTGCAGAACTTTTTCAAGAACTCCTCGTTGCCGCTCTCAAGGCCGATATACACGATGCCGAGCCGTGCTCGCGCAGCGTACGCAGCTCGTCGTCCGTCTTGCGCATGATGGCCTTGGTCGTTGCGTAAGCCGCAACGCGCTTGCAGGTATTAGGGAAATGGTCGCAGATATAGTCGAGAACGGTCAGAAGATAGTCCATCGGCAGGATCAGCGCGTCGCCGTCGGCTAAAAAGATCTTCTCGATATAGCGCCCGTAGGCGCGCGCCTCGTCGAGGTCGGAGAGCACCTGCTCAATGGGGTTGATGGAGAACTTTTTGTCCTTGTACATCGTGCAGAACGCATTTGTTGTGGCTGCACCCGAGCGTGCACTGCACAATGAGGCTGCGCGCCTCGCTGGGGACGGTAAACGGCTCCGGAATAGTGCATCAAGGGTTCCTCCCTTACAAAATCAGCCGAGCTTGGCTTTGGCACTTGTCCATGAAGCGATCCACGGTGATGACGGCGCGCTGGTGCGTGCCCTCGCCGATGGGCCGGCGGTGTCGGTCGCGGTGGCCTTGAAGTCGACCATCTTGCCGTTTGCGGAAATATCCGTGACCTCGACGGTAACGGTGATCTCCATGCCAACGGGCGAGGGGAGACATGGGAGACCTCGACCTTGGTGCCGACGGTGCTCTTACCCTCGGGCAGCTCCTGCTGGAGATAGGTGAAGGCGGCGTTTTCCACCATGGCGATGAGGTACGGCGTGCCGAAGACCGGGAGGCCGCCGCTGCCAAGCGCGGCAGCGGTCATATCCTCCGTGACGGTTTTCTGAACGGTAAAAGTATCTCCGATTTTCATCTTAAAAAACTCCTTTACGATATTATTTGGCAGCTTTGACCTTGATCCAGAGCTTGCTCAGCTCGCGCATGAGGGTCCTGGTTGTCGTGGAACATCTCGTCCTTGTCGTAGCCGCTGCGGGGAAGGTAGGCGGCATTGTCCGCGTAGAGATCCTCAGACGAGGTCATCTCTTCAAACACTTCCGCGTTGGGAGAAGTATAACCCACCGTTTCGGTGTTGTCAAACGCGGCTTCATAGGTGAGCATGTAGTTGATGAACTCGTGGGCGAGCTTGGGATTCTCGGCATTTTGGGGAATGACCATGGCATCGCACCAGATGTTCGTGCCCTGGGAGGGCATATAGAAGCTCATGTCTTCGTTTTCATCAAGCACCACGGCCGCGTCGCCGGGAGTAGACGACGGCGATGTCCTTATAGCCGTTTATCATACCGTCGATGACCTCGTCGGTCACGTAGACGGGGACATGGTGTTGTTCATCTGCAGGAGCCACTCATAGGCGTTGTTGATCTCGTTGGGGTCCTCGGTGTTCATCGAGTAGCCCAGCGCCTTGAACGCCATCATGAACGAGTCGCGCTCGGAATCGTAGATGTAGATGTGACCGGCGTAGTCGGTGTTGCGCAGGACCTCCCAGCCCTCGCTCTCGATGACGGCAGGGTCGACGTTCTCGTGGTTGTAGACGAGACCGACGCTGCCCCAGAAGTAGGGGATGGAGTACGTGTTGTCCGGGTCGTAGCTCATACCGAGCACGGCATCAGACATGTTCTCCATGTTGGGGATCATGCTCTTGTCAAGCGGCTGGAGGAAGTCCTCGTTCATCAGGCGTTCGATCATGTAGTCGGACGGAATGATGACATCGTAGCGGTCGCCGGCCATGAGCTTGGTGTACATCATCTCGTTGGAGTCGAAGTTCTCGACGATGACGCGCACGCCGTACTGCTTTTCAAAGTCGGAGATGACGTTCTCGCCGAGGTACTCGCCGGGGAGATAGAGCTTCAAAACGTTGCTGCCGTACTTCTCGACAGCCGCGGCGCTCTTGTGCTGCTGGGAAAGTCTCGCGCCCACGGTGCCGCCGACAACGGCCAGCGCCAGCACGGCGGCAACAGCCGCCATGGCCTTGCGGCTCACGGCGCGGGAGGACTTGCCGTCCTTTTCGCGCTTTTCGCGCACGATCGGCACGATGTTCACGACGCCGAGCACCAGCGTAATGAGAAGAATCACAATGGTAGAAAGGGCGTTGATGGACGGGTTGACGCGCTTGGACATCGTGTAGACCAAAATCGAAATGTTGTTGACGCCGTTGCCTGTCGTAAAGTACGAGATGACGAAGTCGTCAAAGCTCATCGTGAACGCAATGAGTGCGCCGGAGACGATACCCGGCTTGATCTGCGGCACAATGACTTTCGCGAGCGCCTGGAACGGCGTTGCGCCAAGGTCCATCGCTGCGTCGATCAGGTTAGGGTCGAGCGAGCGGAGCTTCGGCGTAACGGAGAGCATCACGTAGGGGATACAGAACATGATATGCGCGATGAAGCGTGCCGAAGCCTTTTTTGACGGTGAGGACGCTGAAAAACATCAGAAGTGAGATGGCCGTGACGATATCGGGGTTCATCACGGGCAGGTCGTTGATGCGCTCGACCATCTTCTGCACAACCTTGCGGGATTTGGAGAGGCCGATGGCCGTGATCGTGCCGACGACTGTCGCGACGACCGTCGCGATGACGGCGATGATGACCGTGTAGAGCACAGCCTCCATCATCGTCGAATCGGCGAACATCTTTTCATACCAGCGGAGCGAGAAGCCGCCGAACTTCGTCAGCGAGCGGGAATCGTTGAACGAAAAGATGATGATATAGAGGATGGGGAGGTAGAAGAAGAGCATCGTGAGCGTCAGGATGATCTTCGAGCCGACAGAGGTTTTCTTTTTCATGCGCTTCTCACTCCTTTCCCTGCGAGGCGACCTGAACGTCCGCCTTGCGCGTCAGCCACATCGAGATCATGATGATGACCGCCATGATGAGCGAGATGGCCGAGCCGAAGTTCCAGTCGCCAGTGGTGAGGAACTGCGTTTCAATGATGTTGCCGACGAGGACGTACTGTCCGCCGCCGAGAGGCTTCGGAACGAAGAAGCTCGACACCGCGGGCAGGAACACGAGCGTGATGCCGGAGATCACGCCGGGAAGCGAGAGCGGCAGCGTCACGCGCAGGAATGCCTGCACCGGCGTTGCACCGAGGTCGTTGGCGGCTTCCAAAAGGCTTTTGTCCATCTTGGCAAGGGACGTGTGGATCTGCAGGATCATAAAGGGAATGAAGTTATAGACCATGCCGAGGATGACGGCAAAGCTCGTGTGGATCATCGACACGGGGCCGATGCCGAACCACGAAAGGATCGTGTTGAAGATGCCCTCGTCCTGCAAAATGCCCATCCAAGCATAGGTGCGCACCAGCATGTTGACCCAGGTCGGCATGGTGATGAGCAGAATTAAGATCGTATTCCTGCGGCCGCCGCGCTGCGCGATGACGTAGGCGATGGGGTAGCCGAGCGCAACGCAGATGAGCGTTGTGATGAGCGCGATATAGAGCGAGCGCAGCAACACATCCATAAAGACCTTGTCCGTGACGAAGCGGGCAAAGTTCTCAAAGGTGAACTGGAATGTCAGCACCGAGTTGCCGGAGGTCGTGAAGGCATAGAGCGCGATCAGAAGCATCGGCACCACGATGATCGCGATGATCCACGCGATATACGGGTAAGTCATGGAACGAAAGCGCTTCACCACTGGCCCTCCTTCTTCATCACGTGGATGTCCTCGGGACGGAAGACAAGGCCGACCTGCTCGCCCTCTTCAAAGGCGTGGGTGGTGGAGACCTTGTACTCATAGCCCTCGGTGGAGAAGGTCACATCGTAAACGCCCGGGGTGATGGTCTCGGGGTCGAAGTCGTACTTGACGTCCGTGATCTCGACCTGCTCGCCGTCTTCGAGGGACCACGCCGACGCGCTGGCCCAGGTCTCAAGGTCGGTGTCGAGCGCGATGCTCTCCTGAATGTCCTCGACCTTTTTGAAGAAGTTCATCGCGTAAATTTCTTCCTGATAGACCTTGCTCTCGACGCGGTTCTGCGCTACGACGAGCACCTTGACAGTGATAGACGTATCGTTCGCGGTGGCAAAGGTGACGGTGTAGTTGCCGGTCTCGGGCTTGATGTCGTATTCGACGGTCTTGATGGAGATGGGCTCTTCGGTCTCGGCGTCCCACGCCTCGGCAGAGGCGAGGGCGACGATCTTGGCCTCGTCGAGCTCCTCTACGTCCTCCACGTCCAGAAGGAAGGCATTCGCACTGATCTTCTCGCCCTTTTCCTCATTGAAAACGGGGCGATCCTGCGAGACCTGCATCTTCACGGTGATGGAGGTACCGACGCGCGTTTCGACCACGGTTTCATAGTGCATGCCCTTGAAAAGCTGAGACTTGACCGTGCCCTTGAGCATACCCTCGGCACGCGGGACAATGTCGAGGTGCTCGGGGCGGATGACGACGTCGACCTTTTCGTTCTTATTGTAGCCGCGGGCACGGCAGGCGTACTTCTTGTCCTCGAACATGACGAGGTCGTCCTCAAGCATGACGCCGTCGATGATGTTCGTCTCGCCGATGAACTTGGCGACGAATTCGTTGACGGGGGTGCGGTAGATTTCGGTCGGCGTACCGATCTGCTGAATTTCACCCGCATTCATGACGACGATCTTGTCGGACATCGTCAGCGCCTCTTCCTGATCGTGCGTGACGAAGATGAACGTGATGCCGACCTCCTGCTGGATGTATTTGAGCTCCTGCTGCATCTCCTTGCGGAGCTTTAAGTCGAGCGCGCCGAGCGGCTCGTCGAGCAGCAGCACGCTTGGCTCGTTGACGAGCGCGCGGGCGATGGCGATGCGCTGCTGCTGGCCGCCGGAGAGCTCGGTCACGTTGCGGTGGGCATAGTCCTCAAGGCTCACAAGGCGCAGCATACGCATGACTTTCTGCTCGATGACGTCCTTCGGCTCCTTTTTGAGCGTCAAGCCAAAGGCGATGTTGTCGTACACGTCCATGTGGGGGAAAAGGGCATACTTCTGGAAGACGGTGTTGATCTCGCGCTTGTAGGGCGGGACGCTGACGATGTCCTCACCGTCGAAGAGCACCTTGCCCTCGCTCGGCTGCAAAAAGCCGCCGAGGATGCGCAGCAGTGTCGTCTTGCCGCAGCCAGAGGGGCCGAGCAGCGTGACGAACTCATTTTCGTAAATGTCAAGAGAGACGCCCTTGAGAACGACCTGTCCGTCTTCAAAGCTCTTGACGATGTTCTTGAATTGAATGATCTTTTTCTTTTCTTCGGCCATTTCCGATATCCTCACAATTTTATAGAATAGTAGTTAAAAAAGCGGGGGCGTGCAGACCCAGAGGATGCGCGCGGTGGTCTTGCGTTCATTTTTGAGGTAGTGGAACGTTTTGCCGTGGAGATAGAACGTTTCGCCGCGGCACACGACGCTGCGTTCGCCGTCGCACTCTAAAATGACGCTGCCATCGAGCACGTAACCGAACTCCTCGCCGTTGTGCGGCTCGACCTCGAACGATTCGCCGCCGGCGGGAAGCTCGATCAAAATGGGCTCCATCTGGTTTTTCTGCGTGTTGGGAACGATCCAGTTGACGGTGCAGTTCTCGCGCTCGTCGACGAAAAAGTCTTCGGAGCGGAAGACAAACTGGTCGTTTTTATCCTCCTGGAAGAATTCCGAGAGGTTGGTGCCGAGCGCCTCCAGAATATCGCTGAGCGAGTCGATCGAGGGGGAGGTAAGGTCGCGCTCTAACTGGGACAAAAACCCCTTCGTCAGCTCGCTTCGGCTGGCAAGCTCCTCCAGAGTCAGTCCCTGTCGCGTTCGCAGCTGCTTGATCTTATTGCCGATGTCCATGCACATGCCTCCTCGTTCGATATACTAAACTTTTGGTCAGTTTTTGCTAAACCGAGACTATTATACACAGCGCGTGCAAAATTGCAAGAGTATATTTAACAAAAAGTTCAATATTTTGAACTTTTGAAAAATAAAACAGCGAAGAGCCAGTTGCAGCTCTCCGCTTGTGGGATTTAACCAAAGTACTTCTTTTTTGAAACGGGACCTCATCCACCTGAAACTCGCGTCCGTGCAGATATTCGAGGATGCCCGCGTCGGTGGGGAAGTCGAAGCGCAGGCGGTAGGAGTAAAGCGCCTGCTGCGTTTCGCCGTATTTGCGGTTCACGCTGCCGATGCCGTACTTGCCGTCGCCGAGCAGCGGGTGACCGAGATCCGCCATGCTTGCGCGGATCTGATGGGTGCGGCCGGTGAGGAGCTCGACCTCCAGAAGCGACAGCTCGCCGCGCGTCTGGAGCGTTTGGTATAAGGTGATCGCGCTGCGGCCTTCGGGCACGGGGCGGTGATAGACGCGTACGGTGTTGCTCTTCTCGTCCTTGCGCAGAAAGCACTCGATGCGGCCCTTCGGCGGCTCGACGCGGCCGAGGGCGATACATAAATAGTATTTGGCGATCTCGCGGTCGCGAATCTTGTCGTTCAGGATGCGCAGCGCTTCAGCGTTTTTCGCTGCAATGACAATGCCGCCAGTGTTGCGGTCGATGCGGTTGCAGAGGGCGGGGGTGAAGGCGTTCTCCTCGCGTGGCCGCCACTCGCGCTTTTGATAGAGGTAGGCGAGCATGTGGTTGACGAGCGTATTGACTTTCTCGTGCTCGTCGGCGTGGGCAAGCATTCCCGCGGGCTTGTCGAGCAGCATGATGTTCTCGTCCTCATAGACGATCTTGAGCCGCGGCGTCGTGATCGTGAGGTAGACGTTTTCCTCGCTCGGCGACTCGAAAAACTCATCGTTGATGTAGCACTGTAAAATATCGCCCGCGACGAGCTTCTGGTCGCGCTGGGCGCGCGCGCCGTTGACCTTGATGCGCTTGAGGCGGATGTACTTCTGCGCCAGCGAGGCGGGAAGCAGGGGGAAGGCCTTGCCGAGAAAGCGGTCAAGCCGCTGATTTTCGTCATTTTTTCCGATGTGAAACTCCCGCATGGGCGGCACCTCCGCTTGCGCAGCGCGCGATTTTCTGCTATTGTACGATAGCGGGCAAAAAAAGTAAAGAAATCCTGTCAAAATTTTTGCCGCAACCGTGAAAAAAGTATTTGACAATCGAGAAAACGTCCTCTATAATATCACTCGTGTCATTGCGAGGTGTAGCATGGTTTTAGATGTAAAACGTATCATTAACACCCCCGGAGGCAGAATTCCCTTTGACTTTACAGAGGACTTTTCTGATGTGGACTTCGGCGGCGTGTGTCCTGCGGTTCGGCCGGTCTCAGTGGTAGGGCAGGCAGAGAACATTGCGGGGATGCTGCGGTTACAGTTTGACCTGACTACAACGCTTTCCGCCGTGTGCGATCGCTGCGGAGCGCCGTTTGATCTTCCGTACAAGGTCCCGTTCGAGTGTCTGCTCGCTGAGGAGCTGGAGGAAGACGACAACGACGATATCCTGCTGCTTGACAACGGAACCGTTGATCTCAGCGAGCTGGCGCGGGAGACGTTCATCCTCAATATGCCAAGCAAGACCCTTTGCCGCGAGGATTGCAGGGGCTTGTGTTCCGGCTGCGGTGTCAACCTCAACTATGAGAAGTGCCGCTGCAAAAAGGAAGTCGACCCCAGGTTAGCAGCCCTCGCAAAGCTTTTGGAACAATAAATTCGCTGTTCATTCAGCTTAACTTTAAGGAGGTGTCAACATGGCAGTCCCCAAGGGGAAAGTATCCCGTCAGAGACGTGATAAGAGACGTTCTTCTCACTGGAAGCTCACCGCTCCCGCGCTCGTTGCGTGCCCGAAGTGCGGCGCTCTGCACCAGCCTCACAGAATGTGCCCGGAATGCGGTACCTACAACGGCCGTCAGGTCAAGGTCATCGAGTCCAAGGTCGCAGCCGAATAATTGATTCGGAACGAAAATCGTTAAGAAAAGCTGAGTGGAACTCCACTCAGCTTTTTCTTATGCCGCAAGAGAAGGTTAGCCTTGCGTAACCTCGAAAATTCGGTTATACTGTATTTGTAATATTTTGCTTTGCGATAAGGAGCGGTGCGTTTCTGCGCCGCTTTGGAATAAAGGAGGCAGAGAGATGAAACCTTTGGTTGCGATCGTTGGACGGCCGAACGTCGGCAAGTCCATGCTGTTTAATAAGCTCATCGGCCAGCGGCTCTCCATCGTCGAGGATACGCCGGGCGTCACGCGCGACCGCATCTACGGCGAGAGCGAGTGGTGCGGCCGCAAATTCCGTCTGGTGGACACCGGCGGTATCGAACCGCGCACGGACGATCAGATTTTGTCGTTCATGCGCGAGCAGGCGGAGATCGCCATTCGCCACGCGGACGTGATCGTTTTTCTGACGGACGTGAAGACCGGCCTGACGGCTTCCGATCAGGAGGTCGCGAATATGCTGCTGCGATCCCGCAAGCCCATCGTGCTGGCGGTCAACAAGATGGACTCGACCGGACGGGTCAACCCCGATTTTTATGAGTTCTACAATTTAGGCCTCGGCGATCCCATCGCCGTTTCCGCCGTGCACGGCCACGGCACGGGCGACCTGCTCGACGCGTGCTTACAGTATTTCCCGCCCGAGGATGACGAGGAAGAGGATGAAGATGTCATCAAGGTCGCCATCATCGGAAAACCCAACGTCGGCAAATCCTCGCTGACGAACCGCATTCTCGGCACCGAGCGCATGATCGTCAGCAACGTCGCGGGCACAACGCGCGACGCCATCGACTCCTACTTTGAAAACGAGCAGGGCAAGTATGTCTTTATCGACACCGCCGGTATGCGCAAAAAGTCGAAGGTCGACGACGTGATCGAGCGCTACAGCGTGCTGCGCGCCACGATGGCCATCGACCGCGCGGACGTGTGCCTCATCATGATCGACGCGACCGAGGGCGTGACCGAGCAGGACACCAAGGTCGCGGGGCTTGCGCACGAGGCGGGCAAGGCCTGCATCATCGTGGTCAACAAGTGGGACCTTGTCGAGAAGGACGGCAAGACCATGGACAAAATGCGCGACGACATCCGCCGCGACCTCTCCTACATGACCTATGCGCCGATCCTCTTCATCTCGGCGGCGACGGGCCAGCGCGTGCCGCGCCTTTTTGAGATGATCAACTACGTGCACAACCAGTCCTGCATGCGCATTTCGACCGGCATGCTCAATAACATTCTGGCCGACGCGCAGACGCGCGTGCAGCCGCCGACGGACCGTGGCCGCAGACTGAAGATCTATTACATGACGCAGGTAGGCGTGTGCCCGCCGCACTTCGTCATCTTCTGCAACGAGCGGAAGCTCTTCCATTTCTCCTACCAGCGCTACCTTGAAAACTGCATCCGCAACGTCTTTGGACTGGAGGGCACGCCGGTCATCATGTCGATTCGCGAGAAGGGAGGATAAGGAAGACTGATGGGGAATTTATCCTGATGAGGTCACTACGTTCGCAGCAGTAGTGCTGTATGGCGCACCGGTCGCCGTTGCGGTGCTGTCGTATCTTTTGGGTTGCATCAACGGCGCGATCGCAACGTCGCACATTTCTACCATGACGACGTGCGCCGCCATGGCAGCGGCAACGCGGGGCTGACGAATTTTTACCGCAATTACGGCGCGAAGTGCGCGCCCATGGTCATCGCGTTCGACATGCTCAAGGCCGTCGGCGCGGTGCTGCTGGGCAATTATTTCCTGGGCTATCTTCTCGGCTGGGGCGCCGCAGGCAAGTATTTCGGCGCACTGTTCTGCGTCATCGGCCATATGTTTCCGGTGTTTTACGGCTTCAAGGGCGGCAAGGGCATTTTGTGCAGCGGCACGCTGCTGCTGCTTCTCGACTGGCGCATCGCGCTCGTCGGCTGGGGCGCGTTCGTCGTGCTGTGGCTCACGACGCGCTATGTGTCGCTCGGCTCGGTCGCCGCGGCGGTCAGCCTGCCGTTTACCACGTATTTCGTATTCCATAACACGGCCTGCACAGTGCTCGGCACGTGCATTTCGCTTCTTGTGCTGTGGGCACACCGCAGCAACATCAAAAGACTCTTAAGCGGTACGGAGAGCAAGTTCCATTTCCATGTGAACGCGCCCAAGCCGGGGGAGGACGAATGAACATTGTAGTGCTTGGCTCGGGCGGCTGGGGTACCGCCGCCGCGATGCTGTTATCGGACAACGGCCATACCGTCGCGCTCTGGTCGCACGACCCGAAAAAGGCGGAATTACTGGATAAGACAAGGGAAAATCCTTTACTCAAAGGCGTGCGCATTCCCGAGCGCATCGCCGTCACGAGCGACTTAGCGGTGCTCCAAAATGCGGAGATGGCCGTCTTCGCGTCGCCGTCGTTTGCACTGCGCTCCGTTGCGCATGAGGCTGCGCCGCACCTGAAAAAAGGCACGCTGCTCGTCTCGCTTACGAAGGGTATTGAGCGCGGAACGCACCTGCGCATGAGCGAGATCATCGCACAGGAATGCGGCGAGGGCTATCGTATCGCAGTGCTCTCCGGCCCCTCGCACGCCGAGGAGGTCGCGCGCCGTCTGCCGACGGGCTGTGTGGCGGCGTCCGCCGATCAGGCGAGCGCCGAGGCCGTGCAGCGCGCGTTCATGAACGAGGTCTTCCGCGTCTACACGCACGACGACGTCGTCGGCGTGGAGCTTGCGGGCGCGCTCAAGAACGTCGCGGCGCTGTGCTGCGGCATCAGCGACGGCTGCGGCATGGGCGACAACACCCGTGCGCTGCTCATCACCCGTGCGCTGAGTGAGATCTCGCGCCTGGCCGAGTGCATGGGTGGGCGCAAGGAGACGCTCGCCGGTCTTGCTGGCATGGGCGATCTCATTGTCACGTGTACGTCGATGCATTCACGCAACCATCGCGCGGGCATTCTGATCGGTCAGGGCAAGAGCGCGCAGGAGGCCATGGACGAGGTCGGCGCGGTCGTCGAGGGCTATTACGCCGCGCGCAGCGCGCACGAGCTCGCGCAGCGCTACGGCGTAGAGATGCCGATCTCGACGGCAGTGTACGAGGTCCTCTACGAGGGCAAGAGCGCCGCGCCGCTCATCGGCGTTCTGATGAGCCGCACGCCGAAGAAAGAAAGCGATTGCAGCTGGTTATGACTCAAAAGCGAGGGGCAAAGCCCCTCGCTTTTGAAAAAGTTTCACTTCGTTCTGTGCCGAGCTGTCCGCGTAAGCGGACAACTCGACACTCACTACGTGCAAAGAATTTTTCTGACGCGCACGCCCCAGGGCGGTCTCTCTTGCCGCTCTGCGGCAATTCACCTTCTGTCGTCAGAAAAATGATTTAAATTTATTTGCGCCGTGCGCGGCGCAAACTCTGCGAGGCTTTTGCGCCTGCGGGCGCGAAAAAATATATTGAGGGTAACGATGGATATTTTGACGCAAATTGAGAATTACCGGCCTTACAATGAGCAGGAGAAGCGGGATAAGGGATTGATCCTCGACTGTCTGCGCGCGTTTGAGGATGTGTTTACGCGGGAAAATGCACTGGCGCACATGACGGCGTCGGCCTGGGTGGTGAACGAGCGCTTCGACCGCGTGCTGATGGCGTATCACAACCTCTACGATTCGTGGTCGTGGCTCGGCGGACACGCCGACGGAGACGAGGATCTGCTCGCCGTCGCGCTCAAGGAGGTCCGCGAGGAGAGCGGCGTCAAAAACGTCCGTCCGGCAAGCGAGGACATTTTCTCGCTTGAGGTGCTGACTGTCGACGGCCACATGAAGCGCGGGAAGTACGTCTCCTCGCACCTGCATCTGAACGTCACGTATCTTCTCATCGCGGACGACACGGACGCGCTCACGGTCAAGCCCGACGAGAACAGCGGCGTGAAATGGTTCACGCCCGAGGGCGCGGTGCAAGCCAGCAGCGAAAAATGGTTTCGCGAGCATATCTACAATAAACTCAACGAGAAGATGCGGCAGTTTCACGCGGAAAAGAAATAAAAGGGAAAGCCGCCCCATGGCGGCTTTTTTCGTGCGCATCACAGCGCTTTGCAGTACATTTCTTCAACCGCGCCGAGGGAGGGGCGCTTTTTTCCACTCGGCGCAAAGCCGAAGGACTCATAAAACCTGATTGCGCTCGTGTTCTTTTCGAGCACCCATAGCACGAGCGTTTCATAGCCTGCTTCCTTCACGTCTGCGAGGAGTCGCTCCATCATCGCTTTTCCGTGGCCCTTGCGCCAGTTTTCCGGGAGCGAGTGGATGCAGATCAGCTCCGCGCAGCCGGCCATGTCTTCGTCCCGCGCCTCGCTCCACCATGCGATGCAGTGCGCTTTGCTGTCCAGCTCCAGAAGGTAGCCATTGCCGAACCTCTCATTAAGAAGGTGACGATACATCGCTCTGGCCGGTTCAAGCTCGGTACATTTTGCAAGGATCTCTGCGGGGACGATCTCCCGGAAGGCGGCCTTCCAGCTCTCTGTCTGCACGTAGGCGAGGCGCTCTTCATCGCCGGGACAAACACGTCTGATGCGCTCCATTGATATCCTCCTAAACAAAATGTTTCGTTGGGCTTTGCTCCAGTATAGCAGAACGGAAGGGCGGCGCAAGCGGAAAAGCAAAAAGAAGCACTGCTTTCGCAGTGCTTCTAATCTGTTTGGTCGCTTAGATCGCGCGGGTAACCTTACCGGAACGCAGACAGCGGGTACAAACATAGACATGGCGGGGCGTACCATTGACGATAGCCTTCACGCGCTTGACGTTGGGCTTCCAGGGACGATTGGAACGACGGTGAGAGTGGGAAACTCTGATACCGAACGCAACACCCTTGTCGCAAAACTCGCACTTTGCCATCCGTTGCACCTCCTTGCTGTAGTCAAATCAAGGCTTGGTCTTTCACAAGCAGTTGATACTATAACAGATTGCATCACAAAATGCAAGTACTATTTTCAAAAAAGATGAAAAAATCTGTAATTTTTCCGCTCGCGGCGCAAATGCGAAAAAAGCGTGGCGCGGCAGGGCGTTTTCGCTTGTAAAAAAGGGGGGCAGCGATTATAATTAAAGTGTATTTTATCACGCGGGCAAAGGCCCGCATGGAGGGAACTATGAATACCAATCGCTCCGTCCGCGTAAAGGACATCGTAGAAAAATTTCAGATGGAGGTCATCAACAAGGGCACGGATTACGACACCGAGATCTTGACCATCACGGACGTCAACCGCCCGGGCCTCCAGTTCATCGGCTTTTTCGATTATTTTGATCCGAGAAGATTGCAGATCATCGGCAAGAGTGAGGTGACGTTCCTGCGCGGCTACTCGGCCGAGGAGCGGCGCAAGCGCTTCGAGGACCTGTTCTGCTATGAGATCCCGGCGCTGGTGATCTCGCGCAATTTAGATGTTTTCCCGGAGTGTCTTGAAATGGCGCAGAAGCATGGCCGCACGCTGCTTCGCACGAAGTACACGTCCGTCGAGTTCACCGCCATGACCATCGACTACCTAAACCACGTGCTGGCGCCCATGATCACACGCCACGGCGTGCTGGTGGACGTGTACGGCGAGGGCGTGCTGATCCTCGGCGACAGCGGCATCGGCAAGAGCGAGACAGCCATCGAGCTCATCAAGCGCGGCCACCGCCTCGTCGCGGACGACGCGGTCGAGATCAAGCGCATCGGCGCGACGCTCTCGGGCACGGCGCCTGAGCTCATCCGCAACTATCTTGAGGTGCGCGGCGTCGGCGTGATCGACGTGGAAAAGCTCTTCGGCGTGGGCTCTGTGCAGGATTCGACGCAGATCGACCTTGTTATCCAGTTTGAAAAGTGGGCGGACGACAAATTCTATGACCGTCTGGGTCTCGACGAAAACGACACGACCATCCTTGATGTGCCCGTGCCGCAGATCACCATTCCCGTCAGTGCGGGCCGTAACCTCGCCGCGATCGTGGAGCTGGCAGCGATGAACAACCGCCAGAAGAAGCACGGCTTTAACTCCGCGCGCGAATTCGCCGCGCAGATCGACGGCCACATTGACCGCGTGACCCGCGAAAATGAGCTGAAAAACCAGAATCCGTGAACGGAGGAGCATCTATGTCTTGGGAAACCGCACTTGACCGCCAGATCCATGACTATCTGCCCGACCTCAAATGGGCCGCAGATGAGCCGATGGCAAAGCATACGTCGTTCCGCATCGGGGGGCCGGCCAAACGCATGGCCTTTCCGAAAACGCGCGAGCAGCTCGTTGTGCTGATGGGCTTTTTGCAGGACGCAGGCGTCAAGCCGCTGCTGATCGGCAACGGCACGAACCTGCTCGTCGCCGACAAGGGCCTTGACACTGTGGTCATCGACACGTCCGCCGAGCTTTCTCATATTGAGCTGACGGACGAGGGCGAGATCGCAGCGGACGCAGGCGTGTCGCTCGCGAAGCTCGCGCTGTTCGCATGGAAAAACGGCCTGACGGGGCTGGAATTTGCCCACGGCATCCCCGGCACGCTCGGCGGCGGCGTCGTGATGAACGCAGGCGCCTACGGCGGCGAGCTCAAGGACGTTGTCACCGAAGTGACGGCGCTGTATCCCGACGGCGTGAAGGTTTTAACACCTGCGGAGCTGGATTTTTCTTATCGCCACAGCGTGTTTTCCGCGGGCGAGGGCATCGTCCTCGGCGCGAAGGTCAAGCTCGAATCGGGTGATCCGGACGCCATCAAGGCAAAGATGGACGATCTGATGGCGCGGCGCAAGGCAAGCCAGCCGCTCGAGCTGCCGAGCGCGGGCAGCACGTTCAAGCGCCCGACCGGCTACTACGCGGGCCCGCTGATCGAGGGCTGCGGTCTCAAAGGCTGCCGCGTCGGCGGGGCAGAGGTATCAAGCAAGCACGCGGGCTTCGTCGTGAACGTCGGCGGCGCGACCTGCGCCGATGTGCTCGCCCTCATCGAAAAGGTACAGAAGACCGTTTACGACGCGCACGGCGTGATGCTGGAGCCGGAGGTCAAGATCATCCGGTAAGGAAAGAGAGACAACGATGGAAATTCTGATCATATCCGGCCTGTCCGGCGCGGGCAAGTCCAGCGCCGCCACGTATCTGGAGGACATGGGCTACTATACGGTGGACAACGTACCGGCGGACATTATTTTGAAATTTGCCGAATTCTGCGCGCAGAGCGATGGGCGCTATGACCGCGTCGCGCTCGTGAGCGACATCCGCTCGGGCAACGGCAACTTTCAGGGGCTTTTAGACGCAATGGAGCGGCTCAAGCAGGGCGGCGATATCTGCCGGCTGCTGTTCGTCACGGCGGACCTTGAGACCATCATCAAGCGCTACAAGGAAACGCGCCGCCGCCACCCGCTCATGGCCGATGGTATGACCATCGAGCAGGCGATGCACCGCGAGCAGGAGCTGCTGCGCCCGCTGCGCGAGCACGCCGACTTTGTCATCGACACGACGCTCATGCCCACAGCCAAGCTCAGAAATGAGCTCTACGGTCTCTTTGGCGACAAGAGCGCGCGCGGCAAGCTGAGCGTGAACGTCGTCTCATTCGGCTTCAAATACGGCATCCCGCTGGAAGCCGACCTGGTATTCGACGTGCGCTTCCTGCCCAATCCCTTTTACGTGCCGGAGCTCAAGCACAAGACTGGCATGGACAGTGAGGTCTATGACTACGTGTTCTCGTTCCCGCAGACGAAGACGTTTATCGACAAACTCGAGGGAATGCTCTCATTCCTGCTTCCGCTCTACGCAGAGGAAGGGAAGAGCACGCTCGTCATCGCCGTCGGCTGCACGGGCGGGCACCACCGCAGCGTGTCCGTCGCGCGCTGCATCGCGTCCTACCTCACGGCCCTGGGCTATCCCGCGTTTGAAAATCACCGCGACATCACGCGCGGCTGAAGCAAGTTTTTGAAACGAAAGAAGGTGGCGGCATGTCGTTCGCCTATGACGTAAAAGCGGAGCTCTGCAAGGTTCCGATCAACCGGAGCTGCTGCGCCGTGGCTGAGGGCTGCGGCGTGCTGCTGTATGCCAGCGCATTCACCGCAAACGAGGTGCGCATCGTCACGGAAAATGACGAATTCGCCGCGCGTCTCCCAAAGCTCTTCCAAAAGGCATTTTCCCTGCGCTTTGACGAATTCCCTGACAAGTCGAAGGACGGCGGCAAGCTCGTCTTCCGCATCACGCAGGAGGACAAGCTCGACACGATCTGGCGCGCGCTCGGCTACGATCGCCGGGCGCATTTTGCGCTGCACCTGAACTTTGCGCTGCTTGAAGAAGAGTGCTGTCGGGCGTCGTTCCTGCGCGGGGCGTTTTTGTCCGGCGGCAGCGTGACCGACCCGCAAAAGCGGTATCACTTAGAGCTTGCGACCTCGCACGTGCAGGCGGGGCGCGAGGTCGAGGCGCTGCTGCGCGACATGGGCTTTGAGCCGAAAAATGTCATGCGGCAGAATAACCTCATTACATATTTTAAGAGCAGCACCCATATCGAAGACCTGCTGACGCTCATCGGCGCGCCGGGGCGCGCGCTTGAGATCATGTCGGCCAAAATCGAAAAGGAAATGCGAAACACCGTGAACCGGCGCGTAAACTGCGACGCGGCCAACCTTGACAAAGCAGTGTTGGCCTCACGTGAACAGGTGGAAGCCTTTACACGCTTGACCAAGTCCGGTGCGATCAACGACCTGCCCGTCAAATTGCAGGAGGTCGCTGTCGCGCGGTTACTTCAGCCAGAACTGACGCTTTCAGAATTGGCGGCGACATTTGACCCGCCGCTGACGAAGTCGTGTTTGAATCACCGCATCCGAAAGCTCATGGAGATCGCAAAAAAGAAGAGAACGAATAGGAGGGAGCGCGCCATGTCGTTTGCCCATTTACATGTCCATACCGAATACAGCCTGCTCGACGGCGCGTGCCGTATCCGCGACCTCCCCAAGCTCGTCAAGTCGATGGGGCAGACCGCCTGCGCCATCACCGACCACGGCGTGATGTACGGCGCGGTCGACTTTTACCGCGCCTGCAAGGCCGAGGGCATCAAGCCCATCATCGGCTGCGAGGTGTACGTCGCCCCGCGCACGCGCTTTGACAAGCAGCACGAATTCGACAGCGAGGCCCGCCATCTCGTGCTGCTGTGCGAGAATGAGGAGGGCTATCGGAATCTTTCCTACCTTGTCTCGATGGCACATGTCGAGGGCTTTTACATCAAGCCGCGCATTGACTTAGACCTTCTGCGCGAGCACGCCAAGGGCCTCATCGCGCTCTCGGCGTGTCTCGCCGGTGAGATCCCGAGAAGGCTCCGCAATGGCGACTACAACGGTGCCAAGGAATATGCCTTGACGCTGTCTGAAATCTTTGGCCCCGAGCACTTTTATCTTGAATTGCAGGACCACGGCATCCGCGATCAGGCCATCGTCAACAAGGGCATCCTGCGCCTGCACGAGGAGACGGGTCTCCCGCTCGTCGTGACAAATGACGCGCACTATCTTCGAAAAGAAGATGCCTACGCGCACGATGTTTTGCTCTGCATCCAGACGGGCAAGACCGTGGACGACGAAAACCGCATGCGCTATGAGCCGCAGCGCTTCTATCTTCGTTCGACCGAGGAGATGGCGGCGCTGTTTCCCGACTATCCCGAGGCGATCGAGAACACCGGCAAGATCGCCGAGCGCTGCAATTTGGAGTTTACGTTCGGCAAGTACCACCTGCCGGAATTCAAGGTGCCGGAGGGCTACACCTCGCTCACATACTTCAAAAAGCTCTGCGCCGACGGCTTTGCCGAGCGCTACGGCGAGGGGACGGACAAGCAGCGCGCGCAGCTCGAATACGAGCAGAACATGATCGAGCGCATGGGCTTTGTCGACTACTTTTTGATCGTCTCCGACTTTGTGCGCTACGCCAAGAGCGTCGGTATCCCCGTCGGTCCGGGCCGCGGCAGCGCGGCGGGCAGTATCGTTTCGTACTGCCTGTCGATCACAGACATCGAGCCGATGAAATACGGCCTCTTTTTCGAGCGCTTTCTCAATCCCGAGCGCGTGTCCATGCCCGATATCGACATGGACTTCGGCGATACCCGCCGCGGCGAGGTCGTGGACTACGTCCGCCGCAAGTACGGCGACGATCACGTCGCGCAGATCGTGACCTTCGGCACGATGGCCGCGCGCGGCGTCATTCGCGATGTGGGACGCGCGCTCAATATGAGCTATGCCGACTGCGATGTCATCGCCAAGCTCGTCCCCGCAGGGCCGCACGTCACGCTCGACGACGCGCTGCGCATCTCGCGCGAGCTGCGTGAAAAGTACGAGGGCGACGAGCAGGTGAAAAAGCTCATCGACACGGCGCGCGCCCTTGAGGGGATGCCGCGCCACGCCTCGACGCACGCCGCGGGCGTGGTCATCACAAAACGCCCGGTCGTCGACTATGTGCCGCTCGCGCGAAACGACGATACGATCGTCTGCCAGTACGTGATGACGACGCTCGAAGAGCTGGGCCTGCTCAAAATGGACTTCCTTGGCCTGCGCAACCTCACGATTCTGGATGACGCAGTCAAGACGATCCATGAAAAGGATAAAAACTTTACACTTGCCGGTATTCCTGAAAATGACGCCGCGACCTACGAAATGCTGGCCGCGGGGCGGACGTCGGGCGTCTTCCAGCTCGAATCGAGCGGCATGACGGGCGTGTGCGTCAGCCTGAAGCCGCAGAACATCGAAGACATCACGGCTTTGATCGCGCTCTACCGCCCGGGGCCGATGGAGTCCATTCCGAAATTCATTGCCTGCAAGCACGACCCGAAAAAGGTCACATACCTCATTCCGCAGCTTGAGCCGATCCTGTCGATCACCTACGGCTGCATCGTGTATCAGGAGCAGGTCATCCAGATCTTCCAGCAGCTCGCGGGCTACTCGCTCGGCCAGGCAGACATGCTGCGCCGCGCGATGAGCAAGAAGAAGGTCAAGGACATCGAGCGCGAGCGCGAGGCGTTTCTGCACGGCGATCCCGCGCGCAATATCTCCGGCTGCGTGGCAAACGGCATCGACGAGAAGGCCGCGCAGGAAATTTACGAGGAAATTTACGCCTTTGCGAACTACGCGTTCAACAAGGCGCACGCCGCGGCCTATGCGGTCGTCGCGTATCAGACGGCGTACTTCAAGTGCCACTATCCGAAAGAATACATGGCGGCGCTGCTCTCGAGCGTGCTCGACTCGTCCGACAAGGTGGGCGAATACTTCGCCGAGTGCCGCGAGTGCGGCATTAAGCTCCTGCCGCCGGACGTCAATCACTCCGCCGACCGCTTCACGGTCGAGCCCGAGGGCATCCGCTTCGGCCTCGTCGCCATCAAGAATATTGGCCGCGGGCTCATTTTGCGCATGATGCAGGAGCGTGAGCTCAACGGCCCGTTCGTCGACTTTCAGGATTTCTGCCGCCGCATGGACGGCATGGAGATCAATAAGCGTGCGGTCGAGAACCTGATCCGCGCAGGCGCGTTCGATTCGACGGGCGCGAAGCGCTCGCAGCTCATCGCTGTCTACGAAAAGGTGATGGACGGCATCGCCGAGGGCAACCGCACGAACGTGGAGGGGCAGATCGACTTTTTCGGCATGGGCGCGGAGACCGCGCAGCAGGCCGCGCTCGTCCTGCCCGACATTCCCGAGTTCACGCCGCAGGAGCTCATGGCGATGGAAAAGGCCACGACGGGCCTTTACCTCACCGGCCATCCGATGGACGCCTACCGCTCGCTCGTCCGCTCGTCCGGTGCAGCCGCCATCGGCCGCGTGATGGAGGACTTTGCGCAGGAGGCAGGGCCGACGACATTCTCCGACGGGCAAAAAATTTCACTCGCCGGTGTTGTGACCGCGAGCAAGACGAAGATGACAAAGAAAAATACCCTCATGGCCTACGTGACGCTCGAAGATGGCACGGGAGCCATCGAAATGCTCTGCTTCACGCGCGCGCTTGAACAGTACGGCAGCTATTTACAGGAGGGACAGGTCATTTATGTCACGGGTACGCTGTCCGTGCGCGATGAAAAGGCACCGCAGCTCATGTGTGACTTTGCCCGTCCGCTGAACGCCAATTTTTCGACGGGAACGGCAGCGCCTGCGCAGGCGCCGCAGCAGCGGACGGGGCAGACGCTCTATCTGCGCCTGCCGTCGGTTGACGGGCCGGAGATGGCGATCCTCCGCAAAATCCTCTATATGTTCGAGGGAAAAGAGAACAACGTCCGCATCCGCGTGCTTGATACCGGCAAGCTCATCGGCACGACCTGCGACCTGCACACCTCGCTTGTGAGCGACTTGGAAGAGCGCTTCGGCAAGGAAAACGTTGTGGTAAAGTGAAAATCTGCCCATCGCAACGCAAAATTGCGCGATAGTTGCTGGAGGAAACCGCTGCTTTTCGCTATGATGAGCGCATCAAACGAAAAGGAGAACAACTATGCAACTCACTCTAATCTTATTCCCAATCGCGCTTGCGATCTACGGCGCGATCATCTACCTCTTCGTGCTGCTCGTCAAGGCGCTGCGAAAGTACATCAAGTCCAAAGACGTGCGCGAGGAGAAGAAGGCTGTCTGCCGCTCGCTCGGCGAAGCGCTCAAGGCGCACCGGACGGAAAAACAGATGACGCAGGAATTCGTTGCCGAGACGCTCGGCGTCAGCCGTCAGGCGGTCAGCAAGTGGGAGAACGGCACGTCCGACCCCAGCACGTCGAATCTCTGCGCGCTCGCGAAGCTCTACGGCATCCCGGTCGAAGAACTGCTGCATGAGACGCAGGAGGAGAAAAGCGAGGATTGAAGCAAAAAAGAGACAGCCGAACGGCTGTCTCTTTTCATTATGTACGTTATTTTCCCTCGTCGGGTTCGGAGAAGAGCGTGTTCAAAACGCCGGTGTAGAGCTGCTCGGGATTTTTCTGGAAGCGCTCGGCGAGATCCTTGGCCATGACCTCCTTGGGAACCATCAGTTCCATCTTCAAGATGGGCTGGCTCTCGTCGTCGTTGAACGCGAGCGTGACCGTGTAGGTCCCGTTGCGGCGCGGCGCGATGTCGGACTGGATCTGCGCGCGGCGCTTGAGCTTCTGGTTGAAGATCGTGATGTTCTTGTCGGCGCGCAGGCGCACAGAGTAGGGAAGGCTCGACTCGCAGATCGCGCCGTTGTGCAGGCCCTTTTCCGTGATGGCGTAGAGCCCGTCGTCCGAAAGCGTCAAATGCTGCGACTCGACCAAATTGCTCAGGCATTCAGAAAAGTCAAAAAAGTCGATGCCGTCGTCGCACATCGTCAGCTCCTGCATGGCCTCGAACGGGACCGGCTCGATGAGCCGGGCAGCAACATACAGAATGAGAAATTTGATCTCCAGTTTGTCCTGGATAAAACCGACGCGCCCCATAGCGCACCTCCTCGGGTGAATTTACAGCGATCATAACACAAAATGACTGCCAATACCACAAAAAGTTGTCGGTATCGGTCGGCCAAAAACTATATTTAGTATAGCACACCTTTTTTCGCTTGTATAGGTCTTTTTCAAAATCGGCAAAAACGCGGCACACCCATCTTCGCGTACGGCATAGACTGGGGTGAAAGAAAGGCGCGGTCGCGCTCGACTTTCCAGTACTTAAAATAGGAGGTATTCTTGCTTTATGGCTGATAAAGTAGCAGCAGGCCCCGTCGGCGGCGCGAACGGCGCGCGCGAGGCGGTCTGTATTCATACGAAAAAGATCTATTCATCCTGCCGCGACAAGGATTGCATTGAGGATTTGCGCTTTTACCCCACGGCCACGGCGCAGAGCGTTTTGAGCACGGCGCAGGGGCTGCGCGGCGGCAGCGCCGAGCTGATCTACACCTTTGTGGACGTCGAGCCCGTCAACTTTAACCGCGGGTACTACACCGTCGACATGCACTTTTTCTACCGCATCACCTTACAGGCGCTCAACGGCAGCACGCGCTACACGGAGATCGAGGGTCTTGCAACCTTTGATAAGCGCGTGGTGCTCTTTGGCAGCGAGAGCGGCGCGAAAATCTATTCTTCCATCCCCGAGGCGAACGCCATTGATGCGCCGCTGAACCTGACGGCAAATCTCCCGACCGCGGTGGTCGAGGTCGTCGATCCGATGCTGCTGTGCGCGCACTTTGCCGACAACTGCAACTGCCGCTGCGGCTGCGATCGCGGCTCGCTCAGCGGTGTGCCCGCGGGCATTCTGGCAGCATTCGACGAGCCAATCATCTTCGACGAGTCCGCGATTCGCCGCGTGTGCGTCTCGCTCGGCCAGTTTTCGACTGTGCGCTTAGAGCGCGACACGCAGCTTCTCATCCCCGTGTACGACTACTGCATTCCGTCCAACGAGTGCACGCTCGCCGGCGGCGACTGCAGCTGCGAGGATCCGTGCAAGGTCTTCGATGCGGTGGAGTTCCCGATGGACGATTTCTTCCCGCCCGCGGCGGCGCCCGGCGGCTGCGGCTGCGCGTGCCCCTGCGGCAACCAGTAAAAAATCAAACGCGAAAAAACGGGGAATTTCCCCGTTTTTTCTTTTGCCCGAAACGGGACAAACCGGCATAAGCGTGTCCACCGCCTCATAGATTGGACTAACACCAAAGAAGGGAAGTGGGAACGGTGGAACGTCTGGAACGGATCTATCGCTACGAACAATCGTGCGAGTTTTTACCGCACCGGCTCAAAAGTCTCGCCCTGTCGCTGCCGGACAAGCAGAAAGAGCGCGTCGAGGAGCTGCGCCTTCGCGTGATGCACCCGCTGACGGTGCTGACACTGGAGGGCGAGCTGAACGCCGCGCCGGACGGGCGTGCGTCGCTCGTGACGGCGGAAGACCTCGAACAAATGCTCGGCGCGGTGACGGAGTATTCGCGCTATGCCTGCATCGAAACACTGCGGCAGGGCTTTTTGCCGCTGCGGGGCGGGTTCCGCCTCGGTGTGTGCGGCAGCGCCGTCGTGCGCGACGGCGAGGTGAGCAATCTGAAGGACATTTCGTCGCTCGCGCTGCGCATCGTGTGCGAGCACATCGGGCTCGGGAGCGACATTGCGCCGCAGCTCTTCAGCGCTGACGGGCGGTTTTTGAGCACGCTCATTCTCTCGCCGCCCGGCGGCGGGAAAACGACGCTGCTGCGTGACCTCATCCGCGTGCTGTCGCTCGGGGATGCCGAACACCGCGCGCTGCGCGTGGCGGTCATCGACGAGCGCTGCGAGCTCGCCGTGTGCTGCAAGGGGCGAGCGCAGATGGAGCTCGGCAACCACACGGACGTGCTCTCGCTCTGCCCAAAGGCCGTCGGCATCCCGATGGTGCTGCGCGGCATGAACCCGCAGGTCATCGCGGTCGATGAGATCACGGCGGCAGAGGATATTCGCGCAATGTGCCTGGCCGCGAACTGCGGCGTCGGGCTGCTCGCGAGCATCCACGCCGCGAGCGTTGACGAGCTGCACCAGAAGCCGCTCTGGCGGGAGCTTCTGCGCGCGAGGGTGTTTCGCCGCTGCATCGTCATCCGCTCGAACGGCGGTGCACGTTCTTACGAAGTGGGTGACCTGCCATGCTCCGACTGACGGGCAGTGCACTGATCCTCGGCGCGGCGCTGTGGCTGCAAAGGAGTTTCCATTTACGTACTTTACTGCGGCAAAGGACGCTTCGCGCGCTTTCCGGTGCGTTTCTCGCACTCGAGAGCGCCGTCCGATTGACGCTGACGCCGCTGCCCGCGCTGCTGCGGCACTTGAGCTGCGAACCGGAAGCCGCGGGCTTCTTTGAAGGTGTGACCGCCAATCTTGCGCGCGGCGAACCGCTTGCCTCTGCATGGGAGCACGCCGCTAAGACTCTTCCCATCGCCGCGCGGGAGCGGGAGACTGTATCGGCGCTGGGACACGCGCTCGGCGGGGATGAGGAAAGCGTCTGCGCCGCGCTGACGCTCGCGGCAAGCGAGCTCTCGCGCCTTGAAGAGGAGCTGCGGCAAAGGGAGCGCGAAACGGGCCGCATCACGGCGGCACTGTGCCTCGGAGGCGGGGCAATGCTCTGTATTCTGCTGCTATAACGTTATTGAAAAGGATAAACGCTTTACATAAGGAAGACGTCTATGGATATTGACCTCGTGTTCAAGATCGCAGCGGTGGGCATCGTCGTCGCCGTGCTCAATCAGCTGCTCGTGCGCTCGGACCGTCCGGATCAGGCAATGCTCGTGAGCCTGGCCGGTCTCATCACGACGATGATGCTGCTCGTGCGGGAGATCAGCTCGCTCTTTGATCTCATCAAGAGCCTGTTCGGATTTTAGGATGGAGCTGCTCATCAGGCTTGCGGCGCTGAGCCTGTGCGTGAGCGCCGTGACGGCGCTTCTCAAAAAGAGCGACGAAGCGCTCTCACTTCTTCTGCTGCTCGCGGCGGTGCTCGTCGGCTGCGCGATGCTGCTGCCCGCGCTCTCCGAGTTATTGACTTCTGCGAGCGGGCGCTATCGCTCACGGATCTGCCGCTCACGCTGTTCGTGCCGGTCGTCAAGGTCACGGCCATCGCGCTCGTGGCGCGCTTTTCCTGCGCGCTGTGCGCGGATGCGGGGCAGAGCGCGCTGTCAAGTCTGCTCGCCGCGGCGGGAACGCTGTGCGCGCTCGTCTGCGCGCTGCCGCTCATGGAGGCGCTGCTCGAGATGGTGGAGGGATTTCTATGAAAAAGCTGCTCTGCCTGCTTTTTGCCGCGTTTCTCCTCTGCGTGAGCGCGTCAGCACTTGAGCTGCCGTCAGGACTGGATGGCACCGTGCCGCGCGAGCTCATCGACAGCGCCGAGGCGGGGGATGATCTGCTCCTGCGCGGCGGGCAGTACCTTTTCTCGCACTTTCGTTCGGCGTTGCAGGATGCGGTGGCAAATTCGCTGCGCGGCGCGATGGCGCTGATGCTGCTCTCGCTCCTGTGCGGGCTCGTCGAGAGCACGGCGGAGAGCGCGGGGGAGACGCCCGCGCGATACGCGGGCTATCTCGGCGTGCTGGGCGCGGCGGCGCTCTCAGCAGGGGACTTAAGCGCGCTCATCGGCCTTGGCGTCGAGACAATGGACGAGCTTTCGACCATGGCAAAGCTCCTGCTGCCGACGATCGCCGCAGCGATGGCGGGCGGGGGCTGTGTGGGATCGGCAAGCGTCTGGCAGGTCGGCGCACTGATGCTGAGCGACATCTTTCTTTCGCTGATGCGCGATGTGCTCGTGCCGGTGCTCTACTGCATGATCGGTACGGCGGCCGCGGGCGCGCTTTTGGAGCAGAGCCGCTTATCGCTGCTCTCCAAGGGCATCGGCAAGCTGCTCTCGTGGGGCTTGAGCGCGATTCTGATCGTATTTACCGCGTTTTTGTCGGTCTCGAACCTGCTGGCCGGTTCTGCCGACCGGCTCGCGGTCAAGGTGGGCAAAACCGTCATCTCCGGCGCGGTTCCCGTCGTCGGCGGAATATTGTCCGACGCGACGGAGGCCGTCGCCGCCGCGGCGCTCACGCTGCGCGGGACGCTCGGTGTGCTGGGCGTATTTTCGGTGCTGGCGCTGTGCCTTGTGCCGCTGCTGCGCATGGCGGTGCAGTATCTTTTTTATCAGCTCGCGGCGTTTTTCAGCGGCATGGTGGGGTCACAATCACTCAGCAAGTTTTTAGAGCAGCTCTCCTCCGCGTTTTCACTGATGCTGGCGATGACGGCGGGCGGGGCGTTCTTGCTGCTCGTGTCGCTTTTGATTGCAATGATGATGGTGGTGACGGTATGACGTTTCTTCGCTCGTGGCTTTTAAGCGTGACAGCCTGCGCGGTACTGGTAAGCATCGTCCAGCAGCTCACGGACGGCGGCACGATGAAAAAGATCGTGCGTTTTGTCGGCGGGATGGTGCTGATGCTTGCGATGCTGCGCCCGCTGCTCTCACTCACGTTCGACCTGCCGGAGCTCGACGGCGGTCATTACCGCGAGGCGGTCGAAGCGCTGAAGGAAACGCTGAACGCCGAGCAGGACAGTGCGCTCGGTGATAGCATAGCTGCGCAGACGCAGGCATATATTGAGGACAAAGCCAGCTCCTTAGGTCTGAGCGTGCGCGCCGAAGTGCAGACCGCTTTACGCGACGGCGTACCGTTTCCGGACAGCGTCACACTGTACGGAGAAAACAGCGCGGCGCTCGGCGCGTACATCGTACAGGAGCTTGGCATTGCAGAGGAGAATCAGCTATGGATCGAACCGAAGTGAACGCATCGCCCGTGCAGAAGGCGCTGCAAGGCATCAAGAAGTACAAATACGTCCTCCTGACGGCGCTGCTCGGCGTGCTGCTGTTGCTGCTGCCGCAGAACGAGAAAGCGGCAGACTCAGGCTCCGCGACACCGTCCGCCGCGGAAAATTTCGACCGCGAGGCGCTGCAAAACGAGATGGAGGATATTCTTTCCTCGCTCGACGGCGTCGGGAAGCTCTCGCTTATGCTGACGGTCGAGGGCGGCGGCGCTTACGAGCTGGCTCAGGATGAGACCGCGTCGCTCAAAGCCCGAGGGGAGGAGGTCGACGAGCAGACGCGAAAGACGGAGACCGTTGTGCTCGGCAGTGGCACGAGCGCCGAGGTCGTCGTGACCCACAGCCGCTATCCGCGCTTTGTCGGCGCGCTCATCGTGTGCGAGGGCGGAGACCGCGCGGATGTCCAGCTCAAGGTGACGCAGGCCGTCAGCGCGCTGACGGGGCTTTCGTCCGAGCGCATCTCCGTTGTTAAAGGAACGCCATGAAACTACAATATTTTTATTATGCAAAACGCAGGGAGGAAACAGCTATGAAGCAATTATGGAAGCGGAACGCAGTGGTCGGCACGATCCTGGTCTTTGTCTGTGCGGCGATCTTTCTGAATGGAAAGTACGCCGAAAAGGTCGACAAGCCCACAAAGGTCTTGGTCAGTCCGAGCTTGTGAGCACAGACGGCGACGCCGCCGAGGTCTCGGCAAACGCGGAGGGGAAGGACTACTTTGCCTCAGCCCGCCTGACGCGCCAGCAGGCGCGCGACAGCGCGCTGTCGCTTTTGAAAGAGGCGAGCGAAAACCAGGACGTGGACGCCGAGACCGCAAGCGAGGCGGCGAAAAGCATCGAAACGCTCGCTTCCTATACGCTCAGCGAGGCGCAAATCGAAAACATGGTCACGGCCAAGGGCTATGAGGACTGCGTCGTCTTCATGTCCGAAGACGGCGTGAGCGTGGTCGTTTCGACGGGAGAAGAGGGGCTCCAGACCGAGGACATCGCCCGCATCACGGACATTGTCAAGCAGGAAACGGGACTGAGCGCGGAGAGCATTAAGATCATGGAAGTAAATTAGCTGTTGTATTTTTTAAAAGATGATGATAAAATACTTTCGATATGAGCATTCACAAACAAGGAGAGGATATCTGAATGGCTGAGAATCGAGAGTATCTGACCCGCGCCGAAGAAAACGGCAGCATCAACATCGCAGAAGACGTGGTCGCCGCGATCGCCGCCGACGCTATCGGCGAGATCGAAGGCGTTGGCTCCATGTGCCAGAATATGACCGAACAGATCACCGAGCAGTTCACGGGCAAAAAGGGCCTGCGCGGCGTGCGCGCCGAGGTCAAGGACGGCGAGATCATCGTCGACGTCTACCTGATGGTGCGCTATGGCTACGCCATCCCCGAGACCGCGCGCAAGGTGCAGGACAGCGTGTCCGCCGCCGTGAGCGGCATGACGGGCTACAATGTCCACGCGGTCAATGTCCACGTCGGCGGGATCAGCTTCAACTAAAGAAAGATAAGATCAACAGATAAAGGAACAGACGAGAATGATTCGCAATACAGCGCGAGAGATCGCAGTGCATCTTGCATATGAACTGAGCTTTACGGATAAGACGCTGGAGGAGCTGCTCGACGAGCGGCTGACGAAGGAATACTTCGATACGCTCAAGGACGAGGACGACATCTACGAAAAGCCCCCGGCGCCGCGCAGACGGAATACATCCGCTCCATCGTTTCCGGCGTTGCCGAGCACGCGCCGGAGTTGGACGGCTACATCGCCAAGTACGCCAAGGGCTGGAGCTTTGACCGCATCCCACTCGTCGCCTCGGCGATCATGCGCGTTGCGATGTACGAATCGCTCTACCGCAGCGATATTCCGACGCGCGTGGCCGTCAACGAGGCCGTGGAGATCGCCAAGAAGTACGAAACACCCGAGACGGTGAAGTTCATCAACGGCATCCTCGGCAGCTTCGTTCGCGGCGAGATCAGCGCGGAATAAAGCATTGCCACAAAAAGCAGAGTACCGACAGGCGCTCTGCTTTTCTTCCGTTTTTCATTTTGTTTTGAGAGAGGGGTGACGCGGCGTGGCGCAGGAGCAGATGATCTTCAGCGTATCGGAAGCCAACAATTTCATCAAGGCGCTGCTCGATGCCGTACCGCAGTTACAGACCATTTTCGTGCGCGGCGAGATCTCGAACTACAAGCTCTATCCCTCCGGCCACCATTATTTCACGCTCAAGGACGAGGGGAGCGCGCTCAAATGCGTGATGTTCCGCGGCATGGCGGGGAAGCTCCGCTTCCGCCCGGAAAACGGCATGAAGGTCATCGCCTTTGGCCGCATCGGCGTGTTCCCGCGCGACGGCGCGTACCAGCTCTACTGTTCTGAGCTCAGCGTCGAGGGCGTGGGTGACCTGCACGTCGCTTTCGAGCAGCTCAAGGAAAAGCTCTTCAAGGAGGGGCTTTTTGCCCCAGAACATAAAAAGCCCTTGCCAAAATATCCAAAGCGCATCGCCATCATCACCTCATCCGCGGGCGCGGCGGTGCATGATATGCTGCGCATTTTGAACGCGCGCTGGCCGATGAGCGAGGTCGTGCTCCTGCCTGTGCGCGTGCAGGGAGCAGAGGCGCCGCCGGAGATCGCAGGCGCGCTGCGCTACGCGAACAAATGGCAGGTCGCCGGCCTCATCATCACGGGGCGCGGCGGCGGGTCGATCGAAGATCTGTGGGCGTTCAACGATGAGCGCGTGGCGCGCGCGATTTATGCCTCCGACATTCCGGTCATCTCCGCCGTCGGGCATGAGCCCGACGTGACGATCGCCGATTTTGTTGCCGATGCACGGGCGTCGACGCCGTCGAACGCGGCGGAGATCGCCGTGCCGGACCAGCGCGAAATTTACCGCCGGCTCGACGCGCTGCAAACGCGCATGGTGCAGAGCGAGCAAAAGCGCGTGAAAGCCCTGCGCGAGCAGTTTGAAAAACGTCCCGCAGCCGTGCGCTGCAAGACCCCATGGCATTTATCGACGACAAGCGGATGCTGCTCGACTACACGCAGAAAAACCTTGCCGCACTCGCGCAGCATCAGATGGCGCAGCGGCAGCAGCAGTTTACAGCGCTTGCGGCCAAGCTCGACGCGCTGAGTCCGCTCAAGGTCCTCGGCCGCGGCTACGCCGTGGCGCGAAATGAACAGGGACAAATTCTGCGTGCGGCGCAGGAGGCCGCAGCCGGCGAAAAAATCGAGGTACTGCTCGGGCAGGGAAGTCTCAACTGCACGGTGAACGCGTGCAATACGGGAGGATATGACGATGGCAAAAACGTTTGAAGACAATATCGCGCGTCTCGAAGAGATCGTGGCAGCACTGGAAAAAGGCGATGCAAAGCTTGCCGATTCCCTCAAGCTCTTTGAAGAGGGAACAAAACTTGTGCGCGACTGCGGCGCGATGCTCGATAAGGCCGAGCAGAAGGTCGCAAAGCTCTCTAAGGGCGCGGACGGCGCGCCGGTCGAGAGCCCATTCATTTCGGAGGAGTAATCCATGGACGAAAAGCTGTTTTCCGCCCGCATGGCGGAGTATAAGTCGGCGGTGGACAAGTATCTTGACGCCTGCCTTGAGGAAACGCAGTGCGCAAGCTATCACAAGCTGACCGATTCGATGCACTACAGTCTGACTGCGGGCGGCAAGCGTCTGCGCGCGATCTTAGTGCTCGAATTCTGCCGCATCTGCGGGGGAGACGTCGAAAAGGCGCTGCCCGTGGCCTGCGGCGTTGAGATGCTGCACACGTATTCGCTCATCCACGACGATCTGCCCGTGATGGACAACGACGATCTGCGCCGCGGTAAGCCGTCGAACCACAAGGTCTTCGGCGAATGCACGGCGACGCTCGCGGGCGACGCACTGCAGGCGTTGGCGTTTGAAACGGTCCTGAAGGCCGACCTGCCCGCGCTGCGCGTGCTCAAATGCGCGCAGGTCCTGGCAAATGCCGCGGGACACGAGGGCATCTGCGGCGGCCAGCAGCTCGACCTTGAGTGGGAGGGCAAGATTCTGAGCGCGCCGGAGCTCGAGGAAATTTATCTGCGCAAGACGAGCGCGCTTATCCGCGCGGCGTGCCTGATGGGAGTAGCTGCGGCGGGCGGCACCAAGGAGCAGGAGAAGGCCGCGATCGGCTACGCCGACAACTTCGGCTTCGCGTTCCAGCTGCGCGACGACATGCTCGATGTCATCGGCGATGAAAAGACGTTCGGCAAGCCCATCGGCTCTGACAGGGAAGAGGGGAAGACGACGTTTGTCGACATTTTAGGTCTCAACGGCTGCCAGCGCGTCATCGAGGCGCACAGTGAAAGCGCGGTCGAAGCGCTGGGCGACATGGCGGACACCATTTTTCTCATTCACCTCGTCCGTGTGCTTGAAAAAAGGGAGCAATAAATAAAAAATCCCGCAGAAAACGCCAAAAAAGTGGAAAATCATACAAAAGTGCGCATTTGGTGTTGACAAGCGGAATCGTCGGTGCTACGATACGCACATTGAAACGGAACCCACCCCCATGGGGAATGCTCGAAGGAAAGGAACCATTGGCATGAAGACTTCGTACTCTGCCAACTGCATGATGATGCCGATGATGCGCATGTTCAGCATGTGCATGCTTTGTCATGGAGAAAATGGTCATTTCCTTTCAGAAACTGTCTGAGAAAAACAGCGAAGCGGCAGCGGAAGGTCAATGACCTCCCGCTGTTTTTTACTGCTCGAACAGCATACACTCCCCGCGGTCTGTCCGTTCCAAAAAGTAGCTATTATAAAATAAGTAAGGAGAACAAAACGATGAAAAAGCATTCTATTAAGCTGACCGCACTTGTCCTTGCACTGGTCCTCACTGCCGCTCTGGCCCTGACCGGCTGCGGCTCCAAGAGCGATGACTCCGACGGTGCCACCACCATCCAGATCGCCGTCCCCAACGACACGACCAACGAAGCCCGCGCGCTGCTCCTGCTCCAGGACAACGGCATCATCAAGCTCGCTGACGGTGCCGGCATCACCGCCACCAAGAACGACATTGTCGAGAATCCGTACAACGTCGAGATCGTCGAGACCGAGGCTGCGCAGATCCCCAACATCCTGCAGGACGTTGACTACGCCGTCATCAACTCCAACTACGCCATCAACGCCGGTCTGAACCCCGTGGCCGACTCCCTGGTGATCGAAGGCTCCGCCTCCGCTTACGCCAACATTCTGGCCGTCAAGGAAGGCAACGAGTCCTCTCCCAAGGTCCTTGCCCTGATCGCCGCTCTGGAGAGCCAGCAGGTCGTCGACTACATCAACGAGAAGTATGACGGCTCCGTTGTCAGCACTGTGGAGAACCCGACCGACGGCTTTGACGCCACGGTCGACTACGACGCTCTCGCTGGCGAGACCATCTCCATCGCCGCTTCTCCGACCCCGCACGCTGAGATCCTCGAGGTCGTGAAGGACATTCTTGCCGAAAAGAACATCACTCTCGACATCCAGGCCTACAATGACTATGTCGTGCCCAACACCGTTGTCGAAGACGGCACTGTCGACGCCAACTACTTCCAGCACAAGCCCCTATCTCGACGATTTCAACGCCGAGAACAACACCCACATCGTGTCCGTTGCCGCCATCCACGTGGAGCCCATGGGCCTGTACGGCGGCAAGCAGACCACGCTCGATGCGCTGAGCGCCAAGTAAGAAAGAAAGGAGGGAGCGTTCTTGATCGAACTGAAGCATCTAAGCAAAACCTTTGAAACAGCCGGCGGACGGGTAGACGCGCTCAAGGACGTCTCCCTGACCATTCCAGACGGCGACGTCTACGGCATCATCGGCATGAGCGGTGCCGGCAAATCCACGCTCGTGCGCTGTATCAATATGCTCGAGCGCCCGACGGAGGGCGAGGTCATCGTAAACGGACAGCGTCTGGACACGATGACCCCCGCGCAGCTCCGCGCGGCGCGGCGCGAGATCACGATGATCTTCCAGCGCTTCAACCTGCTGATGCAGCGAAACTGCCTCGATAACGTCTGCTTCCCGATGGAGCTTTCCGGACTGCGGGGAGAGAAGAAGTGGCGCGAACAGCGGGCGCTGGAGCTCCTCGACATCGTGGGGCTCAAGGATAAGGCCAAGGCCTATCCCGCGCAGCTCTCCGGCGGACAGCAGCAGCGCGTGGCCATCGCCCGCGCCCTCGCCACGAACCCCAAGGTCCTGCTCTGCGACGAGGCCACGAGCGCGCTCGACCCCAAGACGACGCGCCAGATCCTCGAGCTGATCGGCGACATCAACAAAAAGCTCGGCATCACCGTCGTCATCATCACACACCAGATGAGCGTGGTGAAGGAGGTCTGCAATCACGTTGCGATCCTCGACGACGGCGAAGTCGTGGAAGAGGGCCTTGTTTCTACCGTCTTTTCCGCGCCCAAGTCCGCGGCGGCGCGCCACCTCGTGTTCCCGCGCGGCGCGGACATCGATGTATCCGACCCCCAGCAGCAGCGCCGCATTCGGCTTATCTTCCGCAGCGCAAAGACGACGTCCATTCCGCTCGTCGCCCGCCTTGCGACCGAAGAGGGCATCAGCGCGACGGTCATCTCCGCCACCACGCAGAAGCTCTCCGAAGAGGTGTACGGCAGCATGCTCCTCGGCGTGCCGAACGCGCAGTTCGAGCAGGCCATGGACTTTTTAAGAAGCATTGAAAATCTTCAGGTAGAGGAGGCGAGCGTCGATGTACAGTAATCTCTTTTCCCCGGAGTCCATCGCGGAGCTCACCGTCGCCATGCAGACGCAGTTCCCCAAGGCGATCTGGGAGACGTTTTATGTGACGCTCCTTTCAACGGCGCTGGCCGTCGTCATCGGCCTTCCGCTGGGCGTGCTGCTTGTAGCGGGGGAGAAGGGCGGCGTTCTGCCGCTTCCCAAGGCCTTGATGAGCATTCTGAACGTCATCATCAACCTGCTGCGCTCAATCCCGTTCCTCATCTTAATGATCATGGTCTTCCCGCTCTCGCGCCTTATCATCGGCACGACCGTCGGCACCACCGCGACCATCGTTCCGCTGGTCGTGGCGGCGTTCCCGTTCGTCGCGCGCCTCGTTGAGAGCAGCCTGCGCGAGGTCGACCCCAACATCATCGAGGCCGCGCAGAGCATGGGCGCAACGCCTATGCAGATCATCTGCAAGGTGATGATCCCCGAGAGCGTTCCCTCGCTGCTCCAGAACTTCACCATCGCGCTCACGACTATCCTCGGCTACTCGGCGATGAGCGGCATCATCGGCGGCGGCGGCCTCGGCAAGATCGCCATCGACTACGGCTACTATCGCTACAAGTACCTTGTGATGTTCGCGGCGGTCGTGCTGCTCATCATTCTGGTGCAGATCTTCCAGTCCTTGGGCACGCACCTTGCGACCAAGAGCGACAAGCGCCTCAAGAAATAAGCGGATATTCTATCCTGCAAAGCGCCTCAACCGCACGGTTGAGGCGGTTTTTTGTCATTTTTCGCAATTTGACAGAGAAAAATGTGTCAATTTTTGAAAGCAAAATGCAGCAAAAATTGCAAAATCCCTTGTCATGTGGGAAAAGGGCTGTTATAATAAGAACAGAATGCAATGCAAGTCTTCGCGATTTGCATATTTTTTACGGAGAAATTGCGTGAACAGTTTTCAGGAATTGGTCCAGTCCATCGACTGGGGCTCGCTGACCGACGCGCTTTTGCGCGTGCTCGGCGTCTTTTTATGCTTGACGGTGCACGAGACCTGTCACGGCCTTGCAGCCTATGCCCTCGGCGATCCGACGGCCAAGCGCGAGCACCGCTTGAGCTTAAACCCGCTGCACCATATCGACTGGTTCGGCTTGGCTGCCATGCTGCTCGTCGGCTTCGGCTGGGCAAAGCCCGTGCCGGTCGACATGCGGTATTTCAAAAAGCCGAAGCAGGGTATGGCCATCACAGCGCTGGCGGGGCCGGTGTCGAATCTGCTGCTGGCGATACTGCTTTGCTCGGCGCGCGCATCACGATCGCGCACTATGTCGATACCGCGTTTTGCAGCGGCCTTTTGAATTTCCTTGCGATGACGGCGTACATGAGCGTCGGTCTGGGGCTTTTCAACCTCATCCCGATCTCGCCGCTCGACGGGTCGAAGGTGCTCTTCGCCTTTCTGCCCGACCGCGCGTACATGACGCTGATGCGGTATGAAAAATACGGCATGCTTGTTCTTTTTGTGCTCGTCTGGCTCGGCGTGGGAAACAATATCCTCAGCGAGGGCATCTACCGCGTGTACGAGCTTCTGGTCAACTGGATCGTATATTGATAAAGTGAGAGGAATGTCATGGACAATCCCGTTTTCAAGCTGGAGGGCGTGGTGCACGAGCGCAGCGCGGAGGCGCTGCAGGACTTTGAAGGGCCGCTCGACCTCATTCTCTTCCTGCTGTCGAAAAATAAAATAGAGATCCAGGACATTCCCATCGCGCTGATCCTGGATCAGTACCTTGCGTATCTCGAGCAGCGAAAGCAGCTCGATCTCGAGGTCGCGAGCGAATTCATCACGATGGCGGCACATCTAATGTACATCAAAACGCGCATGCTGCTTTCGCTTGAGGATGAGCAGGCGCAGAGCGAGATGGACGAGCTCATCGCCTCGCTCAAGGAGCGCCAGCAGAAGGACACGTACCTTCGCATCAAGACGCTGACCGAAACGCTCGGCCCGATGGGCGAGTTTGGCCGCAGCATCATGACGCGCCAGCCCGAGCCCATGCAGCGCGGCAAGATCTATGAATACAGCCACGAAAAGGCTGACCTTGTGCTTGCCATGCAGACGATTATGGAGCGCGGAGAAAAGCTGGATGCACCACCGAGCGCGGCGCTGAGCGAGATCGTGCGCCGCGAGCCGTATCCCGTCAAGGGCAAGGCGGAGGAAATTCTGCACCGGCTCAAGGAGTTCGGCATGACGCGCTTCAAGCTGCTGTTCCGCGGCAGCCGCAGCCGCAGCGAGATCGTGGCGACGTTTATCGCCGTTTTGGAGCTCTGCCGCGAAAAGGTCATCCATCTGGCCGGTTCTGACACGGACTGCACCGTGGAGTGCGGGGACGACGCCCCCGACCGTATCAATTTGTAAAAAGCGAGGAACGCTATGTCTTTGGAATCTTTGGACCTGCGCGAGGTCGAGTCGGCCATCGAGGGCATTTTGTTCGCCAGCGGCGAACCGCTTCCCATCGACCGCATCTGCCTTGCGCTCGATTTGGACCGTCCGACCGCGGAGCAGGTACTGCAAAAGCTCGGCGACTACTACGCCTTTGAGCGCCGCGGCATCCGGCTCGTTCGCATGGAGGACAGCTATCAGCTCTGCTCGTCGCCGGACTATGCCGACGTCATCCGCAAGGCGTTTGAGATCCGCAAGACCGCCAAGCTCTCTCAGCCCGCGCTGGAGGTGCTGACGATCATTGCCTACTACCAGCCCACGACCCGCGCCTACATTGATCAGGTGCGCGGCGTGGACAGCTCGTACACCGTGGGCCTGCTGCTTGAGCGCGGGCTCATTGAGGAGTGCGGACGTTTGCAGGTGCCGGGACGGCCGAGGCTGTACCGCACGACGAAAAAGTTCCTGCGCGACTTCCACTTGGGTTCGCTCGAGGAGCTGCCGGAGATGCCGGGTCTTGAGGCCGACGGTCAGCTCCGCATGACGGAGGACGGCACGATCCTCGACCCCAGCGCCATGACGGAAAAAGAAGGCAGCGTTCCCGAAAACGGGGAACACTGACCGCGTAAAGCATAAAAACCGCGTGAAGCGTAAAAAGAGGGAGGTGGTCGATTGACTGCGCTGAAGGTAATTGGCATCATCCTGCTCATTTTTATTTTGATCGGCTTTCTGCGTGTGGGCGCGCTGATGCAGTTCGGCGACGAGCTGCGCGTGCAGCTTTCGGTCGGCCCGTTCCGCTTCACGCTGCTGCCAGCAAAGGAAAAGAAAGAAACGCCGAAAAAAAAGGCAAAGGAGAAGAAACCAAAGTCAGAGGGAGAAGAGGCGAAGCAAAAGAAAAAGCCATCGCTCCCCAAGCCGACAAAAGAGGAGCTCAGGGACCTCATCACGACGGCGCTCTCGGCGCTCAAGGAGACAGCGAAACGCACCTGCAAGCGCCTTCGCATCGACCCGCTGGAAATTCTCGTCGTCTTTGGCGGCACGGACCCCGCGGATATCGCGCAGACCTACGGCTATGCGAGCGCCGCGATGTGGGGTGTGATGCCGCACCTTGAAGACCTCTTCCATATCCCTGATCCCTCACTGCACCTGCGCATGGATTACAGCTCTGAAAAGACGCACGCAGAGGGTGCCGTTGGCCTGTCGCTTCGCATCTGCGACGGGCTGCACATCGCACTTGCGCTGCTCATTCCGATGCTCAAATGGTACCTGCGCTATAAAAAGGCGCATAAAAACGACGCTCCCGCGGAAAAACCAACGGAGAGCACTCCGCAAAACAGTGAACACAGTGAAAAACTGACCGCATAAAAAGAAAGGATGAACCTCATGGAAAACATCGAAAAGAAGACCCCGCTCAACGATCTTATGGACACCACGATGGATAAGATCCGTGATATGGTCGATTCCAACACCATCATCGGCGAACCGATCACGACGCCCGACGGCGTAACGGTCATCCCCGTTTCGCGCGTGAGCTTCGGCTTCGGCGCGGGCGGCGGCGACTACGGCAAGACCGACACCGCACACTTCGGCGGCGGCGCTGGTGCGGGCGTCAAGGTCGACCCCGTCGCGTTCCTCGTCGTCAAGGACGGTCTGACGCGCGTGATGCCCGTGGCCATCCCTGCGGCGGCAACGGTCGACCGCGTGCTTGATCTTGTGCCGGAAGTGCTCGACCGCGTGCAGAATTTCGTGGACAAGAAGAGAGAAGAGAAAGATATCTACTGATTCCGGGCATAATAGGGGCATTCCGAATGAAGGAGTGATCCCATGCCGCGTTTTGCCCGATGCGTATTTGCCGTTTTCCTTGCTGTTTCCTGCCTGACAAGCAGTTTGACCTGTCAGGCTGCCGCGCCTGAAACTGCCGCCGCCGCGTTCATTTTGATGGAGGCGGACAGCGGGCGGGTGCTGGCGTCGCGCAATGAAACGCAGGAGCGCAGCATCGCGAGCACGACGAAGATCATGACCTGCTTAATCGCGCTGGAGCACAGCGAACTCACGGAGCAGGTCACGGTCAAACGCGAGCACTTGCGCGAGGGCTCGTCGATGTACCTTCTCGAGGGCGAAACGCTCACGATGGAAGAACTTCTCTACGGTCTGATGCTGCCGTCCGGCAACGACGCGGCGGAGTGCATCGCCGCCCACTGCGGCGGAAGCGGCGGCAGCGCGCAGTTTGTCCGATGGATGAACGAAAAAGCGAAAGCCCTCGGCATGGAGCACACGTCATTTGCCAACCCGAGTGGTCTCGACGAAGTGGGGCACAGCTCCTGTGCCCTCGATATGGCGCGCCTTGCGGCCTACGCCATGCAGAATCCGACGTTCGCGCGCATCGTCTCGACGCGCACGGCGAGCGTCGGCACGCGCACGATGACGAACCACAATAAGCTGCTCGCGTCGTACTCCGGCTGCGTCGGTCTCAAGACCGGCTACACCGGCGACGCAGGGCGCACACTCGTCACCTGTGCCGAGCGCGACGGGATGCGCATGATCGCCGTCACGCTGCACGACGGCAGCGATTGGACGGATCACGCGGCACTCTACGACTACGGCTTTTCGGCGTATGCGCTCTCAAGCGGTGCGAAAAAAGGCGAGGCCTACGGCAGCGTAAGCGTCGACGGGCAGAGTGTGTCCGCCGTGGCGGCGGAGAGCTTCCGCTATCCCACCGCGGAAAATGAAGCATTGAGCGTGCGCGCCGAGCTGCCGCAAACCGTCTCCGCCCCCGTGCGGAAGGGACAAACGTTCGGCACGCTCGTCATCTCCTGCGGCGAGACTGAGGTCGGAAGAGTTGACCTCGTCAGCGCGCGCAGCGTACAGGCGCAGGAAGCAAAGAGCGAAACATGCAAAAATAAGTCGCTGGCGGAAAAGCTCTGGCAATTTCTGTCGGCAAAGTAAAGGAGGGATCGACCTGGCCGAAGCAAGAATTCAAAAGCTCATCGCCGAATCGGGGCTCTGCTCCCGGCGCACTGCCGAGCAGTGGATCGCCGCGGGACGCGTGCACGTGAACGGCAAGACTGCGCTTCTCGGGCAGAAGGCCGACCCCGAAGTCGACGAAATTACCGTCGACGGCAGGCCGCTCACACAGGAGGGGCAGAAGCGCTACCTGATGCTCAACAAGCCGCGCGGCTATGTCTGCACGCTCTCTGACGAAAAAGGGCGAAAGACCGTCGCCGAGCTCGTCAGAGACTGCGGCGCGCGCGTCTATCCCGTCGGGCGGCTCGACCTCGACTCCGAGGGACTGCTGCTTTTGACGAACGACGGCGAATGGATGCAGCATCTTCTGCACCCGCGCTACGAGGTCAACAAGGTCTACGAGGTCAGCGTCGCGGGCGAGGTCAGGGGAGCGGCAGAAGCGCTCGCTTCCATGACACAGCTCGACGGCGAGCCCATCCGGCCCGCGCAGGTGCGCGTGCTGCGGCAGGGGAGGGACATCGCCGTTCTCTCCATCACCATCCATGAAGGAAAAAACCGGCAGATCCGGCGCATGTGCGCCGCCGCCGGATTACACGTCAAGCGCCTAAAGCGCGTGCAGGAGCACGCGCTCAAACTCGGGGCTCTTCCCGTCGGCGTGTGGCGCGATCTAACGGAGCCGGAGCTCCAAGCAACAAAATCAAAGTAACAGAGGACGATCTTATGACGAAGAATATCTTACATAATATCGAAAAGAACATGAGCAGCTTTTCCAAGGGGCAAAAGCTCATCGCCCGCTTCATTCTGGAAAACTACGATAAGGCCGCCTTTATGACGGCCAGCAAGCTCGGCAAGACCGTGCAGGTCAGCGAGTCGACCGTTGTGCGTTTTGCCACCCAGCTCGGCTACGAGGGCTATCCGAGCATGCAGCGGGCATTGCAGGAGATGATCCGCGGCAAGCTCACGAGCATTCAGCGCATTCAGGCATCGGACGGCGAGCTCGCAGGGTCCGATCTGATGACGAACGTCCTGCAGCGCGACATGGAGAAGATCCGCATGGCCATCGACCAGACCGACGGCGCGGAATTCGAGCGCGTGGTCGACACGATCATCGGCGCGCGCCGCATCTACATCGTGGGCTTCCGTTCGTCCTCGTTTCTGGCAGGGTACTTAAACTTCTACTTCCGCCTGATCTTCGACAACGTCACTCTGGTCAACGGCGGCGCGGCCGGCTCGTTCGACCAGCTCTTCCGCGTCTCCAAAGGCGATGTGGTCATCGGTATCTGCTTCCCGCGCTACAGTGAGCTTGCGCTCAAGACCATCCAGTTTGCGCGCGACCGCGGCGCGACGATCGTCGGCGTGACGGACAGCGAGATGTCGCCCATCAACCAGATGTCCAGCAATTCGCTGCTCGTGCGCAGCGAGATGATCTCGTTCGTCGACTCGCTGGCGGCGCCCATGAGCATGCTCAACGCACTCATTCTGGCCGTGGCCAACAAGAAGGGCGCAGACATCTCTGCGACGTTCTCCGAACTCGAGTACATCTGGGAGCGCTTCGACATTTTCGGCAAGATCGAAGATGAATAAGGGGATCGTTGTGATCGGCGGCGGCGCGGGCGGCATGATGGCCGCGATCTGCGCCGCGCGCAAGGGTGCGCACGTGACGCTGCTCGATCCAAACGAGCGCCTCGGCAAAAAGGTGAACATTACCGGCAAGGGCCGCTGCAACGTGACGAACGACAGCACTTGCGAAGAGCTGCTCGCCCACGTACCGCAGAACCCGCGGTTTTTGTATTCCGCGTTTTCCCGCTTTGACGGTCATGCCGCCATCGACTTTTTCGAAGGCCTCGGCGTGCCGCTCAAGGTAGAGCGCGGCAAGCGCGTGTTTCCGGTATCCGATCGGTCGTTCGACATCACCGCCGCGCTTGAGCGCGAGCTCAAGCGTCTGCACGTCAAGCTCATGCGCGACCGCGTGCTCGGTATTTCGGTCGAAGACGGCCATGTCGCCGCCGTCAAGGGCGAAAAAGGGGACTACACCGCCTCCGCCGTCATTCTGGCGACGGGCGGGCTTTCCTATCCCGCGACGGGCTCGACGGGCGACGGCTTCCGCATGGCGGAAGCGCTCGGCCACACAGTCACGCCGCTGCGCGGCTCGCTCGTGCCGCTTGAGGCGCGCGAATGCGCGGTGCTGCAAGGGCTGAGCCTGCGCAACGTTGCGCTGACGGTATATGAAAACAACAAAAAGATCCACTCGGATTTCGGCGAAATGCTGTTCACGCACTTCGGCGTGAGCGGGCCGCTCATCCTGTCGGCCAGCGCGCACATGCGGCATTTCGACAAAAAGCAGTACCGACTGGAGATCGACCTCAAGCCCGCGCTCGACGAGCAAATGCTCGACAAGCGCCTGCTGTCGGATTTTGAAAAGCACGCAAACAGCGACTACTGCAACGTGCTCAGCGCGCTTCTGCCGCAGAAGATGATCGACGAATTTATCGACCGCTCGGGCATCCCGCCGCACGAAAAGGTGCACGACATCACGCGCGCCCAGCGCGAGACCATCCGCACGCTCTTAAAGCGCTGGACGGTCAATGTCACCGCGCTGATGCCGGTTGAAAACGCGATCATCACCTCCGGCGGCGTCAAGGTGGGGGAGATCGATCCGAAGACCATGGCGTCGAAAAAGATCGGCGGCCTGTATTTTGCCGGCGAGATCATCGACGTAGACGCCTACACGGGCGGCTACAATCTGCAAATCGCCTGGGCGACCGGCAAGGCCGCGGGCGAGGCTGCCGCGGACGCACTGCTGACGCAGTAAGCACATATTTATTGTAAGAGGGAAGAATCAAACAGATGAAAAAGCATTTTTCCATTGCCATTGACGGCCCCGGCGGCGCAGGCAAGAGTACGCTCGCCAAGGCCGTCGCCAAGAAATTGAACATTCTGCATGTCGACACGGGTGCGATCTACCGCACCATCGGCTACGCGGCGTTTTCCCGCGGACTGGACGCAAAGGACGAATCTCAAATCGCGCCGCTGCTGAAAGAAATTCAGATCGACATGGCATTTGACGAGAATAGCGGACAGAAGATGCTGCTTGACGGCAAGGACGTCAGCACCGAAATTCGCCTGCCGGAAATTTCGATGTACGCCTCGAACGTCTCGGCGCTGCCGTGCGTACGCGCGTACTTACTCGAGATGCAGCGCGATATCGCGCGCAAGAGAAGCGTCATCATGGACGGGCGCGACATCGGCACGGTCGTTCTGCCGGATGCCGACCTCAAAATTTACCTGACGGCATCGGCCGAGGAGCGCGCGCGCCGCCGCTGTCTCGAGCTCTCCGAGCGCGGCACGCCCAAAGCGTATGAAGAGGTACTGCGCGAGATCAACGAGCGCGACTATCAGGACATGCACCGCGACATCGCCCCGCTGCGCGAGGCAGAGGATGCCGTGCGGCTCGACACGTCGAAACTCAGCTTTGAAGAGAGCGAGCAGGCGCTGCTGAGCCTCATTCAGGAGAAATTGAAATGATGCACCGTATCTTTTTTGCGTTTATCTGGATCATCGGTCGGGTGCTGCTGTGGATCTACCGCGTGGACGTCAAGGGGCTTGAAAATCTGCCCAAGCACAGTGTCCTGCTGTGCCCGAACCATTCAACGGACTTAGACCCCGTGCTCATCGGCCTGTGCCTGCCGCTCGACTACCATCTGCACTTTATGGCCAAGGCCGAGCTCTTCGACAACCGCGCGCTCGCGTGGCTCATCCGCACGCTCGGCGCATTTCCCGTCCAGCGCGACGGCAAGGATATCCAGTCCATCAAGACCGCGATGCAGGTGCTCCACAAGGGTGAGAATCTTCTGATCTTCCCTGAGGGGACGACGATCCGGGGCGGCGTCGGCTATCACGACGGACTCCCCGCGCACGCGCACGCGGGCATCGCGATGATCGGCGTGCGCACGGGTGCGACGCTCGTGCCGGTGTTCTGCGACGGGCAGAAAAAGCCCTTCCGTAAGACACGCATCATCTTCGGCGAGCCGTATGTGCCTGAGGTCACGGGCCGCCGCGGCACGTCCGAAGAATTGCAGGCCATCGCCGACGAAATGCTGCGTCAGGCCTACGCGCTCGGCGGCCAGGCGGTGGGAGGCGCGCCGCTGTGAAGGTCATCTTAGCTGAGACCGCGGGCTTCTGCTATGGCGTGGAGCGCGCGGTCAACCTTGCGCGCGAAACGGCAAAAGCGCGCGGCGGCGCGATGCTCGGCAGCATCGTGCACAACGCGGGCGTCGTGCGCGAGATCGAAGACCTTGGTATGCGCCTCATCACGTCGCCCGACCAGGCAAAGGCGGGGGAGACCGTGCTCATCCGCGCCCACGGCGAGTCGAGAGCGACGCTTGATGCGCTGCGAGAGCACGGGGCAGAGGTCGTGAGCGCTGTGTGCCCGCATGTCGAGCGCATCCGAAAGCTTGCACAGGAGGCAGAGCACGAGGGACGCCGCGTCATCCTGATCGGTGAGCGCCATCATCCCGAGGTGCAGGGCATCGCAGGATGGTGCAGCGACCCGCTGATTTTTGAAAATGTGCAGGAAGCGCAAAAATACTTGCAGGAACACCCCGATTTTGCCCATTTACCCAGTATCATGCTGGCGCAAACGACCTGCATTCGTGCGCTTTGGGAAAGTTGCGTGAAATTTCTAAAAAAACAGTGTACAAATCTGAAAATCAATGATACAATATGCAATGCTACGCAGAAACGTCAAACTGAGGCAGCAGAACTTTCCGCCAAGGTGGACGCGATGGTGGTTGTGGGCGACCGAAGAAGCGCCAACACAAGGCATTTGACCGAGATTTGCAGAGAGAACTGCGGAAAAGTCCTCCAGATCGAATCCGCAGACGAGCTCTCACCGGAATTCTTTTCCGGATGCCGTGTGGCGGGACTGACAGCCGGCGCATCTACTCCTGCGAGTATCATTATGGAGGTATTAACAACAATGACGGAAGAAAACATCAACACCACTGCCCCTGAAACCAGCGAATCCTTTGAAGAACTGCTTGAAAAATCTTTCAAGACTCTAAATACAGGAGATAAGGTGACCGGTATCGTGACCGCCATCGGCACGACCGAGATCCAGGTCGACGTCGGCTGCAAGCAGGCAGGCTATATCCCTGTTTCTGAGCTGAGCAGCGACCCCGACGTCAAGCCCGAGGACGTCGTCAAGGTCGGCGACGAGATCGAGGCTTACGTTGTCCGCGTCAACGACGTGGAAGGCTACGCCACCCTCTCCAAGAAGCGTCTCGATGCTGTCAAGCTTTGGGAAGACATTGAGACCGCCGTTGAGGACAAGACCGTTCTCGAAGGCACCGTGACCGAAGTGAACAAGGGCGGCATCGTCGTTTCTGTCAAGGGCGTGCGCGTGTTCGTGCCCGCTTCTCAGAGCGGCATGCCCAAGGACTCCGACCTTGGCCAGATGGTCAAGCAGAAGGTCAAGCTCCGCGTGACCGAGGTCAACCGTGCCCGCCGCCGCGTCGTCGGCTCCATCAAGTCCGTGCTCAACGAGGAGCGTCAGGCTGCTCAGGCTGCCATCTGGGAGAACATCGAGGTCGGCAAGCACTATGACGGCGTTGTCAAGTCCATGACCTCTTACGGCGTGTTCGTCGACATCGGCGGCGTGGACGGCATGGTTCACATCTCCGAGCTGAGCTGGAGCCGCATCAAGAACCCCGCCGAGGTCGTCTCCATCGGCGATCACCTCGACGTGTACGTCATCTCCTTCGACCCCGAGAAGCACAAGATTTCTCTTGGCGTGAAGGACCGCACCCAGAATCCCTGGGACGTGTTCATGAACACCTACAAGGTCGGCGACGTGGCCAACGTCCGCATCGTCAAGCTGATGACCTTCGGCGCGTTCGCTGAGGTCGTTCCCGGTGTGGACGGTCTGATCCACATCTCCCAGATCGCTGACCGCCGCATCGACAAGCCCTCCGACGTTCTGTCCGAAGGCCAGATGGTCGACGCGAAGATCACCGCCATCGACGAGGAGAAGAAGAAGATCTCCCTCAGCATCCGTGCGCTGCTCAGCGGCGAGGAAGAGGCTCCTGTCGAGGAGTAATTTTCCTAAACTGAAAAAGAGACAGGCTCCGGCCTGTCTCTTTTTACGTTCTTTTTTACGCTGACACGTAAGAAAGACTTTGCAAACGGCGATCAGTATGCTATAATTGTTAAGTTTCGACATAGTTCCGAAATGATAATCAAATTCACATACATACAGGAGGAATTTTCCATGGATTACGCAGCGCTTTATCAGAAGAAGCTGACCTCTGCCGCGGAAGCCGTCAAGGTCGTCAAGAGCGGCGACTGGGTCGACTACGGCTGGTGCACCAACCATCCCTACACGCTCGACAAGGCTCTGGCCGCACGCCAGAATGAGCTCAAGGACGTCAAGGTCCGCGGCGGCGTGACGATGTGGATGCCCGAGATCTGCAAGGCAGAGGACGCCGGCGAGCACTTCACCTGGCACTCCTGGCATTGCAGCGGCATCGACCGCAAGATCATCGCCAAGGGCATGGGCTATTTCACCCCCATGCGCTACAGCGAGCTGCCGCGCTTCTACCGCGACGGCAACGCCACAGTCGATGTTGCGATGATCCAGGTCACGCCGA
>VOFC01000721.1_pt1 | contig 52000 bp, 73 predicted proteins | sample 5384161 | NCBI WGS metagenome assembly VOFC01 (sample SAMN12384722, study PRJNA508395) | human gut metagenome | isolation source: healthy gut B | host: Homo sapiens | reverse complement strand
CGAGCCTTGCGCGGGATCTGGAGATTTTTTCATCGCAAACGGCTATGAGGTGCAGCGGTGTGTCCCTGCATCATGTTCCGAAAGCCATCCAGATGGCCCCCCTGATACTCCCACGCCGTGCGGACATCCAGCAGCGTTGCACTGCCATTGCAAGGTAAATCCTCAACATCATTCCAATGGAACTGCCGTACCTTCCCGCTCTCCAAATCCTCGATCATAAAACCGGCCATGTTTACCGGGTCCTTGGCGGAGGAATAGGGCGGCGCATAGGCGAGATCCAGCTCCGTCAGTTCCAAAGCTGTCATTTTTGCGCGAATGGCCGTTGCCAGTACATCAATGCGCTTGTCCACACCCTCGCCGCCAACGATCTGCGCACCCAGCAGCCGCAGGCTTTCTTTTTCATACAGCACCTTCATTGCCATAGACTGTGCGCCGGGATAATAGGTAGCGTGGGATGCCGGGAAAAGTACAACTCTGTCGTAAGCGATCTCTGCTGTCTTCGCCGCCTTTTCATTGATCCCCGTAGAGGCCGCGGTCAAGCTAAACAACTTCAGAACAGACGAACCCTGAGAGCCGTGAAAGCGGCTGCTTCCGCCGCAGATGTTGTCGGCGGCAATGCGTCCCTGCTTGTTGGCAGGCCCCGCCAGCGAGATCAGCGTTTTCTGGCCGGTCACGAAATGGGTGACCTCCACGGCGTCCCCTACGGCGTAGATATCCGGCACGGAGGTCTCCATTCGCTCGTTCACAACGATGCTGCCCCGGATGCCCAGGTCAAGTCCGGCCTCTTTTGCCAGATGAGTGTCCGGTGCTCCACAGAGCCGACCGCAGTTGCGGCACTCCCACACCTTGACCTCGCTCTTGGCAAAGACCTCCGCCATCTCCACATTGTGCAGCAGGGCACGGTAGCGCTCCTCATGGTGCTTTTCAATGGCGGCTACCAGGCGGAAGCGCTGCGCCAGCTCATGAAAGCCTTCCTCATCGGCAGTTTTGGCAAAGCCGTCGTACATATCCGTCCACTCGTAGTTCTCACCCTCAGCGGCGGAGAGAAGGTTTTCTGCGGTGTCGCCAATGCCGTTCAGTTCTTTGAACCACAGCTTGGCGTGTTCCTTCTCATTGTCAGCGGTTTTGAGGAACAGTGCCGCGATTTGCTCGTAGCCTTCCTTCTTGGCCTTGGATGCAAAATAGGTGTACTTGTTGCGTGCCTCGGACTCACCGGCAAAGGCAGTCATCAGGTTTTTTTCTGTTTGAGTTCCTGCGTATTTCGTTTCTTTCATGGTGGATACTCCTTCCTTTTTTGCTGCTTTTATTGTAGCAAATCTATGATTTCCTTCTGTGACAAGGTCACATTTCTTTTTATTTTAGACGATTTAGTCTGTTCTTATCCCGCAGCGTGATTGCACCACGCTTCAGCTCCACCAGTCCGTCCTCCGAGAAGCTTTTGAGCATCCGTGCCACTGCCTCCCGTGCCGAGCTGATGTGCTGGGCGATTTGCTCATGGGTCATGCGTATCGTGTCGGAGCCGGTACGCTCCGCTTCAGCAAAGAGAAATTCTGCCAGCCGCCGATCCAATCCCTTGAACATGATCTGCTGCATCGCCCACATCACATCAGAAAACCGTTTCGTTGCCAGTTCATAGAGAAAACAGCGGACATGGAGATTTTTCTCCTTGAGTGCAGCAATGACATTTGCAGGGATAATCAGAACGTCCGTATCCATTCCGGCAGTCATTTGCGTATCAAAGGTGATCTGACTGATCACGCAGGAGGCGGAAAGCACGCATAGTTCGCCCGGATACAGGCGGAACAGCGTTACCTCCCGCCCCTCATCAGAGAGAAGATAGGTGCGAATCTCGCCGGAAAGAATAAACAGCATTCCGAGACATTCATTGTCGCTACTGTGAACGAACGCACCCTTTTTATAATGACGGACAAAGGCACTTCGGCGTAGCGTTTCCATTGCTCGTTCGGTCAAGGATGACCAGAACGGAAGTTGTGTCAGTGTGCGTTCCATATCAATGGCAGCTGTGCTTGCCGCAGCCGGCCGTGCTCATGGTCATGGTGGTCACAGTGAACATTGGGATCGTAGCCCAAACTTCCGTTGAGCAATGCGCTCACCGCCGCGTCAGCGTCCCCGCTGACACCGCCGTAGAGCTTGATGCCCGCTTCGGCGAGTGCTGCCTGCGCACCGCCGCCGATGCCTCCGCAAACCAAAGTGTCCACACCGTGCTGCATTAGAAAGCCTGCCAGTGCGCCGTGACCACTGCCGTTGGTGTCAACGACTTTCGCATGAGTGATTTTGCCGTCCACAGCTTCATAAAGCTTGAACTGCTCGGTGTGACCGAAATGCTGAAAGATTTGACCGTTTTCATAGGCAACTGCAATTTTCATAATGGAATCTCCTTTGCAAGTTTTGCCTGATTTTTCCATGTTGGCTCTCTGCATCCGGCAGCAACGGCCGCAGTGAGCTGCCTCCTGTCCTCCGCAGATGCGGTAGTTTCCCCGGTGATGTGCAGCGGTTTCCCGTGGACAAGACACCGATCTTGCTCCGTGCGCTTTCGTAAATCTCCTGCACGGTAGAGCGGGAAATGTCCATTTGAGCGGCACACTGCTCGTGGGTTTGCTGCTCCAAGTCAACCAGCCGAATGTATGAAGCAGGGGAAGAGGCACAATGCAGACAGAGATTCCAGTGCAGGGAGAGCAGCAAGAACCTTAAATGGCAGGCTACTTGAGGTTTACGATGTCGTTCTGGACGAAAAGGGTTATCTGGTTTCCGGTAAAAAACTGGAGGAAGGGATGCAGCCCCAGGGAACCTGCTGGTACGCTTATCTGGAACGCCCGCTGCCGAGCACCTGGTACAACCATCAGACCTATGTAAATACGCTGGACAAAGCGGCAATGGATCGTTTCCTGGAAATTACCTACGAGGCTTATGCAAAGGAGATCGGGGACGAGTTTGGAAAAACGGTGCCGACGATCTTTACGGATGAGCCGCAGTTCTCTCATAAAACACTTTTTGCAGTTTCCGCAGGAAAAACGGGATGTGATCCTGCCCTGGACAGAGGATTTTGCTCAGACCTATCAGGAAATGTATCAGGAGGATATTCTGGAAAAGCTCCCTGAGCTGATCTGGGAAAAAGCAGACAGAAGCGTTTCCACGATCCGGTATCATTATCATGACCATGTGACGGAGCGTTTTACCCGCGCATTTGCAGACAATGTTGGAGCATGGTGCAAAAAGCACAATATCGCGCTGACCGGACATATGATGGAAGAACCCACACTGCGAAGTCAGACTGCAGCATTGGGCGAGGCGATGCGTGCGTACAGAAGCTTTGAACTGCCCGGTATCGACATGCTGTGTGACGGCCATGAATACACGACGGCAAAGCAGGCACAGTCTGCGTCTCATCAGTTTGGTCGTGAAGGCGTAATGAGCGAGCTTTATGGTGTAACGAGCTGGAGCTTTGATTTCAGACGCCATAAGCTGCAGGGAGACTGGCAGGCGGCGCTGGGCATTACACTGCGTGTGCCGCATCTGTCCTGGGTTTCTATGAAGGGGAGGCAAAGCGTGATTATCCGGCGAGCATCAATTATCAGTCGCCGTGGTGTAAGGAATATAAAACAGTTGAAGATCATTTTGCAAGAGTAAACACAGCCATGACGCGCGGTAAGGCAGCTGTGCGTGTCGGCGTCATCCATCCAATTGAAAGCTACTGGCTTCACTGGGGACCGGAGTCCCAGACTGGATTGATCCGGGAGCAGATGGAGGAACGGTTCCAGAATGTGACCCGCTGGCTGTTGTTTGGCAGCTGTGACTTTGACTTTATTGATGAATCTCTTCTTCCGGACTTGTGTACAGAAGCAGGAAACCCGCTGAAGGTCGGTGCAATGTCCTATGATGCTGTTATCGTTCCCGGCTGTGAAACGCTGCGCAGTACGACAATAGAACGTTTGAAAACCTTTGCAAGAGCGGGGCGGTAAGCTGATCCTGATGGGAGAAGCACCGACTATGACAGATGCAGTGCCCAGTAACGATGGCGCAGAGCTTGCAGCCCTTTCCAGACAGATCGTTTTTGAAAAAGCGGCGCTTTTGGAAGCGGTTGAACCGTACCGCGCACTGCGTCTGGAAAATGAGACGGGAAGCCTGACAAACCATTACATCTATCAGCTGCGCATAGATCAGGACTGCGGCTGGCTGTTTATTGCAGTGGGAGAGCCTGCAGAAAATCCGGATTTTGTGAAAAAGGATCCTGTGAACATCGTGTTAAACGGCAGGTTCACGGTGAAAGAATACGATACCATGACCGGAAGAATCCGGGATGTGAAGACGGCAAAAAGAGGGGCGCAGACGGTTATAAATCATATCTTTTATAACCAGAGCAGCTTGCTGTTAAAGCTGATGCCGGTGGGCGAGGCGAGCGGCAGCGTGCAGGCGGCTGCAGCGAACGATGCAACACAAGCAGCTGGCGTGCCTGGCGCGATGCAGGCGGTATCTGGCGCATCCAGCACGGCAGAAAGCTGCGCAGCATGCGGCGATTTTACTTCGGCTGCAGCCCTCCGGGAACAGCTCCTTGCGTCCGGCGCGGCGCCGAAAACCCTTCCGAATCGTGTTGCCGTTACTTTAAGTGAGCCGAACGTTCTTCTTTTGGATCGAGCGGAATTTTGTCTGGATGGCGGAGCATATCAGCCTGCGCAGGAGCTTCTGCGGGCTGATAACGTACTGCGCAGCCAGCTGGGCTTTTCGGCGCGGTGGAGAAGTGGCGCAGCCCTGGGTATTGCCGGAGGAAAAGACGGAACATTTTGCGACACTTCGCTTTACGATAGAAAGTGAAGTGGAAGTACCGGTACGTTTGGCGCTGGAGGAAGCGGAGCATGCATCTGTAAAACTGAATGGGAAAACAGTGAACGAAAAGGTGTCCGGCTGGTATACGGACCACTGCATCGGGACGATTGAAATCGGCACACTTCAGAAAGGCACAAATATAGTGGAAGCGACAGTTCCTTTCACGCACAGAATCGGTCTCGAATGGTGTTATCTCCTCGGTGATTTTGGCGTGCGTATCGAAGGCAGAGCCGGTGTGGTGACAGCACCTGTCAGAGCGTTAAGCTTTGGGGATATCGTACCCCAGGGACTTCCTTTTTATGGTGGAGAATATTACCTATCATCTGCCGGTATCGATCGGAGCAAATGGCGCTGTTGTACATATTCCTCATTATCGCGGCGCACTCGTTGCAATAGAAAAAGGATGGAAAACGGTTGGGTGAGACGACATTTGCACCCTATGATCTGACTGTTGGAAAGACAGAGTCCCTGGAACTGGTGCTGTTTGGAAACCGCGTCAATACCTTTGGCGCAGTCCATATGGTTGGTGAGGATGACAGATTCCTGAATCCCGGCAGCTGGCGCACACAGGACGATGGCTGGTCAGAGGAATATGTGCTGCAGAAGGTAGGCATTTTGTCTGCACCGGTGATTGTGGAAAAGTAAAAATGTATTTTGTAAAGCAAAAATGCAGTGCGTTATACAGCACTGCATTTTTGTTTCCTGACAAGGAACAGGGAATGTGCTACAATGATAAAAAGATGTCGGATAAAAAGACTTTCACTTATTTATGAGGAAGCTCATGTGAGCTCAGCTCTTTTCGACTCTGGCATCATAAAAAGTAAAATGTTTGAGAGATAAAGCGAATGTGAGGGAAAGAAAATGACAGAAATTGAAAATAGTAAAGATCTGATTAGTGTATTATGGAGTGGGGGCAGACATCTTGCGTTCAAAAATGGACGCAAATGAGTATAAAGATTATCTGCTGGGGATCGTGTTTTATAAATACCTTTCTGATTCCTTCCTGATCAAGGCATATGATCTGCTTTACGATGAAAAACCATCTACACTGAAGGATGCAGTAGAGGCATACAAAGAGGCATTGAATGACGAAGAAAGTTCAGAAGAATTAAAAAAAAACAGCTTGCAGAAGAATGCCATTATGTGATGGAACCAGAACTTACATATACGCATTTTGCGGAGGAAGCAAGAAATAATTCTTTTAACCGGGAGCAGCTGCAAAAAGGCTTCAACAACATTGAGCAGAGTGCTCCTATTTTTGCTGATTTGTTTGCTGATATTGATTTATATTCCAATCGATTGGGTACAGGAGATCAGAAACAGAGCGATACAGTTGCCAGTCTTATAAAAAAGAAATTGATAAAGCCGATTTACTGAATTCGGATGCAGAAATACTTGGGAATGCTTATGAATATCTGATTGGACAATTTGCATCTGAGACTGGTAAAAAAGCAGGAGAATTCTATACGCCACAAGCTGTATCGAAAATCCTGACACGAATCGCTATTTCGGGACAGGAAGATAAGATTGGACTGTCTGTATATGATCCGTGTATGGGATCAGGATCGCTCCTATTAAATGCAAAAAAGTATGCGGATAAGCCAAAGTATATTAAGTATTACGGACAGGAACTGAATACATCTACGTACAATCTGGCAAGAATGAATATGTTTTTACATGGAATTGCAGCGGAGAACCAAAAGTTAGAAACGGTGATACACTGGATGGAGACTGGCCGACTGGAGAAGAAACGGATTTTGATATGGTTCTTATGAATCCGCCCTATTCTGCAAAATGGAGCGCGGCGGCAGGATTTTTACAGGATGAGCGTTTCAGTGATTATGGTGTACTGGCACCAAAATCAAAAGCAGATTATGCTTTTTTACTGCATGGATTGTATCATCTGAAAAGCAGTGGGACAATGGCAATTGTGCTTCCGCATGGCGTCCTTTTCAGAGGAGCAGCAGAGGGAAAAAAATCAGAGAGAAATTGTTGCGCTCCGGCAATATTTACGCGGTAATCGGTCTTCCGGCAAACTTATTTTATAATACGTCCATTCCGACTTGTATTATTGTGTTAAAGAAACACAGAGATGGACGGGATGTACTGTTTATTGATGCCTCTAAGAAATTTAATAAAGGCAAAAAACAAAACGAGATGACGGATGCCCATATTGATGAAGTGCTTGCATTGTACAGCAAGAGAGAAACTGTAGAAGGAGAAGCAGTTTTAGCAAGCTTTGATGAGATCGAAAAAATGATTTCAATCTGAATATCCCGATATGTTGATAATTTTGAAAAAGAAGAAGAAATCGATCTTGATGCACTTTTTAAAAGATATGGAAAAAACGGATGATGAGCTGAAACAGGTGCATGGAGAATTTGTATCACTTTTTTAAAAGAGCTGACATCATCAGATGAGGCTATTATGTCTTCATTAAATGAGCTGATTGAAGGATGGAGAGGTAATGGATATGGCAAAACCTATAAATTAGATTTAAAGGATATCAGGATGATTGGGAACAGCGTAAGCTCGGTGATATTGGTAAAGCTCGCTCTGGAGTAGGATTTCCCGACGCCGAACAAGGAGGGGTAACCGGTATACCGTTCTTCAAAGTTTCCGATATGAACTTAGGCGGCAATGAGAATGAAATGACTGTTGCTAATAACTATGTTACAGCAGAGCAGATCGCTGTTCACAGGTGGTCGCCTATTACAGAATTGCCAGCTATTTTCTTTGCAAAGGTTGGAGCTGCTGTGATGCTAAATCGCAAGCGTTTATGCCGTTTTCCGTTCCTTTTTGGACAACAACACAATGGCGTATTCTCTCAGCTCAACGAAGTGGGACGCAGACTTTGCAAAGGCTCTCTTTGGAACAGTTGATTTGACTTCCTTGGTTCAAGTTGGAGCATTACCGTCCTACAATGCCAGGAGATGTTGAATCAATGGAAATATATCTGCCGAGCCTTTTAGAGCAAGAGCAAATTGGCGGTTTTTTTCAAGCAGCTCGACACCCTTATCACCCTTCACCAGCGAAAGTGTGATGAAACAAAAAAGACTGAAAAATATATGCTTCAAAAAAAATGTTTCCGCAAAATGGGGAAAAAGTTCCAGAAATTCGATTTTCAGGATTTACTGATGATTGGGAACAGCGTAAGGTTACAGATTTAGGTGAAATATATATTGGTTTAGTAACGACAATGACAGAACACTATACCGATAAGGGGCATTTATTGATTAGAAATTCAGATATAAAAGATGGATATTTTGAATTTGGAGAAAATCCAATTTATCTTGATGAAGAGTTTTCTGAGCAGAATAAATCAAGAATGCATCAGCTAGGTGATGTAATAACAGTGCATACTGGTGATATAGGAACATCTGCTGTAATAGGCGAAAATGAAGTAAATTCAATAGGTTTCGCAACAATTGTATACTAGACCAAATCAAGAAATATTGGACTCGAATTATTTTGCGACTTATTTGAATACCGATACTTCATAAGCAATGGGCTATTTCAATGGCAACAGGTGATGGAAGGTCGAACTATAATCTGAAAGACTACACAAAACTTGTAGTTCCGATACCTGAAATTGAGGAACAAAAAAGAAAATTGGTCAACGTGTATTTCAATTTAAATTCCCTATCACCCTTCATCAGCGTGAGTTGGAAAAGCTCCAAAATATCAAGAAATCTATGCTTGAAAAGATGTTTGTATAAGGGAGGAACGTAGAAAATGGGAAAAAATAATTCTTTATCACGGGACTCCGGATCGGGTTGTTGTGCCGAAATACGGTGGTGGGGATGAAAAACACGATTATGGAAAAGGTTTTTATCTCACGGAAAGTATTGAACTTGCTAAGGAGTGGGCGGTTTGCCGCCCAAATGAAATAAACGGCTGGGTTCACAAGTATGAACTTGAAACAGATGGATTAAAAATTTTAGATTTTCAGCAGAAGGATGTACTTTCATGGCTTGCTGAATTGATGAAGCATAGGGATGCAGCGGATTCTAAACGATATCGCATGCTTGCAGCAAAGTTTATTGAAAAAATACGGAGTAGATACAAACGAATATGACGTTATTCGAGGGTGGAGAGCAAATGCGTCTTATTTTTATATTGCGAAGGAGTTTGTTCGGGATAATATTGATATCGATATTCTTGAAGAACTTCTTTCACTGGGGGGTTTGGGAATCCAGTATTGCATCAAATCAGAAAAAGCGTATGCGAATCTGACGGAGAAGAGCGATGACTTGCGTATTGTTCCATATGCTGAGTTTAATGATAGATATAATCAGAGAGACGTGATGGCTAGAAAAAATATGCGTGATCTTGTTGACTCTGATGCAAATAAGGTTACAAAAAGTATTCAGTACTTTATTTTGAGGTGATGATAATGCGAGCATACGCAGAGGAGTATTTAAATGATGTGGTAGAAAATCAAGGAAAGCTCTTTTGATTTTGTTGCACAGATGTATCCTGATAAGGATACGAAGGAATTTATCAATACTTATATGGCAAGCAAAACAAGAAAAAGTATTGATGAAGCCCAAGCTTATGTCAATACGATGGATGCAAAGGAACTTTGGAATTATTTTAATAAAACAGAAAACTATCATTTGAGAGATGGCAATGCGCTGGAAGGATTCATGCCATTTTGGATTGGTGAATTCTATGCCTATTATCAGTGGTATTATAACTTACCGAGTGCGGAGGTAGTTAGAAAAATTCCGGTTTCCTTTTTGAAAAAAAAGCTTATACAGGACTTCATGACCTGGAGCTTGATTTGGCAGTGAAAAAAGTTGGGGTGGTATAATGGCAATAGTTTGTTTTCATAACGAAAACGAAGAAAATGGATACCTGAGTAACTGGTATCCATCTACGTTTTCTATTAATGGTATTAGGTATTCTTCAATGGAACAGTATATGATGTACAGTAAGGCAGTATGCTTTAAGGATGATAAGGTTGCAAAGCAGATTCTTGCTACAGAGGACTGTGCGAAGATCAAGGCTTTTGGAAGGAATGTGACTGGATATGACGAAAATATGTGGAATGGTGTTCGACAGATTATTGTTTATGAGGGACTCTTGGAGAAGTTCTCACAAAATCCTGAATTGCAGGGAAAAATTGAAAAAAACGGGAAAAAGCAATTCTGGCAGAGTGTGCAGTGAAAGATCGAATATGGGGATTGGTTTATCAATGCATGACCCAGACCGGCTTGATTGGACGAAATGGCAAGGTCAAAATCTACTTGGTTACACTTTGATGATGGTGAGAGAAAGAATATGATCCATATGTTTGGGAACAGCGTAAGTTGGGGATGTGGTTGAAGATTATGTCGAAAAAACAACAGTGGAAGATCAATATCCTGTTTTAACCTCATCTCAGCGAAAAGGAAATTGTGTTACAAGACGATTTTTTCGCAGGGGATAGATGAATCAAAATGAAATATAGGGTATTTTATAATGCGTGGATACTTTACAAAGAGCCGAAGTAGAAGTGATAATGATGTATTTGTCTTTAACCGTTGATGCAGTGGATATGGGAATAATAAAGCTATTTTTACCCTGTATTCAAACCAAGGGGAATAGATTCAGATTTTCTGTTACGCAGATTAAATTATGGTTTAGAGGATCAAATTCCAAGATAAATTTGAGGAACAGGGGCATGCATGTTTTATCATTGAAAAAGTTTAAAAATATGATTGATTATTTCCATCATATGAAGAGCAAAAAAAATTGGTTCTTATTTTTCTCAAATAGACCACCTCATCACTCTTCACCAGCGTAAGTCAAGTTGGCTTTTAAAAATAAATACATTTGTTTGGGAACAGCGTAAGTTGGGAGATGTTGTTGAAAATGGTGGATATGATTTAAAATGAGAAAATATAAAGAAGATGGCACACCAATTATTAGATATCAAATATTCATATGGATGGTTCAATTTGGAAAATGGTGAAAAAGATTATTTCAGGATGTTATGATGATATTTTTTGAATGATAAAATGATATTGTTAAGTTTGATGGTGATTATTTAATGTCAGGACTACAATTAAAAGTATAGAAAATTTTTAAAATGGAAAATACTGGAAGAATCAATATTGCGCAAAATATCAGTAATTTTAAGAACAAAAAAATTTTTATGAAATTTTATGCATTTTATTTGCAAATTTTTTAACTGAAAATCATTTAAAAGCAATATAATACAGGAATGGCAATGCACAAAACTTAATCAGGAGATATGATTGAATTAAAATTTGTTTTATGCTTCCTGAATTTGAAGAACAAAAAGAAAATAGGTCAATATTTTTTGATGGATGGATTCTCAATGGACATATCGTAAAGATTTGAAGACAGAGGAAGATCTTTGGAGAAACTTTAAATATATTCTGGAACAGAATAATAAAGATCAGGTTGAATGGAGAATCTTTATCTGATGCAGAATTTGAACAGGTGAAGAATCAGTTGCAGTTTTCTTCTTTTTATAAGGCAGGTGAGTGGTTGGTTGGTGAAAATGGAAAAGTGATGGTTCATGTACAACGAGATACGGAAAGCTGCATTTAGTTGTGATGAATCATGAACACATTGCGGGGGGAAGCAGTGTTTATGAAGTGATTAATCAGTATAGTGCTTTGAAAGATGAAGATGATTACTATACAGTTTCACGAAATAGAAGATTTGATGTTACATTGATGATTAATGGACTTCCGATGATTCATATTGAACTGAAAAATCGTCAGCATTCATATATGGATGGATTTAATCAGATAAAAAAAATATATTAGTGAAGGAAAATTTACAGGTATCTTTTCAGCAGTTCAAATGTTTGTTGTTAGTAATGGTGTTGATACGAAATATTTTGCTGCAGCAAGTGATACCGACCTGAATGCTAAATTTATGAGTGGATGGGTTGACGAGAAGAATAATCCTGTATCCGATTATATCGATTTTGCCAGGAGTGTCCTGCGTATTCCGCAAGCGCATGAAATGATCGCGAGATATACAGTCTTGGATAGAGATGCAAAGAGATTGATTTTTTTTCGACCATATCAGATTCATGCAATTGAATCTATACGTGAAGCATCTAAAACAGGAAAATCCGGGTATGTATGGCATACAACAGGCTCGGGAAAAACTCTGACTTCTTACAAAGCAACCAGAAATTTGCTTATGGATATTCCGGCGATCGATAAAGCAATTTTTTGATTGATCGAAAAGATCTGGACGCACAGACAACCATGGCATTTCAGGCATATGCAAACAATGATCTGGTAGATGTTGATGAGACGGATAATGTCAATGATTTGAAGAAAAAATTGAAATCCAGATGACCGAAAGGTGATTGTTACAACGAATCAGAAAAATGCAGATATTGATTAGTAAAAAGACTGCAAGAGGAACACGCAGAATACAATAAAATCAAAAATTTGAAATTGCATTTGTTGTAGATGAATGTCATCGTGCAGTTACACCAAAAACAAAGCGAGAATTAGAACGATTTTTTTGGAAGATCACTTTGGTATGGATTTACAGGAACACCTAGGTTTGCCGAGAAAATCCATATGCACAGATGGGAGATTTGCCAAGAACAACCGAAGAAATTGTATGGAAAACGTCTTCATAAATATACGATTCAAAATGCGATTCATAGATAATGCTGTGCTTGGATTTCAGGTAGAGCATAATGGTCCAAAAAATATGGAAGATGAGACAGATCCGAGTCTCTATGACAATGAGACACATATGCTACGAGTGTTAGATATTATTCTAAATAAATCTTACCATAAATTTGGTCTTCAAAATGGTAAAGGACAGACATATGAGGCAATTCTTACAACAAGTTCGATTCAACTGGCACAGAAATACTATGAGTTGTTGAGCAAAGTGAAAAATGGTGAAACAGATTTGGAAATCGATGAGAGAATGAAACAGGTTCTTCCTGATTACCCTAAATTTGCTATTACATATTCTGTAACAGAAAATGAAGAAGGATCGCATGTAAATCAGGAAAAGATGCAGAAATCTTTAAATGCTTATAATGAAATGTTTGGTACAAAGTATGAGCTTTCACAGATTCAGGGATATAATGGAAACTTGAATAAACGATTAGCACGAAAAGACAAAAAATATAAGAGCAGAAATAGACAACTGGATTTAGTAATTGTGGTAGACCGTTTGTTGACAGGATTTGATGCTCCATGTTTATCTACGATATTTATAGATCGACAGCCAATGGGACCGCATGATTTGATTCAGGCATTTTCAAGGACAAATCGTATTTTTGATCCGAATAAGGCTTATGGACAGATTGTAACATTCCAGGCTCCGGTATTGTTTAAAGAATGTGTTGATAATGCGGTGAAATTATATTCTGCAGGAAGTACAGAAGTTGCATTGCTGGCTGAATGGGATAAAGTAGAGCCAGCATTTAAGAGAAAGCACTTTCTGCATTAAAAGCTGTTGCAGAGACACCGGATGAAGAAACGGATATGTCGTTGAAAGAACTGAAGGTATTTGCGAAAGCATTTCAGACATTTGACAGATTATTTGCGCAGATCAAATCATTTACACAGTACGATGAAAGCATGCTTGAAGATTATGGTATTACGGAAGAAGAATATGAAGATTATGTGGCACATTACCAAAATGCTATGACGAAAATCAAACTTGCTGAGCCGGACGACACACAGACACCACCGGAAGCAGAAGAAACAGTTGATACAGATTATGAGTTAATGGCATACAGCAGCACCAAAATTGATTATGAGTATATCATCAATCTGATTCAGAACATTGTTACACCAGATGAAGATACAGAGGCGGTTACACCGGAAGAACGTCAGAAACAGATTGAGGAAGTGAAGCAATATATTGAGGAAATGCGTAAAGATAATCCGAAAGTAGCTGATATTATGACTACTTTGGTAAATGGAATCGAGCAGGATGAGAATAAATATAAAGGTCAGTCAATTATGAACATTGTTGAGAACATGAAACATGATTGTATCAATCAAGTGGTTACTGATTTTTGCGTTACCTGGTATGCATCAAAAGATGATGTGATGTATGCTGCATTGCATTATAGAAATGGGGAAATTCCAAACGAAAGTGTAATTAAGTCAACAATTGATTATACGCGATATAAAGAATCACAGGAAAAGGCATTACCGAAGTTTAAATATTATTCTCAGTGTATGGCAGAGTTGAGAAAAGTATTGGACGAGGAAATTAAACCATTAATTACAGTTTCATAATTTGTACTGAAGCATGTTAATTGTTTATATCAGCATAAGCAGTTTCTAGAGAGGAGATAACTTATGCAGAACAGTGTAAACAAGGAACAATTATTTTGTGAATATTATCAGCAATGGATTGAGGTTTATAAGAGAGGCGCAATCAGAGAAGCAACAATGGCAAAGTATTTAATGACACATAAATGGGTTGAAAAGCTTGCTCCACAATTAAAGGTGTCAGAACTTACGAGAACTGCGTATCAAAAATTGTTGAATGATTATGCGAAAAATCATGAAAAACAGACTACATTGGATTTCCATCATCAGTTGAAAGGAGCCATTACTGGATGCTGTTGATGATGGTCTGATTGAAAGAGATCCAACCAGAAAAAAGCGATTATTAAAGGAAAATCACCAAGAGTAAAAAATTAAATATTTAATCAATTTGAACTTCATACATTGATTGCACATTTAGATATTAAAGAAGCAGTGAACTTGGGATTGGTTTATCAGATTGATAATTTAAAGCAAAATCACTTACGCTGATGAGGAATAACAAATGTATAAGCATTGGACGAGAGAAGATATTAAAGCATCAAGTGAACGCTTGCATAATTTTTTGGTACGTAAAAAGCACCGATAGACTATCGTTTCTTTTTGTGGTCATGATATCCAAAGTGAAGATGATATGGACGCATTGATTATTATATAATCGGTGTATGGCTGATTCAGCATAGAAGATACACGGATTGGTCAGATAGAAAATCCTTTGATTTAGCAGAGGTGTTGGAATTTATGCGTATTTATGGAATTCGAATTCCACGATACATGAAACGCACCAGATTCTATCGAAAGAAAAAAGGATCAGCTTTTAAAGATATTAAATGGGAGCTTTACCCATGTGCATCCCACATAATCTATGCCCATACCCCTACAACATTTTATCTTTTTTGTCTTTGTATTTTTCTACGAAAACTATTTTATGAAGATGCTGTCGTAGAAAAAGCAGGGTATCCGGAGCATCAGATCGGCAGTTGAAAAGAAAAAATGCATAAATGCATAAAAAATACTCCGAAAATTTAGGAATCCTTTTTGATGAAAGTATGGTATAGTAAAAACGTATTTCACAAAAAGGAAAAGAGAGACTGAAAATGGAACATAACAAAAGAAGCAGCTTTTCCGGCAAACTCGGATATGTCCTGTCGGCTGCGGGAGCATCGGTCGGTCTGGGAAATATCTGGAGATTTCCATATCTGGCAGCCAAGTACGGAGGCGGAATTTTCCTGCTGATTTATATTTTGCTGGCGTTGACCTTCGGCTATACCATGATTGTAGCGGAAACCGCGATTGGGCGCATGACGAAAAAGAGCCCGGTCGGAGCCTTTTCCTCTTTCGGCAAATCGAAATGGCTGTCTGCAGGCGGCTGGATCAATGCGATCATTCCTGTGCTGATCGTACCGTATTATTCTGTCATCGGTGGATGGGTCATCAAATATCTGGTTGAATATATCAAAGGAAATGGTCAGAAGCTGGCAGCAGACGGCTATTTTTCCGATTTTATTTCAAACGGAGCATCTACGGAAATCTGTTTTACGGTATTTGCGCTGTTTACGCTGGCGATCATTTATGCGGGTGTGCGTAACGGAATCGAGCGCGTATCGAAATTCATGATGCCGATTCTGATCGTGTTGTCCGTGATTATTGCAATTTATTCGGTAACGCGTCCGGGCGCACTGGAAGGTGTGAAATATTTTCTGGTACCGAATGTGAAAATTTTTCCTGGATGACGGTGGTTGCGGCGATGGGACAGATGTTTTATTCCCTGTCGATTGCTATGGGAATTTTGATCACGTTTGGATCCTATATGAAAAAAGATGTTTCGATTGAGGATTCGACGAGAAATGTAGAAGTATTCGATACAGCCATCGCAATTATGGCGGGCCTGATGATCATTCCGGCAGTATTTGCCTTTTCCGGCGGAGATCCAGATACGCTGCAGGCGGGACCTGCGCTGATGTTTATTACGATTCCGAAAGTGTTTGCAAGCATGGGATTTGGAACAGTAGCGGGAATTTTATTCTTCGTACTCGTGTTATTTGCAGCGATCACAAGCTCGATTGCACTGACAGAGAGTGCAGTGTCTACCTTTGAGGATGAGCTTCACTGGGGACGCAGGAAGGCAGTTGTTTTGGTTGGCGTGATCATGCTGGGTCTGGGTACTTTATCCTGTATGGGATACGGTCCGTTGTCCTGGGTAAAGCTGATCGGAATGCAGTTTCTGGATTTCTTTGATTTTCTGACAAACTCTGTTATGATGCCGATCGCAGCAATTGCGACCTGTCTGCTCGTGTCAAAAGTAGTTGGAACAAAAAGCATCGAAGAAGAAGTTATGCACGGCGAGAGCGCATTTCGAGAAAGAAGATTTTTACAATAGAATGCAGTGGTCTGCCGGCAGACCAGTGGTCTGCCGGAAAAAGAATTTTTTGTTGCCTGCGGACGGTGTCCATGATTTCGAGCTCGAGACAGGATGCCTTCAGCCAGGAATGACGGATAAGGGAAGAAATCCCATCCGTTGAGTCATTTTCCAGCGCCTGCTGCAGCTGGTCGATTAAGCGGACAAATTCAGCTGCTTCGTAGACCATGTTGTTGGAAACAGCTGGAATGTTCGGATTTTCGGTATGACCGTCTCGAAACAGTAGCGTGAGCTGCTGGGGATCCTGAATTTTATCGATCAGCAGGGTTGCGGCTTCTCCCTGAATCTGGGACGGCAGATACGAATCCGAGATTTTGGAATACCGGAGCGTTGCCTGCATATCCGGGTACTGTAAAAGAACCGTGCCGGCGCCTTCGAAGCCGTTGGATAAAAAAATGCTGCTGCTCTGAATCGAAGCCGGCATGCCAAACAGGGAGACGAGCGGATGGACACAGTAAACGCCGATGTCCATCAGGGCAGCGTTGGAAAGCGCAGGATGGAAAGCGTTTTCGATGATCCTATCTTTGAAATGGTCATAGCGGCTGGAATATTTACAGAAAGAAAAATCTACCTGCCGGATTGTTCCAAGCACAGGCAGCAGGGAACGGATCGCTGCAAAACCAGGAGAAAAGACAGAGCGCATGGCTTCGAGCAGAATGACCTGATTTTTTAAGGCTGTGTCATACATCTGTTGAAATTCCGAAGCATTGGAGGCGATCGGCTTTTCGAGCACATGCTTGTGGTGCTGCATCATCAGGATGCTCTGGGCAGCATGGCAGAAATTGGGGCTGGCGATGTAGACTGCATCGATCTGGTCTGAGTTGGCCAACGCCTCCAGAGAATCAAAGACAAGCGAAACGTTATTTTTTGTGCATACTCCTGCGCCCGCGCAAGCGTTCTGGAATAGACAGCGCAGAGCTTGAAATCAGGCAGTGCAGAGGCTGCCTGGAGAAATTTATCGGTAATGGTGTTTGTGCCGATTACAGCGAAACGGATCATGTGGAAGCCCTCCTATATTATCAGGTACTATCAGTATAAGACAGGAATGCAAGAGGCTTCAATTCTTTTTTTTGACGGATACCCCGAAATAGAGCAGCTATGGAAAGGAGCGGATTGTGAAAAAATTTTTCATCGGACTGGGGATATTTTTTGTACTTGCGGGAATTGTGTTCTGCGCAGCTGATACGAAAGATACGAGTGCGCGTGCGCAGGCGCTTTATGACGCGCCGGTTGTCACCATGCAGGATCTGGAGGAATGGAAAAATCAGGACACGCAGCAGGAAGTTGTGGTGACGCAGATTCCACTGACCGGCGATCTGGTTTCCGATCCGCGAAAGTTTCTGGATGGGCAGTTTTATTATCTGAAAGTGGAAAAATGGGTCTATCAGAAAGAAGAGGATGAGGATTCTTCCGGCTGGGAAAAAGAGGATGGTGGCAGCTATACAGTCCGGGGCGATCATGTCGCAGCTGCATTGGACGATCAGACAGAGCTGACGGAGGATAATGTTCGCGGTCTGGAATGGTTTGACGAATTTTACCCGGGCGGAAAAAATGGAGATACCCGTTATCAGATCTGGGGACTGGGAGAGGATGCGCAGCTGACGGCGGTAGCGCTTGTCGGAAACGGTGAAGTGACGGTGCAGAAGCCGTCCGAGGGACACGCATATCTCTATTTTTACGGGACAGAAGATGATTTCTATCAGTATGTGGAGGATTTCGTTGAAGGCGACAGCTTCCTGCTGCTGATTGTTGGATGGTTTTTGGCGGCGATCTGTTTTGGAATCGCGTGGTTGTTAAGAGGGACACAAAGCCTCCGGCAACATTTTTTATTATGTGTGCAGCGTCTGTGGTTGCCCAGAAGCAGGCGTATCAGCAGTTGAACGATGTGGAAAAACTGCGGTTCTGGGGGCTGAAAATCGCGGCTATTCCGTTGGAAATCGGCGGATTTGCGGCGATTTGGATGCATTCGGACAGTACATTATGGATTATGGTCGGAACGGTGCTTCTGATTTTTGGAGTCGCGGCATGGATGGGTTCGTCTGCGTCGGACGAGAATCTGGAGGAGCTGGAAGAGAACGACTGAACGGAGGATTTATCCAATACATGAAAGAAGCGGGATCGCGTTTGCGTCCGCAAAGTGCATGACGTGGGGCGTCTGCAAAATGTAGGAAAAGGTTGAAAAATAAAATTTTTCAATCACGAGGTTTGTGTCTGCGCGCACTTGACACGAACTCGGCATGCGCAAAAAGCGTGCGCAGAAATGAGAGGGAAAGATGAATTTTTTAAAAAGAAGACAGCAGCTGTTCGATCAGATGGAGGAAAATGCTGCACTGATTTTATTTTCTGGAATTGAAACACATGTGAGCGCGGACGAGTACGCGCCGTTTGAGGCGAACCGCAACTTCTTTTATCTGACGGGACTGCGCCGGGAGCGGATGATTCTGCTCATGAAAAAGACGAAACGCGATCCGAAGGAAATCCTATTTATAGAAGAGGCTGACCCGACGCAGGAGCGCTGGTATGGCAGGAAGGTGACGGTCGATGAGGCAAAAGAGATCAGTCAGATCGAAGATGTGCGTTTCCTGGAAAGCTTTGACGGGGTGTTCGATATGATGATGACCCGCGAGGATGTCAAAAGCCTGTATTTTGACTGTTATCGCCATCAGCAAGAGGATCTGCCGGATTACAATGCGGTAAAGGCGAAGGAATACGCGGCGCTGTATCCGGGACATCCGATCAGAAATCTATTCCCGTATGTGGCGCAGATGCGGATGCAGAAGGATGCAGACGAGGTCGCACAGCTCAAAACGGCGATCGGAATCACTGACAATGCACTGCAGTATGTGATGAAGCATTTGGAGCCGGGCATGGCGGAATATCAGGCGCAGGCGGATTTTGAATATCAGATCATGTATCAGGGCGCGGATGGAACTTCGTTCCCGACGATTGCCGGAAGCGGTGCAAACGGTACAATGCTGCACTACGAAACCAACCGGGATATCTGCGAGGACGGCACGCTGCTGTTGATGGATCTGGGCGCAAAATACCAGGGCTACTGTGCGGACATCACGAGAACCTATCCGGTAAACGGGCATTTTACGCAGCAGCAGAGGGCGGTTTATGAGGTCGTTTTGGAAGCAAACCGGACGATCGCAAAATCGGCAAAGCCCGGCATGACGCTTCGGGAGTTGAATGACGTCTGCAAAAAGGTGCTGGCGGAGGGATGTATTCGTCTCGGTCTGATTGAAAACGAGGAGGAGATCGGCACTTACTACATGCACAGCGTATCCCATCATCTTGGAATCGACGTGCACGATGTCAACACGCTGGAGAACGATAAGCTGCTTCCCGGAATGGTCATCAGCGACGAACCGGGGCTGTACATCGATGAATGGGAAATCGGCATCCGAATCGAGGACGACCTTCTGATTACGGAGGACGGATGCGAAGTCCTTTCGGAGCAGATTATCCGCGACCCGGATGAAATCGAAGGGTTCATGCAGAATCGCTGACGCGTATTTATTCATCGTATAGGAAACTTCGTTTCCTATACGATAATAACGCTCCGTGCGGATCGCACTGCAGCGGAATGGAAGAATGTCGCTTGCGCGACCCGCCGCAGGCGGAGAATCCTGCTTCGCAGGATTCTTTTTTATATATTCATAGAAAAAACATCCTGCGTCATATATTGGAAAAGAAAAAACGACTGTGACAGCCGGGTACCGGAACGTGCGGCGAAAGGCTGTCTGAAACGGAAATCAGGATGGAACGATTCAATGACGCGGTGCGGACAGTCTGCGACCTTTTGTGGAATTTTCCAATGCTGGTGCTGCTTGCCGGGACACATTTGTATTTTACAATTCGACTGGGCTTTATTCAAAGGAAGCTGCCGGATGGACTGCGCCGAAGCCTGTCCTCTGCCGGATCAGGAGGGCTGTCACCCTATGAAGCACTGTCAACCGCCCTGGCGGCGACAATTGGAACCGGAAATATCATCGGAATTTCGAGTGCAATTGCGCTCGGAGGACCTGGGGCGGTTTTCTGGTGCTGGATCAGCGGCTTTTTCGGGATGGCGACCTGCTATGCGGAAAGCGTGCTGTCCGCAGCGTGCCGGAAAAAGCGGGCAGACGGAAGCTTTTATGGCGGACCGATGTATGTGATGGAGCAGCTGTTGCACAATCGGCTGCTGGCGGTTCTTTTTTCCGTCTTTACCGTGCTGGCGGCGCTGTGCGTCGGAAGCGGTGTGCAGGCGCATTCCTTGACAGCGGTAATTTCTCGCAGGCTTCCGGTGTCTGTACACTGGATCGGTATCGCAGCGGCGCTTTTGGCGGGCAGCATCCTGATCGGAGGAGCGAAAAAAACGGCGAAGGTTTGTACCTGCCTGGTTCCGGTGATGAGCGTGCTGTACCTGGGTAGCTGTCTGTTTTGCTGGTAAAAAATGCAGCATGGATTCCCGGCGGCGCTTGGCGATTTTTGTGTCTGCTTTTTCGAAAAAAAAGCGGTGATCGGAGGCGTTGCAGGGACTGCAGTGAAATGGCGGTTCGCACCGGAATGGCGAAGGGACTTTTTACAAACGAGGCTGGAATGGGCTCGATGCCGATGACGGCGGCAGCGGCGGAAGGGCTATCTCCGCGGGATCAGGGACTGGTTTCGATGACGGGAGTGTTCTGGGATACGCTGGTGATGTGCGCGGTGACGGCGCTTGCAATTTTGAGCGATATGGTAAAAAATGCCGCTCCTTACAGGGCGGCTGCTGCAGATGAATATTGTTTTGTTGCATTTTCGAACCTGCCGGTTGCGGGAGAGGATCTTTTGTCGCTCTGCCTGGTGCTGTTTGCATTTGCGACGATTATCGGCTGGAGCTTTTATGGGGAATGTGCGGCGCGGTATTTGTGGGGCGAGAGAGGTGTAACGGGTATTTCAGGTGATTTACATGGTGTTTGTATATCTCGGATCCGTCTGCTCGCTGGAGCTGGTCTGGAACCTATCGGACCTATGCAATGCCTGCATGGCGGTTCCAAACCTTGGTGTCTGTGGAAATTGAAAGAGCTGATTGTGGAAAAGACCCGGAACTGATCAGAGGTTCGGGTTCTTTTTATGGATTTTGGTGCTGGTAAAGCCGGAGCCTTTGACTTCGTTTGCATCACTGATGATCAAAAAGGCATGGGGGTCGATTTCCAATCTGATTCAGGGAAGCCATTTCGCGGCGGGAAACGACGGTCATCAGGACGGGCTGATCGGTCTGCAGATAGCCGGTCGTCGCATTTAAAAGGGTGCAGCCGCGGTCAAGACGGGTAAAAATTGCCTGCCGGATTTCTTCATAATGACTGCTGACGATGTCGGCGCGCGCTCTGATGGGTGCCGATGACTAAAACCTTGTCCAGCACAAAAGGTATAGATCATGACGAGCAAAATGCCGTAAAGACTTTCTTCGATGTCGGAAAAGAACATCTGCAGAATCAGGATGGAAAAATCAAACACATAGAGCGTTGCGGAAACAGGGAGATGGAATAGTTTTTTAAAATCAGGGGCGGGATGTCCATACCGCCGGTGGATGCGCCTGCATCGGATGACAATGCCAATGCCGGCACCGATCATCATTCCGCCGAGGATCGTGCAGAGCATTGCGTCCTCCGTCAGGGAGGACAGCGCCGGGAACTGCTGCCAGAATGCGAGCAAGATCGGGTAAAAGAATGTGGACAAAAGCGTAGTTGCGGCAAACTTCCAGCCGAGCACAAAAAATCCGAGTAAAAAGGTCAGGATATTGAAGCACAGTACGAACGCTGTGATCGGCGTGTGGAACCAGTGCGCAGATGCGAGGGCCAGACCGGTCGTGCCGCCGGTGATGATGCCGGATGGCAGGATAAAGGCGACGACCGCAAGGGAATATAGGGCGTTTCCAAACAGAATCAGGATAATCCGGAACAGATTTTTTAACGTATGGTGCAGCTTGGGTGACATGGCAGTTTCCTTCTTTCAATGTGATAATACAGTAAAGCGTCAAAAAAAGCGGGATATGTGAACCCCACACATCCCGCTTCCGAAAATTCTTTTTGTATTATAGCGTTCGAATGCAAAAAAGTAAACAGATTATGACTTTGTTATGGAAAAAAGTACAATTTGTGGATATACTGATATCAGGGTCAAAAGGTCGGAAATCCGACGCAAGTGTGCTTGCAGGAGGTTGTTCGAACTGTTGACTCTGGTATCATAAACAGAATAGAATAAAGATTGAAAAATAGTAACTGTTCCGTAGGTCTGCGCATTTACTGCGCTGACCGTAAGAAAACTTAGGCTGGAAGGCAAAAATCCTATCGGCACAGCCGATTTGGAATGGATTTTTGCGCGTAACTGTGAGGAGACTGAACAGCTACGAAAAATAGAATTTTTCAATCGCGAGATTTGTGTCTGCGCACTTGACACAAACTCGGCATGTACAAAAAAATGTGCGCAGAAATGAGAGGAAAATATGGCTAAAAATATTACCGTGGACAATTTTGAAAAAGAGGTACTGCAGGCGGCAGGCCCCGTTTTGGTAGACTTCTGGGCAACCTGGTGCGGACCCTGCCGGATGCAGGGACCTGCAGTGGAAAAGCTGGCAGAGGAAGGCTATAACGTCGGCAAAATCAATGTGGACGACGAGGGTGAGCTTGCAGAGCGCTATCATGTGATGAACATTCCGACTCTGATTATTTTCAAAAACGGCGAAGAAAAAAGAGCGCATGGTCGGCGTACAGAGCAAAGATCTGCTGGAAAGCAAATTAAAGGCGCTGGCATAAGGCGTTGTGACAAAGCATTTGCTACAGGAAACGGCTTTGCTTTCAGCCGCTGTCATAGTACAATGATATGGTATCACAAAGCGGCAGGATATGCCGCATAGATACAAAGGGGAAAGAGGAAAATAACATGGAACTGGGAATTAACACAGATTTTGCAAACGAGCCGTGGGAACTGGAAGAAATCAAAAACAAGCTCCGCGAGATCGCAGAGGCTGGCTTTACGCACATTCACTGGTGCTGACTGGGATGGGGATTATCTGTACGCCCGCAGCGAAATGGAGCAGATCCGCAGCTGGATGGACGAGCTTGGATTGAAAGAAAAAGGACTGCATGCTTCGAAGGGCAGCCGCCGATTTGTAGAAAGATATGCAGAGGCACCTCATGGCAGAAAAAGACTACCTGTCTGAGCTGGAGCCGAACCGTATCGCGGGCGTCGAGCTGGTTAAAAACCGTGTGGAGCTGGTTCATGTGCTGGGAGGCAAGGAGATCGTGCTGCATATGTATCTGCCGACCAAGAGCTTTGAAAGAAAAGCCGGAAACCAAAGAGCTTTTCTATCAGCAGGCATGCAAGTCTCTGGATGAGCTGCAGCCCTATTGTAGGAGCTTGGGGGTGAAGATCTGTCTGGGAGAACCTGTTTGAAGCTTCTGCAAAAGACCAGATCGAGCAGTTTGATTATCTGTTTGGACGTTATCCCGCAGATTTTCTGGGACTGTGCATCGATACCGGACATGCAAACCTTGTCGGCGGCAACGAGTTCATCAAGCTGCTGGCAACCCGCTATGCAGACCGTTTCTTCTGCCAGCACCTACATGACAACAGGGGCTGGGGAAAGAAGATGGCTGCGGAGACGCACACCGTCTGCCGGGGAATGCAGCATTGACTGGAAAGAAACCATGAAGCTTGTCCGGGCGTCCGCTTACGAGCAGCCTTCGTGATGGAAGTTTCCAAGCCGGAAGGGGAAGACTGCGCACATTACTTAAAGCGCGCCTATGAAGCAGGCGTTTGGATGGCAAATTTATAGAATTGATAAAGATTGTCCGGAAAGGGGGATCTGTATGCACTATGCGGAAGAAGAAATGCAGTATCATCTGCAGATTCATAACGGGCAGGTTGGAAAATATGTCATTTTGCCGGGAGACCCTAAACGGTGTGAAAAAATCGCCGCATATTTTGAACATCCGGTTTTGATTGCGGACAGCCGGGAATTTGTGACGTATACCGGAACGCTGGAGGGCGAGACCGTTTCTGTGACCTCGACAGGCATCGGCGGTCCCTCTGCGGCGATTGCGATAGAAGAGCTGTTCAAAGCGGGCGCGCATACGTTTATCCGCGTCGGAACCTGCGGCGGCATTGACACAGAGGTACAAAGCGGCGATCTGGTCATTGCAACCGGTGCGGTACGGGCTGAGGGGACGAGCCGGGAATATGCCCGATCGAATATCCGGCAGTCGCAAACCTGGATGTGATCTGCGCACTGCGAGAGGCAGCCCGGGATCAGGCAATCCGATTCCATACGGGCGTTGTGCAGAGCAAGGACTCCTTTTACGGACAGCACGAGCCGCAGGTCATGCCGGTGGATTACATGCTGCTGCAGCACTGGGGCGTGGAAAAAAGATGGGATGCCTTGCATCGGAAATGGAATCCGCGGCGCTGTTTATCGTGGCGCAGTATCTTCGGGTGCGCTGCGGCGCGGGTATTTCTGACGATGGCAAACCAGGAGCGGGAAGTGCTCGGACTTTCTAACCCGGTCGTCCACGACACGGACATGGCGGTGCGCGTCGGCGTGGAGGCACTGAAAAAGCTGATCGCACAGGATCGCATGACGAAGCTGTGAGCCTGGGATCTGTCTGTGGAGCCTGGCGATCTGCGCAATCAGGGATGGATGTTGTTCTGCACAGAGCATTTTCCATGTCACCATAACAAAAGAGCAGTCCCCGTGACGGTGGGAACTGCTCTTTTTTCATACAGAATTTTTAATTCTGTTTCATTCGTTTCAAAATTAAGCGATTTCGTTTACTGCTTTAGCCAGACGGGAAACCTTTCTGGAAGCGGTGTTTTTATGATATACGCCCTTGGAAGCAGCCTTGTCGATAACTGTGGTTGCGTTCAGCAGTGCAGCCTTTGCAGCTTCCTTGTCCTGTGCTTCGATTGCAACACGAACCTTCTTAACAGCGGTCTTAACAGAAGATTTGATTGCTTTGTTTCTTTCAGCCTTGGTCTCGTTTACTAAAATTCTCTTCTTTGCAGATTTGATATTTGCCACGATGATACCTCCAATGAATTAACCCAAAAATGTGTGCTGTATCGTATTACATTAAAGCCGGACACGGACGTTCTAATGCAAACATACATATGTATTCTATTGGATGAAAAGAATTCTGTCAATAGATATTTTCTGGATTTTTGGAAAAAATGGAAATATAGTTCTTACAGTTCACTCGTACCGTTTGTAAGCAGATTTCATGCTCGCATGAAAATCTGCTTACAAAAAGGTACGAAGGGAGCGCCACTTTATGAGCAAAAATGAGCTGCGAAGCAGCGGAGAGCGTCGAAGACGCGGTTCATGACAATAGAATGTTCGCGGAGCGAGCATTCTATTGTATTGCGAATGGCGCGAGTGAACTGTAAGAAACACAATCTTAGAAGGAGGGAATGCGAATGAGCATTTTTGTCGTTCGGACAGATCTTGCACTGGAAGAGGGGGAACGGATTCGGGAGTCCGGCGTTGAGATTCACGGAGTAATTCTGGAAGAAGAAACCAGACCGGAAACGGGAATTTTGGTGACGCGGGTAAAAATAGAGACGAAAAACGGCGCAAAAATTATGGGGAAACCGATTGGAACATACGTTACACTGGAAGCCGGACAGCTTGGAAACGACGAGGAGGAGTATCAGCAGGAGGTGGCGAAGGAACTTTCGGTGCAGCTGCAGAAACTGATTCCTGATCCGGAGACTGAAAAATCCGTGCTGGTCGTGGGGCTTGGAAACCGGCAGGTGACGGCGGATGCGCTGGGACCGCGGGTGGCGGACAACTGTTTTATTAACCGGCACATCATTCTCGAGTTTGGCGCTGCAGCGTATAACCGGAAAAAAATGAACCGCGTCAGCTGTCTTGTCCCCGGAGTAATGGCGCAGACAGGCATGGAGAGTGCGGAAATCGTGCGGGGCGTTGTGAAGGAGACAAAGCCGGATCTGGTGCTGGTTGTCGATGCGCTTGCGGCGCGTAGTACAAAGCGGTTAAACAGGACGTTCCAGATCAGTGACGCAGGAATCTATCCGGGTTCAGGGGTCGGCAACTCACAGAAATGCGCTGACCGGGGAATCTCTGGGAGTGCCGGTGCTTGCGATTGGTGTGCCGACGGTAGTGGATGCTGCGACAATCGTCGGAGACGCGCTGCGGGAGATGGAACAGGAAAACGATTCTGCGTTGCTTCAAAATCGCGACATCCAGGCACTGTCCGGTCTGAACAATATGTATGTGACCGGAAAGGACATCGATGAGACAATTTTGTATCTGAGCGAAATCGTGTCGAATGGAATCAACCGGGCGCTGAACCCGGAAGGGTGATTGCGAACCAACCGGCATTGAATCCGGAAGGGTGATTACGAACCAGTCAGGTGCTTGGTTAGGAAAAAGTGATGGCGAACCAATCAGGTGCTGAGTCAGGAAAAGTGATTCCAGCCTTCCTGTGCGCATATATTGCAGCATGGGGAAAAAAGACAGACCGAAAAAAAACAGATATCGGGCAGTAATCGCCATTGTGATAGCCGGAATTGTTTTTCTTACGTTTCCGCGCGCAGAGGAACGAAATTTCAGGGAGCTTCTGACGGAGGATACAGAGATGAGGCTTTTAAATGCCCTCTGTCCGGTGATCGCAGCGGCAGGGGGACAACGGCAGGCTCTCTGTGTCCGGATGGATTTTTCCGTTTCTCGGTTATCAGAGCAAAACAAAAACTGCGCAGCTGGCGCAGGAAAATTCTGATATGGTGGAAAAGATTCTGCTGGCGGAAGGGAGAGACGAATACACCGGGATGAGTGGTGACGATACAGAAAAAAAAAATGCCGACGGATGGCAGGGGACCCATATCGCTTGAAGAGCTTGCGCGGTTGGAAAATGAGCAGGCGGGCGGAGGAAAAAGCGGACAAAACGGCGTGGCGGACGGCAGCGAAACCGATGGGAGCAGTGCTGCATCCGACCGCGAAGGACAAGGCAGCGGCGGGATCGAAACCAGACCTGGCGATAGTCAAAACGAAACCGGCGACACAGCAAATAGCTCCGGCATCGGCGATTTTACAGCCTTTCTCCCGGAGAAGCAGCGTACTTACAACTGGTCGGAGCTTACGAGTTATGATGCGCTGGTGCGGGAATTTTATGCGATCGATCCGGCAACCGCGGCGGACGAGACGCAGCTGAATCAAAAGGCGCTGCTTGGCAGGGTGCTTTCCGTACAGAAGCGGACGGACGACCAGCCGCAGATTTTGATTTATCATACCCATTCGCAGGAAACCTTTGCCGATTCGATTCCGGGAAACGCGCAGACCGGAATTATGGGCGTCGGGGAGGTGCTGGCGGAAATTCTTCGCAAACAGTATGGCTATAACGTGATGCATCATATGGGACAGTATGACGTGGAAAAAAGGGATTATGCCTATTCCAATTCCCTTCCGGCGTTGGAAGCGCTTTTGTTGGAAAACCCGTCGATTGAGGTGGTGATCGACCTGCACCGGGACGAAGTGGCAGAAGGAACGCGGCTCGTGACGGAGATTGGCGGCAAAAAAATGGCGCGCTTCATGTTTTTCAACGGACTGTCCAGAACGAGACGGCTCGGGGACATTGATTCGCTTCCGAATAAAAATATTGCGGATAATCTCGCATTTTCGTTCCAGATGCAGGTGCTGTGCAACGAGTATTACCCGGGGCTGACCGCAGGATTTATTTGAAAGGCTATCGTTACAATATGCACTTAAAGCAGAGGTATCTGCTGATTGAAATGGGGGCGCAGACCAACACCTATGAGGAGTGTATGAATTCCTGTGTTCCACTGGCGCAGATGCTGGATCTGGAATTGTCGGGAAAAACAGATTTTACGCTTGATCTGGAGAAAGGATGAGAGTAGAATGAAAACAATAGTCTCCCGTTTTGCAATGTCCGGCGGATGGGCGCAGAACGGCATTGGTGTTTTCATTCTGATGATATACTGAGGGGATACCATCGACAAAAAATACGACAGATAAGGGGTATTAGATGAGAGAAAAAGAATCAGATGGAACGTATTTGCACAGGCAGTCTATACCATTGCGCTGCCGATCGCGTTTCAGAATTTATTGTCCACGACGGCGAGCATGGTGGATACGATCATGATCGGAAGCATGGGAGAGCTATCGGTCGCGGCGGTCGGCATCTGCTCGCAGATTTCGTCGCTGTTTTTCTCCTGCTATTTCGGATTTGCAGGAGGCGCGCTTTTGTTCTTTTCCAGTATTGGGGTGCCAAAAGTGAAAAGGGTATCAACAAAACCTTTGGGCTTTCCATGAGCTTTATGCTGCTTGTCGGTCTTTTGTTCGGAGCAGTAGCGGTGACAAAGCCGGAATTTTTGCTTGGGATTTATACAGATAAGAAAAATATTATAGGGGTGGCGATTCCCTATATCCGATCGTTGGCTTTTGCTTATCCGCTGCAGGTACTGGCGGTGATCATCAGCTTTCTGATGCGGGCGACGGAGCGCGTCAAGATTCCCCTCGTTTCTTCCGCAGTTGCGCTGGTAGTCAATTTTGTCCTGAACTGGATCCTGATCTACGGACGGTTCGGCATGCCGCAAATGGGAGCGGCAGGCGCGGCGGTAGGCACGCTGGTTTCCGGTATTGTCAATCTGATCATCCTGACAGTGTTTTTGCTGAAAGATAAAAAGACGGTTACCCTGCATGTACAGGAAATGTTCCACTGGGGAGAAGGATTTGCCGGAACCTATCTGTCCAAATGTTTTCCGATTCTGTGCAATGAGCTGTTTTACGGCATCGGTCAGATGCTGATCAATATCGTGATCGGAAGACAGTCGGAAAGTGCGATCGCAGCAATGGCAGCGTTCCGTGTTCTGGAGGGCTTTGTTTATGCCTTCTTCGGAGGACTGGCGGATGCCAGCAGCGTTGTGGTCGGCAAGGAGATTGGTGCAGGACGGCATATGAAGGGCTATCAGTATGTGAAAGGGTTCACGATTCTCTGCCCGGCGATCACATTTGGTATCTGTCTGGTTGGTGTGATCTTCAACCGCCCGCTGTTGTCTTTGTTCGGATTAGGAGCAGAGGCTATGGAATATGGCAAAATATATGCTGCTCATTTATCTGGCAGCGGGAACCGTGCGAACCTGTAACTACATTATGAATACCTGTTACCGCGCAGGCGGCGAGGCAATTTTCGGAACCGTTTTGGAAATTATCTGTCTGTATACGATCAGCGTACCTGCAACCTGGGTTGCAGGCATGGTTCTGCATCTGCCGTTCCTGGCCGTGTTCGCCTTTTTGTATACAGATGAGCTGATCCGTCTGGTGTTCGAGCTATGCTATACTGCGAGCGGCAAATGGGTCAAACCGGTTACACAGGAAGGGCGCGCGACCCTCGAAGAATTCCACGAGCAGATGGCGCAGCGCAGAAAGAAAAAACAGACGGCATAGTGCACCGTCCTTTTTAATAAGAACAAACCAAAACAGCCGCCCGGCAGATATTTACCGGACGGCTGAAATTATTTTTTTATTCATGAAATGATCTTTATTTCATGAAATGCTTTTTATTTCATGAAATGCTTTTTATTTCATGGATTCTTCCTGCTTCTTGATCATTCTGCGAACCATTTCGCCGCCGATGGAGCCGGCTTCCTTGGAAGTCAGGTCACCATTGTAGCCTTCCTTTAAGTTGACGCCCAGCTCGGACGCAACCTCAGTTTTGAAGCGTTCCAGTGCGGCCTTCGCCTCAGGAACTTCCACTCTATTGGATTTACCAGAATTCGTTGCCATGATTAGTCACCTCCATTATTTTCTGCTGTTGGGTTTCAGATAAGCTGCAGAGACTCTGTCATCGGATGGAACGTTGGCTCTGCAGCTGCCTGTCCGGTCGATGTATCAGTGTCACATTTGCTTATCTTGAGCTTAGTATGTTCCGGATACAGGGAATTATAATGGAAATTTTTGTCATTTTAGTTTCCTTTGGAACGACTGATTTACACAGAACAATAGGAATCAAACGGGCAGAGAATTTCTGCACCCAAAAGCGCAGCGTCCTCTTTTGTATGAGCAGCAAACAGAAGAATTTTGTCCTGCGCGCGGTTACGGACGAGCGCAGCTGCTTTTTTGCGGTTTTCGCTGTCCAGACCGTTGAAGGGTTCATCTAAAATTAAAAGGTCGAAGGGAACGAGCAGGGCGCGCAGCAAAGACAATCGGCGCTTCATGCCGCCGGAAAATTCGCATACCGGCTGGAACAGGGCATTTTGCGGCAAAAGGGCTGCAGCGTAGGCAGAAAGTTCTGCGTCGGAAAGGCGCTGCCTGCACACAAAACGGAGATTTGTCAGGACATCGTAGCCCTCCAGCAGCCGATCCTCCTGAAAAACAGCGGAAATTTTGAGATTTTTTAGTCCATCTATTGTGCCGCTGTCCGGTGTTTCCAGACCCATCAGGATGCGAAAAAGCGTTGTTTTTCCTGTGCCGGACGGAGCCATGAGACAATAGGCGTTTCCGGGAGAAAGCGCGAGGCTTAGATCGGAAAAGACGACCTGTCCGTGATAGGATTTGGAAAGCTTTTGCAGAATCAGATCATTGTTTTTCATGAACAGTGTTCCCCTTTCCGCCGGCAGCAGTCATGAGCCGGAGCAGAATTTTTTCAAAACAGGAGGCGATAAGAATGATCGAGAGCGTCCAGGCAAACAAAGAAGCCGTGTCGAGATAAATTTTTGCTTCATAGAGGTTTGCACCGATGGAAAAGTCGGGGACGCCGATGACCTCGGCGGCGATGCCGGATTTAAATGCCATGCCGAGCGCCGATTTGCAGGCGCTGATCAGATAGGGCGACAGCGCCGGACGGTACAGGTAAAAGATTTTTTTATGGAAAGGAACGCGAAAAACCTGCGCCATTTCCAAAAGTTTCGAGGCGGTGCTTTTTAAGCCGCTGACCGTGCTGATGTGCAGGATCGGATAGGCGACCAGAAAAGAAATCAGGAACGAAAGGTTTTTTTCGAACCGGTCCAGATCAGGGCGAGGATGACAAATGACGCGACCGGGATAGATTTCATAAACTGAATTGGCGGTTCCAGAAATTCCCCGACAATCCGGAAGCGGCAGGAGAGCGCTCCGGTCAGGATGCCGAGCAGCATGGCTAGAAAAAAAATCCAATGCAGATGCGGGAAATCGAAAACCAGATGGAACGCCAGAACCCAGCGGTGATCAGACATGAAAAAAAAGGTCCGAAGCGTTTTTTGACGGGCCGACGAGCAGGATGTCATTGTGAAAGAAAACAGCGAGCAGCTGCCAGACGAGCAGCCAGAACGCGTATATGCCGAGCTTTTTGAAAAGTTTCGGGAATCCTTTTTTCTATTCATAAAAAATGCTCCATATCAAAACCAAAAAAGCTGCAGCCGCACGCAAAAGCGCGGATGCAGCTGTAACTTCTTATCATATGGAAACTTTGTTTCCATATGATAAGAAACGCTCCGCGAGGATGCGCACTCGGCGCAAGAATGTGCCGAAGCACATTTTTTTACCGCAGATAATAGAAATCATCCTCCGGCAGGGAACCGCCAACGGACTGCGGGTTCTGCGAAAGCAGTACGGACAGATAGCCGTTTAACGCATCCTTCATGTCCTGTCCGTCGAGATAGGTGATGTTGCAGGCGGGCAGTGCTTTCTGTGCGATGGCAGCTTTTGCGACGATGCCTGCCTTTTCGATCAGGGCAGCAGCACCTTCAGGATCGGCTGCAGTATAGGCGATCGAAGCCTCGTGCTCCGTTAAAAACGTATCTACAAGATCTTTGTGTGCGGCTAAAAACTCGTTGTTGACGATTGAAACGCCGGTCACGAGACGGCTGTTGGAATCATCCTCCTGCAGGCTGTCCCATACTTTTGTCAGATCAAGGACAACGGACAGGCTGTCGTTCTGCGCGATGGCAGCAGTTACAAAAGGCTGTGGAAGCAGACCGATCGCATTGGGATCTTCTGCGAGAACTGCGGCAACCTCGGATGCTTCGGACTTAAATTCGAGGGTCACGGCATCGTCGGAAAGACCGGATGCAGAGATCAGATAGCGGAGCACATATTCCGGGGTTGTGCCTTTGCCGGGCAGATAAACGGTTTTGCCGGACAGGTTTTCGATCGAGCTGATAGAAGAATCGCCGGATACCAGATATAAAACGCCGAGGGTGTTGATATCGATCACGGAAACCTTACCTTCTGTCTTGTGATACAGGACAGAAGCGACGTTCGCGGGCAGCAGGGCGATGTCCACCTTGCCGGAAGCAACCAGACCGGTCAGTTCGTCGGCGGCGGTCACCATTGTGAATTCGTAGTTGTTTGCGGCAGTGCCGTTTTTGGCATCATCCATGAGTTTGACCAGTCCCATTGTGGTGGTAGGACCTTTGAGGCCGCCTACGCGGACAACGGTGTCATCAGAGCTTTCCTCCAGGGCTTCGGTCGAGGTCTCTGTTTTAGCAGCAGTCATTTCTTCTAAAGAAACTTCCTCGGAGCCGGTTTCGATAGCGCCTTCGGCAGTGCTGATGGTTTCGGGAACAGTGCTTTGCGAAACGGAAGCGGAAGATGAGCAGCCTGCGAGCAGGGATGCGCACAGCAGGGCGCTCATCAGCAGGGAACCAAACTTTTTCATAATCATGTCTCCTTTTTCAGACTTTGATAGATGGTTTTCGTACTGATGCCGTCCAGCATGCCGAGCTTGCCGGACAGGCTGCTGATCTGGTTCATAGGCGCGTCGAGAACAATGCTGATAATAGAAAGACCGCGCTCCCGGTAAGGCAGTCCCATCCGTCCGATAATATACTGTCCGTATTCATGCAAAATACGGTTCATCGTTTTCGATCGAATCGGGATTTTCCACCATAATTCCAATCAGGGCTACGCGGTTGTCCATAAAATTTCCTCCTGTGTACGCCTTCTCCCGCAGAAAATCAGCCCGCAATCCGAAAAACTGCGGCAAAAATCTTTAGGGTCAGCACGAATTGTCTTAACAATAGCATAAAATCGGGAGACTGTCAAAAAAAAACTGGCATTTTAAAACACCTTATGATATAATCGTACAATGACTGTAGTGAGTTTGATGCGGTTGTGCGTCTTTTTATAAAAACGCTTTTGTACCGGCGGCTCACTGGAATATCCGTCAGACGGACAAAAGCAACACGAGGAGGACTTATACAATGAGTTTACAGGTTGAAAAACTTGAAAAAAGAACATGGCGAAACTGACCATTGAGGTTTCCGCAGATGAATTTTCCAAGGCACTGGAAGATGCTTACCAGAAAAACCAAAAAGCAAAATCTCCGTACCCGGTTTCCGTAAGGGCAAGGTTCCCAAGAAGATGATCGAGCAGATGTACGGCAAGGGTGTATTTTACGAAGATGCTGCCAATGCCCTGATTCCGGAAGCATATGAAAAAGCGCTGGAAGAATGTGAAGAGACCATCGTTTCTTCTCCTAAGATCAACGTTACCCAGATCGAAGAGAAATCCTTCATCTTTTACTGCAGAGGTTGCATTAAAGCCGGAAGTAACCCTGGGCCAGTATAAAGGGCGTTGAGGTTGACAAGGTAGAAGTTTCCGTAACCGACGAAGAGGTTGAGGCTGACTTAAAGCAGCAGCAGGAAAACAACTCCAGAACTGTAGTTGTGGGAGCGTCCTGTACAGGATGGCGACATCGCTGTAATCGACTATGAAGGCTTCATCGACGGCGTAGCCTTCGAAGGCGGCAAGGGCACCAACTACAATCTGACGATCGGTTCCCATTCCTTCATCGGCGACTTCGAAGAGCAGCTGATCGGCAAGAACGCAGGCGAAGCGTGCGAAGTAAACGTAACTTTCCCTGAAGAGTACCATGCAAGCGAGCTGGCTGGCAAGCCTGCACAGTTCAAGGTAACTGTTAAGGAAGTAAAGGAAAAACAGCTTCCTGAATTAAACGACGAGTTCGCAGGCGAGGTTTCCGAGTTTGAAACCCTGGCTGAGTACAAAGAAGATATCAAGAAGAGCCTGCTTGCAAAGAAAGAAGCAGACGCTAAGGGCGCTAAGGAAGACGCTGTTATCGACGCAATCGTAGAGAATGCGCAGATGGAGATCCCGGACGCTATGGTAGAGACTCAGCAGAGACAGACCATCGACGAGTTCGGTCAGAGACTGCAGATGCAGGGCCTGAACCTGGAGCAGTACTTCCAGTTCACCGGTCTTACCTACGAGCACATGATGGAGCAGGTAAAACCTCAGGCAGAGCGCAGAATCAAATCCAGACTGGTTCTGGAAGCGGTTGCAGCTGCTGAGAATATCGAAGCTACGGAAGAAGATTTTGATGCAGAAGTAAAGCGCATGGCAGAAGGCTACAAGATGGAAGCAGACAAGATCAAAGAGCTGATGGGTGAAGCCGGCAAGAAGCAGATCATGGAAGATCTGGCTGTCCGCAAGGCTGTAGATTTCGTTGTAAGCGAAGCAGTAGAGAAATAATTTCAAACTGCGAACGATTCGAACATGATCTAAAATATTTCTTAAATATCAGCTGGATTTGTTGCAAAAAAGACAATGCCATGGGATAAGATTGGAAACAGATCAAATCCGACAGCGGGGCAGTTTCCTGCTGCAATAAAAAAAACCGCAGGGTTTTATGTATGCCAGAGCAGGGCGTTTAACTGCTCTGGCATACCCCTTGTGAAAGGAGAGTGCTCAGATATGAGTTTAGTACCTTATGTAATCGAACAGACAAGCCGCGGAGAACGTTCCTATGACATTTATTCCAGACTGCTCAAAGAAAGAATTATTTTCCTGGGTGAGGAAGTAAACGATGTAACGGCGAGCCTCGTTGTGGCTCAGCTTCTTTTCCTGGAATCTGAAGACCCGGACAAGGATGTCCATCTGTATATCAACAGCCCCGGCGGCTCTATTCCTGCCGGTATGGCAATTTATGATACGATGAAATTTATCAAATGCGATGTCTCTACGATCTGTATCGGTATGGCGGCAAGCATGGGAGCCTTTTTGCTGGCAGGCGGCACGAAAGGCAAGAGAATGGCCCTCCCGAATGCGGAAATCATCATCCATCAGCCTCTGGGCGGCGCACAGGGACAGGCGACTGATATCGAAATCAACGCGAAGCATATATTAAAAACAAAAGAGAGAATGAACAGAATTCTTGCGGAGAATACTGGAAAAGAGTACGAAGTGATCGCTGCGGACACCGAAAGAGATAACTGGAAGACCGCAGAAGAAGCCAAAGAATATGGCCTGATCGATATGATTATCACTTCCCACGAGGATTATCTGAAATAATAGAATGCACATTCTATTATCATGAATAAGGATAGATAGGAGAACGATATGGCAGGCAGATTTTCTGATGACCAGGTGAGATGTTCCTTCTGCCACAAGACACAGGATCAGGTGCATAAGCTGATTGCTGGTCCGGACGGCGTATATATCTGTGATGAGTGCGTGGACATCTGTGCCGAAATCATCGAAGAGGAAAATGAAGAAGAACCGCAGGAGGAAGATCCTAAACAGATCAACCTGCTGAAACCGGTGCAGATCAAAGAATTCCTCGATGATTATGTGATCGGTCAGGAAGAGGCCAAAAAAGGTACTGTCCGTGGCAGTTTATAACCATTATAAAAGAGTGACAGCCGGGGCGGACGACGATGGCGTTGAGCTGCAGAAGTCCAACATTATTATGCTGGGACCTACCGGCAGCGGCAAGACATATCTTGCACAGTCTCTGGCGAAGATCATCAACGTACCGTTTGCGATCGCAGATGCGACGACGCTGACGGAAGCCGGATATGTCGGTGAGGATGTTGAAAACATCCTGTTAAAGCTGATTCAGGCGGCTGATTATGATATTGAACGGGCACAGCTCGGTATTGTATATCTGGATGAAATCGACAAGATCACGAAGAAAAGTGAAAACGTATCGATTACCCGCGACGTTTCGGGAGAGGGCGTACAGCAGGCACTGCTGAAGATCATGGAAGGCACAGTAGCGAGTGTTCCTCCCCAGGGCGGACGGAAGCACCCGCAGCAGGAGCTGATTCCGATTGACACGACGAACATTTTGTTCATCTGCGGCGGCGCCTTTGACGGCATCGAGGCGGATCGTGGAATCCAGACTGGACAAAAAGAGCATCGGCTTCAACGCACAGATTTCTTCCAACGTAGAGCGCAAGGCAGGCGAGCTGTATGCGGATGTAACTCCGCAGGATCTGGTGAAGTTCGGACTGATTCCGGAGTTCGTCGGACGCGTGCCGATTACGGTAGCGCTGGAGGGACTGGACAGAGAGGCATTGATCCGAATCCTCATGGAGCCGAAGAATGCGCTGATCAAGCAGTATCAGAAGCTCTTTTGGATTCGACCATGTAAAGCTTTCCTTTGAGAAGGGAAGCGATTGAAAAAGATCGCTGACCTCGCGCTGGAGAGAAAGACAGGCGCCAGAGGACTTCGCTCCATCATGGAAAAGACGATGATGGATGTGATGTATCAGATCCTTCCGATCCGAGCATTACACAGTGCGTAATTACAAAAGAAGCGGTAGAAGGAACCGGAAAACCGATGGTGGTACGGCGTGAAAAACAGGGACTTCTGGACGGCTTTAAAGAAGCAAAATAGAATGACAGTAAAAGACGCCGCCCGCGACAGATACGGACGGCGTTTTTATCGTATAGGAAACTTCGTTTCCATACGATAAAAAATACTCCGCAGGATTTTATCCTAAACCCGCATCAATAGGAGATAGCATACGATGGAAAATTTCAAAAAACTTCCGGTGATCGCCCTGCGCAGCATGACGATCCTGCCGGATACGATGATACATTTTGACCTGATCCGCAAGAAGTCCATTCTGGCGGCAGAACAGGCGATGAGCGAAGATCAGGAGGTATTTCTGGTAACCCAGTGCCATGCTGAGACGGAGGACCCGCAGGCAGAGGATCTGTACCAGATCGGCTGTATTGCAAAGGTAAAACAGGTCACGAAGCTGCCGGACAATCTGGTTCGCGTTCTCGTAGAGGGCGTTTGCAGAGGACGTCTTAGGACGCTTTTTGGAGAGTGGGAATGGCTCGGTGGCGACATCGAGGTGCTGGAAGTGCCGGCAATGGACGAAAGCAGGAAAGAAGCGATGCTGCGCAGCGCGCGCGATCGTTTCACAGAATATTGCAAATATTATCCCAGAACGGGACGGACGCTTCTGCGCCATATGGAGGAAATTCGTGATCCTGGTAAGCTGATGGATCAGATTATCGAAAATATTCCGGCAGATTACACCGTAAAGCAGAAAATTTTGGAGCAGGTGGATCTCGAAAGCCGTTTCGAAGCGCTGGCAGAGGTGCTTGCGACGGAGGTAGAGGTTGCCAGAATCCGCACTGATCTGACGGAAAAAGTGCGGGAACGTGTGGATAAAAACCAAAAAGATTACATTTTGCGGGAACAGCTGAAATATATTCAGGAGGAGCTGGGGGAGGACGATGCGTCGGATGCAGCATTGTATGAAGAAAAACTGCAGCAGCTCAAAGCCTCTAAAGAAGTAAAGGAAAAGATCGCAAAAGAAATCTCCAGATTCAAACGGCTTTCCACAAACAGTGCAGAGTCCGGTGTGGAACGTGCCTATATCGAGACACTTCTGGAGCTTCCGTGGGACAAAACCCCCCGCGAAACCTCCGACCTGACCCGCGCGGAGGAGATTCTTGACCGGGATCATTATGGTCTGGAACAGGTAAAGGAGCGTATGCTGGAATTTCTGGCGGTGCGCGCGCTGACCAAGCAGGGAGAAAGCCCGATTATCTGTCTGGTAGGACCTCCCGGAACCGGTAAAACCTCGATTGCACGCAGCGTTGCAGAGGCGTTGAATAAAAAATACGTCCGCATCAGCCTTGGCGGTGTGCGGGATGAGGCGGAGATCCGGGGACACAGAAGAACCTATGTCGGCTCAATGCCCGGACGGATTGTCAATGGTTTGAGACAGGCAGGCGTGAAAAACCCGCTGATGCTGCTGGACGAGGTGGATAAGGTTTCGAGCGACTATAAAGGAGACACCGCTTCGGCGCTTCTGGAAGTGCTGGATGCCGAACAAAACCGCAATTTCCGTGATCATTATGTGGAAATTCCGATCGATTTATCGGAGGTTCTGTTTGTTGTGACGGCAAATACGACCGAGACAATTCCGCGTCCGCTTCTGGATCGTATGGAAGTGATCGAGGTCAGCAGTTATACCGCTGCGGAAAAGTTCCACATCGCACGGGAGCATCTGATGCCCAAGCAGCTGAAGAAAAACGGTATGCAGGGACGGCTGATCGTCAGTGATAATGCACTGCGCAGCGTGATTGAGGGTTATACAAGAGAAGCCGGTGTCAGAGGTCTGGAGCGAAAGCTTGGGGGAGATCTGCCGGAAAGCAGCGAGAGCTGTTAAAAAGAAGATAAAAGCTGTATCCGCGTCAACGACCGGAACCTCGAAAAATATCTCGGCAAGCCCAGATTCCATTCCCTGAAAGCAAATCAGACGGACGAAATCGGAATTGTGCGCGGCCTGGCATGGACGAGTGTGGGCGGCGATACGCTGCAGATTGAAGTCAATATGATGCCGGGCAAAGGTGAGCTGGAGCTGACCGGACAGTTAGGCGATGTGATGAAGGAATCCGCTATGACTGGTCTGAGCTATATCCGTTCGGTCAGCGAGCGGTACCAGATCGATCCCGACGTATTTAAAAAAGAATGATTTTCATATTCATATTCCGGAGGGAGCGGTTCCCAAGGATGGACCGTCCGCCGGTATTACGATGGCGACGGCGCTTCTGTCTGCGCTGACCCATACGCCGGTTCGCGCTGATCTGGCGATGACGGGCGAAATTACGCTGCGGGGCAGAGTGCTGCCCATCGGCGGCTTAAAGGAAAAGACTCTGGCGGCAAAGACTGCTGGAATCAAGACAGTATTGGTGCCAGAAAAGAACCGTCCGGATGTTGAAGAGATTCCGGCGGAGATCAAAAATGGGTTGGAAATTCTTTTTGTAGAAACGATGGACGATGTGATTGCGCACGCTTTTGTGGGCGGGAAAGGAAACAACTGATATGGTAATCAAATCCGTTCAATTGGAAACGGTCTGCGGCATTACGAGTAAGCTTCCGGACAATATGCTGCCGGAAATTGCATTTGCCGGAAAGAGTAATGTTGGCAAATCCTCCCTCATCAACGGGATCATGAACCGGAAAAGCCTGGCGAGAACTTCTTCCCAGCCCGGCAAAACCCAGACCATCAACTTTTATAATGTAAATGAAGTGTTTTATCTGGTAGATCTGCCTGGCTATGGCTACGCAAAAGCCAATCAGGAAGTCAAGGCACAGTGGGGCAAGATGATCGAACGATACCTGCATTCCTCCAAGCAGCTAAAGGCGGTTTTTTTGCTGATCGATATCCGGCACGACCCGTCTGCAAACGATAAGCAGATGTATCAGTGGATGCGTCATTACGGCTTTGATCCGATCATCATTGCAACCAAGCTGGACAAAAATCAACCGCAGTCAGATCCAAAAAAGCAGCTCAAGGCAATTCGGGTTGGCTTAGAGGCACAGAAGGATACGATCATCATCCCGTATTCCTCTCTTTCCAAGCAGGGACGGGAAGAAATTTATGATCTGCTCGACAGCATTCTCTCAGAAGACGGAGGCATTAAAGCATGTGGAGACAATCCAGAAAATATGTAAAAGCAGTGTTAAACCCTGATCACTGCAGTAGTGATCTTGCTGTTTGTCGTATTTGTTGTGCCATCGGTTATTTCGTATTTTATGCCTTTTGTAATTGGCTGGATCATCGCGATGATTGCAAACCCGCTGGTGCGTTTTTTGGATGAAAAGATTAAAATCCGCAGAAAAGCAGGCTCTGCGATCGTCATTATTGCAGTTATCGCTGCGATCGTAGCTGGTATTTACGGGATCCTGAGCCTGCTTGCAGGACAGCTGAAGGGATTTGTGGAAGAGCTGCCGGGACTCTGGAAGGCAATGGAGTCTGATATTTCCAACGCGGGAAACTCACTGGAAAGCTTTTCTCACTATTTTTCTCCAAACGTGCAGGAGCAGGTTGCCAGAATTCTGAATTCGCTGATGAATCTGTTGAGCAGCGCAGTGGATCATATGGGCAGTCCGACGGTATCTGCAGTCGGCAATTTTGCCAAAAATATCCCGACGATCATCGTCGGTGTCATCATGTGCCTGTTGTCCTCTTATTTCTTCGTTGCGCAGCGGGAAGAAGTGATTGCTGCGTTTCGCAGATATGTACCGGAGAACTTCCGCAAAAAGTGGGATGTGATGTATCACAGTCTGACCGGTGCCATTGGCGGATATTTCAAAGCACAGCTAAAGATCGAGATCTGGGTATATCTTCTGATGCTGGTAGGCTTTTTGATCCTGCGGGTGCGTTACGGTGCGCTGATTTCGATCGGGATTGCGATCCTGGATTTTCTGCCGGTATTCGGAACCGGTACGGTTCTGTGGCCATGGGCAGTGATCAAGGTGCTTGGCGGAGACTTTAAAATGGCCATCGGGCTGCTGATCATCTGGGGAGTTGGACAGCTTTTGCGTCAGCTCATCCAGCCGAAAATTGTTGGGGATTCCATTGGCGTTCCGCCGCTTCCGACCCTGTTTCTGATCTTTATCGGTTATAAGGTAGGCAGCGTTGCCGGCATGATCCTGGCAGTTCCGGCAGGCATTATTGTTGCCAATATGTATCAGGCGGGATTTTTTGACACAACCATTGACAGTGTGCGGATCCTGGTGCATGGCTTTAACCGGTTCCGGCGCCTGACTCTAGAGGATAAGGCAGAGATTTCGGAGAAAAAGGAATAAAAAACGTTGTCGCGAGGTTCGGGGCGGCGCGCCAAAGTCTGAGGAAACGCTTGGTTGTTCGGGGGTTTTGGCGCTGCGCCCGCAGAGTGGAGGACGATTTGCGCAACTTTAGAATTGTGATTCAATACGAAGGAACCAGATATCAGGGCTGGCAGCGGCAGGGGACGACTCAGAACACACTGCAGGGCAAATTCGAGGCGCTGCTTTCGAAAATTGCGGGGACTCCGGTGGAAATCCAGGCATCCGGCAGGACGGATGCAGGTGTGCACGCCCTAGGGCAGACCGCGAATTTCCATATGAATACGGAGCTTTCCTGCGAAGAGCTTCTGGATAAGCTGAACCAGTATCTGCCGGAGGATGTGGCGGTTATTTCCTGTCAGGAGGCTGCTCCCAGGTTCCACGCGCGTTTAAATGCGGTCGGTAAGACCTATTGCTACCGGATTCACAACAGCAAAATCCCGGCGGTGTTTGACAGACGGCTGGTATGGCAGATCGAACAGCAGTTAGATGTAGATGCGATGAAAACAGCGGCGAAGTATCTGGTCGGGACGCATGATTTTGCAGCGTTTACCTCCGCAAAAAACAAGAAAAAATCGACTGTCCGCTCGATAGAGTCCATTTTGTTCGAGCAAAACGGCGCGGATATCCGGATTTCTTTTCGGGGAGACGGATTTTTGTTCCATATGGTCCGCATTCTGACCGGAACACTGGTGGAGGTCGGTCTCGGGGTGCGCAGACCGGAAGAAATTGCTGCGATTCTGGACGGAAAAAGACCGGCAGAAGGCGGGAATGCTGGCACCGGCGTCCGGACTTTGCCTGATGGAGGTTTATTATCAGTAGAGGATCTTTATGAAAAAGATATGGAATCAACTGGGACACAGTCTTTTTGCAGAGGATGAAAGCAGTCGGAAAACAAAGCACATCCTCAAGACTGTGTTTTTCTTTTATATTCTTGTGCTGCTCAAGGTGATTGTTTTTAAGTATCCCCTTGCGCGGCTGGAGGCGATCGCTGCTTCCTGGACAAAGGAGGTTGTCTGGGAGGGACTTGGAACCGCCAACTTCACTTTATTTAAGACGATTCGGATGTATATCCGTTACTGGGGAAAATTAAACAGCTTTTGAAAATCTTTTCGGCAACGTGCTTGCTTTTTGTGCCGCTTGGCTTTTATTGCCGTTTCTGCAAAAGGAGAGCCGCCGATTCTGGATTCTGTTTCTGGACGCGTTCGTGCTTGTCTGCTGTATCGAGCTGTTTCAGCTTTTTACGGCATTCGGCGCATTTGATGTGGATGATATTTTGCTGAACTGCGTGGGTGCGCTGCTGGGATACGCGGTTTTTTCGCGCTGCCTGCGGGGGCGCCCGCCGGACACAGGAGAAGTAGAATGTACCGGGTGCACCGGGCACCGTCGGATAAAACGCGGTATCTGGGATGGAAGCATAGAGCGCGCTGCGCGGAATGCGGTTGGTATTCGTAAAAAATTCACTGCGCTACGCTGTCGGAACGCAGAATTGGCGCTGGATTTTTCTGTGGAAATGGAGTAACATGAAAACATGTTTGCTGCATAGCAGAAAAACTACATAACAATTTGAAAAATGGGGAGATACAAAGGAGGAGAAGGTCGATGCGACTGATTTTTATTCGACATGCAGAACCGGATTATTCAATTGACAGCCTGACAGAAAAGGGCTGGCGGGAAGCGAAGCTTCTTGCTGAGCGCACGAAGCGTTGGAAGGTGGATGAATTTACTGCTCGCCCTTGGCAGGGCGAAGGATACTGCTTCGTTTACGCTGAAGGAATGCGGCAGGGAGGCTGTGACATGTGATTGGATGCGCGAGTTTGACGCACAGGTCATTGATCCGGAGACCGGAAAGCAGAGGCTGAGCTGGGATTTAAAGCCCGCTTACTGGACAAAAGAGCCGGATTTGCTGAATATAGATCGTTTTCTGGAAACGGATCTGATGAAAAGCGGGCCGGTTGCAGAGACCTATCAGAAAGTCTGCGATGGCTTAGACGGCATCCTCGCAAAACACGGTTACCACAGGGAGGGACGCTTTATATCGCACGAAGCAGCATAATGAGGACACAATCGTGCTGTTCTGCCATATGGGAGTGACATTTTATATGCTGTCCCATCTGCTTTCCATTTCTCCGGTGTGTCTGAATCATACAATGTTTCCCGCCGTCTTCTGTGACGGTTGTAAGTACAGAAGAGGTGGAGCAGGGCTATGGGATGTTCCGACGCAGATGCTGGGAGACACGTCTCATCTGTACTGCGCCGGGGAGCCGGTGTCCCACATGGGATATTTTGCGGAGATTCTGCAGGAACGTCCGTTATGATTGGGCTGCAGGGCACATCCTCCGCACAATCGGCGCGCGTCAGCCTGCAGGCGCATCCTCTGCACAATCGGCACGTCAGCCTGGGGCGCATCGTCTGCGCAATCTGTCATTCCGCCCGTTTACGCTATGCCGCAATCAGTAGTGCTTCCGATTGCGGATACTGCGCTCCTTACAGCACGGACGCTTGCACGCTATCATTTTCCGGAAGACGAGCGTGAGCAGCTCAAGCAGCTGTGCACCTGGCTAAAGGATACCTGCAGCGATCAGATCAGCTGCAGGTTCGCAGCGTGTCCGGAAAAAGAAGATCGACTGGCAGCGTCAATGACACTTGGAAAAGGAGTGGATGAGCTGCAGGAAAAGCTTCAAAAGCAGGATATGTTGCTGGAAAGCTATATGGTTGAAACACTCGCCGGAGAAGCTCTGATGGAAGCCTATAGCCGGTTCCATGCGGAAATTCATCGAAGAACCGGATGGTTTGTGAAGCAGATGAGCTTTTTGGGAAGCAGCAGTGAGCCGATCGAACAGCTGCCGACACTGTTGAAAATGCTTGACTGCAATGGTCAATACACCGCTTCCTACATCACCTGCAATGAAAGCCTTTGCCTGATCCCGAAAAAAGCGTCGTGTTCTGGGCAGAATTGACAAAGGAGGGGGCGTCCGCTGCGCCGGTGTATGCGACAGCTGTGAAAATGTGCAGTGTGGGAACCGAATCCCGGATAATCCGGACAATCAGGAAGCGGCAGAAAAGACGGAAGGCGTGGTAGAGAGCATTCGATGGCCGGATCTGTTCGGACGGCCGCTGCCCTATGGCTATAACCGGATTTTCGGCAGATAAAAAGACCGAATGGAGGAAGACAAGACGTGAAGAAGCTGCTTTGTTATTTGAAGGGGTATGAAAAGGAAACAGTGCTCGCTCCTTTGTTTAAAATGCTGGAAGCATTGTTTGAGCTGTTTGTCCCGCTGGTAATGGCTGCGGTGATCGACCAGGGTATCGGCGGATCGGACAAACCGTACATCGTGAGGATGTGTATGCTTTTGATTGCGCTGGGTGTCATCGGACTGGTCTGCTCGATTACAGCGCAGTATTTTGCGGCGAAAGCGGCGACCGGATTTTCCACCCGCCTGCGCCATGAGCTGTTTGCGCACATCCAGGGACTCTCCTATACGGAAATGGATACCCTCGGCACGTCTACGTTGATCACGAGAATGACGAGTGATATCAACCAGGTACAATCCGGTGTCAATCTGGTGCTGCGCCTGTTTTTGCGTTCACCCTTTATCGTGTTCGGCGCGATGATTATGGCGTTTTACCGTAGATGCAAAGGCGGCGCTGATTTTCGTGGTGACGATTCCGCTGCTTTCCATCGTCGTGTTCGGCATCATGCTCTGGACGATGCCTCTGTACAAAAAGGTGCAGGCTGCGCTGGATCAGGTGCTGGGTCTGACCCGGGAAAACCTGACAGGTGTACGCGTCATCCGCGCTTTTAATAAAGAAGAGGAAGAATTAAGCCGTTATCAGGAAAAAAATGAAACGCTGACCGGGCTGCAGAAATACGTCGGCAGAATCTCTGGTCTGATGAACCCCATTACTTATGTGATCGTCAATGTTTCGATCATTGCGCTGTTGTATACCGGCGCAATCCGCGTAGATTCCGGCATCCTGACTCAGGGACAGATCGTAGCGCTTGTCAATTACATGTCCCAGATTCTGGTAGAGCTTGTCAAGCTGGCGAATCTGATTATCACGGTGACAAAAGCGATCGCCTGCGGCAACCGTGTGCAGAGCGTGCTGGAAGTGCAAAACAGTATGGAGCTGGCTGATGTGGAACAGAAAATTGAGACGGACAAAAATGCGCCTGCGGTTGTATTCGACCATGTGTGTCTGACTTATGCGGGAGCGGGCAGCGAATCGCTGACGGACATCAGCTTTACGGCAAAGCATGGTGAGACGATCGGCATCATCGGCGGTACGGGTTCCGGTAAATCCAGTGTGGTCAATCTGATCCCCCGTTTTTACGATGTAACAAAGGGACGTGTCCTGGTAGACGGCGTGGACGTCAAAGATTACAGCCCGGAAGCGCTGCGCAGCAGGATTGGCATCGTGCCGCAGAAAGCAGTGCTGTTTGCCGGAACCATTGTAGAGAATCTGCGCTGGGGAAAGAAGGACGCGTCCAAAGAAGAAATGTGGAAAGCGCTGGAAATTTCCCAGTCAAAAAGAGTTTGTTGAGAAAAAAGACGGACAGCTCGAGAGCAGAATCGAGCAGGGAGGCAAGAATTTATCCGGCGGTCAGGAGACAGCGTCTGACCATTGCCCGTGCCCTTGTCAGACAGCCGGAGATCCTGATTTTGGACGACAGCGCGTCTGCCCTCGACTATGCGACGGATGCGGCGCTTCGAAAAGCGATCCGAAATATGGAAGGAAATCCTGCGGTCTTTATCGTTTCCCAGAGAACGTCCTCCATTCAGCATGCAGACCGAATTCTGGTGCTGGACGATGGAAAGGCTGCCGGACTTGGAACCCATGAGGAGCTGCTTGAGACCTGTCCGGTTTATCAGGAAATTTATTATTCCCAGTTCGATGAAAAGGCGGCGAAGGCAGTGCGTGAAAACGCCGCCAATGCGGGTAAGGCAGAGAAAGGAGGATGCTGAGCATGGCAAAAAAAATGGAAGCAGGACAGACGCAGACCCTGAAAAAAGTGCTGCACTATATGAAGCCGTACCGTTTTTTCCTTCTTTTATCCGTGGTTTTAGCGGCGATTACTGTCGCATCCACGCTGTATCTTCCACTGTTAATCGGTAAAGCAGTGGACTGCATTGTTGGAAAAGGTAATGTCAATTTTGACGGACTGATTGCAGTTCTGATCAAAATGGCGGTCATGATCGGGATCACCGCACTGGCGCAGTGGATTATGAACGTCTGCAACAATAAACTGACCTATCAGATCGTGCGGGATATTCGAAACGAGGCATTTGAAAAGATAGAGGTCCTGCCCCTCAAATACATTGACGGACATGCCCACGGTGAGATCGTCAGTCGTGTCATCGCGGACGTCGATCAGTTTGCGGACGGTCTGCTGATGGGCTTTACCCAGCTCTTTACCGGTGTGATTACGATTCTGGGAACGATCGGCTTCATGCTTTCGGTCAACGTCGGCATCACGATTGTCGTGCTGGTGGTAACACCGGTTTCCCTGTTTGTGGCCTCGTTTATCGCAAAACGGACCTTCAGCATGTTCAAGGCCCAGTCCGAAACGAGAGGTGAGCAGACCGCTTTTGATCGATGAAATGATCGGCAACCAGAAGATTGTGCAGGCATTCGGGCAGGAAAAGGATGCCATCGAAAAATTCGACGAAATCAACGGCCGTCTCCAGACTTGCTCGTTGAAAGCGATTTTCTTTTCCTCCATCACAAATCCGTCCACCCGTTTTGTTAATAGCCTTGTGTATACCGGCGTTGGCATCTTCGGCGCGCTGGCTGCGATCAACGGACGGCTGACGGTCGGACAGCTGAGCAGCTTTTTGAGCTATGCAAATCAGTACACCAAACCCTTTAATGAAATTTCCGGCGTCGTAACAGAGCTGCAGAACGCGATCGCCTGCGCGGGACGGGTATTCGAGCTGATTGAAGAAAAATCTCAGGTGCCGGAAGTGGAAAATGCGGTTTCACTGCAGCATGTGGATGGAAAAGTGGAGCTGAAGGACGTTGCGTTTTCCTATGTGCCGGAGCAGAAGCTCATTGAGAACTTCAATCTGCAGGTAAAGCCGGGTGAGCGCGTGGCGATTGTCGGACCCACCGGATGCGGCAAAACGACGGTGATCAACCTGTTAATGCGGTTTTATGATGTAAACAGCGGCTCCATTTCGGTAGAAGATGTGGATATCCGGGAAATGACCAGACACAGCCTGCGTGCGGGATACGGCATGGTGCTGCAGGAAACCTGGCTGAGAGCCGGGACCATCCGCGACAACATTACGGTCGGAAAGCCGGATGCGACGCAGGAAGAGATCGAAGCAGCGGCGAAGGCATGCCATGCGCACAGTTTTATCATGCGCTTGCCGGAGGGCTATGACACGGTTATTTCGGAGGACGGCGGAAGCCTTTCCCAGGGACAGAAGCAGCTTCTGTGCATCACGCGCGTTATGCTGTGTCGCCCGCCGATGCTGATTTTAGACGAGGCGACGTCCTCAATCGATACCAGAACAGAATTAAAAATTCAGAATGCATTTGCAAAGCTGATGGAAGGCAGGACGAGCTTTATCGTTGCACACCGTCTTTCCACCATCCGCAGCGCGGACGTCATTCTGGTCATGAAGGATGGTCATATCATCGAGCAGGGCAACCACGAGACGCTGCTTGCACAGAACGGCTTTTTATGCAACGCTGTATAACAGCCAGTACGCAATGAGCGGTATCGGGAGAAAATAGAAATAAGAATTGTATATTGCAGGCTGCACTGCTATAATGGGAAATGAAACAAAAAAATAAAACATGCAGAGTAGGTTTGTATGCGTTAAGTGCCGGCAGGACAGAGAGTTGCCTGTTGGACGAAAAGCCGGTTCGGCTTGCGGTATACAGACCGCATCTCGCTGCAGCAGAAGATAATCCCATTATCTCCTTTTGCGGCCCGATGTCTGTAGAAGGAGGAAATGCAATGAAAAAAATGGCAGCTCTTTTTACGGAATCCATGCGGGAGTTTCGCAATATCCGCACCATCACGGCGTGCGGACTTTTTGCGGCGCTTGCGTTGATTCTCAACTCGTTCACCGTTCAGATCGGGAATTACTTAAAAGATCGGCGTATCCGGTCTTCCGAATGAAAATGGTGGACGTCCTGTTTGGCCCTGCGGTCGGCAGCCTGTTTGCGGCAGCGATGGATATTTTAAAGCTGCTGCTGTATCCCACCGGAGCATGGATTCCGGGTCTGACCTTAAACTGCCTGCTGGCGGGACTGATCTACGGATTTTCCTGTACCGCAAACCGACAAACTTTTGGCGGATTCTGGCGGCGGAGCTGACAGTGGCGCTTTGGTGAACGTCCTGCTCGGAACCTTCTGGCTGTCTCAGGTGTACGGTAAGGCGTTTATGGTGATGCTCCCCGCGCGGCTGATCAAAAAAATGTGATCAAGGCTCCGGTGGACAGCATCATTTTATATCTGGTGATGACGGTGCTGGAACGCGCCGGTGTTTTCCGATGTTAAAAAATTTTCCGCCCGGGAAAAAGTGGCGTATGGAGACAGGAAAAGATCTCCGGCTTCGACAAAAAATGACAGGAAGGTCAAAATGAATGGGGATTCCAGACGCAAACAGACCTGGAGCGCAACTGCATTTTTTATCCCTGATTTATTTTGAAATTCTGGGGCTTACCATGGAGGATGGAGAACCGGTCTTTCATCCACAGTTGCCGATTAACTGCGGTCACATGAGGATCCGCGGCTTCGAAGTGGCGGGCTGGCTCTTTGATCTGGATATCGACGGAAAAGAGGTTTCTGTGCGGAAGCGAAAGATTTCATAAACAATAGAATACACGCTCTGCGAGCATTCTATTGTCATGAATAAAAATTAGAACAAGGCGGAAACGAATGCCCGGCAGCGGGTGTGCGTTTCCCTTTATTATCGTATAGGAAACTTCGTTTCCATACGATAATAAACGCTCCGTGAGGATGCGCACGCGGCGCAAGTAGATGGTTGCTGAAAGCAACCGCGCCTCGGCGAGAATGTGCCCTGGCACATTCTTTTCGTATCCCGGCAAATAAACTTCGTTTCCATACGATAATAAACGCTCCGTTACGATAATAAACGCTTTCTACGAGGATGCGCCAGGGCATTCTTTTTTATCATCCTTGTCGCCCTTGACAAAATGAAAAGCGTAGCTTATAGTTTATAACACAAACAATATTATACAGCATATAATATTGTAGAAGATACAGGTTTAGGGAAAGGATGGGAACGTATGATTTTTAATACAGGCTCTGCGCTGCTGGATGCGATTGTTCTTGCAGTTGTTTCCGGGAGCCGGAAGGGACATACGGCTATAAAATCACGCAGGAGGTCCGCCAGGCGATCGATCTGTCGGAATCGACATTGTACCCGGTAAGCTTCAGATGCAAAAAGACGGCTGCCTGGAAGTCTACGATATGGAATTCGGAGGCAGGAACCGGCGGTATTATCGGATTACGGAGCAAGGAAGCGCGCAGCTTTCGCTGTATGAAGCGGAATGGATTCGATATTCTGAGAAGATAACGGCACTTTTTGAGGGAGGACAAAATTGATGGACAGGGCAGAATTTTTAAATCGTCTGGAAGCGCAGCTTTTAGATGTTCCGCAGGCGGAGCGGGAAGAAGCGCTGCAATATTATGAGGATTACTTAAACGACGCGGGCGACGCAGGAGATTTCGATATTCTGCAGGAACTCGGCACACCGGAGGAGTCGCGGATTCTATCCGGAACGGACTGCGGCAGGATAGCAGCGACGCGGCGAGCGCAGCGGCCAGGCGGACGAAAATTGGCAGGACAGCAGCCGCACCGGTCAGCTGGGTGACAGCGGTTATTTCTCCGAAAACGGCTACGTCGACCGGGAGCCGCAGAAGGAAGAGCTGCAGCGGGTAAAGCAACCTGCGTGCGGCGACCGTTCTGATGCGGACTGGCAGAGCACGGATAGCGATGCAGAGGATGATTCCAGCGCTGCCCGCAGAAGGCTACCTTCGGTCTGGCTGTGGATTTTGCTGATCGTCTTCGCAGCGCCTGTGGTGCTTCCGATTGTGTTTGGGCTGCTTGTGGCGGCAATTTCCGTTCTCTTTGCCCTGTTTATCACAGGAATTGCACTGCTGGTCTGCGGAATCGTTTGTACAGGTGTGGGCATCTGGGCGCTAATTCAGGCGTTTACGCAGATCGTAGCGTGGCCAGCGGCGGCGATGATTGGAATCGGCATCAGTCTGGCAGCAATTGGAATCGGCGTTTTGGTGACGATGCTTATGGGATGGCTGATCGGTAAGGTGGTTCCGGCAGGTGTCCGGGCATTGTGTAACTGCCTGCACAGGGATTGTGACGAGAAAAGGAGGCAGGGCAGCATGAAAAACTGGAAAAAAGGGATGATTGCAGGTTCGATCATCTGCATTGCAGCAGGATTTCTTTTCATCGGGATCGGAAGTTCTATGGGTGGATGGAAAAATATTGATCAGATCAACAGTCGCTATATTCATTTCGGTGGCAGCGACACGTTTATCGGTTTGAATTTCCCGGCAAATACAAAAGAATCGATTCAGATTTTGTCACGGGAAACAGACAGTCCTGCGGATGCAGGAAACGACAGCACAGGCGAGGTAATTTCGTTCAACGGAAAATCACCGGAAAAGATGGAGATTTCCGCAAATACCCTGGCATTAAAAATTGTTCCCGGAGAGTCCGATGCGATTATCCTCAGCGGAAGCAACCGGGATAAGATGAACTGTTATATCGAAGACAACTGCCTGTATCTGGAAGAAAAGAACCATAAACCGCTTCAAAAGAGCGGCGAAATCGTCCTGACGGTTCCGGAATCGATGGACTGGAAAAAGATCGAAATCGATGTAGAGGCAGCGTATGTGGCACTGCAGAATTTTTCGAGGAAATGGAATTTTCGGCAGGCGCTGGAAGCATTGAAGCATCCGGGCTGCAGACGAAAAAGCTGATTTTGTCGGCGGAGGCAGGAGCCATTACTGTGACGGATAGTGAGGCAGCGGAGCTGGAAGCGGATGCAGAAGCAGGTGTCCTCCGTTTTTCGGGGAGCATCACAGATAGGGTGGATGCAGATGCAGAGCTTGGAAACATTGTGTTGAAGCTTTCACAGAGTGAAGACGATTTTGATTATGAAATCGACAGTGATCTGGGAAACCGGAATTTGACGCATTTCCGTGGAAAATTCCGTAATCTGCAATAAGGCATCCGGAAAGATGAAATTGGACTTTCCATGGGAAATATTGAAATTTACTTCGAACAGGATTAAGATAAAGCAAAGAAAGAGAGGACATCCTTATGAACAATAAAAAATTATTTCGTTCCACAACGAACAGAATGGTATGCGGCGTGTGCGGCGGCCTTGGAGATTTCTTCGATCGATGCGACAGTGATCCGCATTTTATATGTACTTGTCAGCCTGTTTTTAGGTGCAGGCTTTTTGGACTGATTCTGTATTTTATTCTGGCAGTGATCATTCCGGAAGATGACGGAATCGTGGACTAAAAGACGGGAGGAAGCATCATGTTTCGTGAAATCAAACCGCAGGAGATCCAGGATAACCCCT
>VOFC01000598.1_pt1 | contig 52000 bp, 62 predicted proteins | sample 5384161 | NCBI WGS metagenome assembly VOFC01 (sample SAMN12384722, study PRJNA508395) | human gut metagenome | isolation source: healthy gut B | host: Homo sapiens | reverse complement strand
CCATATCTATGGAGACACGCCGTATGCCTATCTCAAAAAAATACAAAATGAATTTAGCGGCTCAGTGGCTTTCGGAAAATAAAATGAAAATCGGGGATATAGCTTTAGAACTCGGATATAGCAATGCCAGCAAATTTGCTAAAGCGTTTCAATCTGTGTATGGGATGTTACCAAAGGACTATCGAAAAAAATAAATAGGAAGAACGGGCTATTTTCTGCATCATCTCAGAGGAATGGAGCAGAAAAAAATTACGCAAAAAGATATAATGAACCGGTGCGGTTAGTTTATGCTAACCCATCAGCTTTTTATTTAGGAGGTGATATCCCTGCTGACCATAGATACTCGAATCAAGTTGCTTTTATTTTTACTTATCAACTTCATGGTATTTGGCTTGAAAGATTTTGTCCTTGGCAGCGTGTGTTTTTCCTTTATCTGCATCCTCTCGTGCCTGATGGGACAGAAAAAGATCGTGTTGAAATATATCGTCTTTTTATGTGGTGATCGCGGCTATACAGCAGCTTTGTATCTACCTCCCCCCAGGCCATCGAAACTATTTTGTCGATTTTCACATTGTTTATCCGGGTGATGATACCCGTGGTACTCTTTTTTGCCTCAACCTTTATCGCTACAACGAAAGTCAGCGAATTGATTGCGGCTATGTACTCACTAAAAATTCCTCGGAGCATTACCATTACATTCGCTATGGTGCTGCGCTTTTTCCCTACCTTCAGTGAGGAGATCCACAATATTTATGACGCGATGAAGTTAAGAGGCATCGCCCTTTCGTGGAAAAAATATATTTACGCGCCCCATGCTCATTCTGGAGGCAATCACTATCCCCATCGTGATGCGCTCTGCCTCGATTGCAGAAGAATTATCTGCTTCTGCGGTGACGAGAGGTATTGATAATCCGGCACAACGGACTTCGTTCATTCAGCTAAAAGTTCATGCTAAAGATTGGATGGTACTGTGCTTCTTTCTTGTTGCCTTCGTTGTGCTGTTTTTCTGCAAATACCAGATATATGGGAGGATATGATGATGATTGATATTGACCATGTATCTTTTCAATACTCCGGCGCTGAACAGGAAAATTTGCAAGATTTCAATTTGCAGATTAAAAAGGGGGAGTGTGTTGTTCTCACTGGCGAATCTGGATGTGGAAAGACTTGTGTGACCAGGTTGATAAATACGCTTATTCCCCACTTTTACGAAGGGGAAATGTCCGGGGCGGTTCTCATTGACGGAGTTGATACCCGCACGATCCAACCGCACGATTTGTCGGACAAGATAGGCTCCGTTTTCCAAAATCCACGCAGTCAGTTTTTTAGTCTGGATACGGACAGCGAGATTGTGTTTGGTATGGAAAATAAGGGTATGCCCTATCAAGTGATGCTGGATCGTTATCAACAGACTATTCGGGAATTACATATTGAAAAGTTAAAGGATCGCAACCTGTTTGACTTGTCCGGCGGACAAAAGCAGACCATAGCCTTTGCTAGCGTTTACGCATTAAATCCTGATATTTTTGTCTTGGACGAGCCTTCGTCAAACCTGGACCCAGAGGCCATTCAAGAACTACGACGGCTACTTTTTACTGATTAAGGCGCAGGGAAAAACGATTGTTGTATCCGAACACCGCCTTTACTTCTTGAATGGGATTGCCGACCGCATTGTCCTTATGGAGCATGGTAAGCTGAAACAATCTTGGTCCGCCAGTGATTTCGCTTTATTCAATGCCGAGCAAATCAAGGCGCTGGGACTTAGAAGCTATACGCCTACAAGGTTAGAGCTTCCCGATACGATGCCCTCTCGAAACGAGCCCCCGGCTGTCGAAGTTAAAGATCTTGCGATTGGATATGAAAAGGGAGAGCCCGTGGCGCAGCACCTAAACTTTTGTGTCTACCCTGGAGAAATTGTCGGCGTGGTAGGGAAAAATGGTTGTGGCAAATCAACTTTAGCCCGGACCTTATGTGGCTTGCAGAAGGAACTGCATGGAGAAGTCCTATACAAAAACAGTACGACCCCAAGTAAACGGCGGATCAGGAAAGCGTATCTTGTCATGCAGGACCCGGATTATCAACTGTTTACCGATAGCGTTTACCAGGAACTGCTGCTGGCATTATCTGACCAGAAGGATAAAGACGAAAAGAGAATAGATGATATTCTGGATGAGCTGAATTTGACGATTTATAAAGAGCGGCATCCAATGTCCCTATCTGGCGGTCAGAAGCAGCGCACCGCGATTGGCGTTGCGGCACTCCGAGATGCAGAGGTACTTATTTTTGATGAGCCTACAAGCGGCTTGAACTACAAAAACATGGAGAGTGTTGCAGAAATTTTAAGTGCGCTGTCCAAAAGAGGGAAAGCCATCTTGGTGATTTCCCATGACAATGAACTACTGATGAAGATTTGTTCCCGCGTCATTCGCGTGGATGAAAGGACTTCATCTTAGTTATGTACAAAATATAGAAAGGGGCTATCTGTATGAGTGAACAAGCAAAACCTGTCGGGGCATCCGACAAAATGAAAGCAAAGGATTTTATCACGCTGGGCATTTTACGGTGTTATTCTTTGCTGTGGTAATGGTGTGCATCTTTGCCTCCGCAGCTACCGTGGTGACCTTCGCATTTGGGAGCGCCATTGCTGCAATTCCTGGAGGCATTATCTATATGCTGATGCGCGCTAAAGTGCCAAAGGCCGGGAGCGTTCTCTTGAGCGGTGTGGTGATCGGCCTGATTGAGTTCCTGATTGGCGCAGGATGGGCGGTTGCCGTCGGTTTTATTGCCGGTGCCGTAATTGCGGAGCTTCTGGCCCGTATCGGCCACTACAAGAGCTTCTGGCTGAATACCATTGGCTATTCCGTGTATATGATGTTCTTTGCGCTGGGAACCTATCTCCCTATGGTCATTATGACCGGCTATGTGGATGATATGTCTACGTCGAATGGTGTCAGCGCCGAGTATCTGACGGAGCTACACAGCTTTATGAATGGAACAATGGTAGTCATCATCGCTGTTGTGACCTTCGTTGCAGGCATCGTCGGCGCTTTGATTGCAAAAGGCGTGTTCAAAAAGCATTTCCAGAAGGCAGGTATTGTCTAAGGGCAATATAGTTGCGACTAACTCCATGGTATCTTTGGGCTATTTTGGGCAGTGGAACAGAGTTATGGAGTAGCAGGCAATTTCAAAGGTTGATAAAATGAGTGGCGAGGTTAGCAACTGCTAACCTCGCCATTTTCACTTTTAAGGAGGGTTCATGCTATGTCAAACGCAAAGTCGAAACAAGCAAAACCAAAGACGGGTTTGGCACGATGCATGGAATTGGCTTCTGACAGAAAGGGCCTTGTATTTTTAGCTGCGGTTCTTTCGTCACTGGCGGCCATTGCTTCGTTCATCCCGTACATAGCGGTCTATTTTATGATCCGCTCAATTATCGGTGTTTTTCCGAACCTTGACCAGTTGGATATGGGGATGGTCATGAATTATGGCTGGCTGGCGCTCGCCGGGATTGTGGCGAATATCCTGCTGTATTTTCTGGCTATTTTCAGTTCTCACATGGCGGCGTTCGGCACACTGTACGAATTGAAGGTTCTCTTTTGCAGACCATATTACGAAAATTCCACTTGGGTATCACCTGACGATTGGAAGCGGACGTTTGCGGAAAATCATGGATGAAAACATTGAAAGTGTAGAAGGTTTTATTGCTCACCAATTCCCCGATTTTGTTGCTTCTATTACAGCTCCCATTGTCATGGTCATCATCCTGCTGGCCGTTGACTGGCGGTTCGGTCTTGCCTCTCTGGTCGGTATCATTCTGGCGTTTGTTGCGGAGTTCATTGGCTTTGGCAGTGGCGAGATGAAAGAGAATATGGGGAAATATCAAAAAGCCCTGGAAGAAATGAACAACGCTTCTGTAGAGTATGTTCGTGGAATGTCGGTTGTAAAGGCGTTTAACCAGACCGCATCCTCTTTCAAAAAACTCAAAGAAGCAATTACCGGATATACAGAGTGGGTCCTGAAATTTTCCCTGGGCTGGCAGAACTGTATGCCCGCCTTCACCACAATCATCAATAATGTTTATCTGATCCTTGTACCTGTCGGAATTTTAATCGGCTCCAGGTCGGATGATTTTGCCGGGTTTGCCATGACCTTCATTTTCTATCTGCTCTTTGTACCTGCAATTTCCGGCGTACTGAATAAGATCATGTATATCTCCGAGTCGTTCATGCAGATTGATGGGAATGTGGCTCGGATGGATGAAATTCTGAACATCCCTGAAATGCCGGAAACATCTCATCCTAAGAAACCTGTTGGGGATGATGTTGCTTTCCACGATGTCAGCTTTTCCTACACGGGGATGTTTCCGAGAAAGCCCTGGAAAATGTATCTTTCTCAGCAAAACAGGGACAGATCACAGCTATTGTCGGCCCGTCCGGCGGCGGCAAGAGTACGATTGCCAATCTGATTTCTCGGTTTTGGGACGTATCTTCCGGCAGCATTACCATCGGCGGCGTAGATGTGCGCGATATGGCGGAGGATGACCTGATGCGCCATGTCAGCTTTGTGTTCCAGGATATTTTCCTGTTCAAGCAGAGCATCTTGGATAATATCCGTATGGGCAATCCTTCGGCCAGTGAGGAACAAGTGATTGCGGCGGCGAAAGCGGCACAGTGCCACGAGTTTATCTCCAAACTACCGGGCGGGTATCATACGGTGGTCGGCTCCAAAGGCATCCATCTCTCTGGCGGCGAGCGCCAGCGAATTGCCATTGCGCGGGCCATTATCAAGGACTCGCCCATCATCGTGCTGGATGAGGCAACGGCGTTCAGCGACCCGGAGAATGAATACCTGATCCAGAAAGCTTTTGAAAAGCTGATGCAGGGTAAGACAGTTATCATCATCGCACACCGCCTCTCCACAATCCGCAATGCAGATAAGATTATTGTCATGGAGAAAGGGCACCTGATCGAAGAAGGAAAGCATGACGAGCTGGTGGACGCAGGCGGACGCTATGCGCAAATGTGGAACCACTATACAGAAGCGATTGGCTGGAAAATCAGCGGAAAGGCGGTGTAACTATGAGCAGATTACAAAAAGCTCTCTTTTTGTCAGACAAGGGTTACGCAGATCTGAAAAAAGCAATCTTCGCCTGCACATTGACGAACCTGGCTATGCTTCTTCCGTTCTGTGTAACTGTTATGATTTTCAGTGAAATTCTGACTCCCTTTGTCAGTGGCGGCTCCATCCAGTGGAACCATATCTGGATGCTGTGGGGCGCAGGTATTGTTTCAGCCATCCTGGTATTTCTGGCCGCCAAAAATGATTACCGTAAAACCTATATTGCCTCGTATAAGGAGTCGAACACGACCCGGCTGCGGATTGCGGAGCATCTTCGGAAACTCCCGATGAATTTCTTTAACACCAAGGACCTTTCTGAACTGACCACGAATATGATGGCGGATTGCAGCAGCATGGAATCCCTGCTCAGCAGCACGATCCCTCCGCTGATTGCAAACGGCATCACGGTGACCCTGACCTGCATCCTGCTGGCCTTCTCTGCCGGATGGAGCATGTCATCAGCCAGGAATCCTTCGAGCGTCTGCGCGATGCCTATAAAACCAAAAAGGAATGATCCGCCCGCATAGCAAACGGTAAAACAAATGCTTCCGCCTGTTTGCAAAGCGCAATATATTTTTCAATTTCCGCCTCACTTTTCCCGGCAAAGAAGTCTACAACTGTTTTTGAAACCGTCTGATTTACCATGTCTGGAAAAATGGCAGCATCCACGCTGATATTTAACTCTTTGGCGACAAGAGCCACCGTTTCAAATTTGGGGTTACTCTGGCAGGTTTCCAAATCTATGATTGTACGGGCGTTCATATTGAGCCGTTCAGCCAATTTTCTCTGTGTCAAATGCTGCCGCTTACGTTCTGACCGCACTTTCCATGCAAACAAGTCAAGAGGATTGTTCACTATACATCACCTCTACCTCATTGTAGGGTGTGCTATCGCTCATATAAATAACCATACAACTCACATTGTGTGAGTTATAGCTCATAATTTGAAGCAAAGAGCTATATGGATAAGAGTATCAAAATAAAGGAGCGCAAAATAAAATGGGGCTTACCGCCCACTCGAAAAGCCCTAACACCAATTAAAAAAATATTCAAATAACGTAGGGGCGAGCCATACTCATAGAAGTGAGTTGTGGCTCGCTTTTTATATACTTCAATTCACATCCGATAAAGCCCCGCATTTTTACAACCTACGATTGGGTATCGGATGCCGTTCTCCGCCTCGTTTTGCTCCGGCCTATAAACCCGAACAGAACGAAAGGAACAATTCTATGAACGGCAGGAAAAATTTTCATACCAATCTTAAAAATCAGCCAAATGAACCCGTTGGTGAACGAGTAGTGAGCGAAAGGGGAAGAAAAGAACTGCCTCCCGGCACGAAGGGAGGTGAGAACTTGAAACCAAACCGCCACTACGAACACAAGCAGCACGCCTTTGACAGCTACTGCAAGAAAGGTGTTGAAATGCGAGGCATGTAACGGCTATCGGCAGATCAGCCGTCATCAAAAACGTTTTGCATCTTTGGAAGAACTGTCCGAGGCAGACGTGGCCCAGCTTGCAGTTTACGATCGTTACTCATGGGAGTATACGGCTTTTCCCGTGGGAAATGCTGTTGTGCTAATCGAGAACGACCGATTGGCCACAGCACTTCTACGGCTGTCACCAAAAGACCGGGAAATTTTTATGATGCACTGGTTTCTATGGATGACAGACGAACAGATAGCAAAGTGCATGGGCATGGCCAGAAGAACGGTCAATACTCGCAGGTATAAAGCCTATCGGCTGCTGAAAAAGCTGATGGGAGGTGAAGCGGATGACTAAATCTGCGCACACACGGGCATCGCTGCTTCCTTACCCGATAATCGCTGCCGCTGTTGCAGGAGACGCCGAAGCAGTGAGCCGGGTAGTCCGGCATTATTCTAGCTACATTGCTGCACTGTCAACTCGGACGAGCTATGGCTCTGACGGCTATCCTCGTCTGCAAGTTGATGAAGAACTGCGCAATCGTCTGGAAGCAAAACTGATAATTGCTATCCTTGATTTTGACTTGACCTGATTCAACGTAGGCATCGTGTGCTGTTCCCCTTTCCATACGATGCCTTTTCTAGTTCTTTGACAAAGAAAGCCCGCAGGACAATGGCGGTGCATCATAGAGCAAACGGATACGTTGCTGTCTGTATCGAGCCGGATGGTGGGTGCGCCACGATGCTTTTCTCTGAAAAGTGGAGCGATCACTACCACGCCGCAATGCAAGCGCGGCTGCTTGCGGGCCATGACATATAGGCAGGCTGATACTCCCTTACCGTCAAAGTCCGAGCGTTCAGAGCGTCGCAGGCAATGAGTAGGGCTGCATGAGGAATGCAGGGGTGAGATTCCCGTGGGCTGCTGCCAGCAGCCGTCCGTTGGCTCATTTTTTGATTTTTAAGAAAGGGGATTTTTACGATGCAAGCGAAAAAGACAAACCCGGAAAAAACAAAAAATCCAGAGATGCTTACTCTGGATTCGACTTATCGTATTGGCAATCGCTCCTTTATCGTTGAGCCGGTATTCAAAGAAGAAAGTTCCCAGACCTTAGGAGAAGTTCTTCTCCGGCTGATGAAATCCGAAAGTGAAAAATTATAATGACCTTTCGGGAGGCAGCGGACAGAGAAAGCGGATTGTGTTATAATATAGGTGTACAAGTGAATTTGCTATTCGACTGTCCCAAGAAAGGAGCGAGTATGAAACAGTCGAGTAACAAGAAATCCCGTGAAGCAACCGCTTTTCTCTATGAGCGTCTTTCCCGTGATGATAATTTGGAGGGCGAGAGTTACAGCATCGGCAACCAAAAGAAACTGCTCACCAAGGTTGCAAAGGAAAAAGGCTATACCAATCTGGTTCACTTTCTGGATGATGGCATTTCCGGCGTGACAATGAACCGTCCCGGTTTCGTTGAAATGATGCAACAACTTGAGCAAGGAAAGCCGCCGCTGTGTTCGTCAAAGACCTTTCCCGTTTGGGCCGAAACTATATTGAGGTCGGGCGGCTGACAGAAGAATTTTTCCCAGACCATGACATCCGACTTGTTGCCGTTTCGGACAACATCGACACGGCCGAGGGAGAAAACGAACTGGCACCCATCCGAAACCTGTTCAATGAGTGGTATGCCCGCGACATCAGCAAGAAACGCCGTATCAGTAATAAAATCAAAGGCAACTCCGGCGAACCGATGGGACTTCCTCCCTATGGGTATATCAAGGACCCGAACAATCCCAAGCGGTGGGTCATTGATGAAGAAGCTGCACAAGTTGTCCGGCGCATTTTTGATATGACGTTGGAGGGCTTTGGCACGGAACAGATTGCCACCCAGTTTGAAAAGGAAGGCATCCTGACGCCGCAGGCCTACTGGATTCAGAAAGGCGTCGGCCGTCCCGGAAGGAGCAAGATTCGTCCAGAAACCAAGTGGAATGGTTCCACGATTACCCATCTTCTGTATCAGCAGGAGTATTGTGGTGATGTTCTGAACTTCAAAACCTACTCCAAGTCTTACAAGAATAAGAAGCGGATTCATAACGACCCGGAAAATTGGGTAGTGTTCCCAGATGTTCACGAACCCATTATTGAACGTGCCGTGTTTGAGCAGGTACAGCAGAGGCGTGGAAAGATGCGCAAACGCCGTACCAACAACGGAGAACACAATATGTTCTCCGGCCTGCTTGTCTGCGCAGACTGCGGCTGCAATCTGCATTTCCACTTCAATCAGGGCAACCCGGAAATCAAGTATTTCAACTGCTCCAACTACAAGGGCAACCGTGGTACCTGTCAATCCACCCACTACATCCGGGTAGACTTTCTGGAAGAAGTGGTGTTGGGGGAGATTCGGCGGCTGACCAAGTTTGCCAGCCTCTATGAGGACGACTTTCTGAAAGCTGTTATCGGGCACTCCCAGCAGGCGGATGAAACCGACCGCAAGCTGAAAGAGAAAGAGTTGAAAGCACTCCTTGCCCGTGATGAAGAGCTGGACGGCCTCTTTGAGCGCATCTATGAGGACAATGTTTCCGGCAAGAATCTCTGACGAACGCTTTTCCAGAATGTCCCGGAGATATGAGGACGAGCAAAAGGAGCTGACCGAGAAACTCAAACAGCTCCGCTCCAAAATCGAAAAGCAGAGCAGCCGAACTATGACAACGGATATGTTCATCAGTCTGGTTCGCAAGTACACCAGAGCAAAAAAGTTGACACCCCGGATGCTGAATGAACTGGTGGAAAAAATCGAAGTGTTCAATGCAGAAAAGGTCAACGGTGTATGGGAGCAGCGGCTCCGCATTCACTACAACTGCGTGGGCACCATCGAGATTCCAAGCGCACTTCCTTTGCCGACACCCGATGTGTCGGTGAATACAAGAAAAGGCGTAGTTGTGAACTACGCCCCCTGTGATGTCGCTATTTAGCAAATAAAAAATGGACGAATGTTCTTTGACAGCTAAATGCTGTAAGAACATTCGTGCGTCTGCCAATTCCGCCATATCCGCTTATTTTGTTTTTGTCCGTGAGCTTTTCGGCTCGGAACGTTGATAATTATACCATGGATTCCAAAAATGTCAAGCATTTTCTCCAAAAAAGTTCTACTTATTTTTATCCAGCGTATCTGCGGCAAAAATCCCCGCCGCAGGCGGAATTTCCGGCCACGGCGGGGAGCATTCATTTCTGCTTTTCCGTTCTTTTTTGTGCACCATGGATCCTCAGTGCTCTTCCGCGGCAAGGTCCAGCGGTTTGCTGTCACCGTCTTCGTCGATCATCCGGTAGCCGACGCCCAGCTCATTGAGGATATAATTGTTGCTGCCCGGGCGGCTGCCCAGCTTTTTGCGGATGTTGGCCATGTTGACCTGCAATTTCTTGGTGCTTCCGCAGTCGGTATCGCCCCAGATGGCCCGGACAATGGCGGCATAGGTCATCACACGGCCCGCGTGCTCGGAGAGGAACGCCACAATGTTGTACTCGGTCTGGTCAGCTTGATCTCCTGCCCGGCCACAAACACCTTACGGCGCTCATAGTTGATCTCCAGGTCCTGTGCCGTAAACGTCCCGGTGGGCAGGCTGCCCGCCGTACTGTAGCGGTTGACCCGCAGGGCGGCCCGGACACGTGCCAGCAGCTCGCCGGTGCCAAAGGGCTTGGTAACATAATCATTGGCCCCCAGGTCCAGCGCCTCGATCTTATCCTGCTCCGTGGTGCGGGCTGAAAGCACCACGATCGGAGTCATGTACTTCTGGCGCACGGTGCGGATCAGCTCCAGACCGTCCCGGTCAGGCAGACCCAGATCCAGGATCACGAGGTCTGGGTTGTGGGAGGCAAACAGGGTCAGGCCCATGGAGCAGGTGTGCGCCACCAGCGCCTGATAGCCATTGGTCTCCAACAGGGTCTCGATAAAGCTGCAGATGTTGGCCTCGTCTTCCACCACAAGGACCTTGAATTTATTATTGCTCATCTTCGGTCTCCTCCGTCTCGATTTCTTCTGTCTCTAACCAGAACCGAATGGCCGTGCCCTCACCGGGTTTGCTTTCGGCTTTGATCTCACCGCCGTGGGCCTTGATGATGGCAGCACAGACCGAAAGGCCAATGCCCATGCCGTGCTTGCCGCTGTCGGCCCCGCTCTCCGAGGGCAGCGTCCCGGTAAACAGGGTGCGCAGACGCTCTTTCGGGATGCCGCAGCCGTTGTCCGCTACCTCAAACACCGCCCGGTTGCCCAGCGTGAACACCCGGAGGGTGAGCTTTGTCATCCCCTCCGCGTGGAGAACAGCGTTTTCCAAAAGATTGGTCAGCACCTGCCGGATGAGCATGGAGTCCATGGGAATGACGATGAAATCATCCGGCAGCTCCACATGGATGTTCACCCCCGGGTGCGTCTTTTTGAATTTGACCAGCACGGCGTCAATGAGTTCTTCCAGCACCGTGGGGGTCTTTTTTCACCGAGACCTTTTCGCTGTCGATCCGGGTGACGGACACAGATTCTCCACCATCCGGTTCAACCACTGGGCATCCTCGCAGACCTCGCCCAGAAGCTTCAGCTTCTGCTCCCGGCCCAGGGAGTCGTAGTTTTCAGTCACGGTGGAGCAGGCCCCGTAAATGGAGGTGAGGGGCGTGCGCAGGTCGTGGGAGACCGCCCGCAGAAGGTTGGCACGCATTTTTTCCCGCTCGGTCTCCATGCGCAGCTGCTCCTGTTTTTTGACCCGGGTGGTCAGGGTACTGGTCATGATGGACACCACCAGCATCACGGCACCCGAGAACAGGTTTTCCGGCAGAGTGAAATTAAATGCAAAATAGGGCGAGCGGAACGCAAAGTTGACCGCCAGCATTCCGATGACCGACGCCGCCACGCCCCAGAGATAACCCTCCGTATACATTGAGACGAAAAAAGCAGCCAGTACAAAGACCATGGATGCCACGCCGTCGATCCGGCCGCTGACCGCCTGAATGGCCGCCACGCCCGCAATCGCTGCCGCAAGTGCACCGCCCAACACGAGCATGTCTTTCCATGGGAATTTTCCTTTCACCCGCAGTCCCTCCTCGTCCGAGTTTCCTTCACCAGAAAAGTATACCACATTCTCATTTAAGATGCAGTAAATCTTCTTAGCTTGACACCTTTTTCATTTAGGGATACTATTAGGTTATCTTGATTTGTGGAGGGAAAGCTCTGATGCTATACTTTGAAAACGACTACTGTGAGGGTGCCCACCCGGCCATTTTGCAGAAATTGGTAGAGACCAACTTTGAAAAAGTTTCCGGTTACGGCACCGACCCCTATTGTGCCAGCGCCAAAGAGAAGATCCGCGCGGCCTGCGCCTGCCCGGAGGCGGATGTCTTCTTCATCTCCGGCGGCACTCAGGCCAACGCCGTGGTCATCGGCTCCATGCTCCACCGCTGGGAGGGCGTGCTGGCTGCCACCACCGGCCATGTAGCCGCCCATGAGGCCGGTGCCATCGAGTTCACGGGCCACAAGGTGCTCAGCCTGCCCCACACCAACGGCAAAGTGGCCGCCAAGGATGTGGAGAATTTCTGCAAAACATTCTACGCCGACGCCAACATGGACCACCTCGTCTTCCCCGGCATGGTCTACATCTCCCACCCCTCGGAGTACGGCACCCTGTACACCAAGGGCAGAGCTGGAAGCGCTTTCCGCCGTCTGCCACACCTACCACATGCCCCTGTTCATGGACGGTGCCCGGCTGGGCTACGGTCTGGTCAGCGAGGGCACCGATGTCACGCTGGCTGACATTGCCCGCCTGACCGACGTGTTCTACATCGGCGGTACCAAGGTGGGTGCCCTGTTCGGCGAGGCCGTCGTCTTCCCCCACGGCGCTCCCGCCCACTTTATGACCATGGTCAAGCAGCAGGGCGCTCTGCTGGCCAAGGGCCGGCTGCTGGGCCTGCAGTTCGACGTGCTCTTCACCGACGGCCTGTACACCGAGATCAGCAAAAACGCCATTGAGACGGCCGCCGTGCTGAAAAGGGTCTGGCGGAAAAAGGCTACCAGTTCTTCATGGACTCCCCCACCAACCAGATCTTCGTGGTCTTCCCCAACGCCCAGCTGGAAGCGCTGGAGGGCAAGGCAAAGTTCGGCTTCTGGGAAAAATACGACGACACCCACACGGTGATGCGGATCGCCACCAGCTGGGCTACCCGGATGGAGGAAGTGCGGCAGCTGCTGGCCCTGCTGTAACTGCCAAAAACAGCGGCCTGTCTTTGTGCAGGTTGTTGCTTGCATTTTCTCCCATGGTATGATATCTTGAATTTTGAAAGGAAGGTAAGATACCCATGGGCTTTTTTTGACAAGATCTTTGGCAGCAAGGCTGCCGCCACCAAATTTTCCGGCCAGAAGATGACCGTTCTGGCCCGCATCGACAGCACGGTGATCCCGCTGGAGCAGCTGCCCGATGAAACATTTGCCACTGCTATCCTGGGCCCCGGCTGCGGCCTGGAGCCCACCGGCGATATGGTCTACGCCCCCTTTGACGGCACCGTGACCACCATTGCAGACACCCTGCACGCCGTTGGCCTGATGAGCGATGACGGCATTGAGGTTCTCATCCATGTGGGCATGGACACCGTGGAGATGCAGGGCAAGAGCTTTGAGGCACAGGTCAAGGTAGACCAGAAAGTCAAAGCCGGCACCCCGCTGCTCAAGATCGACCTGGACGCCATCCGTGCAGCGGGCCACCCCACGGCCACGGCTCTCATCGTGACCAACGCGGACGACCTGCCCGAAATGCAGATCGTGGGCGGCGGCATCGTGGCCGCAGGCGCTCCCCTGTTCAAATTTGAAAAGTAAAGTTCACTTTACAAAACACAAAAAAGCGCAGCGATATGCACTCTGTTTATCAGAGTCAGCACATCGCTGCGCTTATTTTTCTTGGGCAGCATCCTTGCCCTCTCCGTCATTGCTTACGCAATGCCACCTCTCCCAAAGTGAGAGGCTTTGGCAATCCCCACAAACAACATCTCTTTGCCAAGGGCTCACCCCTTTGGGGGAGCTGTCGAGCGGAGCGAGACTGAGAGGGCATTATAAGAGATTTAATTTCCGCGCGGCGGCCCTTGTTGCTGGTCCCCAGTTTGTGGTAGGCCTGCTCGCACTGGTATTTGACGCTCCGCTCACTGAGCTGGAGCTGCCGGGCGATCTCAGACCGGGTCAGGCCCCGATCCTGTAACCGCAGCACCTGCAGGGCCCGCTCACTCAGCTGCACCGTGCCCGGCAGTGCCGCCGGGGCATTGGTGCTCAGGTAGAGCGGATAAGCCTCGGCCATGGCGCGGGTCTTGCCCAGCACTTCCTGCCAATAGGCCTCGCCCACGCCCTCCGGGCAGCCAAGCTCCTGCAGCAGGGGCAGCAGCGCCGCGCCCTCCCGGCAGAACAGCCGGACAAAGTGGTAGCTTTCGGCCCGGCGGAGCACCTGGGTCAGCTCCGTTTTCCACAGCGGGTTCCCGGTGCGGTAACGGATGATGGATTCCAGCAGGTCGCCCTCCATCTGGAGCCAGGGCCGCTTTTCCATATTGGCATAGCTGCGCAGCCGCATGAGGATCTGCGCGGTTTTATCATACCGCTGCTGCGCCATGTACACCCGGACAAAGGTATTGTAGCAGTACCGTTCCAGCACATTGAAATGGATCTCGTTCTGGGGCTCGTTCTCCATCCAGCGGACCGCGTCCTCTACCCGGCCCTGCCAGAGCTTGATCCGGCTCTGCATGGCCCGCACGTTCCGCACCACGCGGCGGGCACCACGCTGCCGGGCGCGGGTCTCCATCTCTTCCAGTGTCTTGACCGAGTCGCCCGGATGGCCGGTGACCAGATACACCCGGGCCACCAGCGCCGCGCCCACAAACTGCAGTTCAAACTTGCCGCCATTCATGGTCTCCATCAGGCCCCGGTTGGCAAGCTCCAGCACCTTGTAGATATTGCCGCCCTTTTCAAACAGGCTCTCCGCCAGGCCAATGGACACCAGCCCCTTGGGTAGGGGCCCAGTACCTCGCCCGCATGCTTTTCCAGCTGGAACGCCATGGTCTGATCATCCCGCGTCCAATCGCAGAAATCCTTGCTGCCATTGATGAGGGGGGCTGGCCGCCCGTCACCGAGAACTCCGGCATCACCAGACGCTCGGTTTGGATCTTCCGGGCAGCCTCGTTCAGTACCTCGATGAGGTTGGTGCTGCCCCGGTGGGGCAGGCTGATGTCCAGATAGACCAGCCAGCTCTCAGCCAGGCGGTGCTCCTCCGGGTCCGGGTGGTTCGCGGCATATTCCTGCAGCACGGCATACCAGCGCTCGCTCTCCGTGGCGTTCAGCGCCAACGAGTAGAGCATACTCCGCGCCGCGATCAGGTCGGGCGAGGAGCGCACTTCCTCCTCCGGCAGGGCCAGATAGGCGGGCGTCAGCTCATAGTAATAGCCACCGCCGGGGTAGCGGCGGGCGTTGTCGATGAGGAGGGCGTGGATCTCTTTCTCGCACTGGCCGTCCTGATACAGCTTCAGTGCCCGGGGATGTTGCCCTCTTTTTCGCAGATGGTGCCTGCACGGCGGAGCAGCTCATTTTCCCGCACCCGATCGCAGACCGTCTCCATCCGCAGCTTCATGCTGTTGATGACGGCGGGCCGCAGGGTGTAACCGCCGTCTTTGAAGCTGAACAGGTTGCCCGTCTCGGCAGCCTGGGCCAGCAGGCGGTTCACATCGCTCCGCCCGGTCATCTCTTCCGCCTGCTGGATGGTAAAATGTTCCAGCAGTGAAAGCTGCATCATCATCTCCCGGATCTCTTCCGGCCACTCGCTGTAAATGGCCTGATTGAGGTACTCGTAAAACTTCCGGGTCAGGTCATTCATCAGCTCCTCCGTATAGCTGGAGCCCTGGCTCATCTCCACAGCCAGCAGCCGGGCCCCCAACGGGCTGCCCTCTACCAGCGGGATGATCCGCTTTTCCAGCAGGTTCCGGGGCAGCTGAACGCCCCACGAAAGGTACAGCTGGGCAATCTCTTTCTCGGAAGCCTCAGGTCTTCCTCCGGGATCACACTGAGACGGCCATTGACATAGGGCCGTGTCAGCCAGCTGGGCAGCGGGCAGCGGCCCGCCAGAACGAGCCACAACCCCGGCTGATCCAGCATGGACACGATCTCCCGCCGGACGGCCGGGTCCAGCACCCGGGCCAGGTCGTCGATGACCATGGTGGCTTCTGCCGGCAGCGCGATCTCCTGCAGAGTCTCCACGGTCAGGCCCTCGCCGCTGAGCCAGATATGCCTGCGCCGCCGCAGATAGCGGTGGAGCAGCTCCGTCTTGCCATAGCCTGTGGCCGCGTAAAGGTAAACATTCTGCCGCCGCGCGCCTGCCTGACGCAGTTTATCCCATGCAGCTTTGGGGTGGATGTAATTGTCTTTCTGAAAATTTGGGTAATGTTCCATTTCCGCCATTCGCTATTCCCCTTGGGAGAGTCCTCCTACGGCGTCTTCCCCACTGCCGCAGGGCCGCCTGCACCTCATTCCCTGACGGTGCAGATCCGATGCTCAGGTTTTCTGCGGCTGATACCGCAGGATCTTTTCCGAAAAATGTCCGTTGAAAAAATTGAATGAACGGCCCCAGGCAGAACGCACAGAGCAGGGTCCCCAGCCCCACCAGACCGCCCAGCAGCCAGCACAGCAGCGCACAGGTACGTCCGTGAAGACACGACAGCCAAAATAGGGCACGGGCGTGTGGTCCCGCAGCTCCAGCGCCAGCGCGTCGTAAGGGGCGATGCCAAGGTCTGCCGTCTGGTAGAGCGAAGCCCCCAACGCGGTAACGATGACCGCTGCCGCCACCCAGAGCAGCTGCTCCGGCAAAGACGCCGCCGGGCCGAAAAACGCTGCAATGGGGTCATAGAACGCGGTGACGATGAAACCGATGCAGATGCCGTTGACGAATGTGCCAAGGCCGATGTACTGCCGCCCCACCCAGATCTCAATGGCGAACATCAGGAGATTGGCGGCAATATTCTGCACTCCCAGCGAGATGCCAAAGAGCTCTGCCAGACGCATATTCAGAGCGCTGATGGAATCGTTGCCGAGATGTGACTGCTTGAACAGGGCGATGCCCAGTCCAATGATGACGATGCCGACGACCATCCCGATCACCCGGCGGGCCGAGGGCTTTTGCAGGAGCGTACCATTCATGGGGGTCTTCCTCCCTTGTTTTGTTGGTTCCATTATACGCCAGGTACCGCAAAGAAGCAAATTCTTTCCCCCACTTTCTTTGCCTGTCCGCTGCAAAAAAAATTCAGTTTCGCAGTTTCTGCTCGATCGCTGCCTTGTCCAGCCCCTCGCCAATCACGATGAGCACCTGCTGGCCCTGTGCCAGCGGGCTTGCCGTCAGACCGTCGGCGGTAGCATTCAGCTCCACCCACTGGCCGTTTTCCTCCACAAAGCCTTTCACCCGCAGCACCCGCCCGCAGGCCGGGTCGGTGAACAGGCCGGGGATGTTCCGTTCCAGCCGGGCACGGGGCAGCCCCAGCTCCAGAAAATACGCCGAGGAAAAGGCCTCGTGCTCCTCAAAATGCAGCTTTTCACAGCTGGCCTGCCGCATCCCGCAGCGGGCGATCCGGGCCATGTCCGCTTCCGTGAGGGCGGCCCAGTCTTTCGCCAAAATCTCCTCCGGCTGGAATACCCGGCTGCACTTGCAGGCCGTCAGTGCCCGTTTCAGGTGGGCCACGGCAGCTTCACACTGGCCGGGTTTGGCCAGCTGGCTGCGGCTCAGCAGCACAAGGCCCGCGTTGGCGCACTCAGAGGCCAGGACATAATCCGCCTGCGGCGAGAGCTGTTCCGGCAGCAGGGCGTCCACAATGGCGATCACATTTCCCAGCTGATACCAGCGGTCCAGCGGGTCATCCCGCAGCACGTCAAAAAACTCGTCCACATCAAAAATGCCGCTGGGCTCCACCAGCACCCGGGTAAAGCCCCGCATGGCCATGGAGATGAGCTTGGTGCGCATCCGGCGCTGGTGGGTGTCACAGTCACACCCGCCGCTGATCGTCTCGATCTCGCACCCCAGTTCCAGCAGGTCCTGTACCAGCATGGCGTCCACATTCACCGCGCCAAAATCGTTTTCCAGGATGCAGACACGTTCCCCCTGCCCGGCCAGATATGCCGCGTACCGCCGCAGGAATGTTGTCTTGCCCGCCCCCAGAAAGCCCGTGATGAGGTCTACCTGTACCATCTTGTATCTCCTCCGTTTCCAGTCGATTCCATTCAGAGTTAGTATAGCCTGTCCAGCGGGCATTGTCAAAAGAAAAACAGGCCATTTCCCGCAGGAAATGGCCCGTTTTTGCCGCAATGATCTCAATTTTACAAGAATTCCACACTGCCGTCCTCGATGTGGTACATCGCGCCGACGACCCGCAGGCCGGTTTCCTCTTCCATGTGGTGGATGCACAAGCTCTTCTCGATCTCCTGCACGCTGTGCTGCACGTTCAGGCAGCTGGCCTTGTAGGGGTCGTTCTCCTCGCCGATGGCTTTTTGATCTCATCGGTGATGTACTTGATGTAGCCGCTGGGCTCGTAGTGGATGGCGGCATCCACCGCGCCGCAGTGGGTGTGGCCCAGCACCACCACCAACCGGCAGCCCAGGTGCCCGGCCGCGTACTCGATGCTGCCCAGCTGCTGGTCGTCAATCACATTGCCCGCCAGCCGGATGACGAACAGCTCCCCGATGCCGGCTGAGAAGATGCTCTCCGGGATGACCCGGGAGTCCGAGCAGGTGACGATGATGGCGTAGGGGGACTGACCTTTCGCCCAGGTGGCCAGCCGGACGCGGCGGGAGATATCGCCGTGTCCGCTTTCCGCATTGAGATATTTGAGGTTGCCCGCCGCCAGACGATAGATGGCGTCGGCCGCGGTGCAGACAGGGGTTTGGTTCATTGCAGCAGCCTCCTTTGAGGGATTCAGAATGGGGATCGGGATTTTTTCAAAAAAGCCGCCCGGGCTGCCCTTGCGGGAAGCGGCCGAGCGGCGGAATGGGAAACTTAGAACGTGATGACGCCGAGGATCAGGCCCGCGACCAGGCAGATGAGGGACACGCCCCACTGCCAGCCAAAGCAGTACTTGATGTGATCCTTGATCTCGACACCGGCCAGACCAATGCCCAGATAGGTAGCGGGAGCCACCGGGCTGATGAATGTGGCGCAGTTGCGGCAGACGACCATGGCGATGGCAATGTGAGCCGGGTTGACGCCGAACTGGTTGCCAACACTGATCAGGACGGGCAGCAGACCGTAGAAGTAAGAGTCGGTATCGAACAGCAGAGCCAGAGGCACGCTCAGGACGCCGATGATGATCGGCAGGAACTTGCCCATGGAAGCCGGGATGACGCCGGCCATCATGATGGCCATTTTCTCCATGATGCCGCTCTTGCTCAGGACACCGAGGAAGACGCCGGCACACATAATGGTGGAGGCCATGGTCAGGCCGGAAGCCGCATGGCTCTTGATGATGGAGTTCTGCAGCTTCTTGCCGCGGTAGTTGACCAGAATGCCCAGAGCGCAGCCAACCATGAAGACATAGTAAGAGGGGAAGATATCCATGACCAGGACGATGATGACGGCCAGGGTCAGGATCACATTGAAGAGGAAGTTCTTCGGGCGAGCCAGCTCATTGTTCTTCTCTTCGCTATCCGAATCATCGTACTTGCCGGCATCCTCTACGGCAGCGTCGCCCAGCTTGGCAATGCGCTTCTTCTCCTGGAAGCCCCAGAAGATGGCAGTGCCGACGGCAAGGACCAGGCCGACGACCTGCATCGGAACGATCTGACCCCACAGGTCATTGGGCTCAACGCCCAGAACACTGGCGGCACGCATGGTCGGGCCGCCCCAGGGCAACAGGTTCATGACACCCATCGACGTAACGCAGATCAGCAGCAGGGTCTCACGGCGCATGTGCAGGCGCTTGTAGACCGGCAGCATGGCGGGGATGGTGATGAGGAACGTGGATGCACCGCCGCCGTCCAGATGGCCGATGACGGCGATCAGGCAGGTCATCAGGGCAACGCCGATCACATTGTTGCCGACCTTTTTTTCATCAGCGCGCCGATGATCTTGTCGAACATTCCGGCGTCGGTCATAACGCCGAAGAACAGGACCGAGAAGATGAACAGGATCGCGGTACCATGGACGCCTTTCACGCCTTCCTTGATAAAGCCTGCCATCTCATCGAGGGTGAACGCACCGGTTGCCACCAGAATGGCAGCCGTGATGGTCGAGACACCGACGAAAGCCAGTGCAGGGACCGTGACATTGCGCAGCAGCAGAACGATGACCGCAATCACCGTTGCAAAGCCGAGCAGAGCGAGGATCGTATCACTCATGTTGGTTAACTTCCTTTCCTTTTTTCCGTATCTGGGAAGGCATTCCAGTTTCTACTGGACTTCCATTCCCTCTTTCGATGGTTCCAGTATAGCCCTGTAAACTTACACGCCGAAGTGCCGTCCATTACGGTTTGTTAAGGAAAGACTTAATATCCTGTAAGAGTCTGTATGCTTACTTGTATACAATTATTTCTGCTTCTCGCTCCGCCTGCAGGCACGAATTTCTTCCAGCAGGGTGGCGGCGGAGACCGGCTTCAGGGTGTAACCGTCGATCACGCCATGGCGGCGGGCATCCACGATCTCACGGGTGGGGCTGCTGGTCATCACGATGCGGGTCAGAGCCGGGTACTTGCCCTGAATGGACATGCAGAACTCCACGCCGCTGCCGCCGGTCAGGCTCTCGTCGATGGCCAGGGCGTCAAAAGGCTGGGTCTCCAGCAGGGTGCGTACCTCGCCCCGGCGGGAGCAGGTGAGCACTTCCAAGCCAAAACGGCCGAAATCTTTCTCCAGCAAATTGAGCACTTTCTTGTTGTCGTCCGCAGCCAGGATGCGCAGCTTGTGGTCCACGCCCCACTGCACCTGTTCCAGGGCGCGCTGCTGCTCCAGCACGGGCAGGTAGATATCGAACGTTGTCCCCTGGCCAAGGGTGCTCTCGGCCAGGATATGGCCCCGATGGGTGCTGATGATCTGCTCCGCCAATGCCAAGCCCAGGCCGGTGCCCTCGCCCTGCTTTTTGGTGGTGAAGAACGGCTCAAAGATGCGGGCCAGCGTGTCTTTATCCATGCCGCAGCCGGTGTCCGTGACACTGACGCGGACATAGCTCTGCCAGTCGTCCGAGATTTTTTCTTCGGGGATCCGGGCCGCCAGCTCCTCCCGGGGACAGCTTTTGCCCGCAGGGTCAGGCAGCCCTCCCCCACGCCGATGGCGTGGATGCCGTTGATGCAGATATTCAGCAGCACCTGCTGCAGCTGGGTGCTGTTGCCCAGCACGTTTTCGCCGTGCAGCTCCAGCTCCTGCCGCAGCCGCACCTGTTTGGGGCAGTTGGTCTCCACCAGCTTGCAGGTGTGCTCGATGAGGCTTTCCACGGGCACCGCGTCATAGACCGTTTCCACGTTCTTCCGGCTCATGGAAGAAATTTGCTTCACCACGTCCCGGGCCTTTTCGGCAGCTTCGCTGATCTCCCGGGCGTTGTCATAAATTTCACTCTCGGGGGCGGCGTCGGCCATAATGAGGTCGGCATAGCCCGTGATGGGGGTGAGGAAGTTGTTGAACTCGTGGGCGATGCCGCCCGTCAGGGTGCCCATGAGCTGGAGCCGCTGGTCGTGCGCCAGAGACTCCCGGCTCTTCTGCAGCTCTTCCAACGCCTCGTTGACCTCCTGCAGGTCGTTGATTTTGGTCACGCTGCGCTGGTTCTTCCACTGCAGACGGAATATCATCCCGGTAAACAGCACCAGAACCACCGCAACGGCGCTGAACATGAGCGCCATCTTCAAAAAGCTGTCCCGCACCGGCTGGTAGAGATCGTCGTAATCCACCACGGCGCTGACGATCCAGAAGCTGCTCCCCACATCCAGATGCCGGAACGCGCTGATCTTATGCACCCGGGGCAGTTTGGGGTCGGTCCACCAGTAGGAGTAATAATCCCGGATGCCGGAGTCCTGTGTCCGCTGGGCCTTGAGCAGCTCGCTCAGGCTGGTCAGGTCCAGATCTTTGTAGGCATAGAGCTTCTGGCGGCCATCCACCACCTGGATGCCCCACTGGGCCGATTCCGGGTGCATGACCACCATGTCATTGGCGTTTTTGATCATCACATAGCCGTTGGTGCCCACCCGGATGTCCGCTACCAGCTGCTGGTAGAGGGTGGTGGAATCCACCACCAGGCAGACGCTCTGCTCCCCCGCCGCTTTTTTCAGCACCAGATAATGGGTATCGCCCCGGTGGTACTGCCAGTAGGAAACGCCCTCTGACCGGGTAATGAGAACATCGCTCAGGGCGGTAATGCCGTAGCAGCGGTAAACGATGCTGCCATCGTTGTCCTCCAGCCAGAGATCACGCAGGGTATCGCTGGGGGCCAGCGTGGGCTTATCGTCCGGGTTTGCTTCCACCTTGGCAACCGCGGAGTCCAGGCGGTCGAGGTACTCCTCCAGCGAAAACTCAATGCTGTCGGCCAGGCTCTGCACCACCAGCTCCATCTGGCGGGTCTGGCTTTCCATCAGGGCCGTGCTGTAATCTTTCCAGACCAGATTTGCCACAATGGCCAGTATGACCAGAAGAACGGCTCCCACAGCCATTGGCGCCCAGAGGGTGTGGAGCGTTTTCAGGGTGGAGCGCTTTTCCTGCGCGTTCGGCTTATTCGGTTTCATGGCGGTTTCTCCTTTCAGCCGGGCAGGTTCTTGCTCTTCCCGGCTAAAAATGTTATACTGTTAATTAAGTATCAATTTCAGGTATCAATTTTCGACGGTTTTGGTCAGAGGAAGTACGGTGAAGCAACCATGTCTTACCATGTTCTTATTGTAGACGATGATCCGGCAATTTGCAAACTTTTATCCAAAGTAATGGTCAGCAACGAGATGGAGCCCCTTGTGGTAAACAGCGGCGCGGCGGCGCTGGACCTCATCGCGCGGCAGAGCAACACGCTGGATATGATCTTAATGGATATCACCCTGGGCGATATGGAGGGCTTTGATGTCATCCAGACCATCCGCCGCAACGGCGTCACCACCCCGGTCATCATCATCAGCGGCCGCAACGAGGATTACGATTTCATGTACGGCCTCTCGCTGGGTGCGGACGATTATGTCACCAAGCCGTTCCGCCCGCAGATCTTAGGGGCCAAGGTCAAAGCCCTCATCCGCCGGAGCAAGAGCTTCTCTCAGGAGAACAGCCAGCAGATCAGCTGCGGGCCGTTCCTCTGCGACACCACCACCATGCGGTTTTACAAAAACAATGTGGAGCTCAACCTCTCGGAGAAAGAGCGCTCCCTCCTGCTGCTCTTTGTCCGCCACCCCCAGCAGGTGTTTACCAAAGACATGATCTACGAGCAGATCTGGGGCAACCTGATCGCCGTGGACGACAATGCCATCATGGTGTACATCAACCGCCTGCGCAGCAAGATTGAGGACAACGCCCGTACCCCGCAGCATATCATCACCATCCGGGCGTCGGATATCGGTTTGTGCCGTAAACACGGCATTTTTTCATCCACAATTTTTTCATCCACAACATAGAAAGCCCCCGGCTGCGCGCGGTGCAGCCGGGGGCTTTTGGTTTTATGCCGGTATAAAACACAAAACCATTAAAAGGAGAATCGCATGAAATTGTGTGTCTGAGTTGCTCAGCGGGTTGAAGAAGAGCGAAAGGAATTTCCGTGAATCAATTCCGAAAGCTGCGGTTGGCAAGCCGCAGAAGAACCGCTGAGCGGGAACACTCAATCTTCGCGGAAAGAGAAAGGCTTGACTTCGCGCACAACGTCCATGATGGTGCCGTCGCGTGCTTCAATGATACCGACCACACGGTCACCGAACTGGACCTTGTCCGGCTCGCCGACGATGGAGTAAGCGATGTCACGCAGCTCCTCGATGGTCTTCAGGGGCACGCAGTCAGCGTCCTGCAGAGCCTTGAGCAGGTCGGGGCGGGCAGGGTTGACCGCCACGCCGTAATCGGTGACAACGATGTCCACGCTCTCGCCCGGGGTGGTGACAGTGGTCACATCGGTGCAGATGGCGGGGATACGGCCCTGCAGCAGCGGAGCGATGACGATGGTGCACTTTGCACCCTGTGCGGTATCGGGATGGCCGCCCTGTGCACCGGTGATGATGCCGTCGGAACCAACCACAACGTTGCAGTTGAAGTGGGTATCGACTTCCAGAGAAGCCAGGATGACGTAATCCAGCTTGTTGACGAAGGCGCCCTTATTCATGGGGCTTGCATACTCGCCCGCAGAGATGGGGAAATGGTTGGGGTTGGAGCGGACGTTATTGACCGCGTCCAGGTCAAAGTCCTGGGTATCCACCAGCTTGCGTGCCAGGCCGCGGTCCAGCAGCTCGCACATGGGCTTGGTCAGGCCGCCGACACCCAGACCCATGTGGATGTTCTTCTCCTCCATGATCTTGCTCAGGGAGATGGTGGAAGCGATGGATGCACCGCCGACACCGGTCTGATAGGAGAAGCCGTCCTTGAAGTACGGGGTGTTGGCCACGACCTGGGTGCAGTACTCTGCCATCAGGATCTTGCGCTGGTCGGTGGTGGGCTTGGCAGCGCCGGTAGCGATCTTCTCGGGGATGCCGATCTGATCGACGACGCAGACGTAATCCACCTTGGTCTGGTTGATCTCAGCGGGGTAGTTGGGGTAAGCCACCAGACAATCGGTGACAGCCACAACGTAATCGGCCATCTCAGCGTCCACATAAGCATAGCTCAGGACGCCGCAGTTGGTCTTGCCGCCCATACCGGAGCAGTTCCCGTACTCGTCGCAGCTGGGCGCGCCGATGAATGCGATATCCACGTGGGTCTCGCCGGTCTCAATCGCGCGGACACGGCCGCCGTGGCTGCGCATGGTAGCCAGACCCTTGAGCTTGCCGTGGGAGATGGCATCGCCGATCTTGCCGCGGACACCGGAGGACTCAATGTTCAGGATGGTACCGTCCTCGATCATGGGGACCAGAGCGTCATGCGCCTTGCCCAGAGAGCTTGCGCTCAGGGTGACATTCTTGATGCCCATTTTGTGGATCTCTTCCATGACCATGCAGACCACGAGGTCGCCCTCGCGGAAGTGGTGGTGGAACGAGACGGTCATGCCGTCGTGGGCGTTGCACTTGACGAGCGCCTCGTGGATGTCTTTGACCATCTTGTCGTGGTCATTGCGCATCACGGGAGTCACTTTCGGACTGGCTTTCTGGAAAGCCTTGCCGTCTTTATAATTATTGCCCTGGAAGACCTCTTTGCCGGTGCGCTCCAGGATCTCTTCGGGAATTTCTCTGCCGACTGCGTTGATCATAATTACAAATCCCCCTTATACACGCCGGAAGCCTTGGCCAGATCAATGGTGCGCTTTGCGCCATCGTAGAAGGCGATGTCGATCATCTTGCCGTCCACGGTGAAGACGCCGATGCCCAGAGCTTTCTTGGAATCGATCTCCTTGACGACCTTTTCCGCAAAGATGATGTCTTTCTGGGTGGGAGTAAAGATCTCGTGGACAATGGGGATCTGGCGAGGATTGATGATGGACTTGCCATCGAAGCCCATCAGGTGGATGTTCTCCACGTCCTTGCGGAAGCCGTCCATATCCTTCAGGTCGGTGTAGACGGTGTCGAAGCACTGCACACCTGCGGCGCGGGCGGCAATGATCATCTGCTGGCGGGCACCCATCAGCTCGATGCCGGTGCCGGTGATGTGGGTCTGCAGGTCCTTGGTGTAGTCGCCGCCGGACAGAGCGATGCCGAACAGGCGCTCATCGCTCTCGCAGATCTCCAGGGCGTTCATGACGCCGCGGGCAGACTCCAGAGCAGCGATGATGAGGACTTCGCCCTCGGGGCGGCCGTAGGTCTTCTCGTCCTCGGCGATGGCGGCAGCCACGCGGTGCACATCCTCAGCGTGCTCGGTCTTGGGGATGCGGATGGAATCGCAGCCGCCAGCCACGCAGGCACGGATGTCTTCCCGCCAGTAGGGAGTGTCCAGACCGTTGATACGGACCACGCGCTCAGCACCGCGGTAATCCACGGTCTTCAGAGCGTGATACAGGCTGAAACGGGCAACATCTTTCTGGTTTTCGGCCACAGCGTCCTCCAGATCCAGCATCAGGGAGTCGGCCTTATAGATGTAAGGGTCCTTGATGAGGCCGGGTTTCTGCGCATTGAGGAACATCATCGTGCGGCGCAGGCGCTTCTTGTTGGGATTGTTCATCGAATGGCACCTCCCCAGGGCAGATTCTCATACTGATCGACGGAGCGGAAGACCGCACCCTCAATGCGGGCTTTCAGGGTGCAGTCCAGCGCGCCCTTGTCCACAATGGTGATGCGGACGTTATCAATGTCCAGATTCTTCAGCGTCTCCAGTGCGACCTTGCGCAGCTGGTTGCCGTACTGGTTGATGACAGAGCTCTCGAGGGAGAAATCAACTTTGCCCTCGCCCGGCTCCACCGTCACCATGCAATCGCTGGATTCCAGAGTGCCAGCAGTTGCTGCTTTCTTGATCTCCATGCTTTTTCCTCCTTGGTGGGTGTTCCCTTCTAATATACCGTTCTTGCGGCCCAGTGGCCGCCCTTGATGATTCTATGATAGCCTTACAACCTTACAGAAATCATAGCCGCAGCCTTAATATTCGTTAAGAAACAGCAAAAATTTCGCTTGTACACAAGAAATATTCCATTTTCTCATGTCTGGTTTTCGTCCGCGTTTCCGCTCCGCTGTCCGCTCCCACAAAAACATCGCTTACAAAGCGGGGAAATCCGCTTTTTCTGCTTCTATTATGCGCCCAAAGCCTCGTTTTGTGAAATCGCGTCTTTCAATCTCCATCCATTTCGGAAAAGAATGGATAAAGATGGCAAGCAGCGGTATCACGCAGCAAAGAGCCGGGGCCCCGCGGCTCCAGCTCTCTGCATTGGTTCTGGTGAATGCTTTTGTGCAGGACTCAGTGCAGCGGCACAACGCCCAGGAACACAGCGACGATCAGCATCACGACGGACACGCCCCAGTAAATGGGGATGCTGAACTTCATGTGATCTTTCAACTCCACATCGGTCAGGCCGGTTGCCAGATAGGTAGCAGGGACCAGCGGGCTGACCATCAGGGCCAGATTCTTGCCAACGATCATGGCGCAAGCCGTGCTCAGGGGTCGATGCCATAGGTGCTGCCCACCTCAATGACCAGCGGCATGATGCCGTAGAAGTAGGCATCGGTGCCAATGCACAGGCCCAGAGGCAGAGCCAGAATGCCAAAGATGATGTGCAGGTACTGGCCCATAAAGCTGGGAACAAACGAGATGATGACATTTGCCATCTCGGTCAGCATTCCGGTGCCGTCAAAGACGCCAACCATCGCGCCTGCGCTGAACAGAGTGGCAGAAATAATGAGGGCTGCTGGTGCGTGCTTCTTGATCAGCTTGTCCTGCAGCTTCAGGTCCGGGTAGTTGACGGCCAGACCGATGGACAGCGCAACCAGGAAAGCAACATAACTGGTAACCACACCTGTGGACAGGACCGCCAGCAGGGCAACCGTCAGGACCAGGTTGAAGATCAGCAGCTTCGGGCGGCGGAGCGCCTCTTCCTCCTGCTGTGCTTTTTCGTCCACCGTGATCTCCTCGCCCTTGCCCTGGCCTGCACCATGCTTGATGGCAAACATGCCCAGCAGAACAGCTACCGCAATATTGGCGATCAGGCCCAGGATCTGGACGGGGATCATGATATGCCACAGATCGTTGGCATCCATGGAGATGACCGTTGCCGCACGGGCCACCGGGCCGCCCCAGGGCAGCAGGTTCATCACGCCCATGCAGGCACCCGTCAGGCAGAGCAGAATGCGGGTGTCAATATTCATCTTCTTGTACACGGGGTACAGGGCGGGAATGGTGATGAGCACCGTGGTGGCGGTGGTGCCGTCCAGGTGGGCAATGGTGGCGATGAGGGCCGTTGCCACCGTGACCGCGATGACGTTGTTGCCCGCCAGCTTGACCAGCTTTTGCACAATGACATCAAACATGCCCGTGTCGCTCATGACACCAAAATAGATGACCGAGAAAATGAACAGAATGCCGTTGCTTGTGGTGGTCTTGACGCCGTCCTTGATGAAATCGGCGATCTCAACGGGGCCAAAGCCCAGCAGCAGCGCTGCAATGGCGGGGATCAATGTCAGCACCACGATGGGCGACATCTTCCCTTTCAGCAGCAGAAAAACGATTGCAACGATCATTGCAAAGCCAATAAGTGCTACCATAATTTTACGTTCTCCTCTTCAAAACTCATGTACTTTCGATCACTCTGACAGCCGCTTTTCCGTTGTCCCCTCCCTTGCGCTCCATTTTTATCACTCAGGGGCATTGCATCCCCAAAAGTACATTTTATCGGTCTTGCACCGTCGTTCTCGTCGTTTGTGATGGTTTTATCATACACCATGGAAAAGCATTTGTTAAATCGTTTGTTTTGATGATTTTTGATTCAAAAAAAGGAATGGTTCCATTCCGGTTTCGACTTTCTTTCCATTCCATTTTCTTCTCAAATTTATTTTATCGTCCTAAAAGGCGCAAAAAAATCCCCCTCGGCAGCTTTGCCAAGGGGGATTTTCCAGATCAAAAAGATTGTATTCAATTCTTATTATGCATGATTGAAACCCTTGCCGAACACTTCGGTGGTACTCAGCATGGAGATGAACGCGTTGAGGTTTTCCTTATGGATAAACTCCTGCAGCTGGCCGGCCTCCCGGTTGGTGAGGGTGGTGTAGATCATATAATGGGGCTTATCGGTGTAGGCACCAAAGCAGGGAGTGTAGGTAGCGCCGCGCACCAGCTTGCGCATGACGAAATTACAGATGGGATCTTTGTCGTCACAGATGATGAGGATGGCCTTGCACATCTTGATCCGCTCCAGCACGGCGTCGATGACCAGCGATTTCACGGTCAGACCCACGAACGAATACAGTGCCGTGTACAGGTTAAAGACGAAGCAGGCCGCCACCACCATGAACAGGTCGGTGAGGAAAAGGGCTACGGCGATGCTGTGGATGTGGGTGTATTTTTCCACGATGAGGGCAATGACGTCCGTGCCGCCCGAGGAAGCACCTACATTGAAGAGCAGGGCCGAGGCAATGGCCGGCAGAGCGATGGCAAACAGCAGGTCCAGCATGGGCTGGTTGGAGAGGGAGCCGTGCATGGGGAAGAACTTTTCCAGGAACATCAGCTCCGCCGACATGACCACCGAGGCATAGCCTGTGGTCATGGCAAATTTTTTGCCCAGGAAGATGAGGCCCACCACCAGCAGGATCATGTTGGCCCAGGACGAGAACGCCGCGGACGAGAGGGGGGTCAGCTTTGCCACCAGAGCTGCCGCACCGGTCACACCGCCAAAGACGAAGTTATTGGGGAATTTGAAGAAATACACACCAACGCTCATGATGGTGATGCTCAGGGTGATGATCGCGTACTGGCTGACATACGCCATGATCTTTTCCCGCTTATTGTGTTCCATACCGTTTTTCCTTTCAGCGCCCCGGCGGGGCGTTCTCCTCGTTTCACCGTTTTTTTGCAGGGTGTTTTGCCGCACACCCCATTTCACCTTGGCTATTGTAGCACGCCGCCCCCCGCCGCGCAACAAAAGAAGTGATTTTTCTGTAAAACGAAACTTTTTACGCCAAAAGCACCCGCTCTGTTTTCCACAGGGCGGGTGCTTTGCGGTTGAAAGTTTGTTTTTGAAAATCAGCAGTTCTTACAGCTTCTTGCCCGTGAGCATCTCATAGGCTTCCTCATACTTGGCAATGGTCTTGTCAATGATGTCCTGCGGCAGGTTGAAATCGCTGTCGGGGTTGGCCTTGAGCCAGTTGCGGACAAACTGCTTGTCGAACGAGGGCTGTCCGTGGCCTGCCTCGTAGCCCTCCAGCGGCCAGAAGCGGGAGGAATCCGGGGTGAGCATCTCGTCGCCCAGGATCACATTGCCCTCTTCATCCAGGCCGAACTCAAACTTGGTGTCGGCAATGATGATGCCGCGGCTCAGGGCATACTCAGCGCACTTCTTGTACAGGGCAATGGTGTTGTCCCGCAGCTTGGTGGCGTACTCCTCGCCCTTGCCGGGGAAGAGCTTTTCCAGCACGGTGATGCTCTGCTCAAAGGTGATGTTCTCATCGTGGTCGCCCAGCTCTGCCTTGGTGGAGGGGGGGTGTAGATGGGCTCCGGCAGCTTCTGGGACTCTTTCAGGCCCTCGGGCAGCTTGATGCCGCAGGCAGTGCCGTTCTCCTGGTAGCTGGCCCAGCCGCTGCCGGTGATGTAGCCGCGCACGATGCACTCGATGGGCAGCATGGTCAGCTTGCGGCACATGGTGCACTTGCCCTCAAACTCGGGCTGGTGGAAAAACTCCGGCATATCCTTATTGTCCACGGTGATGAGGTGGTTGGGCACCACGTCCTGGGTGTAATCGAACCAGAACTTGCTCATCTGGGTCAGCACCTTGCCCTTGTTGGTGATCTTATTTTTCAGGATGTAATCAAACGCAGAGATGCGGTCCGTGGCAACCATGATGAGGCTGTCGCCATTGTCGTAAATTTCGCGGACTTTGCGCTTCCTTGATGGGCTTGAACTCTGTCATAACAAAACACTCCTATTTCTTGTGTAAACCTCTCCGTCGCTTCGCGCCAGCTCTCCTGTCCGGAGAGCCTTTGGCAAAGAGAGAAAGCCTTGCGGTACGCCAGGGTCACCCCTGTCGGGGAGGTGTCACCGCAGGTGACAGAGGGGTTTTGTTTTCAGCTTCCATCAATATCTTATCACAGAACCTGTCCGTTTGGAAGAAACAGAATCCAAGGAAAATGCCCTCATTTTTCGGTTTTCTTCGTGAAAATTGCTAAAAATCAGCCTCGTTTTTCGTCGTATCGACGATAAAAGTCGTACTTTCCCCGGTTTTCCCGGCCAGCAGTGCCAAAACCGCGGGCCGATTTTTGTACAAAGCGTGACTGGACACGCCGCCGGGAGATGGGGTATAGTGGTAGCAGAAGAATTTTTCACAAACAGGAGGGCATTTTTATGGGCAGATTTCCAAAGGATTTCTTATGGGGCGGTGCCACCGCCGCCAACCAGTGCGAGGGCGCATACAACGAGGGCGGGCGGGGCCTGTCCAGCGTGGATGTGGTACCGTTCGGCCCTGATCGCTTCCCCGTGGCCATGGGCACACTGAAGATGCTGGACTGTGACGCCGGGCACTTTTACCCCTCCCATGAGGCCATCGACATGTACCACCATTATAAAGAGGACATCGCCCTCTTTGCGGAGATGGGCTTCAAATGCTACCGGCTCTCCATCGCCTGGACCCGCATCCTGCCCCACGGCGATGATGCCGAGCCCAACGAGGAGGGGCTGAAATTTTACGAGAGCCTTTTTGACGAGTGTCACAAATACGGCATCGAGCCGCTGGTCACTCTCTGCCACTTCGACACCCCCATTGCACTCATCCAAAAATACGGCGGCTGAAGACCGCCGGATGGTGGACGCCTACACCCACTACTGCGAGGTGCTGTTCCGCCGCTTTGCGGGCAAGGTGAAATACTGGCTGACGTTCAATGAGATCAACATGCTGCTCCACATGCCCTTTATGGGAGCCGGCCTGCTGTTTGAGCCGGGCGAAAACGTGCTGCAGACCAAATACCAGGCCGCCCACCATGAGCTGGTGGCCAGCGCCAGGGCCGTCCAGCTGGCCCACAAGCTGATGCCCGGGGCCATGGTGGGCTGTATGCTGGCGGCAGGCCAGTATTACCCCCCGCACCTGTGCCCCCGCCGATGTGCAGGCCGCGGCCGACGCCGACCGGGACAATTATTTCTTCATTGATGTCCAGTCCCGGGGCGAATACCCGGTCTGGGCCAAAAAAGAAGATGGAGCGGGCCTGCATTCAGCTCCGGATGGAGCCGGGCGACGAGGCCCTGCTGAAAGAGGGCGTGGTGGACTTCATCTCGTTCAGCTACTATTCCAGCCGCTGCATCACGGTGGACAAGACCCTGCTGGACGATGCCGATGGCAACGCCGTGACCGGGGCTGCCCGCAACCCCTACCTCAAGGCCAGCGAGTGGGGCTGGGCCATCGACCCGGTGGGCCTGCGCGTCACCATGAACAGCCTGTACGACCGCTACCAGAAGCCGCTCTTTGTGGTGGAGAACGGCCTGGGTGCCGTGGACACCGTGGAACCGGACGGCTCCATCCATGACGGCTACCGCATCGACTACCTGCGGGCCCACATTGAGCAGATGGAAAAAGCCATCCATGAGGACGGCCTGCCCCTGATGGGCTACACCACCTGGGGCCCCATCGACCTGGTCTCCGCCTCCACCGGTGAGATGAAAAAGCGCTACGGCTTCATCTATGTGGATAAGGACAACGACGGCAGCGGCACCCTCAAACGGAGCCGGAAAGACAGCTTTTACTGGTACAAAAAGGTCATCGCGTCGGACGGCGAGGACCTGGCCTGAGCGCGGTTTTGCAAACCAAATAAAATTCACATTTTGTTGATTGACGCCGCCCATAAAAACGTGTATGATGAGACAATGTATGGCAAGCCAACTTTTGAACGCGTTGGGAACATCGTTGGTTTGCCTATCGCAACTATGTCGTTTCGTGACACGATATTTTTAGAATTGCGATCAAATCATTGTAATATAAGGAGCAGTTGTATGCGTCCCCTCATCATAGCACACCGCGGTGCCTCCAACCTGGCACCGGAAAACACACTGGCGTCGTTCCGGCTGGCCAAGGAGCTGGGTGCCGACGGCATCGAGTGCGATGTCCAGCTCACCAAGGATCACAAGCTGGTCATTGCCCACGATTTCTTCACCGATGCGCACACCGGCGTCAAGGGCTGATATCTACGATATGACCTTTGACGAGCTGCGCCAGCTGGACTTTGGCAAGTGGAAGAGCCCCGAGTACGAGGGCGAGAAGATCCCCACCATCGAGGAAGTGCTGGACATCGGCAAAGACATGAAGATGATGCACATTGAGCTCAAGCCCTATCTGGACCGGGATGCCGATTTCCCGGAGCGGGTCATCGACGCGGTGGTCAATGCGCACATGGAGGATAAAGTCATCCTCACCTCGTTCCAGTACGGCCTGCTGGGCCGCATCAAGGAGATCCGGCCCGAGATCCGCACCGCCGCCCTGTTTCTGAACACGGAGTCCTCCCTCTGCCCGCCCACAGCCCTGTGGGAAGATCTGGGCCTGACCAACGGCGACCCGCTGCTGGAAGAGCTCTCCGGCCCGCAGGGGCTGGAAAAGGCTGTCTCCATCGTGGAGAATCCGGACTCGGTGGACGATGAGAACGGCCTGCTGGTGCGCTACCTCAATGACCGCCTGACCGCCCTCTCCTCCAACTACCCAGGGCAAAAATTGGTGGAGATCTTACAGCAGTACTATTACCAGACCGATATGCTCAAGTATGTCTCCCAGTTTGATTTCCCGCTGGACTATGTCGGCCCGGAGTACCACGTCTGCTTCCGGGACACCACCCTGCTCCAGCGCGCGGTGGAGATGGGCTACCATGTGGCCCCCTGGCCCGTGGGCGACGAGAGCCGCCGGGACCTGCGCAGTGTCCTCAAGCAGAACCCGGAGATCATCGTGACCAACAAACCCGAGATCGTCATGGCGATTTTGCAGGGCCAGAAAGCACAATAAGCTTTTCCTCTTCGCCAGGGGCTCTCCCTTTGGGAGAGCTGGCGCGCCAGCGCCTGAGAGGGCGAGCCCGGTAAAATAAAATCTGTATGCGCAGCGATACGCTGACTCTAGCAAATAGAGTGCGTATCGCTGTGTTTTTTTCTTTTTGTTCCCATCCTTGCCCTCTCTGTCACCTGCGGTGACACCTTGCCCCCTTCTTCTGGCACTTTCGTGCCACCTCCCCCGGACGGGGGAGTCTTTCAAAGGGAGAGGCCTTGGCATTTCGGAAACTTTTCTCTTGACATTTCCTTTCTCACGCCTATAATTGTACTGTATCAAACAGTTTTATTTGAAACAGTTCCGTTTCAAAACGATCCAAAGGGTGATTCTTATGTTGACCGATTTTATAACAGTGCATCCCGGCTGCTGCCCTCCCCACGACAACCCGCCCTGGGAGCCGCCGCAGGTCATCCCGGCCCAGATCCGCCGGGTAAACAACCTCATCTTCCGCAAGATCAACGCGTTCTCCCGGGCAAACGGGCTGGAACAGGGCACGCCCATGCATGGGTGGATTGTGGAATATCTCTACTCCCATCAGAGTGAGCCGGTCTTCCAGCGGGACATCGAGCGGGATTTTTCCATTACCCGCTCCACCGTGACCAACATTCTGCAGCTGATGGAGCGCAAAGGCTACATTGAGCGCCAGAGCGTCCCCCAGGACGCCCGGCTCAAATGTTGGTGCTGACGGCCAAAGGCCTGGAATTCCACGAAAAACCATGCTCTCCCTCCATCAGACCGACGAATTTGTAGCTGGGCTGTTGACAGAGGAAGAAAACACCGAGCTGCTCCGACTGCTCAACAAACTCAAGAACGGGCTGAATGATTCACAAATATGAACTTTTTCCGAAACCTTTTTGAATTGCATTGACATTCAAAAAGTTCTGTATAGAATTGTTCTGTACCAAACAAAATCAACCACAGGAGGAAACTACAGATGATCAAAAAGTTAGCGTCACATCTGGGCGAGTACAAACGCTCTGCCATCGTGACGCCTCTCCTTTCCGCGCTGGAAGCGATCATGGATATCCTGCTTCCCACCATCATGGCGTTCATCATCGATCAGGGCATCGAGAAGAGCGATATGAACGCCATCCTCAAATATGGTCTGCTCACGTTCCTGGTGGCCGCTTTCGCGCTGCTGCTGGGTGTGCTGGCGGGCCGCTTTGCCGCCGATGCTTCCACGGGCTTTGCAGGCAATCTGCGCGACGCCATGTATGAGAGCATCCAGCATTACTCGTTCTCCAACATCGACAAATTCTCCACCGCCGGCCTTGTCACCCGTATGACCACCGACGTGACCAACGTTCAGAATGCCTTCCAGATGATCGAGCGGATGTGCGTGCGCGCCCCGGTGCATCTGGTGTTTGCCCTGTTCATGTCCTGCATGATCGGCGGCCCGCTGGCCCTGATCTTTGTGGTGGCCATGGCATTCCTGCTGGTGGTGCTGGCTTCCATCATGGTGCCCACGTTCAAAATTTTTGATCGCGTGTTCAAAAACTACGATAACCTGAACGCATCCGTGCAGGAGAACGTTTCGGCCATCCGCGTGGTCAAGAGCTTTGTCCGCGAGGGCTTTGAAAACGAGAAGTACACCAAGGCCTGCGAGAGCCTGTACAACCAGTTCGTCAACGCGGAGAGCCGCCTGAGCTTCAATAACCCCGCCATGCTCACCGCCGTTTACGGCTGCAACATCGCCCTGAGCTGGTTCGGCGCCAAGTATGTCCTGCACGGTGCCATCACCACCGGCCAGCTCAACGCCCTGTTCGGCTACATTATGAACGTTCTCATGGCTCTGATGATGCTGAGCATGGCGTTCGTCATGATCTCCATGTCCGCCTCTTCCGCCAAGCGTATCGTGGAAGTGCTGGACGAGAAGACGGACCTGCCCCCGGCCAAGAATCCCGTGCAGCAGGTGGCCGACGGCTCCATTGAGTTTGAGCATGTTTCCTTTCAGTATCAGCACGGCTCCGGCCAGCCGGTGCTGAATGATATCACGTTCTCCATCAAACCCGGCGAAACGCTGGGCATCATCGGCGGTACGGGCAGCGCGAAATCCAGCCTGGTCCAGCTCATTCCTCGCCTGTACGACGCCGAAACCGGCACCGTCAAGGTCGGCGGCGTGGACGTGAAAGATTACAACCTTGATGTCCTCCGCCGTGAGGTCTCCATGGTACTGCAGAAGAACGTGCTGTTCTCCGGCACCATCCTGGATAACCTGCGCTGGGGCAACGAGAACGCCAGCGAGGAAGAGTGCATCCGGGTAGCAAAGCTGGCCTGCGCCGATGAATTCATCGAGCGGTTCCCCGATCAGTACAACACCTGGATCGAGCAGGGCGGCAGCAACGTCTCCGGCGGCCAGAAGCAGCGCCTGACCATTGCCCGCGCCCTGCTGCGCAAACCCAAGGTCCTGATCCTCGATGACTCCACCAGCGCCGTGGATACCGCCACGGACGCCAAGATCCGCAAGGCGTTCCGGGAAGAGATCCCCGGCACCACCAAGATCATCATTGCACAGCGCGTCTCCTCGGTGCAGGATGCTGACCGCATCCTGGTGCTGGACAACGGCCAGATCAACGGCCTGGGCACTCATGAGGAGCTGCTGAAGACCAACGCCATTTATCAGGAAGTCTACAACAGCCAGACCCAGGGCAGCGGCGACTTCGACAAGCAGGGAGGTGAGCAGTAATGGCACAGGAAAAAGCAAAAGTGGTTCACGGCCCCGGCCCCCGCGGCGTCGGCGGCCCGCGCCCCAAAGTAGAGAACCCGGGCAAGCTGCTCAAGCGGATCATGGGTGAGGTATTCAAGCACTACCTGCCCCACTGCATCATCGTGCTGTTCTGCATCGTGGCAAGTGCCATGGCAAATGTGCAGGCCAGCCTGTTTTTGCAGACGCTGGTGGACGATTACATTGTCCCCATGACCCAGCAGGCCAACCCTGATTTTGCTCCCCTGCTGGGCGCTCTGCTCAAGGTGGGCTGCATCTATCTGGTGGGCATCATAGCCGCCTGGTGTAATTCCCGCATCATGGTCAACGTGACCCAGGGCACCCTGCGCAACCTGCGCGTCCAGCTCTTCACCCACATGGAGAGCCTGCCCATCAAGTATTTTGACCAGCACCCCCACGGCGATATCATGTCCGTGTACACCAACGATGTGGACACCCTGCGCCAGATGCTGAGCCAGAGCATCCCTCAGCTCATTTCCAGCGCCATCACCATCGTTTCCGTCTTTGTCAGCATGTGTATGCTGGACATCCGCCTCACCGTCGTCACCATGCTGATGGTAGCCCTGATGCTCTTCACCACCAAGAGGATCACCTCCCAGAGCGGCAAATACTTCATCGCCCAGCAGCGTGACCTCGGCAAGCTGAACGGCTACATTGAGGAAATGATGGAGGGCCAGAAGGTCGTCAAGGTATTCACCCACGAGCAGAAAGCTCTGGCCGGTTTCCGGGAGCTGAACGATAAGCTGAAAGACAGCGCCAAGCAGGCCAACAGCTACGCCAACATCATCATGCCCGTCACGGCCCAGCTGGGCAACGTGAGCTACGCCGTCTGCGCTCTGGTGGGCGCGGCCATGGCCGTGGGCAATGTGGGCGGCATGACGCTGGGCACTGTCATGGCGTTCCTGGCCCTGAACAAGAGCTTCAACATGCCCATCAGCCAGGTGTCCATGCAGGCCAACAGCATCATCATGGCACTGGCCGGTGCCGAGCGTATCTTCAAGATGATGGATGCGCCCAGCGAGGCCGATGAGGGTTATGTCACCCTCGTCAACGCCAAGTACGACCGGGACGACAACCTCGTGGAGACCAAGGAGCGGACGGGTATCTGGGCCTGGAAGCATCCCCACCACGACGGCACCACCACCTACCACAAGCTGGCCGGTGACATCACCTTTACGGGTGTTGATTTCGGCTATGTGCCCGAGAAGACCGTCCTGCACGGCATCAACCTCTATGGCCGCCCGGGCCAGAAGATCGCCTTTGTCGGCTCCACCGGTGCCGGCAAGACCACCATCACCAACCTCATCAACCGCTTCTACGATATCTCGGACGGCAAGATCCGCTACGACGGCATCAACATCCAGAAGATCCGGAAGAGCGATCTGCGCCGCTCTCTGGGCATCGTGCTGCAGGATACCCACCTGTTTACCGGCACGGTCATGGAGAACATCCGCTATGGCCGTCTGGACGCCTCGGATGAAGAGTGCATCGCGGCCGCCAAGCTGGCCAACGCCAATGGCTTCATCCAGCGCCTGCCGGATGGTTACAACACCATGCTGACCGGCGACGGTGCCAACCTGTCTCAGGGCCAGCGCCAGCTGCTGGCCATCGCCCGTGCCGCAGTCGCTGACCCGCCGGTGCTGATCCTGGACGAGGCAACCTCCTCCATTGATACCCGCACCGAGGCGCTGGTCCAGCGCGGCATGGACGGCCTGATGTACGGCCGCACCAGCTTCGTCATCGCCCACCGCCTGTCCACGGTCCGCAATGCAGACTGCATCGTGGTCCTGGAGCAGGGCCGCATCATTGAGCGCGGCAGCCATGATGAGCTGATCGCCAAGAAAGGCAAGTACTATCAGCTCTACACCGGCAACCTGGCCGAGAATTGATCAGACCTGAAAAGGGGCTGTTGCAAAAAACGCAACAGCCCCTTTTTATCATTTGCTTTTTTAATTCTGTCCGAAATTATTTCCACAGGAAGTTCTCTGCTGCATTTGCAAAGGTCAGCTGCCAGCACTCCCAGTCATGGGCGGCGGGCACCTGCAGATAGGTATAGTCCAGACCCAGTTCGCTCAGATTTTTGCCAAAGGTCTTAACCGGCTCCTGGCCAAAGTCCCAGTTTCCGGCAGCAAGCATGATCTTCGGCTTCACCGTCAGAGAAGACAGATGCTCGCGCACGCCCGGATCGGTAATGCCCGCTACGCCGCCAAAAGAACCATCCACATTCGCGTAGCTCCAGACGCCATAGTAGCCAAACAGCTCTGTATGGTGCATCAGCATATTGCTGGTGGTAGAGCCGCCCATGGACAAACCTGCATAAGCACGGCCCTCTGCCGTGGTGCTGACATGATAGTGGCTCTCCACATAGGGCATGATATAATGGATCTGATCTGTCTCGATGTCAGAGTACTTCCAATTGGGTCCGGAGTGGCCTGCCCCCTGACCATACTGCTGGTTGTTCATTGTGACAACGATAAACGGCTCTGTCTTTCCCTCCGCGATCAGGTTGTCCAAAATATTGGGCACGGCGCCCTCATTCATCCAGCGCAGCTCGTCACCATAGATATCACCGGACGTACCATGAGACAGATACAGCACTTTATAAGGCTCTGTGCGGTTCGCATCATAACCCGCTGGCAGATACACGGCCAGACCATGCTCCGTGCCGTCTGCCCCGATGTAAGAAACGGTCTGTACCGTTCCGCGCTTGCCTGCATCCGCCTGCGGCAGTTCCACCGAGCGGTCTGCCCACTCACTGGTGCCCTGCTTGGCCGCATCATACGGGACATAGACCATACTGGACAGACTGTGGATCCCCGTTGCCGAGTTGGTCATCGTCGGATTGATGGGATCGTCCAGCCGCGCGATCTGATCGCCATTCGCTGCAGTCACACGGAAGTTATAGACGAACGCGCCGCTTGACAGCGGCATCTGTACTCCCCAGCGGCCATCCGCAAATTTTTCCAATTCCACATAGTAAGTGGTATCACCGTTGCCGCCGGCGGGAGCCAGACCTGCTGCATACTGATATGGAGTGGAGGCCAGAGAAGCGTCAATGCTGCCTGCCGTACCACTGGCCGGGTCGAACAGCATAAAGCAATCACTGTACAGCTCCACCTTGGTCAGCGGGTTTTCCGTCGTATTGATCGTCAGACCAGCGTTGGAAGTATAGCTCTTCTGCTCTTTGTAAATAAAAGTGACGGTATAACCAGTGGGCGAGTTCTCGTCTTTCTCGACGGTAACGCCTGGGTTGTACTTGGCATAGACGCTCTTATTGAACAGTTTGATTCTGGTATTTTCTGCCCAATTCGCAATGGAAGCTGCCGAGATGCAGTTTTCTTCCTCTACTGGTGCCGCTGCCATCGCGGCAGTCGTTCCGCTCAATGCCATAGACAGCACCAGAGCGGAAGCAATGGTCGTTTTCACAACACGGTTCATCGTTCTTCTCCTTTTCAAATCCAGTTTCAATTTCTGTGATGGTCGATCGTGTAACAGGATCCTCCTTTCTGTTTGAAAAATGATCCTTTCAAGGGCGTTGCTCGCGCCCTGAATGATTTAAGGATTTCATGCAAGTTCTTTCTCGGCTTCTAAAAGTCCAAAGAAACAAGTCATAATGCACAATTGTATTTTTTATTGTAAGTTTTTTATGTTCACTTTTTTGTAACTCCGAAACTAATATATCACATCCCTGTTTGGCATTCCATCGACTTTTGTGATTCAATTCTCGCAAATCGTGATGGAAGTTTCGGGTTCTTTCCTTATTTTCCACAAAAAAAGACAGACTTTCTTGTGCGAAAAGTCTGTCTTTTTCATGTTTTTCCGAAGCAGTCCGCTTCTATCTCATCTGATCTATTGGAGTCTTTTCTGCCGGAGATCCGACAACACTGTAAGCCATCGCTCCATTGGGCTGCACCGCTTTTCAGTTGATATCGTGCTTCTTGCAGAACTGCTTGCTCACCCAGTACATTCCGCCCCAGATGGCAATGGCCAGCACCAGATACCCCGGGTTGCGCAGGCTGCTCAGCAGCGATTGTCCGAACACGGCCATCATGCCAACCATGGCACCTTTGCCCAGCAGCACGGTGCGCAGATAGTGGCCCTCGTCCATGTCCGACATGCCAAAGGCAAAGTGCATGAACGAAGTGGGCGCAAAGGGCAGCAGGGCCAGCATAAACAGGGACGCCGTATCAAAGTGGTTCACCCACTGCTGCGCCCGTTCCAGCTTGCGGGAGCGGCTGGCCAGCTTCCAGAAAAACCGCTTGAACACCCGCCGCCAGAGCAGGAACATGATGGTGCCGCCTGCGGCTACCCCCATCCAGCTGTACAAAAAGCCCAGCAACCCGCCGTGAGCCGCCACATTGAGGGCCACAATGGCCACCAGCGGCAGCGGCGGGAAAAACGACTCCACCGCTGCCAGCAGGATGGGCACCAGCGGGCCCAGATCCTCAAACCCGGCCAGCAGGCCCTCCCAGAACTCCAGCTGTCCCAGCTGGTGGAACCATGTCCAGTCCATCACGCGTTCATCCTTTCCCGTCTCGCACATTCTATGCAGCTAGTATATCCAAATTCTATGACGGGGCTATGAACAGAATTTGAGCGTTTTTGCCTTTTTGCACCCGTCCTCTCCTTTTGTTACGGAAGAGCGGTGGGTTTTCCTGCAAAATTTTTCTTATTTCGCGGCGTTTTTGGCGGCTTCTTCCGCCTGCTTTTCGGCCCGGCACGCATCCGCTCGATCTGCTGGGTGCGCTGCTTGTGCCAGCGGGCCAGGCCCGCGTCGTCCGGCACCTGCACGCAGCGGGCAAAACTCCAGTGCAGGCCGTCCCGCCGGGCCAGCTTGTACCGCTGCAGGACGCCCTTGCCTGCCTCGTTGCCGCTGCCCTGGCAGCGGGGGCACTGGGCCAGCGTATACCAGCTGTTGCTGCCCTTTTTCAGCCAGATCTCGTCCGGGGTCAGATTTTCTCCGCACACCGGGCACCGCGCCACGCTGATGGCGGGGTCCATGCGCCAGGTAGATGGCTCCACATAGCCGCGGAAGACTTTGAAATCCCGGTAATCGCCGGGGGCCGGGCAGAGGCTCTGGTGCAGGGCCTCGTCCTCGGTAGGGTAGGCCGCCAGCCCGGCCCGCAGGTCCAGCTTGCGGCAGACATCGGCGGTGTAGAGCGTGTCGGACAGGGCATCGTGGAACGGGCGATCCATCGGAATGCCCATCCGGGTGACGACACTCTCCAGCGTCATCCCCTCGCCCTCCTTGCGGGGTGCTCCCGCAGGAAGACCTGCTGCAGATCATACCAGACGGTCGGGCGGCTCTCATCCAGATTGCACAGGAAGAGATTCTGCTTGAGCACCGGCACATCGTCCATGCCCCACTCCGCAAACTCGGCGTCCGGGCCGCACCACTTCATAAAGCGGCGCAGCCCCTGCACGATGGGCTCGCCCCGGTCCAGGTCGGCCTGGGTCAGGCCCGTCACCTTGGCGATGTGGTGCTGTAATTTGCGGAAAATGCGGGGCCGGAGGTGGATGGAGAACGTATCCAGGACATTGGCGTCCTCGTCGATCTTCACCGCGCCGATCTCAATGATCTCGCCCCGGAATGTCTGCTGCACCCCGTGATAGTTGAATGGATACGGCTGGTAGCCGATGTTCCACTCAAATCGAATAAAACCAGATTGCGCTGCGGCATTGTTGTGTCGTCCCTCTCAGTCCAAAATAAACTTCTCGATGGCTTCGGCCACGCCGTCGTGGTTGTTGTCGGCGGTGGTCACATCGCTGGCCACCGCTTTCACGGCGTCCTCAGCGTTCCGCATGGCAACGCCCGTGCCGGCAAAGGCCAGCATGGAGCGGTCATTCAGGCCGTCGCCGCAGGCCATGAGATTTTCGCGGGTCAGCCCCATCTTCTCCAGCAAAGCCCCCAGGCTGACGTCCTTGGCGACGCCCAGCGGCACGGCCTCGATGAAGAACGGGCTGGAGGGGGGGTACAGGTCGATCTGCCCCTCAAACCGCTTTTTCCCCTCGGCACAGACTTCGTCGCGGCGGGCGGGGTCCAGCGTGAGGAGCATTTTGCAGATGGGGTAATCCACATAAGCCGCCAGATCCTCCGCTTTGATCATGGGCAGGTGGCAGGTAAAGCCCTCCCGGGCCGCCCACTCGTCCTCCGGGCGCTCGGTGACAACGCCCTCTTTATTGTAAGTAAGAATGGCAATGTCCTGCTCCGCCGCAAAGGCGCAGAGCTTCGGCACCATGTCCGGGTCCAGCCGCTTCTGGTAAAGGGTCTCCCCCGTTTTGCAGTCGATGATGGCACCGCCATTGTAGGCCAGGATGCAGCCGCCCTTTTTGTCCAGCCCCAGATCCTTTGCCAGCGGCATGATGCCTGCCGTGGGGCGGCCGGAGGCCAGCACGATGGTCACGCCCTTTGCCACGGCGGCATCCAGCGCCGCGCGGGTGCGGGGAGTCACTTTCTTTTCGTCATTGGTCAGGGTGCCGTCCAAGTCCAGTGCCAGCACCCGGATATTCTTCTCGCTCATATCTTCCTCACTTCCGGGCAGTGTTGCCCGCCCTTTGATGGTCGTTTTTCTCTCTTACGCTTTATTGTACAATGAAGCGCTGCCCCAGTGCAACCCTCCGGGCCGTATTTCGTTGATTTTTTTGTTCCCGGCGTATTACAAAGAGTGGTTTGTTCAGCCGTACAAACCGTGGTTTGTTACAAAAAACACGTAGGGATAGCGTTTTCTAACTACTTTTCGTAAAAAGTTAGCACGTCTTAATTTAACTCAAAACCCTTGAAAATTTGAAAAGCCGTGCTACAATATGGCCAGAAGTGGTCCTCCACTGCCCGGATTCGGCCTGTAGACATCGGGTGAAAGCAGGCAAGGCAGCCGCGGGGGGGCTCAAGACAGGCATTCCAGATGCCGAAATAAAAATGAGTGAGGTTTACAACTATGGTTGACGTGAAGAAGATTGCTCTGTTTGTTGGTGGTGTCGTGTTTGGTTCTGCTGGTTTCAAAGTGCTGGCAAGCAAGGATGCCAAGAAAGTTTACACCCAGACCACTGCCGCCGTCCTGCGCATGAAAGACTCCACCATGGAGACTGTCAATAAGGTTCAGGAGCAGGCCGGTGATATCCTGGCCGATGCAAAGGCCATCAACGAGGCCCGCGCTGCCGAGGCTGCACAGGAAGTCATCGAGGACGCTGCCGAGACGGAAGCAAAGACCGAGGAATAATCCCGCAGCTTCTGAGCCGCGCTTCGGGCGGCTCTTTTTCGTGAATCTGCACTAAAAGAGGGTTATTACTGATGAAATGTACGATTTTACATGAAAGCCGGGGCCGGATGCGGGTGCATGTCCACGCTGTGCGGATGACCCTCCACCGTGCCGATGTGCTGGAAGCTTACCTGAACCATCAGGACAGCATCCACCACGCCACCGTGTATGAGCGGACAGGCGACGTGGTGCTGACCTACACCGGCAGCCGCAAGGAAGCCATTGCCCTGCTGGCCGGTTATAAATTTGATCACGCGGAGCTGGATGTGCTGGTCACCTCCAACGACAGCCGGAAGATCAACCGGGAATATCAGGATAAGATGTTCACCCTGGTGGCCGGCCACTGCGCCCGCAAGCTGTTCCTGCCCGCTCCCATCGCGGCGGCCTACACCATCTGGCGCTCCATCGCGTTCGTCTGGAAAGGCATCCGCTGCCTGCTGCAGCGCAAGCTGGAGGTGGAAGTGCTGGATGCACTGAGCATCAGCGCCTCCATCCTGCGCAGCGATTTCAGCACCGCCAGCTCGGTGATGTTCCTGCTGAACCTGGGCTCCCTGCTGGAAGAGTGGACCCGCAAAAAGAGCCTCGATGATCTGGCCCGCAGCATGGCCCTGAATGTGGATAAGGTCTGGGTGCGTGCCGAGGGCGGCGAGGTCCTGGTGCCCCTGACGAAAGTCCACCCGGGCGACGAGATCGTGGTCCGCTCCGGCAACATGATCCCGCTGGACGGCACCGTTCTGGAGGGCGAGGCCATGGTGAACCAGGCCGCCCTGACCGGCGAGTCCATGCCGGTGCGCAAGGCTTCCGGTGCCACCGTTTACGCCGGCACTGTGGTGGAAGAGGGCGAATGCGTCTTTACCGCCAAGACCGAGGGCGGCGCCAACCGTTACGACAAGATCGTCTCCATGATCGAGGAGTCCGAGAAGCTGAAGTCCAGCACGGAGAACCGCGCCCTGCAGCTGGCCGACCGTCTGGTGCCCTGGTGCCTGGCCGGTACCGTGGCCACCTACGCGCTGACCCGCAACGTGACCCGCGCCATCTCCATCCTGATGGTGGACTTCTCCTGCGCCCTCAAGCTCTCCATGCCGCTGGCGGTTCTTTCCGCCATGCGCGAGTGCGGCAACTACCACATCACCGTCAAGGGCGGAAAATATCTGGAAGCCCTGGCCAAGGCCGACACCATCGTGTTTGATAAAACGGGCACCCTGACCCACGCCACCCCGCAGGTGGTGCAGGTGGTTCCGTTCTCCGGCTGTGAGGAGCGTGAGGTGCTCCAGCTGGCCGCCTGCCTGGAAGAGCACTTCCCCCACTCCATGGCCAACGCCGTGGTCCGTGCCGCCAAGGAGCGCGGCATCTCCCACGAGGAGATGCACTCCGAGGTGGAGTACATCGTGGCCCACGGCATCGCCAGCCGCGTGGGCGGTGAGCGGGTGGTCATCGGCAGCCACCACTTCGTCTTCGAGGATGAGCAGTGCACCGTGCCCGCAGGCGAAATGGACAGGTTCAACGATCTTGACCCGCAGTATTCTCACCTCTACATGGCTGCTTCCGGCCAGCTGGTGGGCGTTATCTGCATCGCTGACCCGCTCCGCCCCGAGGCCGCCCATGTGCTGCGCCAGCTGCGCGAACTGGGCATCTCCAACACCGTGATGATGACCGGCGACAGCGACCGCACCGCCGCTGCCATCGCCAAACAGGTGGGCGTGAACCAGTACTTTGCCGAGGTGCTGCCCGAGGATAAGGCTTCCTTTGTCCAGAAAGCCAAGGCTGAGGGCCACACCGTCGTCATGATCGCGACGGCATCAACGATTCCCCGCCCTCTCCGCCGCCGATATCGGCATCGCCATCAACTCCGGCGCGGCCATCGCCCGCGAGATCGCCGACGTGACCATCAAGGCCGACAGTCTGGAAGAGCTGGTGGCCCTCAAGGCCATTGCCAACCAGCTGCAGCGCCGGGTGAGCGCAAACTATCACTTTGTGCTGAGCTTCAACTCCACCCTCATCGTGCTGGGCGCCATGGGCATCCTGCAGCCGGCCACCAGCGCCATGCTGCACAACCTGTCCACCATCGGCATCAGCCTCAAGAGCATGACCAACCTCCTGCCGGAGGAGAGCGCGTGCCCCAGCTGAACGCCTGAATCTGAATTTACAAAAAATACCGCCGTGTCACACGACACAGCGGTATTTTTTATTGCTCGCAAATTTATTCCAGGCCGATCTGCCGGGCGTACTCTTCCAGCAGTTCCCGCTCCAGGAACGGGGTCTTGACGCCCTCGCGGTCACGGTAGGTCTCGTGGCCCTTGCCGATGACGGCGATCAGGTCGCCCTCCTGGGCGTGGTCCACCGCGTAGTGCAGGGCATCCAGCCGGTCCGGGATCTCGATGTACTTGGCGTCCGGGTTGCCCTTTTCCATGCCCACACGAATGTCCGCGATGATGTCTTCCACTTTCTCAAAGCGGTTGTTGTCCTCGGTGACGATGGAGAAATCCGCCATCTTGGCGCAGATCTCGCCCATGCCGTAGCGGCGCAGCTTGGAGCGGTTGCCGCCGCAGCCAAACACCACCACCAGCCGGTGGGGGGTGGTAGGCCCGCAGGGTGGTAAGGAGGCTCTCGGTGGAGACTTCGTTGTGGGCGTAGTCCAGCAGGATGGTGAACCGCTTGCTGATGGGCACCAGCTCCACGCGGCCCTTGACCACGCACTTGCCCAGGCCCTCGTGGATGGCCTCATCCGGCAGGCCCAGCACCTTGCCCACGGCCAGGGCGGCCAGGGCGTTGTACACGCTGAACTCACCGGGCATGTTCACTTTCACGTCCATATCGTCCTTGCCGGAGACATGGAACTGCGCCCAGAAAATCGTGGGTGCGGAGCAGCTGATACTCGCCTGCACGGTAATCAGCGGCCTCGCCGCGGCCATAGGTCACCAGCTGGCAGGTTTGGCCCTCCAGCAGGGCCTCGGTGTTGGCGTCGTCGATGTTGACCACGCCGACAGTCGCACCGCTGGAACAGCTTGACCTTTCCAGCTGCGGTATTCCTCAAAGGTCTTGTGCTCACCGGGGCCGATATGGTCCGGCGAAAGGTTGGTGAAGACGCCCACATGGAAGTGGATGCCCGCCACACGGTCCATCATCAGGCCCTGGCTGGAGACTTCCATCAATGCCGTATCACAGCCCGCGTCCAGGAACTGGCGGAACGTCTTCTGCAGCTCATAGCTCTCGGGCGTGGTGTTGGCCGTCTCCTTGTGGTGGCCCAGGAAGTAGATGCCGTTGGTGCCGATCATGCCCACCTTGCGGCCCGCGGCTTCCAGCACACTCTTTATCATGTGGGTGGTGGTGGTCTTGCCCTTGGTACCTGTGACGCCGATCATGGTCATCCGGCGGGAAGGGTTGCCGAACAGGTTGCCGCTCATGAGCGCCAGCGCATAGCGGCTGCTCTCCACCTTCAGCACGGCAGCACCGGGGACGGTGGAAAGGTCGATGTCGTGCTGGACCACCAGCGCCGTCACGCCGTCGGCCACGCACTGGGCGGCGTAGTCGTGGCTGTCCCGCTGGGTACCCACGATGCAGACGAAAAGCCGGCCCGGGGCCGCCTTGCGGCTGTCGTAGATGATGTCCTCGATGTCAAGTTCAAGGCTGCCCTGCACCAGCGTATAGGACACGCCCTCCAACAGTTGTTCCAGTTTCATCGTTCAAATGCTCCTTATTGCTGTTCTGCCGCTGCGGCAGTAGGGGGGTCTTCGGCGGGCGCGGCTTCCGCGCCCTCAGTATCGGATTCGGTGCCGGAGGCTTCCTCCGGCTGGTTCTCGGCTTCTGCCTCCGCCGGGGCGGCAGGCTCTTCCGGGGCCGTCCAGCCCGAGGGCAGGGTCGGCTCGCCCTGTGCAAAGCGGAATTTGCGGCTGGAAGAGGCGCTCAGGTGGCTCAGATCCAGCATACCGGTGTCGGTGGGCGAGCAGCCCTTGCCGTCCTCGTTGAGCAGGACATACTTTGCCAGCCGGAGTTTGTAGTCCAGCTCATTCAGGGTACCCAGAAGCACGCTGATGCGGCCCTGATACAAAAACGCCATCTGCTCCGGGTCCTCGAACTCGATGCGGGTGACATCCGCCCCCAGCTCACTGCTGTCCAGTGCGGTCAGCAGAGTGTTCAGGGACTCGAGCCGCTTATCCGTGGGCGGTCCGGCCTCGCTGGATGCGGCGCTGTCAGACGCCGCGCTGCCCGAAGACGGGCCGGACAGTCCTGTCTCAAATTCCAGCTGTGTACCCGGCGTCGTGGACACCGGCTCGCCGCCGCAGAGGATGATAAGGTCCGGCTGGGCCGAATCCTTATCCAGTATCTTCAGCCCCGCAGAAAGGCTCAGCCAGCCGCCGGACGTCTGCATGGCGTAGACGGCAGTGGCTGCGTTGGTCCGCACCACTACGGTGTTAGGGGTAATCCCGCTCCACCCGGATATTTTCCAGCAGCGGGAACTGCTTTTCCAGCGCAGCGGCCTTTTCGGCGGGGTCGAAGCTGAAGATGTTCTCTTCCGCGTGGACGCCCAGCGCCTGCAGGATCTCAGCGCTGGAATAGCCGCCCACCTCCTGCACCACCTCTCCATCGACCGCCACTTCTAAGGTGTTTATCTTGAAGAGCATGGTCACGGTGAGGTAAACGCCCACCCCGATGACGCAGAGCAGCAGCGCCAGCGCCGTCAGGCGGCGGATGGCCCTGCGGCGGCGGACAGCGGCCCGGGTCAGGCGGCGCTTTTTTTCTGCCCTCCCGCCGGGCCGGGCTGCGGAGGTTCGCCTCCGTGGGGCGGTAGCGCCCGCCGCTCTGAGGCCTCCGGGCGCTCTGGACGTTCTGGGGCCGCTGGCCATTGCGGGGGCGGCTCCCATTTGTGGGGTAGGCGGTCGTGTTCTGACGGGGCCGCTGGCTTCTCTGCTGGCCCTGACGGCGGCTCTGGTTCTGGTTATTGGGCCGTCGCGCCGTCTGCTGGGGAAACTGGATGCTGTTGTCCGCATATCCCGAGCTGTGGTTTTCGAACGTCACATTGCCGCCCGAGAAGTCCAGCGTCTGCTCCTGATAGCCCTGCGTCCGGCGGCGGTTCTGATTCGAGGGACGCCGGTCCTGCGTCCAGTCGTAGGCTTTGCGGGGCTTTCCCTTCCGCCGGGCGCTGTTCTGCTGGATCGAACTGCTGGGGCGTCGGCTCTTGTTCCGATCCTGCTGCATGGTGCGGCGTCGCCTCCTTTCCGTCTGATTATTTTATCACAAGAGTGCTGCCGAATCAATCACGGCGTCTTGACCAGTTTCATCAGGGCGTCGGCGATGCGGTCGAGGCTGTCGTCCACCGAAAGGGTGCGGGCGTTCTTGCCCATGGCAGCCAGCCTGCCCGGCTCGGCCAGCAGGCCGGAGACGGTCGAGACCAGCTTCTCGCCGGTCAGATCCTTTTCCTCGATGACCACAGCGGCACCGGCCTTCTGAAGCTCCATGGCGTTGTAATACTGGTGATTCTCGGCCACATTGGGGCTGGGGATGAGGATGGCGGCGCGGCCCGCGGCCTCCAGTTCGGCCAGCGTCAGCGCACCGGCGCGGCTGATGACGAGGTCGGCAGCGGCCAGCAGCTCGGGCATATTGTTGATATATTCCTTTACCACGAGGCTCTCGCCGGGAGCAAAGCCTTTTTCATTTTCGAGATTTTGGAACAGCTCCACGCCGTACTGTCCGGTGGCGTGGATGTGGAGCACAGGCTTGTGCTCTTTCTGCTCCCATGCGCAGAGGTCGGCCACCACCTCGTTGACACGGCGGGCGCCGAGGCTTCCGCCGAAGGAGAGGATGACGGTGCGGTCACCGGCACCCAGCTGGGCGCGGATGGCGTCCCGCTCCCCCGCCTTCTCGAACACTTCAGGCCGCACCGGGTTGCCCACGACCTGCGTCTTTTCGGGCGCACCCAGCTTTTCTACAGCGGCAGGCACGGCGGCGAACACGATGTCCACGTCCGGGGCCAGCAGCTTGTTGGTCACGCCGGGGAAAGCGTTCTGCTCGTGGATGGCGGTCTTGATGCCCTTCTTGGCGGCGCAGCGCACCACCGGGCCGGAGACGTAGCCGCCGCAGCCGATGACGAGGTCGGGCTGCACTTCCTTCATCATGGCCCGGGCTTTCGGGCCGGAGAGGGCCAGGTTCCAGAGGGTGATGATGTTCCGCTTGATGTTGTTCAGGGAGAGCTTACGCTGGAAACCGGTGATCTCGATGTGGTGGAAGGGGTAGCCCGCCTGGGTCACGAGGCGGTATTCCATCCCCTCCTTCCGGCCTGCAAAGTGTCTCGGCGGACGGGTCGGCCTTTTTGATGGCTCCCGCGATGGCCAGAGCCGGGTTGATATGTCCGGCAGTGCCGCCGGCTGCGATCAGTACACGCATGGTGATTTCCTCCTTATTTGGATGTGCTCAATATCCCATGTTGGGGTCGAGCCGGATGGTGTTATTGGACTTTTCTTTTTCCCGCTGTTCCCGCAGGGCACGGAGATTCTCCCGTTCAAGGCGGGCGCGCTCGCCGCCCCGGCCGATGTTGATCATCACGCCCATCTCGGCCAGCAGCAGGATGAGGCTGGTGCCGCCGGAAGAGAAGAAGGGCAGTGAGATGCCGGTGTTGGGCAGGGTGTTGGTGACGACCGCGATGTTGCAGAACACCTGCCACGCGATCTGGGCCATGATGCCGATGCCCACCAGCGAGCAGTAGCGGTTCTCGGCGTGGAACGCCATCCACAGCCCCTGCACGAGGAAGAGCACGAAGAGCAGGATGACGATGACGGCACCCACGAAGCCCAGCTCCTCGCACACGACGCTGAAGATGAAGTCGTTGGTGCTCTCGGGGAGCCAGAGCTGCTTTTCGATGCTGTTGCCGAGGCCGAGGCCGGTGACACCGCCGGAGCCGATGGCGTAGAGGCTCTGCAGGGTCTGGTCGGTCATCTTGCTCAGGTCGTGGGTCCAGCCGTCCAGACGGCTCTGTAAGTACGGGATGGAGTCGATGTGCTCCAGCACGGTGCGGAGCAGCAGCATAGCGGACGCGCCGCCCGCCCAGGTGATGATGCCGCCGCTGCCGCCCAGCAGCAGGATGGTGCCGCAGATGGCCGTCGTCAGGACGATGCCGGACATATGCGGCTCAAGCATGAGCAGAAACACCACAGGGATGAGGGGCAGCAGCGGGACGACCAGTTCCCGCACGATGCGCTGATAGAGCCACTGGCCTGCCGGGACGCGCCGCCCGGAGGCGGGGTCCAGCTTTTCCAGATGGGGCGCTTTCGCGGCCAGATGGGCCGTGAGCAGTATCATCTCGAACTTTGCGATCTCCGATACCTGAATGGTAAAGCCGATGCGCAGCCAGCGGCGGCAGCCGTTCAGGGGCGCACTGAAGAGCACTGCGATGAGCATGAGGATGCAGATGAAATAGCCCGGCCAGACCAGCCTGCGCAGGAAGCGGTGGTCGATGCGGGAGAAGAGCAGCATGACCGCGAGGCCCAGACCCAGGCAGAACACCTGCGACTTGATATAGTAGAAGCTGTCGCCCATCCGCAGGTAGCCCGTGGTGTAGCTGGCACTGAACAGCATGATCAGCCCGAACACGATGATGACCGCCAGCGTCGCCAGCCAGTTGATGAGCACCTGCGGCCATGGGCCGGGGTCTTTCTGGACGATGGCAAACGGCTCAGACTTTTTTCTCCGGATGGTCGCCATCCGCATTCCCTCCTTATCGGGTCTTGGCTCAGCTGGCCCGCGCCGCCTGCAAGGTCAGCGCAAGGCCCAGCATTGCCAGGACTCCAAAAATATAAAAGATATTCACCGGGTCAAATCCCCGCTTTTCCAGCCAGCGGTGGAGCGGCGCAGTGCCAAACAGCTGCCGCCGCCCGCCGGAGGCCTTCCATACGACGATCTGCAGCGCCACCATGCCGCCCTCCAGCCAGTAGGGCAGGGCCAGCGGCAGGGTCAGCCCGGGCCAGCCGACGCTCAGCGGCACACAGCCCAGCGCACCGGCCAGAAACTGGCATCCCACCGCGCCGGGGCGGAGCTTTGCGGGATAAAAGTTCCAGAGCAGAAAGGCCATCAGGGCCCCGGCCAGCGCTGCCGGGAGGACGCCCAGCGGGAACCAGCCCAGAAGCGTCATGGCCGTCATGAGACCCAGCATGGCGATGAAGGCGCAGCCGCAGACCGTGCCGTCCATGCCGTCGGCGGTGCGGGCGCTCTCGGCCAGCGCCACTAAAATCGCCAGCCAGACCACCGGGGCCAGCGGCCCGAGGGTGCAGTAGCCGACGCCCGGCAGGGCCAGCCCGTCGGGCAGGCAGTGGTTCAGCCCCAGCAGGGCCAGCACCAGCGTGCCGGAGGCTGCTTCCAGCGCCAGCCGCACCGGGCGGCGCAGCCCCAGCGGCGACCGATGCCGCAGCCGGACCACATCGTCCGCCAGGCCCACGGCTCCGAAGCAGAGCGCCCCGAACAGGGCGATGAGCAGCCGGGTGGTCAACAGGCTCTCGGTCCCCAGCAGCTCCGGCTGGGCGACACAGGCCGCTGTCCAGCCGACGCCCACCGCTGCCAGCGTCCCCACCATCAGGCAGAGCCCGCCCATCGTGGGCGGCTCATTTTCCTCCTGCTGGACGCGGAATGCCCGCAGCAGCGGCGTCATCAAATTCCCGAGCGCCGCCGTGAGGACGAACCCCAGCGTTGAGGCGACGATCAAGGCAAAACGAATCATAATAACGATACTCCAAGTAT
>VOFC01000543.1_pt1 | contig 52000 bp, 60 predicted proteins | sample 5384161 | NCBI WGS metagenome assembly VOFC01 (sample SAMN12384722, study PRJNA508395) | human gut metagenome | isolation source: healthy gut B | host: Homo sapiens | reverse complement strand
CCACTGAAAGGTGAGCTTTTTGACCACAACGCCAAGGCAAACGAATATCCCGACTACTCGGTTAACAAGCAATACGGCGTGAAAGTAAAATGGTGTGTCAAAGGTGAGGGCGGCATCTACTCTTCGCCTTTCAAAGAAGACAACAGACTTTTTGTGGGAGACGACACCGGCAAACTCACAGCCTATAACATAAAGAACGGGAAGCGTTTGTGGCAATTTTCCGTCCAAAGACGCATTGTAGGAGACTGCGCGGCAGAAAACGGAATAGTGGTGTTCGGAAGTGCAGACAGCACTGTTTACGGCGTAAAGTTCCGCAAACGGCAAAATGATTTGGAAACTGAAAACGCAGGGACCGGTTCTCGGAGCTGTGAGAATAGTAAACGGTTTGGCATATATTGGTGCAAGCGACAACAAAATGCGCTGCATAGACACAAAGACGGGAAAAGAGGTATGGGAATACAGCGGCGTAACGGGATATATCGTTACACGCCCGCTCGTAACCGACGGAAAAGTGATTTTCGGGGCTTGGGACAACACGCTGTACGCTCTCGATGCTTCAAACGGTTCGGAAGTTTGGAAATGGAAAGGCGGAAAAGACGGAATGCATTTCTCTCCCGCGTCGGCATGGCCCGTGAGTGCTAACGGAAAAGTCTTTATTGCCGCGCCCGACAGGTATCTGACAGCAATAGACCTTAAAACGGGAAGCACGGTGTGGCGCACAAACGCTTCTATGGTGCGAGAATCAATAGGAATGTCGGAAGACGGAAAAACTATATTCGCAAAGACAATGAACGACAGCGTGGTTTGCTACTCTTCCGAGGGAAACACGCCAAAAGAAGTATGGGCTTCGAATGCAGGATTCGGCTATGAACACGCACCTTCCATGCCTTTGGAAAGCCAGGGGACGGTTTACGGCGGAACATGTAGCGGACTTGTTTATGCCTTGGAGGCAAATAGCGGAAAACTAAAATGGAAATATAAAATAGGAAACTCACTCGTAAACACCGTGCTGCCTTTGAGCGCAAAAAGAAGTGGCGGTTACATCGAGCGACGGAACTATTGCAATACTCTCCAAATAAGTCAAAATGAAAGCAAACGGAATAATACGAGCAACAATAGCGTTCCTGCTGTTGCTATCGCCTATGGTCCGCGCACAAAAAGTAACCATAAAGACAGGCATTGAGGTTCTGAAAGCAGAAAACTTCAAAAGCCTTGAAGGAAAGCGCGTGGGACTAATAACAAATCCTACCGGTGTGGACAACAATCTTAAAAAGCGACATAGACATACTGCACGAAGCAAAAAATGTGAACCTTGTGGCTTTGTTCGGTCCCGAACACGGAGTTCGCGGAAACGCTCACGCCGGGCAAAGCGTGGGAACAGAGAAAGACGAAGTTACGGGACTTCCTGTTTATTCGCTGTTTGGCAAAACACGTAAAGCCACACCCGAAATGCTGAAAGACATAGACGTTTTGGTATATGACATTCAGGATATAGGAAGTCGCTCGTTCACCTACATAAGCACCATGGGACTTGCCATGGAAGCAGCAGCGGAAAACAATAAAGAGTTCATCGTTCTTGACCGTCCCAATCCGCTTGGCGGAAAAAGAGTTGAAGGCTGTTTGGTAGAGGACGGTTTCTTTTCGTTTGTAAGCCAATACAAAATTCCTTACATTTACGGGCTGACCTGCGGCGAACTTGCGCAAATGCTCAACGGAGAAAGAATGCTCGAGAACGGAGTGCAATGTAAATTGAAGGTAATAAAAATGCGCGGTTGGAAACGTAAGATGAATTATACCGCCACCGGATTGCAATGGATACCTTCGTCTCCGCACATTCCCCATGCCGAAACTTCTTATTTCTATCCTGCAAGCGGAATACTCGGAGAATTCAGCTACATGTCCATAGGTGTGGGCTATCCCATACCTTTTGAAATGTTTGCAGCCCCGTGGATAAACGCCGGAGTATTGACAAAAAAGACTAAACGCATTGGATGTGCCGGGAGTTATATTCCGTCCGATTTATGCAAAACCTTTTTACGCCACATTCAAAGGCGAGAACATAGAAGGTGTGCAGGCACACATTATAGATTATAACAAAGCTCCGCTGACCGACATACAGTTCCTCGTAATGCAAGAAGTAGCAGCAATGTATCCGGAAAAGCTGTTTTTGGTTGCAGACCATAAGCGGTTCGGCATGTTTGACAATGTGTGCGGTACATCAAAAATACGCGAACTTTTCAGCAAACGTAATCGTTGGGAAGACGTGAAAGACTACTGGTACAAGGACGCTGAAAATTTCAAAACCCTGTCCAAAAAATACTACCTAGATAAATAAAGAACATGAAAAACGACGTAGCAAAAAAAAGGATTCTTGCCATAGATATTTTAAGAGGAATAACTATTGCCGGAATGATTTTGGTAAACAATCCTGGGTCTTGGGGACACATATTTACACCACTTGACCACGCAGAATGGATTGGTCTCACTCCCACCGACTTTGTTTTTCCTTTCTTTATGTTCATAATGGGAATAACAACCTATATCGCTGCGCAAATATGACTTCCGTCCTTCGGTTGACGCAATAAAGAAAATTGTGGTACGAACCATAGTAATAATGCTCGTAGGCTCTTTTATCGGACTCTTCGTGCATTTTTTGCCGTTATTGGGGAAACGTTGACGAAACTCTGTCATTCGGGAAACAATTATTGGAAGCACTGAACGTGTTTCCCACTTTGAGATTTACGGGAGTGCTTCATCGTTTGGCAATATGCTATTGCATTGTGTCGATTCTCGCATTGCTGATAAACCACAAGAGATTTCCTCTTATAATTGCCGTTCTTTTCATCGGCTATTTCATAATTCTTGAATGCGGAAACGGATTTGCCTATGACGAAACAAACATTCTTTCAATCTTTGACCGCACCATAATAAGCACAGAACATTTGTATAACGATAACGGAATAGACCCGGAAGGACTTTTAAGCACTATTCCGAGCGTTGCTCACGTAATGATTGGATTTATGGCAGGTAAAATGATTCTTGCAAAAGGCTCCGAGAACGAAAACACTCTACATAACAAAATTATAAAGACGTTTGTGTCGGGAACTTTATTGCTTGTTTTCGGTTTTCTGCTAAGCTACGCCTGTCCCATAAGCAAGAAAAATTTGGTCGCCGACCTTTGCCATGGTAACATGTGGCTTTGCGTCAATAGTTTTGGCAACACTTATTTACTTTGTAGATATGAAAAATATAAAATGCCGGGTACATTTCTTTGAATCATTCGGCGTTAATCCTCTTTTCTCTTTATCATGTCCGACATATTTGCAATTCTTTTCGGCTGCATAAAGATTGCAGGAACCAGCATACACGGCATTATATATAACAGTCTTGTTCCGTTTTTCGGGGAAACCGGAGGCTCGTGCGTATATGCTCTTCTTTTTTGTATTGTTCAACTTTATAGTTGTGGCATACCCCTTATACAAACGCAAAATATACATTAAAATATAAGCACTTCAATGGAATTTGAAAAGATAACCGAAAAGCCCTCCCTTTACGATAATCTCGAGAAAAAAGTACTTGTGAGATTCTTAAAGACATCAACAACGAAGATAAAAAAGTTGCAATTGCCGTAGAAAAAGCCATACCCCAAATAGAAAAACTTGTCGACGGCATTGTTCCAAGAATGCGCAAAGGCGGTCGCATATTCTATATGGGAGCAGGCACAAGCGGACGTCTCGGAGTTCTTGACGCATCTGAACTTCCCCCGACCTATGGTGTTCCCCCTTCATTGGTAGTTGGTTTAATTGCCGGCGGAGATACGGCTTTAAGACGTGCTGTTGAGAATGCAGAAGACGATTCCACAAGAGGTTGGGAAGAACTTGTGGAACATAATATCAACGAACACGACACAGTTATAGGAATTGCCGCTTCGGGAACCACGCCTTACGTTATCGGAGCTGTAAAAGAAGCGCGCGAACACGGAATTTTTACCGGCTGCATAACAAGTAATCCAGGTTCTCCGCTTTCTGAAGCTTCGGAAGTTCCCATTGAAATGGTTGTAGGACCGGAATATGTTACCGGAAGTTCAAGAATGAAATCGGGAACGGGGCAAAAGATGATTCTAAACATGATTTCCACAGCTGTTATGATTCAACTTGGAAGAGTCAGAGGAATCGCATGGTAAATATGGAGATTACTAATAAGAAATTGCAAGACCGGGGAACAAAAAATGATTGTCAGCGAACTTGGCGTTAGCTATTCCCACGCCCGCACACTTCTTTTCGCTTCACGGCTCGGGCAAAAAGCAATTGACGCATATAAAAAAGGAGAAAACATTTAGTTCATGAGACTACGCATTCTTATATTATTTACAATGGCAAGCATCTGCGCCACGGCTCAAACTCTTGAACGCACGATTCCCGAAAGAGTTGGCATGAGCGGTGCGCGTCTTGCCTACGCCGACAGTGCGATTCTTTAGCTCCATTAACGCAGGAGATATTCCCGGTGCCGTACTTGCCGTAGTCAAAGACGGCAAAATGGCTTACCTAAAAGCGTATGGATATCGCAGCATTGTGCCGAAACGCGAAAAGATGACCACAAACACAATCTTTGACATGGCTTCTTGCAGCAAATCTATGTCAACAGCGATATGCGCCATGGTTCTTATTGAGCAAGGAAAGCTTAGACTTAGCGACGCAGTGGAAAATTTTATCCCGGGTTTCAAGAATTGGACATCCGCAGACGGTAAAGACCATACCACCATAAGACTGCGACATCTCCTAACTCATACTTCCGGTCTGCCTCCTTACGCTCCGGTTGCCGAATTAAGAAACAAATATGGGACAAACTGCCCAGACAGCCTTATAAGTTACATTGCTTCATGGCGCAGAGATTTTGAACCGGGTACAGACTTTCAATATTCATGTCTTAACTATATTACACTTCAACACATCATTGAAAAAGTAAGTGGGTTGTCTCTGCGAGAATTTGCACGCCGCAATGTTTTCGGACCGTTAGGCATGAACCATACCGACTACATACCTTGTCTTGAAGACCAAAAAGGATATTGGAGAACCGTAAGTCTTCCTGTTTGGGCAAAAAAGACCATTCGTGGGCAGATATCATAGCACCCACAGAAAAACAGAAAACAGGTGAGGTTCTGCGCGGTGCTGTTCACGACCCTCTGGCAAGAGTTATAAATTCCGGCATAAGCGGCAACGCAGGAGTCTTTTCCCTGTGCAGATGATATTGCATTGCTTTGCGCCGCACTCATAAACGGCGGAGAACTTAACGGGCATCGCATTCTCAGTCCCACCACCGTAAAACTTATGACAACAGTTCCCAAAGGTCTTGAAGCATTTGGCAGAACCCGGGATGGGATAATTCTTCCGATTATTCCTCTAATCTTGGAGACATGCTCAGCAAATCGGCATATGGTCATACAGGTTTTACCGGTACAATGATTGATATTGATCCCGAAAACAAGCTAGCAATTATTCTGCTTACAAACAGCGTGCATCCCGACGGGCACACAAGCGTCATTCGCCTTAGAGCTGTAGTTGCAAACGCCGTTGCGGGAGCAATCACAAACGACAAACACACGCAGCACTACCTTGACAGAATGGACTTGTTTGAAAAAAAGAACCAGCCATAACCTCCAAAAACATTGTGATGCTTGGAAACAGTCTCACCGAAAACGGCGGAGATTGGAGCAAACGCCTTAACATAAAGAACGTTGTCAATCGCGGCATTATCGGCGACGATGTTCCCGGCATTTACGAGCGTCTTCATCAGATACTTCCCCACCACCCTGCCAAGATTGTTTTAATGGAAGGAATCAACGATGTTTCTCATCAACTTTCAAATGCAGAAATCATACAATCTATAGCCACTACCATAAGCCGCATAAAACGTGAGTCTCCCAATACCCGGCTCATTCTTCAAAGTCTCCTGCCGATAAACGAAACTTTCAAACGTTACAAGTTGCTTGAAGGCAAGACGGATTCCGTGGCTGGCATAAACCGTGAACTTGAAGCTTTGGCAAAAAAAGGAAGGACTGACTTTCGTAAACCTTTTTCCACTGTTCACAGAAAGCGGAAGCAATATATTGAGAAAAGAACTCACAACCGATGGTTTACATCTCAATGAAGACGGCTACAATATATGGTGTGCCGAGCTGCGAAAACACTTAAAATAAAACTACAATCTAACTCATATATGAAGAATAAGAACATTTTTCTGATTGCAGCCGTTATGCTGTTGGCGGCAATCTGTATGTCGCAAACCACTTACGCTCAAAACAAGGATTTCCGTGCTCAGGCAGGAGAATTGATTCTAAAAGGAGAATTCAAAAAAAACCGAAAAACTGCTCAACGGACTCCCTAAAAAGACAAAAACAGAGAACCGTTTTACAATAGACTCCATACAACAAACCATGTATCGCATACGCAAAAGATTTTTCGCTTTCGCCAACCGAAGGGCGTGCACAAATCGAAAAGCGCATGGGGCATGCCGTGAGCAATGAAAAAGATTGATTATTGGAAACGCAAACGTTATATAGAAGCCGATACCATTGACGGCAAAGAAATGTGGTTTCGTCGTGGCGTGGGAAACTTCTTTTGCTGAACAACGAGGATTTAAAAAGCGAAAACGCCGCAGAAAAGAAATCCACAAACAATTACTACGCAAAATTCTACAACGAAGCGATGAATTGTCCCGCAGACTACAACAATCTGCGCAATCCTCATAAATGGCAACTCACTTTCAATCTTAAAGTAAATGCCAATGCCATTCCCGACGGAGACACTTTGAGAGTGTGGCTTCCCTTTCCCATGGAAACGACACGCCAAACAAACGTAAAGTTCCTGAAATCTTCCGCTCCAATAAAAGTATCGCAAGGAACATTCCACACCACGGCATACATGGAAGGTGTGGCACACAAAGACCAACCCACAAATTTCAGCATCACATACAGTTTTGTTTCCCATGAACAGCATTTCACACGTGCCGATATTATGTCAAGTCTAAAACCTTACGACACATCGTCCGAACTGTATAAGCAATACACTGCCGAAGAATACCCACACATAATAAAAACCGAGAAACTCAAAAACTTGCTCATACCATTGTGGGAGAAGAAAAGAATCCCGTGCTTCAGGCATCCATGATATACGATTGGATAGCAACCAATTTTCCGTGGGCGGGCGCACGAGAATACAGCACCATACCAAATATTCCCGAATATGTGGTAGAAAACCGCCACGGAGACTGCGGACAGGTGGCACTTTTATACATCACGCTCGTAAGATGTCTGGGTATTCCCGCACGATGGGAGAGCGGTTTCATGCTACATCCCGGAGCAGAGAACTATCATGACTGGGCAGAAACATATTTTGAGGGAACAGGTTGGGTGGCTACCGATCCTTCGTTTGGAAGAAGCACCACAGGAGAATCTCTCGCCGACTATTACAAAACAGGTATCGACCTCTATCGTTTCGTAGTGAACAAAGGCGTGAACGGGAGCTTTGATCCCAAGAAGAACTACATACGTTCGGAAACCGTGGACAATCAGGCGGGCGAAGTGGAATGGAAAATGGAAATCTTGAATATAAAGACTGGACTTCCGACCTTCATGTTGATTCATGCATCAAGATTGACATTAACCGTCCCGAATATTCCTGGGCACTCACCAAACTATCCGTGGCTTCAATGCGCACAAGCGGAGACCATGCAGCCGAAATGGCAACACAATCAGTAATGGGTACACCGCTAAAAGTGCTCCAAAAAGACGACGAGTGGTATAAAGTGGAAACTCCGGAGGGTTATCAATCCTACATTCCGGGAAGTTCCATACAAATGCTCGACAGTGCCGCGTTCTATAATTGGAAACACGCAAAACGTTACATAGTTACAGCCTATCAGTCGCAACTCACCACCCAACCGGGCGGAGACGAAACGGTCAGCGACCTTGTTCTTGGCAACATTCTCGAATATAAGGACAAAAAGGCAAGTATCTGCTATTGTCCACTCCCGACGGACGCACGGGATATGCCGCAGCCGCCGACGTGGAAGAGTTATCGGAATGGGCTAACAAACCTTTCACCACAGCACAAGTGCTGAAAACAGCAAAACGCATGATGGGTTCGCCATATTTTTGGGGAGGAACGTCCACAAAAATGACTGATTGTTCAGGACTAAGCAAAATCAGCTATCTGTCTGCCGGAGTAATTCTACGCCGCGACGCTTGGCAACAGGCTTTGACCGGAGAAAAATAGAAGCTAAGGATTGGGCAAAAAGCACAAGCCGGCGATTTGTTCTTTTTTTTCGGCTCTCGCTCGGGTCGTGTAACCCATGTGGCAATTTCTCTCGGGGTGCAAAATACATACATTGCAGCGGCAGGGTAAAGATAAACAGCATTGACCCCAAAGCCAAGGACTATCTTTCCACGCCGTTCCTTTCAATAAGTCGCATAAACGGAAAAATAGGCACAGACGGGATTGTTGCCGTGAAGAATCACCCTTGGTTTTTCTGACTTTCACCCATATAATCCGCGCCAACCGATAGGGAAATATTTTAATTGATTCCCGTTACTTTTCTCAGCCAATCCGGCAAAAAGAACAGGCACGAAAAGGCAAATGTTTTTCGTACTCCGAAAAACACATAGGACTTCGTAAAAATAAGGCACTTATTTTTGAAATAAGTGCCTTTTTATTTTAAAAATATATGCCTTGTATTTTTGCCGCAACAAGTCTCTGATTTACAATATCTTACAAAAGCCTTTCAAAACGGCGTAACTTTTTGAAAATTAGAACTTTGCCGTATTTTGTCACTATCGGCATAAATTTCATTACCTGTTCGGTAAATTCATGAAGCTTTTCCGCAGAAACAAAGCTGAGCGCAGAAACCTTTTTGCGACGCGCTTTTTTGGCACACAGGTACCTGTTGCCAAGGAAATATTGCATAACTTTGTATCATGAATAAGTTTTTTTTTTGTTGCCGACACACCGTGCTTTCCATGCGCCAAAATAAACCTGGGGCTGAATGTAGTGGAAAAACGTCCCGACGGATACCACAACATTGAAACGGCATTCTATGCCATTCCCTGACGGACGTTTTAGAAATAAAACCATTGGAAAACGGTGATGCCGAAGAGGTTCAGTTTTTGGGAATGCCCAAAGAGGACAGTCCCGAATCCAATCTTGTATATAAGGTGTATGATGATTTGCGCAAGGAATTCAACCTTCCGCCCATGTCGCTCTATCTATACAAGCATATACCCACCGGCGCAGGTCTCGGAGGCGGTAGCAGCGATGCCGCCGAGACACTTAAAACCATAAACGCCCTCTTTGACTTGGGACTTGACGAAGAAGAGATGCGCCAACGCATATCGCGCTACGGGGCAGACTGCGCCTTTTTTGTAAGCGGGAAACCTGTTTATGCCACAGGCATAGGGAACATTTTCGAAGATTTGGACATAAATCTCAAAGGCTACTTCTTAGCATTGGTGAAACCAGATGAGAGTGTAAGCACAAAGGAAGCGTACTCGGGGCTGACACCTCAAAAAAGCCGGGAAGACATTAGAGACATACTGAAAACGATGTTGCCAAATGGCGCGGGCTTTTGAAAAACGATTTCGAACCATCTGTGTTTCGAAACATCCGCAAATAGCCGCAATAAAAGAAACTCTCTATGACATGGGAGCAATATACGCTTCGATGAGTGGCAGCGGCAGCGCGGTTTACGGCATCTTTAACCGCCCCGTACCCGAAGTTCGCAAAGTTTTCTCCGACTGTTTCACTTTCGAAAAGGAATTGCGCAGATGATATACTGGTTTTCAGGCACCGGTAACAGCCGTTTTGTGGCAGAAAAGCTTGCAGAACTCACAAACGACACGGCGCAAAACATCTTTATGCCTTATACAGAGGAACATGACGGCATCGTGGGATTGGTTTTCCCCGTATAAGTGTGGATGCCTCCCTTTTTCGTCTCGAAATTCATAGATAATTTCCTGCAAAACATTGCTCCACAGACATACAAATACGTGGTTATGACTTGCGGAGACGATGTTGGTAAGACTCTTGACCTTGTTAAAAAACACGGTTTCGTTCCTGACGGAGCCTACAGTCTGTTCATGCCCAACACCTATGTATGCCTTCCGGGATTTGACGTAGACGGCGATAAAGTAAGGCAGGATAAACTGGGCAAAAAGCCTTGCAAGAAATTTCACATATAGCCCAAGAGGTTAACGATAGACGTAAAACCGTTGAAATTCACGAAGGATTGTTGCCACGAACCAAAACTTATTTGCTCGGGAAGCTCTTCGGCAGCTTCGTAAGAGACGATAAACGTTTCCGTGCAGGCAAATGTTGCAATTCCTGCGGCGCATGCACCAAAGTCTGTCCCGCAGGAAACATAACAATAGGCAACGGACAACCGCAATGGGGCGGCAACTGCACGGGATGTCTTGCCTGCTATCACACATGTCCCAAACACGCAATAGATTTTGCAAGACGCACAAGCGGAAAAGGACAATATCTCTTCCGCCGTCATGCAGGAGAAACAGGGAAATCATAATATAAAGCAAAAACAACAATGAAGATTCTGCTTCTTGGCGAATTCAGTAATGTACACTGGGCTTTGGCATGCGGACCGCGGCAGCTCGGACATGAAGTTACCGTAGTTTCCGACGGCGACAATTGGAAGAACTATAAACGCGACATAGACGTAAGACGCTACGACCTTGGCGTTCGCGGCACAACGGCTTTCGTGGGGCGTTTGGTCAAAATTCTTCCGAAACTGAAAGGATATGACGTGGTTCAGATCATAAATCCCATATTTCTTCCCGTGAAAGCGGAAAGAACAGCACCTATATACAATCTGCTACGTGCGCGAAACAAGTCAATGTTTCTCGGAGCTTTCGGAATGGATCACTTTTGGGTTCACGCCGGATGCAATTGTAAAACTTTCCGTTACAGTGATTTTAATCTCGGCGACACTTTAAGACACGACGGAGAGAACGATATTTGGATAAAAGAATGGAGCTCAGGGAAAAAGGGCGGTTGAATTGCAGAATAGCAGAGAACTGCGACGGAATAATTGCAGGACTTTACGAATACTATGCTTCCTACAAACCCTATTTCATAGATAAGCTGGAATTTATTCCGTTCCCGATTGATATGAGTACCATTACTCCGAAATCATCCGAGGCACACGACAAAGTAAGATTCTTTATAGGCATACAAAAAAGCCCGCAGCGAATATAAAGGAACAGACATAATGCTTAGGGCACTTGAGCGCGTGGTTCGCGATTACCCCGAAAAAGCAGAGATGATAAAGGTGGAATCCGTTCCATTCGAGAAATATCAAAACCTAATGAATTCAAGCGATCTTCTGCTTGATCAGCTTTATTCTTACACGCCTGCAATGAATGCACTGTTGGCTATGGCAAAGGGAATAATTGTTGTGGGCGGCGGTGAAGAGGAAAACTATGAAATTCTCGGCGAAAAAGAATTGCGTCCTATCATAAATGTTCTTCCCAACGAAGATAGTGTTTACAACGCTCTCAAAGATATTGCTCTACATAAAGAACGTATTCCTTTGCTTTCGCAACAAAGCGTGGAATATATAGAGAAGTATCATGATTCCGTGAAAGTTGCGCAGCGTTATCTGGATTTTTGGAACAGACAAATAGAACGTAAAAACAAACAAGCCAAGGACCGCAGCACGACTGACAGGTTTGTTAGAAGAAATGACTGATTTAAGTTTTTTTGAAAAGGCTTTTGCCCAAAGCGAAGGAGTAAAACGTCTGTACAATGACGTCTGTGAACTCCGCAACAACAATAACGGTACAATTAAAGTTTGTGGTCTGCAAGGTTCTTCGCGAGCCATTGCTGCCCATAGTCTTTTTTGCAAATTGGCAAAGGAAGACGTTTGTTTCGTTGCGGTTCTTGACAGCTACGACGATGCGGCATATTTTTTTCAGGACTTTCAGAAACTGTCGCACAACGGAATACTCGGCAACAACATAGTATTTTTTCCTTCCGAAACCAAACGTAAGGGAAACAATTTCGTGCGTGATGAAGACAATATCATTATGCGCACAGAAGTTCTCGGTCGTCTTGCCCACAAAGACAGCCCTTTGGCAATAATAACCTATCCTCAAGCCATTGCAAAGAAAGTTCCGGGGGCGGAAGAGGTTTCGAAGCGTTCGTTCACGGTGAAAGAAAACAGCTGCCTCGATGTTGCTGAAACTGAAAACAAACTTCGCGAATGGGGCTTCAAACCTGTTGACTATGTTTATGCTCCCGGCGAGTACGCTGTACGTGGAAGTATAATAGACATCTTTTCATATTCCTGCCCCGACCCTATAAGAATAGACCTATTCGGAGATGATGTGGAAAGTGTGCGCACTTTCGACGTAACAACACAGTTGAGTATTGAAAAAATAAGCAGTATAATTATTGCGCCGCAGGCTTCATCTTCGGGCAAAACAGTTCCCATTACAAATCTTTTCCCTGACAATACAGTTTATTTTACAGGTAATCTTGCTTTTGACGCTGCAAAAATTGACGAATATAAAGATTCTATGACCGAAGACAAACCTGAGGATTACATAGTGGGAGAAGCCTTTCTGGGATTGCCTTGTAAAAACGTGGTTATAGAATGTGGCGTTACGCAGGATGCAAAAGCGGGAAAACATACAAGAACTGTTTCGTTTCATACAAGTCGCCAGCCTCTTTATCACAAGGATTTCGATTTGGTAAAGAGCTCTTTCGAGGAATTCAATTCGAAAGGTTACAAAATTTATATCGCTGCCGACAGCGCAAAACAGCTTGAACGAATAGCAAGTGCACTTGAAGGCATCGGGGCAGCAAACATATTTACTCCTCTTCTTGGAACAGTACATTCGGGATTCTGTTCCGACGACATAAAGACCTGTCTCTTTACCGATCACGAGATATTTGATCGTTTCCATCGCTATAATATGAAAGAAAATAGTGCGAGAAACGGTAAAAATGCTCTGACATTAAAAAGAAATAAACGACTTGCAGGTAGGAGACTATGTGGTTCATTCCGATCACGGAATAGGTATATTTATGGGACTTGTCCATATAGGCGAAGGCAATTCCCGTCAGGAATCTATAAAACTTGTTTACTCCGGCGGCGACATAGTCATGGTGTCCATCAATTCCCTTCACAAACTTAGCAAGTATCGCGGAAAAGAAGGAACGCCGCCTAAAGTCAGTCATCTTGGCACAGGTGCATGGCAGAAAATCAAAGACCGCACAAAAAAGCGCATAAAAGACATTGCCCGAGACTTGATAAGGCTTTACGCCGAAAGACGTTCCAAGAAAGGTTTCGCTTTCAGTGGCGACAATTACATGCAACACGAACTTGAGGCCTCGTTTCTTTACGAGGATACCCCCGATCAGTCAAAAGCAAGTATGGCTGTTAAAGAAGACATGGAGAAAGCGCGCCCCATGGACAGGCTTGTATGCGGGGATGTGGGCTTCGGAAAAACAGAAGTTGCCATACGCGCAGCATTCAAAGCTGCCTGCGACAACAAACAAGTGGCGGTTCTCGTGCCTACCACAGTGCTTGCGCTGCAACATTACAGAACTTTCTGCGAACGATTGAAAGATTTTCCGGTGCGTGTGGACTATCTTTCGCGTGCAAGAACTGCCAAGCAGACAAAAGAAGTATTGAAAGACCTCGCTGATGGCAAAATAGACATAATCGTAGGCACACACAAACTGACGGGCAAGACAGTGAAATTCCACGACCTCGGACTTTTGATAATTGACGAGGAACAGAAATTCGGTGTTTCCGTTAAAGAAAAACTGCGTCAGATAAAAACCGAGATCGATACACTTACGCTCACTGCCACCCCCATACCGAGAACACTGCAATTCTCACTTATGGGTGCGAGAGACCTTTCGGTTATACGCACAGCCCCGCCAAACAGATATCCCATAGACACAGAATTGATAACCTTCAATGAAGAAATTGTTTCGGAAGCCATTAACCGCGAACTTGCACGCGGAGGGCAGGTGTTTTTTGTATGCAACAGAGTTTCGAAATTGCCCGCAATAAAAGCAATGATAAACCGTGTGGTTCCCAGAAGCCCGAGTTGCCATAGGACACGGGCAGATGCCGCCGGAAGAAATGGAGAACGTCATAACAGGATTCGTAAACTTCGATTTCGATGTGCTTGTTGCAACAACCATAATAGAGAGCGGAGTTGACATTCCCAACGCCAATACAATAATAATAGAAGGAGCACAAAACTTCGGACTTAGCGACCTGCATCAAATGCGCGGGCGCGTGGGACGTTCAAACAAAAAAGCCTACTGCTACCTTCTCACTCCGCCCGTGTCCTCTCTTCCCGACGATGCCCGCCGTCGCCTTGAAGCCATAGAGGGTTTCTCCGATTTGGGAAGCGGCTTCAGCATTGCCCTTCAAGACCTTGATATACGCGGTGCGGGAAATCTTTTGGGTGCGGAGCAGAGCGGATTTATAGCAGACTTGGGTTATGAAACATATCAACGTGTGCTCAACGAAGCGGTCAACGAATTGAAGACCCAGGAATTCTCATCTCTCTACGAAGACGAAATAAAACAATCCACGGAAGGCGAAGGCAGTTTCTTTGTTGAAGATTGCAATGTGGAAAGCGACATTCCTATGTTCTTTCCAGAAACATACGTGCCCGGAGTAAGCGAAAGAATAATGCTATATCGCGAACTCGACTCCATATCCGACGATTCGGAATTGCAACGATACAGACAAAGACTCGCAGACCGCTTCGGCACTCCCCCGCGTCAGGCAGAAGCCCTTATGCTAATGCCTGCGCTGCGCCGCAAAGCTCGTGCCCTCGGTGTGGAAAAGGTTTTCATGAAAAACAAGTCAATGACCTTGTTCTTTGTATCAAACAACGCAAGCCCGTTCTACAAGAGCAATACATTTGGGAACATCATTGACTACGCCATGAAGCATCTGCACCGATGCAAACTTGACGAAACTAACGGCAAACGCAAAATGCTTATTGCTAATATCCCCACCCCGGAAGCGGCAATAACTGTTCTTGACGAAATTCTTGTTAAGAAAGAGGACTGACAGAATTTCCTACCTCACACATAAAAAAGGACCTTACGTGCATCCCAAGAAAACGCTATTTTTTGCGTTGTTTTTTGAGCCGTTCGACAGCTCGAAAAACACATAAGGCATGTTGTAAAAATACAAGCCATATATTTTAAAATACAAGGCACTTATTTTAAAATAAGTGCCTTGTATTTTTCGCTTTTCTTTAATTCAGGAAAACAACAACTTACATCAGTTGGCAGAAACCTCGTCTTTCATGCCTTCCGCGCCGGTTCTTTCTATCTCCCCGCGCATTTCCACAATGCGATATTCAGCATTGTCCATTTTCCGAATCTCACTTTTATCAACACCATATATCATGGACATGATGCAGCGGTTTATGAATCCGTGTCCCACGCAGAGAATTTTCTTCCCGTCGTATTTTTTGAACATAAGATTGGCAAATTGTCTTCCGCGTTCCATGCCTTGTTCGAGCGTTTCCACACTTGGCGGCAGCGTTTCCAGTTTGCGTGCCTCGGCATAGCTGTGCAGAGTATATTCTCCCCAATCTCTTTCTTTCAATAGGTCGCAGAGTTCTATTTCATTCTCATGTCCGTAGCCGAGCACTATGTTTGTTGTGTCAACCGCGCGTTTCAGCGGACTCGAAATCACGGCATCAAAAACCTCATCTGCAAGTTTTTCACCCAACTTGTGCGCCTGACTTATTCCGAGTTCCGTTAAATGTCCTCCGGTTTGCCCCTGAAGAATCTGCGCGCGGTTTTCTTCCGTTTCGCCGTGGCGTGCCAAATACATTGTAAGCATAATACGTTGTTTTTTCAAGTGCAAAAATAGACAAAACCTGTAGGCGGGAAACAAAATAAGTGAGTAACTTCGCAAAAAATATAAATTAAAGAACAATGAGTAAACCAATCTTCGCAATTTTAAGGGCGGTCATTGCCTTGGTTATAGGATTTCTTTTGGTTCTGAACCCGGAAACAGCCACATGTATCATAGTTGTGCTGATAGGCATACTGTTTCTGCTTTTCGGCATAGTGTCTGTTATTTACAACATCAAAGCCGTTAAAAGCATAGAGCGGTTTTCCAAAGACCGACAACTGCAATTTCCCATAACAAGTGTGGGATGTATACTCTTCGGACTTGTTTTGTCGCTCATGCCGTCGGCTTTTCTGAAAATATCCATGTTTATACTCGGTGCGTTCCTTGTTTTGGCAGGAGCATTTCAGATTGTTTCCTTCCGTCTGTGTTCCAAAAACGTACACACGCCCATGCCGTTTTACGTTATTTCGGCTTTGGTGATGCTCGCAGGCATTTTCATATTCATTAACCCTATTGAATCGGCTTCACTTCCAGCCATTGTGCTCGGCACATCGTTCATAGTTTATGGCGTAATGGAAACCGTACTTTCCGTTCAGACAATGATTTCAAACAAACGCCTGAAAAAAGCGGAAGCAGAGTATGCAGTAGAAGTTATTGCCGAAAAAGAACAATCGACAAACGGACAGGAAGAAAACAATACGGCTAACCAATAACAGGATTCCGTATCAAAACTCCAATTGAAGCCTGAGATTCAAAAGCCTTCCCGTTAGATAATTCGGCACAGCAAACTGATTGTTGGTTATGTCCGTTACCCAATAATACGAATTAACGTTGTTAATGCCGAACACGTTGAAAGCGTCTATTCCGAGCCAAGCATTTTTAAGCATACCCGCTATGCCGCGCGTATGACTGCGATCTTCGTTGTTCAAAAGCCGATAGTTCATGCCAATGTCCACACGTTTGTATGCCGGGGCGCGGAAATTCATTTTTTCTCTTCCCGAATGGGGAGGACCAAAAGGCAAACCGTCGGCAAAAGCTCCGCGAAGCGACAATTTCCAACGGTCTGTGCCGGGAAAGAAATCGGTGAAATACAGCGAAAGATTGTATCGTTGGTCCGTGGGACGGGGAACCCACTTGTTTCCAAACTTTTCTTTTGTCTGCATAACAGAGAAAGTAACCCACGAATCGGTTCCAGGAACAAATTCTCCGTATAGCTTTGTGTCAATTCCCACTGCATAACCGCTGCAAACGTTTCTGCCGTAATATACAGTGCGAACATTGTTGACATTGTAGGGAATCAAATCGCTCATGCCCTTGTAATAAAATTCCGCAGTAAACTTAAACGGTCGCTCTCCCATACGAAAAGTATAATCTCCCCCGAGAACTATTTGCCAGCTGCGCTGCGATTTTATGTTTTTATTGAGATTGACCACCGTATTATAGTTTGTGGTAACGGTATCTCGCAATTCCTTATAAAAAGGTGTCTGACAATAAAGACCGGCTGCCATTCTGAAAATCCAATTCTCGTTTGCCGAAGGAATAAAACCCACCGAAGCGCGCGGACTTATGATTGTTTCCTTATTCCAGCTCCAATTGGAAAGACGAACTCCGTAATTGACTGTAAAATTTCCCACTTTGGACGAAAAACGATATGTGTCCTGCACATAAGCCTCTATTCGTGTGGCACTAAGTTTCTCATCGGCGTGAAGATTATAGTAAAGCTGCATTTTGTCCGGGTTATTGGGAATGGAATATCCCGCAGAATCTCTCATTTCCCACTCTGAAGATTTCTCGGAAAAGCTTTCGGTGCGCATGGAAACGGCAGCTTCTACATCGTGCTTGGAAAACTTTGTGTTGAAACGCAGTCCTATGTTGGCAACTGTGGCATTCAGATAATTTCGTGCGTGTTCGCGATAAGTCCCTACGCCGAGTTCTTCCTGCGAACCCAGTTCGTTGAGCCAATATTGCCCTTGTATGTCATAAGTTTCCTGTTCACGGGTTTTGAATGCGGAACCAAGGAGAGACAACGATGTTTTTTTCCCGAAATGCCGCGATATTGTGAAAGCCCCGTAATAGGTACGGAACAAATCTTTTTCTTTTCCGTCGAAATATACACGGAACTCTTTTGTATCGGCAAGCGTTCGAAACGGGTTTCCCTGTCCTTGGGCTTGAAATTATAATGATTGTCCGAAATGTTACCTATGAAATCGAGTGTCCAACGCTCGCTGGGAGTCCATGACCAATAAGTTTGGTAGTCAAGAAAGTTGGGACGATATTCTCCATTTGTCTCGAGAGAGCCAAGCATATACCTTGTTGTTTTATAACGAACGCTGTTCATTATGCTGAAATGCTTGTTTCCCCAACCGGCATAGACACCACCGCCGAGAAGCGAGGCACTGATTTTTCCTTCGAACTTTTGGGGCTTTTTATATTTGATGTCCAACACCGAAGACATCTTGTCGCCATATTTTACTGGGAAACCGCCGGTTGAAAATTCAATCTTGTCAACCATATCACTGTTTATGATGCTCAAACCTTCCTGCTGACCGGAGCTGACAAGCATGGGGCGATAGACTTCCTGACCGTTGAGATAAACAAGATTCTCATCAAACGAACCGCCACGCACATTGTATTGCGAACTCATCTCGTCGTGCCTGCTCACTCCCGCCATTGTGGAAATCAAATCCTCTACGCCGTTGCCCGTAGTGCTCGGCAGATTTTTTGTGTCCTTTGCCTTTATGCTTTGCATGGTGTTCGACTGAACCCGTTGCCCTTTCACCGTTGCCTGTCCCAATGTGGTCGGACGGCTTTAACACAACCTTCAGCGTAACGGAGTCGTGCGGAGACATGAGTGTTCGCTTGTGAGTTTGATAGCCCAACATGCTGAACACAACCACCACACTATCGCCGCTCTGACATGTGAACGAATATTTTCCGTTCAAGTCTGTGAGCGTTCCTGCTCCCTGCCCCTCCACTTTCACTACTGCCAGTTCTATGGGCTTTCCGTCTATGTCGCTAACGGTGCCACGTATTTTTAAGTTGCCTTGAGCCGAAACGAATGTCTGCGCAAAAAACAGCATCGCGAGCAAAAACAGCCCGCGCAAAAGGAAACTTTTTTTCGCTATACTTCATCATCAAATTATAAACGTGAAAAAGCGGCTAAAGTTGTAATCGGTTTGCTATATTTTTATTTAATGCGATATTTTGTCCCGAAATCTTTGTTGTTTTCGTGGACATGAAGCACAATTTTTTCAAGTAATTTTCATCGCGCTATAGCTTCACGAAAAAACACACATAGGAAATAAGAAAAAATATAAGGCACTTATTTTAAAATACAAGGCACATGTTTTAAAATAAGTGCCTTGTATTTTTCGTTTTTCTATATATCTGAAAACCAACAACAAATAACGAGGCAATTTTTACGCATAATTTCCGCACTATTTTCCTTGATTTTTTGAAAAAACAACATGATAACCGGCACACGAAACATGTAAAAACAATAAAACCGCAACTTCACAGAAGTGCGGTTTTACATTTAAGAGCCGATACCCGGACTTGAACCGAGGACCTACGCATTACGAATGCGTCGCTCTACCAACTGAGCTATATCGGCAAGCGGTTGCAAAATTAGCTTTTTTAGGCGAAAGCACAAAGTTTCAATCCATATTTTTTGCCATTCTGATGTTCACGCTCGCGTTCATGCCGTCTGCACCAACAGGCGGATTGGGTTTTGTAACTTTAACCTCGGCGGCTACAACGTCCTGCATTTGCAACAGAACCGTCCCAATTTCACAGGCAAGCTTTTCAAGAAGTTTAAGAGGTCGAGCCATAACCTCCGCTATGCGCCTGTAGGCTTCGGAATAATCGGGAGCGGCAAAAGGATCATCGTTAACAAACGCCCCTTGATGCACAACGGCTGTAAGTTTTACACACACTTTTATTTCCACACCGGTTTTTCTCTTCTTCGCCCACACCAAGGTGCGCAAAAAGTTCATATTTTCGAGCGTTATGGTATATGTTTCCGGCAATTTCATTTTATTCCCCTTTCGTTTAGAGCCTTGGAGTAACGGGCAGCATTGGCGAGATGCTCGGAATAGGTGCGGGCAAAGTTATGAGTGCCCGAAAAATCTTCCCTGGCGCACATATACATGAAGTTGTGGTGCACGTAGTTCAACACGGCATTTATTCCCTCCACACTCGCCACTCTTATTGGTCCGGGAGGCAATCCAATGTTTCGATAAGTGTTGTAGGGACTTTTTATGTCAAGAAGTCCATGGCGAATGCGGCGAAGTGCAAAGTCATGCCACGCAAATTTTATTGTAGGATCGGCTTGCAAGGGCATTCCTGCCTTTAGCCTGTTTATATACATGCCGGCAATTGCAGGCTTTTCGGCATTGTTAGCCGTTTCTTCGTCAACTATCGATGCCAAAGTGCAAACCTCGTGAGGCGTAAGCGGTATGGATTTAGCCTTGGCAACACGTATGTCGTTCCAAAACGCCGAAGATTCTCTTTTCATACGCAAAAGAAAATTCTGCAACGAAGTATTCCAATATATCTCATAGGTGTTGGGAACGAAAAGACAGTAAACGTTTGCCGTATCAACGCCCAATGCAGACATTTTGGCGGGAGTCTTTCACAGTTTTCACAAACTCCACGGAGTCAATCATGAGGTTGTGCGAAATATATCCCGCCATGTCTTCCATGGTTCGCACTGTGGGAATTGTCAATTTCACCGGAGTTTGTCTTCCACCGCGCAAGGCACGAAAGAATTGAAGTGCGCCCTGCCCTTTTTCAAGTGCATAGCGTCCGGTGCGCGGATGATTGTCGTAGCGTGTGAGTACTGCCATAAGCGAAACACCCCAACGCTGCGGCCAGTGAGCCACAGACGAGAGTTGCTGTGAGACAGAATCACGAGTATCATCGCCGTCAACAAAAACATAAGCAGTTTGATTGCCTTTAAGCATTGGGGCAAACATCATGTAAACCCCAAACAACACAAGCACGGCGGCTGCCGCGATTGCATAGATTAATCTTCGTTTCATATCAATATGATTTTCGTTTCTTAATTAGCCGCCTCCTCCGGTTTTTCTATCTGGCGAAAAAACAAATATGCCCAATAAGTATTGGAATATTCGCCCGGACCGTTATTCTGTTTGGCTTTAGAAGCAAAGTCGGCAAAATATTTTTCAAGATCAGGGTTATATCCCGCAATGGAACGGGCACGCGGGTCGCGCGAAGCCAAAGCTGTCAAAGCTTCTGCATAAGCACGCGGCATTTCAGAGTTCTTGTAAAGATTAAAGCGGGATAATATTATACCAAACTTCTCAACTTCCTTGTTAAGCAAGAGACTGCAAAAGCACGTAATCGAGAAGTTTTTTGCTGTTTACGTTTCGTTCGAAAAGACGGAACAACTCCGAAGGCATGGGATATGCTCCTACAAATGTATCACTGCGATAAGGCGGAAGTTTTATTCTGTTGCTTTTTGCCTCAAGCGCAACAAGTCTGTGCATACGTCCTTTTACGAAATCCCCATTACAGACGCTTTTTTGAAGAAGTTCCAAATAGGAACGGGCAACACCCAAATCGCAGGAATTGAGAGCATAGTCAATCTTGAAACGAAGAGAGCGGAAACATTCGTTCTCGCGCTGCGTAACACCATATTCGAATGCCTGATGAAAAGCTTCATCCCATATTCCTATATTATCATAGAACTGACGGTTGAAGTTTGTATAGAAAGTTCGTTTGTCGTGTCTGTACAAAAAATCTTCGGGAGAACTTATGGGATAAGAGAATAGTACCTGCGGCAAATTATCTGTTGCACTCATTGCCAAAAAGCACGTAGTCGGTAAGAATCTTACTTTTCACAGCCTCGTCATAGGGAACTTCGGCAATAATTTCCTCCCAATCTTTTTGGTCAGCCAAAAGCGAGAGTTTGTTTGTTCTTTCTCCGAAAAGCAAATCCTTATCTGTAAGCATTATTGCAACGAATGCTGCAATACAAAGCGCAGATGCGGTACAGGAAATCCATCCTGCTGTTTTCTTTTTTAAAAGGCATCAACACTGCCGCACAAGTTATTACATATCCCACAAAGACTTTCCATGTAAAAAACTCATCTATTCCTGTAAGCGGACGCTTGTTGAAAGGCACAAAGTCCACAAAATCCGACCATAAACGCGGAACAAAAAAGCTAAAAGCAAGAGGAACGAGTATTACGGCGGAAGTAATCTTTGACTTATGGTAAACATATTCCAATATGACAAACACGACCAAAAGCATTACTGCTTCGTACCACGGCATAAGGCAAAAAGCCGGTATGGGAAGCAACAGTGTGTAAACAGTTCTCCAAATTTTGGACTTGATAGCCGTGAACACGTACAGCAACAACGAGAAGAACAGGAAGTTCACGGACATATCGACAAAGGGAAAGGAATTAGGCACTACGAGGAGCGCAGGGAAAAATGCCAACCAGCCGAAAGAAGTTTTTCCAAGATTGCGTAAAGTAAGGAGCAATAGGCACTGGGATAAAGTTATAACCAATGAATATATCAAAGCTCCCGCCCATGCAGTAGCAAAGAACTGCTCAAGGAAATCGGAAATCAAAAATGTTATGCCCTGCGGTCTGCTTATTACACCACCTAAGAATTCTCTTGTAAGCAAAAACAGGTCTTCGCCCTCCTGCATTTGTATTGTATAAGGGAAACAAAGAAATAGAACCCAAAAACATACGATTTCTGATAGTAGCAGGAATATATAATTGCGTTTCATCTCTATTTTCATTTAACACGGAACAATTCCGCAGCCTTTTCTCTGCTGAACACAACGGGAGACTTTATGAACTCTGGAATATTGTATGCGTAAAGTAATTCTCCATTTTGCTCAGGATTTGTTTGAGGAAGCATGAAAGGTTTGGTGAACTTGCCTTTTGAATCACAATGCGAGAAAAACAGACGAGTATATTTCCCGTCCACCCTGCGTGAACTGAAAACTATCCAACGACCATTAGAACTCCAAGAATGATAACTATCGGAACAATTACTATTTAATATATCAGTATTCACAAACCGCATTGTATTCAAGTCAATCATTTTCAAATCTGCTTCCACATGTTGTATCGGGAACGTTGCGCAGTCTGCTTTGGTAAACATCAGAAATCTTCCGTCTGGTGAGATTCGGGGGAAAGACACGCTGCCTCCATTTTGCGAGGGACTGTATATTGTATCTATTTTTCTCCGAGGGTTCCATTGGCGGAATTAAAAAGGAACACGAATAAGAGCATATTTCATCTTTTCAAAATATGACTGCATCATTTCTCGCTGCTGTTCATTTATTCCAAGATGAGCTACACACATATAAAGATATTTTCCGCCAGGCGAGAAAGCTGGAAAGGTTTCCCAATCATCGCTTCCGCAGAATCTCGAATCGGTTAAAAACCCTATCGTTTTTTACATCGTAAATAATAATGTCGGAATTCATATCGAACACCTCAATTTTATTACGACTTATTCCGTAAAATGTCTGGCGGGTAAGGTTTGAAGAAAAAGCAACGAAGTTTCCCGAAGGATGCCAATAAGGATATGTGGCACTTTTCTTCGGTCCTAACTGCTCTATTGGCAGTTTTCTTGTTTTTCCGTTTACAGTTATTATTGTACTTCCGCCTTCTCCACGAGCATGAAACAACCAATTTTGGGGATTGTAATCACAAAAACTGTGGCAATTGACACATCCTTTGTTGTTCTGCGAATTTTTTATTATTGTTTTCTGATTAAAACTTTCGAGATTACGTTGATAAATTCCCATTCTGTTCCACAATTCAAATCCGGGAGGAACAAGGCGGTAAGCAATCCAAGGATCAATGCTGTCTTTTGAAACAAAAATAGAAAATGGTTTGTAATCAATGCCGCCGGGATGTTTTTCCGACCACTCGGATACTTTTACAACCAAACATTTACCCGCAGCTTCTCCAAGAATTCTTTTCCAATCCTTTTCAGGAAAATCTATAACCGTAGAGCCTTCGACTTTTATTACTTGTTTCCCTTCGAATTCCACAATAGCCTTCACATGTTTTGCGGCTTTTATCTCAAAATTCAGCGGTGCAATGTTTACAGGAACTGTTACATCTGTATAATCGGGAAATATTGTAGGAACAATGTTAGAACTTTCGGCACATTTTTTTTCATATTTTCCTCCGCAAGAAGACAGAATCATGCCGGATGATAAAAAGAAAATCATCATCCAAACACAAAAACTTATATACGGCTTGCGCATGACTTTTATTTTTCCTCTGATGAAGAATATTCTCCTGCGTGTTTTGTTTTCCACACAAAGAACCATATCAAAGCTATAAACACCGCTATCCCGCCGACAGTATAAGCTATTCCCTTTGGAAGAGCCATCGCCTCGGGTGCAACACACAAATAAGTTACACTAACAGTTGTCATAAACAATGCGGGGATGAGAGTTATGAAATAATTCTTCCTTTTCTTCAACAAATAAACAGTTATAGCCCAAAGAGTAAATACCGAAAGCGTTTGGTTTGCCCACGCAAAGTATCCCCAAATAACTGCGAAGCCGGATTTATCGGAAAGGTTGAACCATATAATCAACGCCACCAAAGCAAAAAGAGGAATTGAAATGTACAGACGGGAAAGCAATTTCTTTTGTTTGAACTTCAAAGAGTCTGCAATAATAAGTCTTGCCGAGCGCAAAGAAGTATCACCAGAAGTAATTGGAGCCGCTACCACACCTAATATCGCAAGAATTCCGCCAACAATACCAAGCCAGCGTCTGCTCATTATATTTACTACATTCGGAGCCTGAATGCTCATATCCGTATTGCCGCTTGAGGGATCGAAAAAGAAATAACTTGCAACCGCAGCCCACACAAGGGCAACAACTCCTTCGGTTATCATTGCTCCGTAAAACACAGGGCGTCCGTACTTCTCGCTTTTCATACACCTTGCCATCAGAGGGCTTTGCGTAGCGTGGAATCCTGAGATTGCTCCGCAGGCAATGGTTATGAACAAACACGGGAATATGGGTTGAGCAGCTTTGTTCGGATGAAGATTATTCAAGCCATCGGTTATTTCAGGAATGGAAGGCCAGTGTATATAAAGTGCAGCCATTAATCCGAGAGCCATGAAAAGAAGTGCAAAGGCGAAAATGGGATAAATCTTACCTATAACCTTATCAATAGGCAAAAGAGTGGCAATTATATAATAGACAAATATCACCGCCATCCAAAAATACATGTTCATGAACGGCACGTCCGAGGTAAGATCTTTCAATATCAAGGCAGGGGAACTCACAAACACTGCTCCAACCAATATCAGAAGCATTACCGTGAACACAACCATTATTTTTTTGTAGTGTGTCCCAAATATTTTCCTATTATTTCCGTTAGCGAGCATCCGTTCATTCTTATAGAAATCATTCCGCTCAAATAATCGTGAACAGCTCCGGCAAATATGCAACCAAATATAATCCACAAAAAGCCGAAGGTCCGTATAACGCGCCCATTATGGCTCGAATATTGGTCCCGTGCCTGCTATGTTCAGAAATTGAATCATGAAAATTTTCCATGTCGGCATCGGAATATAATCCATTCCGTCCTGCAAACGGTAAGCCGGCGTGGGGCGATTGTCAGGTCCGAAAACCTTCGCTACAAAACGCCCGTAAACGAGATAGCCCAAGACTAAGGCCACCAAACTGACTGTAAAGGAAATCATATTACTATTTACAAGTTTATTTCAAAAGCCACGCAACTGAAAGCTTTTGGATTCAGCGCATTTGCAAAGTTACTTCTTTTTGTAAAATTTGCAATGCTGCACACGTTTTTATTCTAAAACGGCAAGAGGTGCGAATTTGAGCAACAGATCTTTCGTTCCAGAATCATAAAATTCTATGTTGACTTTCGCTGTATCACCTGCATCCATAATACGTTTGACAACGCCTTTGCCAAAACGCCGGTGTTCCACCACGGTTCCTACCTTTATTATGTCGCCCGCCTGTGTTTTGGCACTTTCGAGTGTTTGGGCGCCGTCCGATTCCTGATTTTCGCGACGTATTGCCGTTCTGCCGAAAACCGGCGAAGCTTGCAATGTGAAACGATTGTCATCAAAACCGCCGAAACTCCTGCGCGGCTGACCATAACAGCCTTTGCTTTTCCTGTCATTGAAATGTACGCACGAGGAGTCCAGTTCTTTTACGAAACGACTCGGATCGGATTCGGTTACATTACCATACGAAAAGCGGAAACGGGCATAACTTATATAGCAATACTCTTTGGCTCTCGTCAGTGCCACATAAAACAAGCGACGTTCCTCTTCGAGTTCGCGAGAATCAAAAGAAAGCCTGATGTCCTGGGAAGATTTCTTCTTCAAGTCCCACTATACACACTGCAGAAAACTCAAGTCCCTTTGCAGAATGTATTGTCATGAGCGAAACCTTCTCTTTGTCGGCATCGTTTTTGTCGGCATCGGTAAGTAAAGCCACATCGGCAAGATAATTTTCAATAGTGGCATTCTCCGCACTGCCATTTGTCTCTGTTTCCTGCGCCACGAAATCATACAAGGCGTTTATAAGTTCGTCCAGGTTCTCTTTTCTGCTCAAATCGCTCGTATCGGTTACTATTTCCGTCTCACCCCTCTCTTCAAGAATCTCGTTTCCGAGCGCATAAGCGTCAAGTTCACCAGCCTTTGCGGCAAAGCCGTTTATCATAGCCACGAATTTGGATATACGTCCGTAGGTAGTGGCAGAAACCCCGAGTTCTTTTGCTGCAAATGTGTTTACGGTTTCCCATAGACTGATTTCGTTGTTCGTAGCCACTGACATTAGTTTCTCTAGAGTGGTATTTCCTATTCCGCGTGCAGGATAATTCACAACTCTCCTGAAAGCTTCGTCGTCGTTCGGGTTCACGGTCATTCGGAAATAGGCTATGGCATCTTTCACTTCCTTGCGTTCGTAAAACGAAAGCCCGCCATACACACGATAAGGCACACCCGACTTTCTCAGAGCTTCCTCTATGACGCGGCTTTGCGCATTCTTGCGATAGAGCACGGCTATTTCGCTATACGGCACACCATTGTCGGCGTTTGTTTTGCATACTGATTTAACCACTCTCTCCGCTTCTTCCACATCGCTCTCGGTCGGATATATTTCAATCTTCTGTCCCGCGCCTGCCAAACTGTAAACTTCCTTTGGTATCCTGTTACGGTTGTGAGCAATTACGCTGTTGGCAGCATCGACTATGCTTTTCGTGGAACGATAATTGCGTTCGAGCTTGAAAAGTCGGGCATCGGGGAAAATTCTCGTAAAATTAAGGATATTACCTATGTCGGCACCGCGAAAGGCATAAATGCTTTGCGCATCGTCTCCCACCACACACAGCATTTGTCTTTCACGCGTGAGCAGCCAAAGGATTCTTGCCTGAGTGCGATTAGTGTCCTGATACTCGTCAACAAGCACAAAATTGAAACGGTCCACATATTTTCTGCGCACCTCCTCATGAGTTGTGAGCAATATGTACATTTTCACGAGCAAATCGTCAAAATCCATGGCATCCGATGCCTTGAGTCGCTGCTGATACTTCATATATATATGTCCAACCTCGGGAACTTTATCGGAATCATCGTGTTTCAAAATATCGGGATCGTTAAAATATTCTTCCGCAAGAATAAGATTGTTCTTTGCCTGCGAAATTTTCGAAAGGACTATGGAAGGTTTATAAACCTTTACGTCAAGTCCCATGCCTTTCACTATGTTTTTCACGAGACTTGTGGAATCGGTGCGATCGTATATTGTAAATTTCGACGTATAACCCAACAGCGGGGCTTCTTTTCTCAATATCTTGGCAAACACGCTGTGAAACGTGCCCATGACAAGGTATTTGGCAACCCCTTCTCCCACTATAGCGGCAACACGTTCACGCATTTCGCGGGCGGCTTTGTTGGTAAACGTCAGCGCAAGTATATTCCACGGCTTCAGCCCGTGAGCGGTGAGAAATGCAATCTTTGTGGTGAGAACACGTGTCTTTCCAGAACCGGCTCCGGCTATTACAAGCGACGGACCTTCAATATATTCTACGGCTTTGCGCTGACTTTCGTCAAGGTTGTCAAGATATTCAGTTTGTTGCATCAGGTGTAATAATTACTTTCCAAGACCGCCACGGTCTTAAAAGAGAAAAAAGAAAGGAGAACACTGACGCGATACGCGATGAAAACTCCTATATGATAAGATTTGAGGGTCCGCAAATCTTTGTAATCTGTATATTCTACAGCGCGCCATTGACTTGCGAAACGGTCTCGGTTTTCATTTTTTATTGATGAGCATCCCGGTCTGCCGTCAGCGGAACTCCTTTGTAAAAGCAAAGATATAACATATATTTGAATCCGTCAAGTGCCGAAGCACAATTTATTTTTACAAAACCACTACCCTCCGGGATTAAACTATTCAGTAACTGCGGGATAAAAATTTGCACCTCGCACATTTTTTCTTTGATTTCGGGAATCAAAAACCACGACACAGCACGAATTTCCGCAAACAGAAAAACACACATTCGGCATGCTCTAAAAAAACATAAGGCATGTAGCAAAAAATACAAGCCATATATTTTAAAATACAAGGCACTTATTTTAAAATAAGTGCCTTGTATTTTTGCCCATTTCAAATCTCTGAAGCACAACGACTTACAAAAGAGACACAAATACTGAATAAATAATTATTTTTCAGACATTTACGCAACTCGACAGTATTTCTGAAATTTTTCGCCATACCGTGGTTTCAAACCTCGTGCGCACAGCCATGAAAAACCTGCACTTTGATGTCTGTAAAAAAAACAGTAATTTTGCAGCCACAAAACTAATGTGTATAACATGGAGGTAATAGAAACCCGAAAAGAACTGGGCGAGCGCATTGCCGCCCTACGCAAAGAGGGAAAAACCGTGGGACTTGTTCCCACAATGGGTGCGCTTCACGCAGGACACGCATCACTCGTGAAACGTTCAGTAAAAGAAAACGATGCCACTGTGGTAAGCGTATTTGTAAACCCAACACAGTTTAACGACAAGCGCGACCTTGAAAATTATCCGCGCGATATAGAGGCAGACAAAAAACTGCTGTCATCGCTTGGTGCCACCATTATGTTTGCACCGGCAGTAGAAGAAATGTATCCCGAAACCGACACACGCAAATTCTCATACCCTCCCATAGATACAGTAATGGAAGGCGCGCGCCGCCCGGGACATTTCAACGGAGTTTGTCAGATTGTAAGCAAATTGTTTTACGCCGTAACTCCCGACAGAGCTTATTTCGGCGAAAAAGACTTTCAGCAGATTGCTGTGATAAGAGCTATGGTAAAAGACCTGTCCATACCTGTAGAACTCCGCCCCTGTCCCATTGTAAGACAAGAAGACGGACTCGCACTAAGCAGTCGCAACGCATTGCTCAACGACGAGGAGAGAAAAATAGCATTGAACATCTCAAAAACCCTTTTCGCAAGTTGCGAATATGCCAAGAGCCACAGCGTGGCAGAGACGCACGATTTCGTGGTAAGCACCATAAATTCCGTGGAAGGACTTGAGGTTCAATATTACGAAATAGTTGACGGAACAACACTGCAAAACGTAAGCGATTGAAAGACAGCAACTATATCGTGGGCTGCATAACAGTATTCTGCGGACATATCCCCGTCAGACTGATTGACAACATAAAATATAAAGAGAATATCTAAGCAGAAATGTACGTACAGATACTCAAATCAAAAATTCACTGCGCCACCGTAACGGAAGCCAATCTCGAATACGTGGGCAGCATAACCATAGACAAAAAACCTCATAGAAGCCGCCGGGATATTTCCGGGAGAAAGAGTTTTCATAGCAAACAAAAACAACGGCGAACGTTTTGAAACCTACGTGATAAGCGGTCCCGCAGGAAGCGGAGTGATTTGCCTGAACGGCGCAGCCGCAAGAAAAGCGCAGGTTGGCGACGTGGTTATAATAATGTCATACGCCATGATGACGCCCGAAGAAGCGAAGACATTCAAACCCTCGATAGTTTTCCCCGACAAAGAGAACAAACTGAAATAAACGTAAAGCGGACTTCCGCAACAAAACACCATAGAAAGTGTCGCCGCCAGCACAATGTTGGAGACGACACTTTTGATTTTTTACGGGCATTTGCAAAAACGGCGATTTTGGCACAACACAAAAAGCAAAACCTCAAAGGCAAACAATTTTTTCGCATAGATTCCGCATTTAATGAATGAATTACGGCAAAAAATCATAAAGAAATCATCGCCACATAAAAATAAAATTGTAATTTTGCACACCGATTATTATCAACAGGCAACAAAAAGCCTGTTAATCCCACGTGTTAATAGCTGTATCTATTAAAGAATTTGGCCTGATGCAGTGGTTAGTGAATCGTGGTGCGTCGTCATGCGGCGCAAAAAAACTTTATGGCAAACCCGAAGAAAAACTTAGAACGGAAGGCAAGCCTAATGTTTAATCATAAAATTAAAAAGACACGAAAGTGGATACATTAAGTTACAAGACTGTTTCTATCAACAAACAGAATGCAAACAAAGAGTGGGTTGTGGTTGACGCAACCGATCAGGTACTTGGTCGTCTCTGCACACGCGTTGCAAAATTGCTTCGCGGCAAATACAAACCCACATTCACTCCCAACGCCGACTGTGGCGACAATGTGATAATAATCAATGCGGACAAAGTGCGTCTCACCGGCAAAAAATGGACAGACAGAATATATCTCACATACTCTCTCTATCCCGGCGGACAACGCGAACATACTCCCGAAAGCATCTTCAAAAAGCCCAACGGTCCCGAAAAACTTGTTCGCAGAGTAGTACGCGGCATGCTCCCCAAGAATCGTCTTGGACGCCAGCTTTTAAAAAATCTCTATGTTTACGAGGGTGGTGAACATAAGCAGGAAGCACAGAAACCCAAACAAATCGATATTAACCAGTATAAATAAAATAGTAAATGGACGTAGTTAATGCATTAGGTCGTCGCAAAGTTCTATAGCACGTGTATACGTGAGCGAAGGCACAGGAAAGATAACTATCAACAAAAAAGATTTAACCGAATACTTTCCATCTTCTATTTTACAGTTCGTGGTTAAGCAGCCTCTCCTGTTATTGGAAGCAGCTGAAAAATACGACATCAAGGCAAATCTTACCGGTGGCGGTTTTACAGGTCAGTCGCAGGCTCTTCGTCTCGCAATTGCGCGCGCACTCGTAAAGATAAATCCCGAAGATAAAGCAGCTCTTCGCAAAGAAGGTTTCGTTACTCGCGATCCTCGCGCTGTTGAGCGTAAGAAACCGGGACGCCCCAAAGCACGCCGTCGCTTCCAATTCTCCAAGCGTTAATATCCTGTTTGAAAATATTGGGAATAAAAATAGTTTAGTATCTAAACCGCAAGGATTCCTTTGCCGCCCGCAATACATATTATGCCATACATTATATATAGTATATGTAGCGGCGACAAAAGACTACCTTGAGGCTGGTGCTTAAAATGCAAACAAAAAAAGAAAGTAAACAAAGTAAACAAAACGACAATGTCACGTACAGATTTTGAAACCCTTCTCAAGGCCGGATGTCATTTCGGACACTTGAAACGTAAATGGAACCCCGCAATGGCTCCTTATATCTTTATGGAACGTAACGGTATTCACATTATAGACCTCAACAAAACCGTTGCGATGGTTGATACAGCCGCAGAAGCTCTCAAGCAGATTGCTAAATCCGGCAAGAGAATTCTCTTCGTTGCAACCAAAAAGCAAGCAAAAGATATAGTAGCAGAGAAAGCCAAAGCTCTTGACATGCCTTACGTTATCGAACGTTGGCCTGGTGGTATGCTTACCAACTTCCCCACTATCCGCAAGGCAGTAAAGAAGATGGCAAATATTGATAAGCTCACAGCAGACGGAACATTCTCAAACCTTTCAAAGCGCGAGATTCTTCAAATTAGCCGTCAGCGTGCAAAACTTGAAAAAGAACCTTGGTTCTATTGCTGATCTTAACCGCCTTCCCGCTGCTCTTTTTGTAATTGATGTTTACAAAGAGAACATTGCTGTTCGCGAAGCAGTACGTTTGGGAATTCCGTGTTCGGTATTGTTGATACAAACAGCGATCCTTCAAACATCGACTATGTAATTCCCGCAAACGATGATGCTGCTGCAAGTATCGAGGTTATTCTTGACGCTTGCTGTGCAGCTATCAACGAAGGTTTGGAAGAACGTAAAGTTGAGAAAGCCGACCAAGATGCTGCTGCTGCACAACAAGAAGCAGAAGCTGATGCAGACGCTCCCAAAGTAATGCGTCATCGCTCACGCAAGGCACGTGTTGAAGCTCCCGCTGCAAAGCAGGCAGAAGCAGAAACAAAGTCCGAAGAAGAGGCTAAGTAAAAATAACCACTCATTAATAAGAAACAACAATTATGGCTGTTACAATAGCAGAAATCCAAAAACTTCGCAAACTTACCGGTGCGGGAATGATGGATTGCAAAAAAGCTCTCGAGGCTTCTGAAGGCGATACTCAAAAAGCCATCGAAATAATCCGCGAAAAAGGTCAGGCTGTTGCAGCAAAACGTTCCGACCGTGAAGCTTCGGAAGGATGCGTACTCGTTAAATATGCTGACGGCTTCGCTGCGATTATTGCCCTAAAGTGTGAAACCGACTTCGTTGCCAATAATGCAGACTTTGTTAAGTTGACACAGGACATCATTGATGCTGCCGTTGCGGCAAAGGCAAAGACTCTTGACGAAGTTAAGGCTTTGACCATCGGAAACGAGACCGTTGAATCAGCAATCGTTGCTCGCAGCGGTATCACCGGTGAGAAAACTGAACTTGACGGTTACACCTATATCGAAGGCGACAACATTTCTACTTATGATCATATGGGCAGGCACACTCTCTGCACCATGGTTCAGCTCAACAAAAACAATGAAGATGCTGCTCACAAGCTTGCAATGCAGGTTGCTGCAATGAAACCTATTGCACTTGACGAGGCTTCTGTTCCCGAAGAGGTTAAGAAATCAGAGTTTGAAGTTGCTGTTCAGAAAACAAAGGACGAACAGGTTGAAAAAGCAGTTATCAACGCTTTGAAGAAAGCCGGAATCAACGCAAATCTTGTTGACAGCGACGACCATATAGAATCAAATATGGCAAAGGGCTGGCTTAGCAAGGAAGACGCTGAAAAAGCTAAGGAAATCAAGCAGACTGTTGCTGCAGAGAAGGCTGCAAATCTTCCCGAGCAGATGATTCAGAACATCGCAAAAGGTCGTTTGGCAAAATTCTTCAAGGAGAATTGCCTTGTAGATCAGGAATTCAATTCGGCGATGAGAAAGAAAGCGTTTCGGCATGGCTCAAGAAGCAGGACAAAGACTTGCAGATTGTAACATATCGCCGTTTCACTCTCGCTGCAGAATAAGAGATTTTTCCATAATTCAATAACTAAAGTTCCTCAATACTTATATTGAGGAACTTTTTTTTAAGACAAAAGCAAACCTTTATCACAATCCTTCAAACATAAAAGGATCTCCATACATAGGGGAAAAATTACCCGACATGATAAAAATAAACAAATTGGCTCGCGTTTTTGCATCGTGAAATGTTGGAAAAACACCTTTAATATTGCACGGGAGTGTACTTAATATGGGACTGTGAAAGGCGCATTGCTGACGCACTGAATGACAAGCGGTCTATAAAAATCTGAAACCAAGAGAACAAAAGGAAAAGCGAAAGGAAAAAGACGGCTTGCCCATGAGCAACTGCATACACTGCAATTCACGCTGTCCAATCTTGAAGCTACAACAACCATTTCAAACCGTAACATAAAGGATTAGCCTAAAAAAACATTTGCATACACTGAAGCAAAGAACGAAGTATTGTTGAACTTGCCAAGCCTGTTGAAAAGTTCCGTGTATCGTGGTAGTTGGGTTAACTAACACATGACAACAGTCCCAAAGCACCTGTTTGAAACATCTATTGGCGGGCACAAATGCAGGATTTATGTTAGAAAAAGCCCTCCTGGCGGATACTTGGTGTACAATATTTCTGACAATGAAACGATATTGATAGCCATACAATAAAAAAACAAGACAAAACATTTGTATTGTTTTCGTGGAACTACAATCCACACCGATTCCCATTTGAAAGCCTTGTTGTTCTTAACTACACACGCTTGGACATATAAAATTCACCACGACATTTTATAATTAACCGTAATTCTCATACCAACATCAAGTAATATAGATTCGATGTGGCTGCTGACCACTCACATATACTGCACATCTATAAAAAGAAAAGGATAATCTGAAAAGCAAGGAATATATATACAATTCAGCACGTCATTAACGCATAAACATGCAAAGCAAAAACCGTGGTTTCGACGATTAATTCATCAAATCATAAGGCTCTGTCTATGAAACTATTATAATGTCGAAAAAGTTACATGCCTTTTGGCAAAAAAACAAATGCCTTGTATTTTAAAATATATGGCTTGTATTTTTGAAATATGTGCCTTATATTTTTTCGCATGTCCCGAAGCATGTTTTTCTGCACAGCTTACTTTAATGCTATATGCAACAAATATTGAATTTTCGTAGGAAGTCATCTATACCACAACGCACTCGAGAAACGTTGTAAAAAGAGAAAAATCAAAACTTCCTCATCACGAGTCTTGCGTAATCGGATTGCAATATCATTGAACTGCCAGTAAGTTTCAAGATATTGAAATTAGCGAACAATCCATCTATACCAAACGGCTGCAACAACGTGGTAGCGGAATCCGTCAACAGTTTTTTCTTCCGAATGTCTCTCTGTGCCGAGCGGACCGGCGGTTTCATAAAAGGCATAGAAGTCATGCAGTTTCAGCATTCCACTTTTTTTCTCGAAACGCATGAGCAAATATCTTCCCATGGAATCGGTGCGGAATGTTCCGGGAGTGATTTGTCCCAATTTTTGTTGGAAATTCATGTAAACCCTCTCGTTTTTCACATTCACAATCGAGTCTTCGCCTCCGGTCTTATTGTATGAAACGCTAATAAGTTGCCACATGCCGTCAAGATTCCCGTTATTGGTCATCTTATCGCAAGACGCAAAAAGAGCGCAAACCGTTATGACAAAAAGAGAAAAAAACTTCACTTTTCTCATTTTCTTTCGTGTTATAGCGAGAAGAACCCGTTTCTTCTCAAGGTTATCTGAAATCCCGTGTTTTTTCCTATATACGAGCCACGGTCAAAGGCAAACGCCGCTCCTACACTCCACCCTCGCATATTTCTTCTGAACATTCGCTCGGGCGAATAGGTTAGTTCGGCAAGAAACGAGCGTTGGTACTTTATATCTTCCAAAGGTTGCAGATACGTTCCGAACTGTTTGGAAAAAGTAAACAGCATGCGATAATGCAAAGACTGCGTGGGATTGCCACTAATACCCACATGATGAGCCACGAAACGGTTGCTCTCGAACGCAAGCTTCTTATCCTTGTTGTAAAGCGGCGAAAGAAACAGCGGATTGCCCATAGCCGTTCCCCAATGTTGCCAACCGGCATAAAGATTATGGTTGTAGTAGTTATCCTGCCCGCCTATTTTGTCGGGAATCGTTGATGTTTCATCATGATATATGGAACCACTCTGATACTTCGTGTACACATATTCATATACAACGTTGTTGACGACCGAGTTATTGGGAATATTCAGTTCCAAGCCGTACAAGCCGTCGTAGTCCATGTATTTGTAAAATAAACCGGAGTGATCTTCGAAATAATGATCGTAATATGCCCGCGCTTTCCAGCCTTTGCCATGATAGTTTATGCTTAACAGCCACGAACCCACCGTATTTCCTTTGGTGTTTTTGTAATCCCCTTCGCCGGGATCGCTACTTAATCCGAAAAATATGTCTGCAAAATCACCAATGCCTTGATATAAATTGCGAGCGTAGCCGTCTCCGCTGTAATATCTGCCTCCAAACGTTCCTGCCATCTCTAATCCGCCCTCGAAAGTCAAGGGAAAAATGTTTTCATTGCCAATCTTCAAAAATCCTGACTTGCTATGATACAAAACATTCTTGGCATAATGGCTGCGACTCTTGTTTGCAAACGTTTCTTCCCACGCTCCGTCGGTAAGCATGCCGTATCCGATGTGGGCACGAATGGAAAAAAGTTTTTTTCCGCCAAACAACGAAATGTAATCAGGCACTTCGAAACGAATTTCAGGCACCGGTCTGGCATTTATACCGAATGTCTGGCTTCCCGTACTTAATTCATTGTTTTTCAAATTTGCCGGTCGCTCTTTTGCACCCGCAGAAATTATAATGTTTTTATATCCCAAATCCATATACAACTGTTGCACAAAAAAATCACTCGTGTAATTGTGCGCCAACACGAAGTCCGCGCCATATCCCATGCGCCATGTTGCATTGGAATCCTTTTTTCGTCTTTGAAAACACCCCAGCGCATGTGCCCGTTTGAATGTCTTACACCGCCAAGCCCGTATCGGTTGGACGATAACCAAAATGGCGTTCTCTCGCTCGCATCCGAAATATTGTAAGTCCAGTCTGCCCTGTATTCTATACTGTCTGTCAACCGCTTTAACACACTTTGCGCATTCGCCGGCGCATTTGCATTAATAATGAACGGTAGGTACAAAACATTGTATGCGCACTTTTTCAAGTGCGCATACAACATATTTGCAAGACCAAACCTTTTCATCTTCAACTATTTCGTTTTCGGCAGTTATTTTGCATAACTTACCGCTCTTGTTTCCCTAATCACTGTTATTTTAACCTGTCCGGGATAAGTCATTTCGTCTTGTATTCTCTTGGCAATCTCATTGCTCAGGGTTTCCGACTGTTTGTCGTCAATCTTGTCGGCACCTACAATGACACGCAACTCACGTCCCGCCTGAATAGCATAGGTTTTTGTTACGCCGGGATAGCTCATTGCTATATTTTCCAGGTCATTGAGTCGTTTGATATAAGCTTCGACAACTTCACGACGCGCTCCGGGACGAGCACCACTTATCGCGTCGCACACTTGTACTATCGGAGCAAGAAGACTCGTCATCTCCGTTTCGTCATGATGCGCCGCAATGGCATTAACTATGTCAGCCTTTTCCTTATATTGCTCCGCAAGCTTGGCACCATAGATAGCGTGCGGAAGTTCCGGCTCCTCGTCGGGCACTTTTTCCTATGTCGTGAAGCAAACCTGCACGTTTGGCTTTCTTGGGATTCAATCCCAACTCCGCAGCCATGATAGCGCACAAATTAGCTGTCTCTCTGGCATGCTGCAAAAGGTTCTGCCCATAAGAAGAGCGGTATTTCATTTTTCCTATAAGTCTTACGAGCTCCGAATGAAGCCCGTGAATACCCAAGTCAATGGCTGTGCGCTTACCGGTTTCAATTATCTCGTCTTCAACTTGCTTTTTCACCTTTGCCACAACCTCTTCGATGCGTGCGGGATGGATTCTTCCGTCTGTAATAAGCTGATGAAGAGCAAGACGACAGATTTCGCGACGCACAGGATCGAATGCTGAAATCACAATGAAAACTGTTACACTGTTTTCTATGGCTTTCAGTGGCTACGCGCTGAATTGTCTGGATTACTATTTTCTTTGCTTCCTTTGTTGCCGTAAGCTTTGCATCATCCATTATGTCGTTGATGTAACTTTGGGCATCGGTCTTTGCCTCGTCTTTCAAAGATTCCACAAGACGCGATTTAGCTTCTTCGGCAGAAAGTCCGCTGAGCTCCTCAAGTTTCTCACGTTCTTTGGTCTGCAATTTCTGAAGTTCCTCACGTTCCACCTGCAATGCGTTCTGCGACTGCTCCACACGCTGCAACTGGTTGTCGAGTTCGTTTTTCTTGCGCGCCAAATCCTCCTGTTTCTGATTAAGACTGATTTCGCGCTGCTTCAATCGGTTTTCGGTTTGCAACAACTTCTGATTGCGCTGCTGCATGTCCTTGTCAAGTTCTGTTTTCTTGCTTAGGAATTTTTCTTTTACCTCAAGAAGTTTTTTCTCTTTTATAACCTCTGCTTCTTTTTCTGCGTCGGATATTCTTTTCTTATATTGGCTTGTCGCCACATAACGCAACATCAGATACCCGATGCCACAGCCGGCAACCAGCGCAACTATTATGAATACTATTTCCATGTGTTTTGTTTTTTATTTTGTTCGTTATTAATGTCCGTTGTTCAATTCTTTTTTCGCGCCATGCCGAAACACAACGCTTTTGGACTTATCACGAAGCAAAGTAAAGTGTTTTCTTCAACTTTTGTCGCCGAGAGTAGCAAGAATCTCGGCTGTAAGGTTGTTCATCACCGATTCGTAGGTTCGGTGTCGTTACGCCTTTCGGATTGTATGAGTCTAACGCTCAAATCCAACAACGTCATATAAAGATATTGTTCTTTTGCAAGGTTGGGAAACCTGTCCTTGTAAAGATTTAGCTTATCATTTATCTGCCGTTCCGCCTCTCTGTATATTTCTTCCTGGTCGCGGCGTATGTTCACGGGATAGGTTTGATTGTCTATCCTCAACTGTATCAAAAAAACTCACTTGCTTCTGCCATGGTGCTTTGCCTTTTCTTATACATTCAGCAGTGCTATGCACCTGTCCACTTGTCTTATCAGCGATTCTATTCGCCGTTTCGACTTTTCCACGTCTCCGTCATAGATTTCGAGCATCTTGGCGGTTTTTAGCGACTGATACGAGTCCTGAAGTTCTTTCACCTGGGCTTGCAAACGGCGAATTTCTTCGTCTCTTTCTTCCAAATCACGACGCAGTTCGTCTCTCTGTCCGCGTACACCTTCGTATTCGTACATCAACTGGCGAACTCTTGTTTGAAAGATTTCTATTGTTTTTCTGTTTGTGCCACCTTCAGCCATAGTCAGTCGTTGCGTCGCTTTTTGCAAATTTATCTATTTTATGCCTTTCCGCAAAATTGCCCGTTACTTTTTATCGGTTTCAGGGAACATCTTTGGGACGCGGTTCTTTTTTTGCAAGCATCACGAGATGATATACATACTCGGTCATCCACTGCGGCGAATAACCGAGGCTTTGGCGATATTTTCTTATTTCCACACAGGTTCTTCTCACACCGTCATCCTTCCAATCGTTCTTGGTAAGTATGTCATTTACCGACCTTTCAATTATCGCCTTGAGGGTTTTCTTGAAGATCGAGGGCATACGGAATTTCCATTTCAACACATTGCTCATGAGCATGAGCAAATCCTGCGAGAAGCCCTGAAACTGGAACAAATAATTTGTTACATCGTTTATTTTGCGGCAGCGAGACTTTATGCTCGCGTCTATTTCACGGAAAAAAGAATCGGGAAGCCCATAGATTTCTTCCAGCATCTTTCTGCACTTTGTCTTTTCGCCGAATCCGAGTCGGTTGTTCACTGTTGCCACGTGGAGAGTCTGCTTGAAAACTCTCAAATCGGGAAGCATTGAAATATTAGTTATTCCTATGTTTGCCGCCATTGATGCCTGAAAATACACCCTTATTAAGGTCATGAAATCTTCAATACCTCCAACGCGGCTTCCGTCGGAATTTTGCGCTTTTTTCTTGAAAATATTTGATAATAAGCCCATTTCTGTTTTTTATGATTAATCTTATCTGCAAAGATAACAAAACTCTGCCGAATATACCCGCTTTTTGCAATCTTATAATCGCTTTATCCATTTCCCTTTGCAAAGCCAAGGAAAGCCCGCAAGGTTTATACGGGGTGCGCACACAGAGATTTATTGGATAAATATTCATTTACACGCCATACAATCGTATATTCTTTCATAAACAATGTTCTTTTTTTCGCCTCGTGCAGCTTATTGTTTATCAACCACTTGCAAAAGAGGAAAAACATTAGGCTTTTAATTGAAAATATAAGGCACTTATTTTAAAAATATATGCCTTGTATTTTTTAGAAATATGTGCCTTTGTATTTTTCACTGCTTGCGCAAAGCATTTTTCGCATCTCCCGAATATTCAAAAATTATACGCGGACCGTGAATAAAATAATGGCTTCGGTAAACTCAAAAATGACTACATTTGCATACAGAACGGAAGTGTTGCACCCGTTAACGGTAAAATTTGAAATGAGAAACAACGATACAGAACAAACAACCAAATACGATTCGCGCGAGAAAGTAATTGTACATGTGGGAATCTGGGGCATTGTCGTAAACTTCGTATATGCCATTTTTAAAGGCATAATAGGTCTGGCATCCGGCTCAATAGCCATATTTCTTGACGCAATAAACAATCTTAGCGATGCAATATCCTCGATTATAGCCGTGGGCGGCACAAAACTTGCCATGAAGCCCGCCGACAAATTCCACCCCTTCGGACACGGAAGAATAGAATATGTCAGCGCAATGGCTATTGCCGTACTAATTGTAGCTGTCGGAATAATGTCGTTCGTGAGTGCCGTGGGAAAGATAATTCACCCCACCGAAACCCATTATACAACCACCATGCTTCTTATCATGGCTACGGGAGTTATTGCCAAGATATGGCTCGGAATCTACACCATAAATGCTGGGAAACGCGAGAATTCCGACTCGTTGAGCGGTTCGGGTACAGAAAATCTCTTCGATGCCATAATAACATTCGCCACCATTGTTTCCGCCCTTATACTCATGATTTGGGACATAGACCTTGACGGATGGTTTGGAGCGGCAATTTCGCTGATTCTCACCAAAGCCGGCATAGACATTCTCAAAGACACTTTCGACGACATCCTCGGACACAGGGTAGACAGCATGTTTTCGCGAAAACTCAAGGCACGCATCATGTCGTTTGCCGAAGTTCACGGAGCCTACGACCTGATACTCAACAATTACGGACCGGACAGCATGGTGGGGTCGGTGAACATTGAAGTTGCCGAAGGTATGACGGCAAAACAAATCCACGCACTGACGCTCAAGATACAACGCGACATATCGGAAACCTACGGCATTTATCTCGCCGTGGGAATATATGCCTACGACAACAATCCCGAACATCTGGAATTTCAGGAGGAAGTGCGTAAAACGGTGATGAAACACAAAGGAGCCATGCAGCTTCACGGATTCATAGTTGACGAAAAGCAGAAAAGCGTATCGTTCGACGTTGTAACCGATTTCTCCGTAAAAAAACCGCAAAGTCTTTTGCCACTCTCTCGAAGAGGAACTCGAATCATTACACCCGGAATATAAATTCTACGCCAATCCCGACCTTGACTACTGCGACTGATCAACGCCAAAGACCGACAAGGCTTTAATGATGTCGTTTTTCTCTTTTTTAATATAAGGGGCTATCGTAATAAAAAAAGATAATTATATTTTTGCATACGCAAGAAACCAACTACATATTAAGTATATGAACAATAATATCGACATCCGTTCCCTGAACGAGCAGATTGAAATAGAAAGCGGCTTCATTTCCGAACTTACAGCCGGCATGGGGCGCACAATTGTGGGACAGAAACATTTGGTGGAATCCCTTCTCGTAGGACTTTTGTCAAACGGACATATTCTGTTGGAGGGTGTGCCCGGACTTGCAAAGACACTCGCCATAAAAACACTCGCATCCCTTATTGATGCCAAGTTCAATCGTGTGCAGTTTACCCCGGACCTTTTGCCCGCCGACATAATCGGAACTTTGATTTACAGTCAAAAAACAGAAACTTTCGTTGTAAAACGCGGTCCTGTATTTGCAAATTTCATTCTTGCCGATGAAATAAACCGCGCTCCCGCAAAAGTGCAGAGCGCACTCGCTTGAAGCCATGCAGGAAAGACAGGTTACGATAGGCGGCGAGACATTCCCCGCTTCCCGAACCCTTCCTTGTGCTCGCAAAAGAGAACCCTATAGAGCAGGAAGGTACATATAATCTTCCCGAAGCCCAAACCGACCGTTTCATGATGAAGGTAATCATTGATTATCCCACACTTGAAGAAGAAAAAGCCATTGTCCGCGCAAAACTCGACGAAAAGAAGCCCGAAGAAGTAAGACCCGTTGTAGGCGCAAACAAAATAATGCACGCACGCGAGGTGGTTAAAGACATTTATATTGATGAAAAAATAGAGCAATACATAGCCGACATAGTTTTTGCCACACGCTATCCCGAACGTTACAAGTTGAAAGACATGAAAGACTACATCTCTTTCGGCGGCAGTCCGCGAGCTTCAATTAATCTTGCTTATGCAAGCCGTGCATACGCCTTTTGAAACGCAGAGGATATGTCATTCCCGAAGATGTTCGCGCTGTGGCTCACGATGTGTTGCGTCATAGAATCGGCCTTTCCTATGAGGCGGAAGCAGCAAACGTAACAAGCGACAACATAATAGACGAGATTATAAACAAGGTGGCTGTGCCCTGAAACATTTCGTGATTTGAGTATGGACACCACAGAACTTTTGCGCCGCGTAAGACGCATAGAAATTAAATCACGCCGACTAAGCAGCAATATATTCGCCGGCGAGTATCACTCAGCGTTCAAAGGTAAAGGCATGAGCTTTTCCGAAGTAAGAGAATACCAATACGGTGACGACGTGCGCGACATAGACTGGAACGTTACGGCACGCTTCAATCGTCCTTACGTAAAGTGTATGAAGAAGAACGAGAGCTAACGGTAATGCTGCTTTATAGACGTGTCGGGTTCCGTGGATTTCGGTACGCAAATGCGAACAAAAAGAGAACTTATCACAGAAATTGCGGCAACACTCTCGTTCTCGGCAATACAAAACAACGACAAGATCGGGGTTATCTTTTTCAGCGACAAAGTGGAGAAATACATTCCCCCGCAGAAAGGACGCAAACATATTCTCTACATAATACGCGAATTGCTAACCTTTACGCCGCAAGGAAAGAAAACCGACATTTCCGAGGCATTGGAGTTCATGATGAAAATACAAAGAAGGCAATGTGCGGCATTTGTGATAAGCGACTTCATAGACCGCCACGACCTTACCGACAAATTGAAAATAGCCGGACACCGTTACGACTTGAATGCAATAGAAGTGTATGACATAAGAATGAAAGAACTGCCCGACATAGGAATCGTTGAATTTCGCGATGCAGAAACCGGGCACATAGAATATGTTGACACTTCGAGCAAACGTGTGCGCAATCAACATCGTAGCGCATGGCAAGAACGTGAGCACACACTCCATCTGCAATTCACCAAAGCCGGAGTGAGAAACGTGGCAATACCTACCGACGGAAATTATGTTAAGAAGCTCATGCAGCTTTTCAATTCCAAAACAGCCGGCATATCCTCTAAAGGCAACGTATAAATGGCAAAGAAACTATTTATTATAATAACGGTACTTTTCTCTGCGCTTTTGACAACAAAGGCGCAGGTCAAGGTTACTGCCCGAATAGATTCCGCCGAAATTTTGATTGGCGAACAAACTTCGGTACACATCACCGTGGAACATCCGCAGAACGTACAACCGGCATTTCCTAAGAACGTTCAGCAAATAATGAAAAAGGGTGTGGAAGTTGTGAAGAAAGAAACCGTAAGTATAAAAGAAGACGAGCCTGTCAAGGGAACCAATACGTCGGATTATTCTTTTACAATCACAAGTTTCGACCCTGCCATTATATTCCTTCTATGAATGTAAAAAGTGGGAGGCAAAGTATATTCCACCAACCAACTTGCCATAAAAGTAAATGATGTAAAAGTAGACACCGCACATGTTGACAAGTTTTTCGGTCCGAAAGAAATAATTGAGCCTGTATATACATGGCGCGACTGGATGCCGTTGTTCTTTTTTTGTCTTTACTGTTGATTGTCTGTGGGCAGACAATTTGGATTGCTGCGCGAAAACTAATTGCTGCGCCGAAGATAAAAGTTGCCAAAGCTGCAAAGAAAGAGCAACTGCTCCCACACAAAGAAGCGCAAAACGAAATAGCGAAACTGAAAAATGAATACGAATCAGAAGAACTCTCGTCAAAGAACTATTATACGAGTCTTATCCAGATTTTACGCAAATATGTAAGCAAACGTTACGGTTTCCGCGCCAATGAAATGACATCGTATGAACTTGTGGAGCATTTGATTGACCTTGGAGACCGTCAAAAACTTATGGCAAAAGAAAATGCCGAGAAAGGCAACGGTCTTGAAGAACCGATAAAAGAACCGGACTACACGGAATTGCGAGAAATTCTTGCTACTGCCGACCTTACAAAATTTGCAAAACTCAAAACAGATTCAAACGAAGACGAACGCAATCTAATGCGTCTGTCATCCTACATAGAAACCACCAAAAGCGACAAAATTCCAGTTGCTCCGTGGAAGAAGAAGACAACAAACAAGAAACTCCCGCACAAAACCCACGCACCAAAAAGAAAGTTGTTCTCGGCATAGCCATTACTGCTTCCGTGATAGTGGTTCTTTTAATAATCAACGAGATTTTCGAATTGTTACTATAGTAGTATACGCCAATGATAACATTCGCAAATAAAAGTTCTCCTACTGCTGTTGCTGCTTATACCATACGCCGTATGGTATTTCCTACGCCACAGCAAGCGCGAGGCATCCATAACTATATCCGACACACAAGCATACAGGCGCATACGTCCCACGATGAAACTGCGCCTTATGCACACTCCGTTTGTGCTGCGGCTCATTACAATTGCTTTGATTATTATAATTATTGCACGCCCGCAAGGTAAAAACTCTTGGAAAAATTCACAAGTGGAAGGCATTGACATAATGCTTGCAATAGACGCAAGTACAAGTATGCTCGACGAAGATTTGCAGCCAAACCGAATACAAGCAGCTAAAAAGCGTTGCAACGGAATTTATCTCTGCACGACCTAATGATAATATCGGACTAACAGTTTTTGCTGCCGAAGCATATACGCAATGTCCCATGACAACTGACCACGCATCACTGCTTAATCTTATGCAACAAGTAAGCTGCGACCTCGCATTACACGGAGTGATAAACGATGGAACGGCAATAGGAATGGGAATATCGAACGCTGTTTCACGACTTAAGGAAAGCAAAGCAAAGAGTAAGGTAATTATTCTACTTACCGACGGTTCCAATAATTCAGGAGAAATATCTCCTCTCACCGCTGCCGATATTGCGGCAACATACGGAATAAGAATTTACACAATAGGCGTGGGAACTAACGGGACAGCTCCTTTCCCGTATCCACTTCCCGGCGGAGGTGTTCATTATATTCAAATGCCATGTGAAATTGACACGCAAACGCTCAGCGGAATAGCAACTGCCACGGGAGGACAATTCTATCGTGCAAATTCTACAAGCCAATTGAAGAAAGTCTATCACGATATAGACACATTGGAACGCACAAAGTTCAGCGTACGAAAGTATTCCAAGCGATACGACCTGTATCAACCTCTCGCAATGTTAGCTATATTGTCTCTGTTGATTGAAATTCTTTTTACGAATAACTGTTTACAGGCGCATTCCATAAAACTAAAACGAATCATGTTCAGATTTGAAGATCCTAAATATCTGTATTTGCTTTTTGCTTCTTGCGCTATGGGCTATAATATATATATTGTCCTGCATCTCACGTAAGCGTAAACTAAAACGTTTTGGCGAGATGCAATTAATAAAGCTCTTATGCCCGATGCCTCAAGCAAAAGACAGCATATAAAATTCCTTATTGCTTTGTTTGCCGCAGCCATGTTGATTGTTGCTCTTGCACGTCCGCAAATGGGAATGACTGTTGACAATGAGAAAAAGCAAGGTATTGAAGTTGTGATAGCTCTTGACATTTCCAACAGTATGCTTGCCGAAGATGTTTCGCCCAACCGTTTGGAATGCGCAAAGCAATTAATTTCTTCTACAATCGACAGAATGGATAACGATAAAGTAGGAATTGTTGTCTTTGCAGGTGATGCTTTTAATATGCTTCCCATTACGAGCGATAATATCTCTGCCAATATGTTCCTTGACGCAATTAATCCTTCGCTTATAACTCGCCAAGGCACTGCGATAGGAGACGCTATAAATCTTACGACAAAGAGTTTTACTTCGAAAGAGAACGTTGGACGCGCTGTTATAGTAATAACAGACGGCGAAGACCACGAAGGCGGAGCCGAAGAAGCTGCAAAAGAAGCTGCAAAGAAAGGTATACGTGTATTTATTATAGGTGTTGGAAAAGATAGCGGCGCACCTGTCCCCGACCCGGCGGATAAAAATAAATATATAGTTGATAAAAACGGACAGACTGTTATTTCGCGCCTTAACAAAGATATGTGCCGCAAAATAGCCGAGGCAGGAAAAAGGTACATTTATATATTTGACTAATGCGCCCACAGCAAGAGAACGTCTTTTCAACGACCTTGATAAAATAAAGAAAAGCGAAATGTCCTCTGCCGTATATTCTTCATACGCCGAACAATTCCAATGGGTGGCTCTTATTGCCCTTATCGCGCTTATCATAGATGCCATAATTATGGAACGCAAGAATCATGTATTGCGCAAACTTAATTTGTTTAAGAAAAGATGATGACATTCAGAAAATACATAACACTCTCATTGGTTTTATTGTGTTGTGTTCCGGCATTTTCACAAAAAGACAATCGTCGACTGATACGCCAAGGCAATTCTCTGTATCTTGACAGTCTTTTCAATGATGCCGAAACTTCCTATCGCAAAGCCATTAAGAAAAATGATAAAGATGCCACGGCTCATTTCAATTTGGGCAACGCTCTTTTGCGCCAGCGCAATCCCAAGGACGCTGCCGCCCAATATGAATCGGCTATAAAACGCACAAAAAATCCTTTATATCTTGCTAAAGCCAATCATAACCTCGGTGTGATTCTGCAAAGCCAAAAACAATACGGCGAAGCCATAAAAGTTACGAGAATGCTTTGCGCAATAATCCTCACGACGATGAAAGCCGTTACAATCTTGCTCTTTGCCGCCACCTTTTGAAAAACCAAAAGCAGAATAAAAATCAAAACGACCAAAACAAGCAGGAAAAAGACGACAAGAAACAACAGAATAAACCTCAGCAAAACAAAGACAAACAAGAACAAAAGCAACAGCAAAATAATAACCAAATGTCCAAAGACAATGCAGAACGACTACTTGATGCTGCGAAACAAGAAGAACAGAAAACGCAGGACAAACTGCGTAAAGGACAACGTTTTGCAAGTCCCAGAAGTCTTGACAAGAATTGGTAATCACAACAAGCCCATCATGACGAAAAAAACATTTTGTCTAATATTCCTCACATTACTTTCCCTGCCCGTATTCGGTGCAATACGCATAAAAGTAAACGCACCGGGAAACGTGGCTACGGGGGAAGATTTCAGAATTGAATATTATGTTTCCACACGCGACATAGACAATTTCATCGGTCCCAAGTTTCCTTCAAGCATTAACGTGCTTTTTACGGTCCGAGCCGCCCGAAATGTCAAGCTACCAAATAATAAACGGAAAAAGTTCGGGGGACAAGTTCCGTTACCTTTACATACACCTGCACCATTGATAAGGCAGGAACAGTGAGCATACCTCCCGCAGCTTTCAAGATTAACGGCAAAACCTACAAGACAAACACCGTAACAATACACGCAAGCGGTTCCACACACCACACACCAAACTCCGCAAACACCCAACAGCAAGACCAAACCGTAACACCTTCTTCCAACGGGCGCATAACGGCAAAAGATCTTTTCATAACCGTCTCTGCCAATAAGACAAGCGTTTGCGAACAAGAGCCGATAGTTCTTACTTATAAGATTTATACCCGCGTAAATCTCACACAGCTTTCCGGAAAGATGCCGGACCTCAAGGGGTTTCTCATACAAGAAGTGCCGCTTCCTAAGAACAAGACATTCAGCATAGAAAACTACAAAGGTGAAAACTATCAAACCACAAAATGGTAGCCAATACGTGATGTTCCCGCAGCAAACGGGCAAACTGCAAATTCCTTCCATTAAGTTTGATGGTATTGTTGCCGTAGCCAATCCAAACATTGACCCGTTTGATGCTTTCTTCAACGGGAACTCAAATTTCGCAGAAGTAAAGAAGTCCATAATAGCTCCGTCGCTGTCCATAAACGTTTCAAAACTTCCCACACCCAAACCGTCCGATTTCTCGGGAGCCGTGGGCAACTTCAAAATTGCTTCTTCCATTCTCACTCCCAAGCCCCGCACCAACGAAAACCTTTCGGTGCGTTTGGCAATCACAGGAACAGGAAACATGAAACTTATCACAGCACCCAAACTAAACCTTGGTTCGGATTTTGAAGTTTTTCCCGCCAAACTTACAGACAAAACTTCCCTCACAGCCAATGGCATGAGCGGAACTATCTATTACGACTATACCGTTGTGCCTCATCAGAAAGGCAATTACACTCTTCCCGCCATAAATCTCGAATATTACGATACAGCTTCAGGCTATTACAAAACCGCAAGCTCACAACCCATAAGTTTCCGTGTGGAACAGGGAGCCAACCAGCCTTCCGACGACGAAGATCTTTTGCGCAAAGACATTAACGACATTCATCGCGGCAGCTATTCCACTCCTTCTCAGTTCTTCACGCTCACAAACGGAGGTTTCTATGCCGTGTTCGCCGGTTTGATTGCGCTGTTTGCCGTTGCATTCCTTGTTCTGAAACGTTCCGAAAACTTCCGTAGCAACACTACACTTCGAATGCAAATCCGCGCAAAGCGCACTGCCACAAAACATCTGCGCAAAGCCGAGAAACTTATGAACACCGGCAACGCCGCTGAATTCTATGACGAGCTGGCAAATGCTCTTACCGCTTACATATCCCACCGTCTCACAATTCCCATGTCGGAGTTCAAGACCGATGAAATAGAAAGCACGCTTCTTAAAAACGGAGTGAGCCAAACTCTGTGTGCCGAGTTTACCGACTTAATGAAACAATGCGAGTTCGCACGCTTTGCTCCCGGAAATCCACAGGAGAATATGGAAAATCTTTATTCCCGTTCCGCCAAAGTAATTGTGGATATTGAAAATTCTTTAAGATAATTCCCAAATGAAACAGTTCATATTCATAACATCTTTGCTTCTCTGCCTAAATATTTTCGCAGAAAAATCATACGCAGCCTCTCCACGGGAAAGTTATGAGAAAGGATGTACCTTATACTCTAAAAACGAATACCGCGCTGCGGCAAAACAATTTGAAGAAGCCTCACAAAGCATACGAAGTACCGACATACAATATAATCTCGGCAACTGTTACTACCGCCTAAACGATTATCCGCATGCCCGACTTGCTTACGAACGCGCGGTAAGCATTGATCCTTCAAATTCAGACGCAAAATACAATCTCAAAATAACTGTTGCAAAAATCAAGTATGCAGGAGCGCAACCGCAATCCTTCATCTCTTCTTACGCCCACGATTTTCTCCATTCCAACAGCATTGCCCGATGGGCGGTTTACTCTCTTGTGGGTTTCGCACTTGTTCTGATGTGCACCCTGCTCTACTTCTTCGGAAATGTACTGTGGCTTAGGAAAGGAGCATTCTTCGGCGGACTGATTCTAACCTTTGTAACGGCACTATCACTTGTTTGTGCCGGCATACTGACTGTTCAAGGCGGCGAACCGACCGAAGCAATTGTTTTGCAACAGATACAAATTCGCCAATCACCCTCCGGCAATTCAAAATCACTCCTGCAAATTCTTCCCGGAGCTAAGATAAAAATCACCTCAGAAAGCTCCGTGAAAGGTTGGAAACAAGTGTCGCTCGACGGAGGACAGAAAGGCTGGATTCCCACTGCAGCCATCGGTTTGATATAAACAGCCCAAACCACTTCAAGCCATGCCGGAATTTCTCTTGAATCTCGATAATAACATCACGTTCGCCCTCAACGGCAGCAATTCTCTTTATGCCGACGGCATAATGTTGCAGGCTACGTCCACACTTACATGGATTCCCGTAGGAGTGATACTTATTTACGTGATTGTCAAGAACAACGAATTTCCAAGACTGCTCACCACGATAGCCATGCTTGTGGCGTGCGTTGCCATTTGCACCACTTTGTCGGAAATAAGCAAGGCACTTTTTGAGAGATGGCGTCCGTGCAATGACCCGTTCATCATGCACGCCGTCAAAACAGTCAACGGCTATCGCGAAGCAAAATTCGGCTTCTTTTCCGCCCATTCGGCAAACACCATGTCAATAGCCGTTTTCCTGTCATTGCTTTTCAAGAAGCCCCGCGCCACTCTGTTCATCCTTACATGGTCTGTTCTGAACGGATGGTCGCGGATATATCTCGGCGTACACTATTTCGGAGATGTCATAACCGGGTTCGCGGTCGGAGCAATAGTTGGCGGAATTCTTTACATTGTTTGTACAAAAATTTCCTCGCACATTTCCCCGTCGCCACATGCCATATCGTCCGAATACACGCGGAGGCTTTCCCCAGCCGATGTTGATTTGCTCACCTTTGCCTTATTGCTGACATACGGCTTCATTGCTATAGCGGCATGCGTGAAATGCGCATAAACATTTCCTTTCACTTTTTTCTGTACCAGTTTTTCCCTTACTCCGACAGGCTTTTATGCACTTTTTCCTGCCCGATTTTTCGGCTTTCATAAGTTCTTAATTTTCAATAGATTCTTCATTGTCAAAAACACAAGGCATGTATTTCAAAATACAAGGCACTTATTTTTAAAATATATGCCTTGTATTTTTAATTAAATGCCTTATTTTTTCGACATCATAAGCCCTCATTTTTTTGTACCGTCCACGTGCATTTTTATCCTGAAATTTTTGCACTGTACACCGAAATAAAATTAACTTTGTATTAAGTAATAAAAAACATTCGGGAATGACAATGCATATAAAGGCAGTGATTGCCGCACTCTTCATATCGCTTGCCGCAAACGCACAAAATATTGAAATAACACGTGCAAAATTTCACACAGGGAGACAATCCTGCGTGGAAATCAACGGCTTTCAACGACAACAACTGGCAGGAAATATCCACTACCGACAGTTGGAACAAACAAAACATAAAACTCATGAGAAGCTATGCGTGGTATCGCATAAAATTCATTCCGAGAAAAAAAGATTTTGCGGGAAAGAACCTTAAATATGGTTTGAACCTCTGCATAAGATACATAGACGATGCCGACGAAACCTTTTTGAACGGCAAACCGGTAGGCAAAACGGGCGGAATGCCTTCGGACAAAAACGGATATTTCGGCGCATGGGACACGCCGCGAAAGTATAACATTCCTGCAAACACCGGCTTGATAAAATGGGACAAGGAAAATGTTCTTGCCATAAGGGTGTATAACGAGGGAGACGACGGAGGTATTTCGGGTACACCCATACATTTTGAAATTCAGGACAATCCACTTGATGGCGTAAAACTCTTAACAGAGCAAAAAACATTCGCTGCCGAAAGCCGGTTTGACGTAAAATTAGACAACACGTTCGACTGCGCACAAAAAGGCATGCTCACAGCCGAAATGACAAACGTTGAAACCAACGCCGTCTCTCACATTTCCACCCGTCAGGTAAACATAAAAGGAAAACAAAGCAAGACTTTCAGTTTTGCATTGCCCAACGAAAACACATCACGCCTTAAAATCACATACAAAGACAACGACACGGGAAAAGAAATAGAGCAAACCCTTTTTACAAAGTACATACTCACGCCCCAAGCTCCTGCCACACCGCACATAAACAATGCGCTCGTCTACGGAGTGAGTCCCGAAAAACCGGTGATACTAAGAGTTGCCGCCTCGGGCGAGAAGCCCATGAAATACAGCGCAAAGAATCTTCCGCAAGGGCTGAGCATTGATTCTGTACGCGGAGTAGTTTACGGCAGCGTCAGGAATCGCGGCGATTATAACGTAACACTCGAAGCCGTCAATGCCAAAGGCAAAGACGCTAAAACCATAACCATAAAAGTTGGAGACAAAATAGCTCTCACACCTCCCATGGGCTGGAACAGTTGGAACTGTTGGGGACTTGGGGTAACCAAACAAAAAGTTCTTGAGTCGGCAAACGCAATGATTGAAAAACGTTTGGCTGATTACGGTTACAACTACGTAAACATTGATGACGGATGGGAGTCGGAAACACGCGATTCCAAGGGGATACATATCCACAAACGAAAAA
>VOFC01000494.1_pt1 | contig 52000 bp, 84 predicted proteins | sample 5384161 | NCBI WGS metagenome assembly VOFC01 (sample SAMN12384722, study PRJNA508395) | human gut metagenome | isolation source: healthy gut B | host: Homo sapiens | reverse complement strand
TGGATCTCTTGCTTCCAAGTCCATCTTATTAATAAAAGTAAAAATAGGAATATGTCTCATAACACAAACCTTAAAAAAGCTTAATTGTCTGTGCCTCAACACCCTTTGAAGCATCAATAACCATTACTGCTGAATCTGCAGCCATTAACGTTCTATAAGTATCTTTCTTCGAATGTCCATGAAAGTCTTTCGCTGTTCTGGCTCATTTCAAGCGCTGAAGTTGCAACGCCACCCGCATTTGCAGCCTTACCACCAACGAACCATACGCCCTTTCCTGTAAGTATTCTGTTGCCTCAATTGTTGTAGGCATGTTAGCACCTTCTGTTACTGAAATAACATCCATTTGCAACAAGCATCTTAGCATCCTCGATAAGGTTAATTCGTTCTGTGTAGCACATGGAAGAGCGATATCACATTTGATCATACCCGTGATCGTTAGCGTCCTTCATGATATTCCGCTGAAGGTCAGGTCTAAGTGAATTTAATACTTCTTCAACTGCCTGTAAAAATTCTGGTTCATTAGCATTCTTTTCTTTTTACTTTTTGCTAATACTTCGTCTACATATGACATTTTGTAGCCCTCCTTAAATATATTTTTCTTAATCACAACTTGCGCGAACCTCTATATTTCTCCTAAAAAGGCCGCACTTAAACAAGTGCACTAACACTTTAATACACTAAAGAAATTATATAGTATCTTCTTAATTTTATCAACCTTTAATAGTGTTATTCTTAATTTTGTAATGATAAAGCTGTTTTCACTTAATTATATTAAGTTTGGGCTGAATTTTTAAAACATAGTTAATTTTGACTATTTCATTTTTGATTTAAAAATTAATGCAGACAAATATCCGAATATTAAAGCTCCTGAAATTCCCACGGCACTTGCCGTAAAGCCACCTTTAAACAATCCCAAAAACCTGACTCATCTATGGCTTCTTTCATTCCCTTCCAGAGATTGTTGCCAAAGCCAAGTAAAGGCACTGTTGCGCCACAACCTGCCCACTTAGTCAAAGGCTCATAAATTCCAATCGCACCAAGAACAACCCCAATGCAAACAAGACTTACCATAATTCTTGCAGGCGTTACCTTGGTCTTGTCTATTACAATTTGAACAAGAGCACAGATTATTCCCCAACAATAAACGCTTTTAAAAAATCATCTTAAATTCCTTTCTTTAATTGCAATCATTAATTCTTTTCAATCACCACGCAGTGAGCTATTCCCCGGCACGCTATTTCCTTCATTAAAACTTACCGGGGACATTAATGCTCCCGTTGGAATAAAAAGAATCTTCTTAAATGCCCCTTTTTTAGCTGTTTAAAAATATAGCCTGCAAGAACCGTGGCACTACAGCCACAGCCACTTCCACCTGCGTGAGTGTCCTGTTCACTGGCATCAAACATTTCCACGCCGCAATCCATATGAACCGACGAAATGTCGTAGCCTTTTCCTTAAGTAGTTCAAACAAAATACTTTTTCCTATTAATCCCAAGTCACCCGTTATGATTTTGTCATAATCTGCCGGTGTGCTGTTAAAATCCTTAAAATGCTGATAAATAACATCTGCCGCAGCCGGTGCCATACAGGCACCCATATTTTGAGCATCCTTTACCCAAAATCAACGATTTTTCCCGTGGTAATTCCTGTTATTTTTGCAAAACCTTTTTTGTGCTAATTATTACTGCCCCACAACCGGTTACAGTCCAGGTTGCCGCATAAGGTCTTTGATTTCCGTAAGCCAAAGGAAATCTAAACTGTCTTTCTGCGCTGGCAAAATGACTTGATGCCATTGCAATAACATTGTCTGCATTTCCTGCTTCAACCATTACTGCCCCAAGACTTAACGCTTCACCCATTGTTGAACAGGCTCCGTACAATCCGAAAAAAAGGAACCTCGAACTCCAAAATTCCAAAAGTTGTGGCAATTAACTGTCCAAGTAAATCCCCACCAAAAATATATCTGATTTCTTCCTTGCTCATCCCTGCTTTAAATAGAAGTTTCTGAATTGCCTCTTTTGCAACAAACTTTCTGCCTCTTCCCACGTTTCCTGTCCAAGCATAGGATCCTGTTCCACAACATCAAACAATTTTCCTAAAGGTCCGTCACCTTCTTTTTTGACCTACAATTGAAGCTCCTTCAATAATAAACGGTGGCTTATCAAAGGAAATACTGCTACTACCAATCATTCGTCCCATAAAAATCCTCCTTTTTTTCTTAGTTTTTACTTTTTTTTGTTATAAATATGTATACGTTTTTACTTGCCTATTTGACATATTTTTTATACAATAGGAAGGAAATTCAAAATTACATATAATAAGAAGGGAAAAAAAAATGACTACATCAGAAATTGGAATTTTAATTGCCATCATTGTTTATATGGTTGGCGTTGTTGGTATTGGTGTATATTTTGCCAAAAAAAAACAGTACCACAAATGATTTTTACCTTGGTGGACGAAAGCTTGGTCCTCTTTGTTACTGCTATGAGTGCTGAAGCATCAGATATGAGTAGCTGGTTATTAATGGGACTTCCGGGTGTTGCTTATGTTACAGGTGTTTGTGATGCATTCTGGACAGCTGCCGGACTTGCTGTTGGAACATACGTTAACTGGCTTATTGTTGCCAAAAGACTTAGAACTTACAGTGACGTTTGCAGTGCAATCACTATACCTGACTTTTTGCTAACAGATATAGAGATCCTAAAATGTTAAAAGTGTGTATCTGCTATAATTATTATTATTTTCTTTGTGCCATATACAGCCTCAGGATTTTTCTGCATGTGGTAAACTTTTTTAATTCTTTATTTGGAGTTGATTATTTAACAGCAATGATTATTAGTGCAATTGTTATTGTTGCATATACTACTCTTGGTGGTTTCCTTGCCGCAAGTACTTCTGACTTTATTCAGAGTATTATTATGTCAATTGCCTTAGTTATAGTTTTAAGTTATGGAATTATTTCCGTTGGTGGATTTGACGGAGTCGTAGCTCACGTTGGCGACCTTAAGGGATTCCTTTCAATAACTTCAACACATGATGGTGCAACTAATACAGCAACGCCTTACAGTGTTCTTTCAATTGCCTCAACACTTGCATGGGGACTCGGATATTTCGGAATGCCACATATCCTTTTAAGATTCATGGCTATTGAAGACACAAAGAAATTAAAACTTTCAAGACGTGTTGCCAGTGTTTGGGTTGTTATTTCAATGTCTGTTGCAGTTTCAATTGGTATAATCGGTTATGCAATGTCAGCAGAAGGAGTTATTCCTAACCTAAAGGATTCTGAAACAATCATCGTTCAGATAGCCCACGTATTAAGTACACACGGCATTATTTTTGCCATAATTGCAGGTGTTATCCTTGCAGGTATTCTTGCAGCTACCATGTCAACAGCAGATTCACAGCTTCTTGCTGCATCTTCAAGTGTTTCAGAAAACTTACTTGAAGGCGTGTTAAATTTAAACCTTTCAGCAGGAGTAAAAATCGTAGTTGCCAGAGGTTCAGTAATTATCATTTCAATAATTGCTATGTTTCTTGCTAGTAATCCTAACAGCTCAGTATTCCAGATAGTATCATTTGCCTGGGCAGGCTTCGGTGCCACATTCGGCCCTGTAATGCTCTTTTGCATTATTCTGGAAGCGCTCAAACAAATACGGTGCAATCAGCGGAATGGTAGCCGGTGGAATCATGGTATTCGTATGGAAATTCTTAGTTCGTCCAATGGGTGGCGTACTTGGAATCTATGAACTTTACCTGCATTCATTGTAGCTTCAATCTTCATCGTAATAGTAAGCTTACTTACACCTGCACCTGAAAAAAGAAATCGTAGACGAATTTGAATCAATAAAAATTATTAATCAAATAAAAACAAAGCACTTTTTCATTCCGCTCACGCAGAAATTTCTAAAGTAAACACGTTGAGTTTATTATTTTGCTCCGCCGCCTATTGTAAAGCGAAAACCTAAACTCGCCTAAAGGCTCGAACAGTAGGTTTATCGCTTTACACTATGCTCGCAAAATTTCAAAACTCTGCCTATTGTTTCCTTTTAGAAATTTCTGCGTGAGCGGAGTCTGAAAAGGTAATTAATTTTTACAAAGGAGACAGAAATGAATTTTTAGAAGAACGTATTCAAAAAGATGGTATCGTTAAAGAAGGAAATGTTTTAAAAGTAGACAGCTTTTTAAACCACCAGATGGACATTTCACTTTTTCGAAAAAAATGGGCGAAGAATTTAAGCGTCGTTTCGCTAATGCCCCAATCAACAAAATTCTTACAATAGAAGCATCAGGTATCGGCATTGCCTGCATCGTTGCAAAAATACTTCGATGCACCAGTTGTTTTTGCAAAGAAATCAAAAAGTATAAACATTGATGGTGAAATGTATGTTGCTGAAGTTGAATCATTTACGCATAAATGCAAAAACCAGGTAATCGTATCAAAGAAATTTTTAGGTCCTGATGACCACGTTCTTATTATAGACGATTTTCTTGCTAACGGTTGTGCTCTTCAGGGATTAATCTCCATCGTATCAAATGCAGGCGGTACTGTAGAAGGAATCGGCATTGCAATTGAAAAAGGATTTCAGTCAGGCGGACGTACAATCCGTAACCTTGGATATCACTTGGAATCACTTGCTATCGTTGATAGCATGGATGCAGAAAACGGAACAATCACATTCCGTGAACAGTAAAAAATCATAAACTATGAGAAACACCACGTTTCTTATAGTTTATATTTTTAATCGCAAAACAAAATTTATATATCATCTTATATTCCACAGAATTGTATGAAAACAAACAATAGGCAGATTTTCGAAATTTTGCGAGCATAGTGCAAGTCGAAAAGTGACTGTCTGAGCCGTAGACAAGTTTCACTTTTCGATTTGCCATAGACGGCGGAGCAAAATAAGAAAATCAACGTGTTTGCGTTATACAATTCTGTGGAATAGAAGGAAGAAAAATTTTGTTTTGCTATTACACAATATATTTAAATTATGAAAGGACATTTACTAATGAGTAGCTCAAATTCATCAATTGAAAACATTTACAAACTCAACGGAAAAGTTCCCGTTGGAAAAGCCATACCTTTTGGCTTGCAGCATATTTTGGCTATGTTTGTTGCCAATATTGCTCCTATTATTATTGTTGGCGGTGCCAGCGGTCTTTCATCTGCACAGACTGCACGTCTTATCCAGAGTGCAATGATTATTGCAGGTATTGGTACTTTAATTCAGTTATTCCCATTATGGAAAATCGGTTCAGGTCTTCCAATTGTTATGGGTATTAGTTTTACTTTTGTTTCTATTTTTTGTTATATCGGACCAACTTACGGATATAATGCCATTGTAGGTGCTGTTCTTGTTGGCGGTATTGTAGAAGGTGTTCTTGGTCTTTTTGCAAAATACTGGATTAAACTTATATCTCCTATCGTTGCAGCCAACGTTGTTACTTCCATTGGTTTTTCTCTTCTCTCTGTTGGAGCAAGCTCTTTCGGTGGAGGAAGCGGAAGCGAAAACTTTGGTTCAGCTACAAACTGGATTCTCGGAACTATAACATTGCTTTCATGTATTATTTTTTTTAATATTTTGGCAAAATCATATTTCAAACAGCTTTCTGTTTTGTTTGGACTTATTGTAGGATATATTGTTGCTGTATTTATGGGAGTTGTTGATTTTTCTTCACTTTCAGAAACTTCTATTGTTGCAGTACCTTCATTAATGCCTTTTAAACCTGAATTTAATGCTAACGCAATTTTCTCTGTTATTTTAATTTTCTTAGTTTCTGCTACTGAAACTATCGGAGATACTTCTGCTCTTGCAGCTTCAGGCTTAAATAGGGACGTAACAACAAAAAGAAACTTCAGGTTCTATTGCCTGTGACGGTTTCATCAGTGCTTTATCTTCTGTTTTCGGATGTTTACCAATTACATCCTTCAGCCAGAATGTAGGTCTGATTGCCATGACTAAAGTAGTGAACCGTTTTGCTATTGCAACAGGTGCAATTATTATGATTATTGCAGGTATCTTCCCATTCTTTGGTGCTTTACTTGCAACACTTCCTGACGCAGTACTTGGTGGATGTACACTTATGATGTTTGGTACAATCGTAATCAGCGGTCTTCAGATGATTAGCAACTGCGGTTACTCACAGCGTAATATTACAATTGCCGCACTTTCACTTAGTATTGGTATCGGCTTCACACAGGTTCCTGAAATCTTTAGCATTTTTCCTAAGATTATCGAAAATGTATTTGCAGAAAACTGTGTTGCTGTAGTATTTATCGTATCAATTATTTTAAATCTTGTTCTTCCAAAAATATGGAAACAGTTGTTCCTAAGGAAGATAATGAAAATAAATAATATTTAATATTAAAAGCCCCTGAGATGGGGCTTTTCCTTTTTAAACTTGGACTCCAAAATATTGTTTGTCCGACATCTGCCCCCACTGAAAGATGTAATCTCTCATTTTCCTGAATTTCAATTGTTTGTGTCGCAATAACTTTTTCATTTTTTGCAGACTTTTCATTTACTATTTCTTTTCTTCCCCAAACCAACACTATAGCTCCTATCAAACAGGCTGCTATAGCCATTTTTTTTTTATTTTTTTTTTAAGATTTCATTTGAAATTTCGGTTGTTGTTTGCAAAAAGAAATATCTTTTTACAAATATAACTCTGTCAATATCACTTAAACTTTCCACAAAAAAATTTATGTATTGCAATTAGAATTTTTCTCTTAAATTTCTTAGTTATGCATCTATATTTTTTGTTTTAAGCATTGCTATTCTGTTATTAAATTTTCTTTTCTGTTTTTTATAAACGCAAATACATTATTAAATACATGGTCAAACAAAACTGTATATAATGAAGCAAAAATATTTGCACCAATTCTTAACAATACTGCTGTTTTTACACCGAAAATTCCAGAGGCAATATACAACGCTCCAAATGTATTGTAAACCGTCTGCCAGGAATAGCCGGCTGAATAACCAACACCAATTCCACCTATAATTCCAATGTATGGATGTACCCATTTAGGAAGTGCGTAGTAAAGGGCAACAAATATTAGGCTGCCCACAATGTTAAATGGTGCTCTTTTCTTTGCCTTTGGTGCAATGTCACTGGAAAATGGAACACATACTGACATGCAGGCAATTCCTACCCACATTGCCCTTGGTATATTTAAAAGATTAATAATTAACATTGCTGTTGAAACTGTAAGTGTTAATTTTAAATACCAGTTATTTCTAGCAGAGTGTATATTGAATTCTCTAAAATATCCATAAAACCTCTTTTATGAGGTCTGTTTTTCTGATTTTTATAAAAAACCCCCCATACAAATTAGCATACCTAAAACAAGGCTGACTACACGTAAATGATAACTTTTCCTGCCACATCGTAACCTTGAAGTAATAAATATCCCAGTACAAAAGTTGAATGATTGTACATTATTACATTATGGCATCCAAACATCATTAGTAAAAAATATGCAAACAATATTAATAAGAAAGGCTATAAACGGATCAACCATGTTGCTTAACCTTGGACCGACTATTAATATTGCAAATATCCCGGCTATTGAGATTAGACCGTGGGTTGTTTTATGCCAAAATCTGCCTGTCGCAACACAAGTATTGCAAGCAGTACCACAACTCCCGGCACGCTATTGTCATTTCCAAAAATCATACTAAATGCTGTTACTACCAAAAAACAAAATGCCACAACTAAATATACTTTGAAATTGTAAATTAAAATGTGTCTTGTTTTTTTTTTTTTTTGTCTGTTGTGTTTTTTTTATTAATTGTTTTGAGCCTGTTGAGCTTAACTGTAATTCCTGATAAAACGTCATCTTCTGTTCCTTTCATTTATGTTTTTGATTATATATTGTTGACAGTTTTATTTTGCCAATATCTTGTTTGCCTGCCTTATTAATTTAAATAGTTGTTCAAAATCTTCCTCTGTCATATTTTCCTTTAACGTATATAGAGGGTTTAAATAGTAGTAATACATATCATCAATTTCTTTTTTTCCCTTTTTCAGTTATTATCAATGTATAACTTCTTTTATCCTCATTTGTGCGGATTTTTTCTATGAGCTGCTTGTTTTCCAGTTGTTCTATTAATCTGCTTATAATTGTTTTGCTTATGCCCATTGCATCTTTTAAGTAACCGGGTGTTACTTTTTCTTTGGACAAGGCGACTCTAAACAGCATATCCAATTCCTGTGCAGATGTACCCTGACCTTTGTGTGATTTCTTTATTGCCATGCTACTAAAGAATCTAAGCTCGCCATGTTTTTTCTATCATGTCTTTCCATTTTTATCTTTCATTTTTCTTCTACTTCCTATTTTTGTTTTATATTTTCTAATTATAAATGCCATTAAAGGTTTCCTGTTCAATACAAGATAGCATTCCAAAATAGTTTACATTGTGAACTATTTATTTCAGTAATATATACTATTTTGTACATTAAGTCAAGAAAAAAATTATTGATTGACTTAAGTTGGAAGTCAGTAAGGAATCGAGATTATATAACTCACCTCAGATTGCTACGCGCTTCCCGCTCCCGCAATCTGTCCTTATTATTCGCATATCGTGCAACTTCGTCGCCCTTTTATGCTCATAATAAGGCACCCCCGAAACTTTTCAAGGTACCTTTGTGCAAGCACAGGTGTATGTTCCTTGCTACTACTTATAACTCACCTCAGATTGCTACGCGCTTCCCGCTCCGCAATCTGGTCTTATTATTCGCATATCGTGCGACTTCGTCGCCCTTTTATGCTCATAATAAGGCACCCCCGAAACTTTTCAAGGCACCTTTGTGCAAGCACAGGTGCCTTGAAAGTTCCGGGGTTGGTGAGTTACATGAGTTTTGTTTCTTCTAGTTTTTCTATTACGAAGTTGTTTAGTTTTATTATTGGTTTTCTTAGTATCAATCCCAGTATCAGTGATGGTATTAGGAATAATAGTAGTTTGGATATTTCTGTCCAGTATGTGTTTCCATACATTCCGGCTATTGTTTCTCTCATTGCTCCCATGCTGTAGTTAAATGGAAGTAATGGGTATACTGTTCTGAAGAATTTTGGTGCTACTTCTATTGGGAATGTTCCACCTGAACCTGCTACCTGTACTACAAGAAGTATTACACAGATTGCTTTTCCTATATCACCAAAGGATACTGTTAATGTGTAGATTATATTTACATATACTATGCTTGATATCCAGCCTGCTAATAGGAACAGGAACGGATGCTCACATTGTATCTTTAAGAAATACAAATCTCCCAAACAGATTAATCCACTTTGGAACAATCCTATTATCATAAACAGAATATAACGTCCTAAATATATCTGATAGTTTTTCACATTGAATAGTTGTTTCTTTCGATCTTCCTCTAATGTTACTTTCATCATTGCTACTAATACAATACCACCCTACCCATATTGCAAGTGTTGAGTAGAACGGTGCCATTGCAGAGCCATAATTATCTACTTTGTATATAACATTTGTGTTCATCTTTACAGGTGATGACAAGAATGAACTTAATGTGTCAGGGCTGTTACTTAATATGTTTTTAAGCAATTCTGTTGCATCGTTGTTTTCACTATTGCCTAATTTAAATGAAATATTGCTTACATTTTTGGATGCCTTTCCAAGTGCTTTACCTGAATTTTTAAGAATCTTCTTTAACTGTCCAAGTTGTGCTCCTGAATCTCCTGCAAGCTTACTTACATCACTTGTTCCCTGATTTAAATTGTTTACAACTTTTGATACTGAGCCATTATTTACAGTAAGTGAATTAACCAACTTAGTTAAGTTAGTTTGAACCTTCTTTTCATAAGAATCCTGAATAGAAGATATATCCTTTGCACTTTGTTTTATCTGTTTCTTTAAGTCTTTTCTATATAAAGTTGTCGTTCCTGATACCAATGTTATATCATCAGAAGCGTCTTTTAATTTTTTTTTTCTAATTTCCTTCTGCTGAATAATTGACTGGTCTATTTTGCCAATAATTTTGTCAATTTCAGTTCTTAACACTTTCTCATTTGCCGGCAATGCATTCTGCACTTTCTGAAGGCTTTCTTTAAATTCAGTGTACTTCTTTGTTATGTCTTCTACCTGAGTTGCAAAACCACTTAAACCTTTTGATGCTGTGTCTGCACTTGTGGACACTGAGTCAAAAATATTATCCACTTCTTTTGATAATTGATTATATGCAGATACGCTTTGATTTAACGCCTTGTTTATTCCATCAGTTGTTCCACTTAAGGCATCTTTTAAATCTGTTACATCAGTACTTGAAGTTTTTAAAGTATTAACGCTATCCTTTGTGCTGTCTCCTGACGTTTTTAATAATGTTGATGTACTGTCTAACATTTCTTCCAAAGAACCTGTAAGATCAGCAAAAGCATAAACAGTCTGTTTTGCATCATTTAAGTCATCTGCAATCTGCTGCACATTAGACTGAACCTTGTTCATTACAGTTTTTGTTGTATCATCATCCATAACATCTGACAACTGATCAAGCACGCTTATTGAAATCTCTGAAACTGTCTTTGTAAAACCTGATCAATCTGCTTTTGAACTGCGCTTGCTCCCTTGTCAGTTATCTTTGGAGCAATGGCATTTTCCTTTTCATTAAGATAATAAATAATATCCGAATGAGAAACATTATCAGAGAAAAGGCTCATCATATCGGTACTAAAATTCTTTGGAATTACAATTGAAGCATAATACTTTCCTGATTTTACACCGTCAATTGCATCTTCTTTATCAGTAAATACCCAATTAAGCTGAGTATTTTCACGAAGAGCTGATATAACCTGATTCCCAAGATTTAAGCTTATTGGAATAATGTCACCCTCATAGCCTTTATCAACGCTTGCCACTGCAACTTTTAACTGGTCGGTATTGCTGTACGGATCCCAGCTTGCAGCAATATTGAACCATGCGTAAAGAGATGGAACTACAGTAAGTCCTAACACTACAATCCACGCTATTGCATTTCTGCTGATTTTTTCAAATCCCCAATAAATATTCTAAAAAATATTCAGCATTAGTCCTCATCTCCTTCCTTACTGTTCTTTCTACCACGTTTCTTTAACTGCTCTATAAGCTCATCACCGGTCATTTCAGCCATTTTTTTTTTGTTAAGCAGGTTCTCATGGATAAACTCAACACAAATCAAATATAGGGCGATTAATATAATAGACACTATCCACAATACAAGAAATACCATTTTTGATGTGATACTAAACATTAAAATCAAAAATACAATCGGTATAATAACTATTGCAAAAAATCCACCCTTTATTAGTTTTGGATAACATATTTCAAACTGCTCGACTTTCTTATTTATCTCATCTCTAAACTGCTTTTCTCCTGCAAGTATTTTCACAGTAGTTAAAAAGTCTTACTCTTTCCCTGGTTATTCCTTCCTCTTCACAAATCATAAGCCCTGTCTGTTCAAGTTTTTTGTCAAATAAACTATTTAAATTCAACAATAATCTACGAAGGACAAGTCCTATAAACAAGGCAATAGGAACATAGATTAAAAAGAATAACTAAATTCTTTACATAATAATGTCCGTAAGTTCCCGCAATTGCTTCTCTCATGGCATTTATTCCATAAGTAAAAGGAAGTAACGGATGAATTGCCTGGAAGAATCCCGGCGTCATTTCAATAGGATAAGTTCCCGCTGAACCCGGAATCTGCAAAATTACAAGAATTACACTTACTGCTTTTCCTATGTGCTTAAATGTTAATGACAGGGCATAAATAAGATTTACATATACAAATGCTGCTACTAATCCTGCCACAACAAACAGTACCGGATGCTGGCACTTTATTTTTAAGATAAAAATATCACCTAAACATATAATTAACGCCTGCACAAATCCTACTAAGACGAAAAGCATCCATCTTCCAAAATAAGCCTGTGTTGGAGTGAAATTTTTAATTTTTTCACTTTTATCAACTTCCATTTTGAAAATAGCAATAAGAACAATTCCACCTACCCATATTGCAAGGTTAGTATAGAATGGTGTCATTGCTGTTCCATAGTTTTCGACTGAATAGAAAGTTTCTGTTTTTAATTTAACAGGAGATGACATAAAAGATGCAACCTTATCTGAGTCTAAATTTGTCATATCCTTAAGTTTTTATATATCTTTTTGAAGTTTTAACAACGCTAATGTCCACATTAGCCTTGTCTAATCTTTCCTGAACTTTCTTAATGGAAGAACCTGTTGAATTAAGTGCTTTCTTTGCACTGTCAAGGCTGTTCTCTAACTGGTCCATTAAAGTTACAACATTATCTGTTGCAGGTCCAACACCTTTTTAAAATTCCTGAAAGTGTCCCCTGAATGCTTGAAAAAAGTATCAAGGCTTGTATTTAGACCTGTCATTATTCCGTTTTCAACAGTTCCCTTTGAGCTCTGAATGTCTTTTGTATTCTTTTCGATAATTTTTAGAAATAGATTCTACTGCCTTAACAGATGTTGTTGTAGCATCATTTATAGAATTGCTTCCTGTTCTTAATTTTTGTAAAAATAGTCTTGTACTTACTATTCTGACTGTCTAATTCATTAATAATATTAGTTAATGAATCTGAAGGGTATTTCTTGTTAATTTCCTTTAAAGTTGTAAGCATTTCGCTATTTTTATCAATAATAGATTCTACGGAAGTTATCATTTCCTGAAACTGTCCGTGAATGCTTTCAGTTTTTGAACTTATTTTTCCAAGATTTATTCCTGATTTAGTATTTACCTTTGCCAAACTATTCTGTGCCTTAGATATTCCCGTACCTAAATCGTTTGCAAAATCTGCTATGTCATTTCGTACAAGTGTTAAACTGTCTGTTCCATTCTTTATGCTATTTACACCGGAATTAGCGTCGTTTTTCACTGTAGCCATTGATTTTTTGATTTTTCAATTAGCTTGTTACTGCTATCCACTGTTTTGTTAAAAGAATCCAGTGCCTTTTCATATTCTTTGAGATTATCAGACACTGTGCTAATCTTTGTTAAAATGTCATTTTGAACGTCATCAAGCTTAGTTCCAATTTCTGAAACTGAACCGTTAAGTATGTCCGCAACTGTGCCTGCCGCCGCTGACACAAACTCTGTATTAACCTGTTGCTGAATTGTATTTGCACCTGTGTCAGTTATCTTTGGTGCAATGGCATTCTTCTTTTCATTAAGATAATAATCAAACTCCGGCTGTTCTATTTTTCCTGACAAAAAACTTACCATTGATTTACTAAAATTATCAGGAATAACTATTGCTGCATAGTATTCTCCTGACTTAACCCCTGATATTGCCTTGTCTTCACTTACAAAAACCCAGCCTAAACTGTCATTCTCTTTTAATGTATCAACTATCTGACCACCTACATCAAGGTTTCCAAGCATATCATTTTCTGTTCCGGCATCATTATTAGCCACGGCTATTTTTATGTTAGCTGTGTTGCCATATGGGTCCTTGTTGGCAGCTATGTTAAACCATGCATACAACGAAGGGATTATGCACACGCCGATTACAACTATTAGTGCAACTATGTTTTTGGATAATCTGCCTATGTCACGTTTAAAAATCTGGAAGGATTTTTTCATGTTAAAACTCTCCTTTTTTCTTCATTATTTAAATAAATAGCTTCGTAATAAGAGTATTTTTTTTTTATAATATCACAATCTCTTTTTCAGTTGATTCTTATACTTTTATTTTGTTTTGTATGTTTTTTTGTTCTTTATTTTTTTACATTTTTGTGCTATAGTTCCACATTGTATCACAAGTATAATTTTACGTCTATTGACAATTACTATATATGTGACAAAAAAACAGAGTTCTTTTTTGTTTTTAAGAACTCTGTTTTTTATTATTGTGCTATTTTGTATAAATCCTGTACTCTGTTTTTTGTATCAAAAATGTTGTTGTACTGTATGATGTCGTAATTATGTATCCATTCATAGTATGGTGATGTTTTGTCTCCTGTTTTGTAGAAGTTTCCATCCTCACCAATATAGCCTTTTTTTTTGTTATGATTGGCACTTTTTTGCTAAACTCTGATACGAACTGCTGATATCCGTTTTGTGCAAGTCCTGCTGTTTCCAGTACAAGTGAACTCATTCTGTTTGCACTTATATACATATTGTTATCTGATTTCATGTCATAGTTTGCCCATATAACGAACTGAGTGTTTCTCTTCATTAGGTTCTCATAAATTTCATCAAGCTTATAGTCTTTTTTCTATTTCCTCATAGAATGATTCTTCTATCTTAGGCTCATGGTCACCAAAGAAGATTATTAATGTTGGTTCTTTTTACATTTTTAAAATATGTAACAAGTTCTTTTAATGCATCATCTGACTTTCTTAACATATTTAAGTACTGAACTGCCTGTGGTGCATTAATATTGTAACCAAGTTTTATATCTTTAGATACTCCTGCTGCATCAAAAGGACTATGGTTCTGCATTGTTACATTAAACATAAAAAACGGTTTATCGTTGTTCTTCTTATAGTTTTCATATTCTGAAATAATTCGTTCCATATCTGCTTTGTCAGAAATATGAAGTCCGTATGTTTCTGTGTCTTTTTTGCAAAATCATCCATTGTAAGGAATTTGTTGAATCCCAATAAAGGATAAACCTTGTTACGCTTGTATCCTGTTCCCTTGTAAGGGTGCATTGCTATTATTCCACCATATCCTTGTGCCTTTAAAGTTGACGCAAGAGAAGTCATAGGTGAGTTGATATATGTAGTATATGCTGTTATGCCATTAGGAATGTATGCCATTGAGTTAGAAGTTAAGGCTTCAAACTCAGTTGATGCTGTTCCTCCTGCAAAAACTGATACAAACATCTGACCGCTTAATGTATTCTTCTTTAAACTATGGAAGAAAGGCATATTGTCTTCGCTTAAAGGTACATCCGCAAAAGACATAAAATCAGTGTATGCCTCACTCATTATCATTATAATGTTAGGTTTCTTATCATTAGAAACTGTAGTTTTAGTACCCTTAAACTGCTCTGCCAGATTTTCAACTTTCTGAACAGAATAATCCTTGGGCTTCTTAACCTGAAGGTCATTAATACTTCTTGCAAATGTTATGTAAAAACCGTTAGTATTAAATGTTTCCTGTGGCTTAAAATATTTGACTTTCAATATTTTAACATATTCCTTTGACTGAACTAAGTTATTAACATTAATCACCATTAAAAGTGCCAATGCCATAGGAATAAGTCTCCAGAACTTCTTAATTACCACGTTCTTGCCTAACTTAGTTGCAAAAAACATATTGCAATGGAACTTATAAGGAACAAATAAACTCTATAATTCATTCTATAAGAATATCCGCCTGCCACATTTGCCGCAGTCTTTATATTTACAATATCTGCTGCCAAAAAATCCTGAGTTTCTAAACTGTACAAGATAGAAATTTGCAAGTCCCATAACAATATTTACAATGTTCATTGTTATAATTGCAACTTTAAAACTGTTAGTAACTGCAAATATAACCATAAAAATCATAAATAAAACCATAATATTGTATTTAACATAATCCCCTTCAAGCTTATATTCGTATCCCTGAGACTTCTGTAACATTACAAAGTTTCCATATATTAAAATTAAGCTTACCAAAATAGATATTACAAAATTAACCCATCTGTTAACTTTTATTTTTTACAAACATTAATGCTGAAGAACTTACAAACAACAATGTTGGAACTACAATTCTCATAGGATAAACTTTTCCCTTAAAAGTATACAAATCCCAAATATACAGCATTGAATATGCACCTGCAAACATACAAACTAAGATAATCTTAATTACAAGAAAAGTTGTGTCTTTCTGTTTCTGACTAAGGAATTCTTTTCTAAATTTCTTACTTTTCTTTGCATCTGATTCTTTATTTATTTTTGTTCCTACTTTTCATCTGATTCTGCATTTGTTCCTGCTTCCACGTTTTCCCCAATCACATTCTCTTTCTTCATCTGTTTTCCTCACTCTCCTGATTTCCGTATTCTAGTATTGAAAACAATTAAACTAAATTATTAATTAAAACAAATTCTTTAATTTTTTTCATTTTTCCATATAATTGGAATACATTTTATAAAACGTTTAAATCTAAATATTTATTGCAATAAAATTTATATTACTTGAATGCAAAACTAACTTCTGGTTTGCTTTTTTCTGTTTTCTTTTTTGCAGAACTAACTTCTGGTTTCGCCATTTTTTTCCTATTTAACTGTTGTTTTTTCTCATTCTCAACTCTATAATTAAGTTAAATCAATGGATTTTTGAGCATACTAATCAGGCTCCTCCCTGGAAATCATGGTTCAGCAAGAGTAACTTTTCTGGATGCCTGTGGATTCGGTTATCCTTTTCGTATCCTCCTGCCTGTTTTTTACTTCAATAGATTCAGGCTTCAGGTGGTAGTTTTCCTCCTTTTACTCCTTCAACTGTGTCCATCTGAACTATTCTTATTCCTGGATGATCTTCAATATATTTCAAAAAATCATCATGTCTATGACCTATTTTCTTCCTTGACTGACCTTTGGTGTTTCCTCATGTTTTGTCCTTTTCTTATATCTTACAGTTCTGTGCATGTCTATGTTTCTTGCCGATAAATAACATTTATCAATATATTCATATACCGTTCTCATGCTACATGGAATTTCTTCTTTATGATTCTCATATATATGTGCTATTGGCTGTCCTTTTTTTATTAACGGACTTATTAGTTCATCCAGTTCTATCAGTTCTGCCTTTGTCATGTCTATTCCTTCTCTTGAACTTTTTAATGTTTCAAGATACTCGTGATGTGCACAATTAGCATTATACAGATATTTGTCATATCTGCATGTGGCAGATTTATCACATGCATTGCAAACATATGGTGCCTTGTGTTCTATTGGACAAACATATGGTTTATATGCATCACATAGGGTCATACATTTGTAGCATTTCTTACATTGGATTCTACAATGATATCCTTTTTCTTGTTACACAGGTTTCTTTTTTTACACGTATCTTTATATTTACAGTCATTTACTCTGTTGTAATTTCCTGCTGTTTTTGTTCTCTCTTTAAAATACCTATGCTTTCTTATTTCTTTGGATATGGTGTCCGGTGAACAACCAATAACGTCGGCAATTGCTGCAAAACTTAAATGATTTTTTAATCCTAATTGAATCTCCTGTCTGTTTTTTCCCAGGTTAAGTGTTGTCCTTTTTTTTTTTTCTCAGGCATTTTTCCTCCAATCTCAGGAGGATACATTCCTATTATATCATTGCAGGACTAACTTATGGGTTGATTGTAAAAAAACAGAACTTCGAAATTCATTTAAGGATAAAATTTATATTCTTTATTTAAATTTAACCTTTTCTTTACAATTCTTCATCATTATATCACAAAGACTTAATTGTTCAACTAATAAAATACTATCAGTATTATTTTTCATTTTTCTTTAGTTTTTTTATGACACAAAACTTCAATTGACTATTTTTTGTTTTAATTTTTTTGACATCCGGTCAGACTATCCCTATCCCCTTCAAAATCAAATAAATAATTCCAACTATCCAACTTGAAAAAATACCATAAAGAATAACCGGTCCGGCTATGGTAAAAATCTTCGCTCCAATTCCGAATATGTGACCTTCCGCCTTAAATTCAATTGCCGGAGACACAACCCCGTTGGCAAATCCTGTTATTGGGACAAGACAGCCTGCACCACCTTTTTTGCAATCTTCGGATAAACATTAAACCCCGTTAGAATTGCACTTTCCAAAATCAAAATCAAAGTAGTGTAACTTGCGCTGTCCTCCTTATCCATTCCCAAATACATAAACAGCTCAAGCCAAATCTGTCCCATAACACAAATCAGACCGCCTATCCAAAAAGCATTCCACATATCCTTTGTCAAACTGTTATTTGGCGTAATTCTTTCAACGTATTCGTTGTACGCCTTCTTCTTTTCTTCACTTTCCATATCAATTCTCCATTAAATTATATATTTACGCGTTCCTACAAGTGATGCATATTCAGGACGAAATACAGACGTGGAGAGCCTGCTCACCAACGGTTGTATTTTTTGCAAGAAATAATTTTCCGGCACAACAGCATATTCAAAAGCATTAGTTCACCCAATCGTTGTAGAATTGGAGCAACGATGCAAGGACTTTGCCTACCGCTACTGATAACACTATGAAACTTAGCCCCATTTGCAGTTTTGCCCTTCGTGCAAAGATTGCTGTTCCGTTTAGGGCCTCCGCCAGTGCCACTGCAAGACAACCTACGAATATACCCTGACATAGTCCCATGATTCCCTGAAATATTTTTGCCGGCTGTCCCGTGAATTTGAACCGGGATTCCATTATCCAGAATATATTCCAAAGTATTCCCCCTGCAATTACTATTGTTTCATATAATTGTATACTTTTTGCAGTATGGGTTTTGTCTGCAAATCTTGTTATTATTCCTGTTGATGTTATTAATGCAAAAACTCCTGCAGAGATTATGAAACCTGCCCCGATTCCTGTAATTGCAAGAATTATTTTTCCTATCATTTTGTTCCAATTCTACCTTTCATATTTCGCCACTGCTTCTATTTTACATCCACCTTTCCGTCATCTCTGTTATGCCCATCTATTAAAGTCTGGTTTATGTCTCTTTCGTATTTTCTCATTTCAACCTCAATGGGCGTTGGATCCTTGGTTAATTTTTCGGTCCAAAATGGTTATAAAATATGATGATTCCCACACCCAATCCTATTGAATAACAATACTCAAGTATTTTTTCTGCCCTGCTCTTTGTCCCTGTAAATTGCTTGCTTATTTTTGAAAACATATCATCTATTGACACATCGTTGTTAAATGACATTATGGAAAATCCCACTCCGAAAAACAAAATCAAACATATTATTGCTGTTTTAATTATTGCCATTGGTCCGTCATCTTTTTGGGTGTCTTAAATTCAACAACACATTCTGTTTCCCCTATATTTTGTATATCTACATTCTGAAATGTTTGATCTGCCATTTCGATAATTTTCATTATTGAAACTATATATCGCTTTTTTTTCCCTTTTGTTGTATCTTCCAACAATTTCATTGATTTTAGTCTGTTTGTTATATTTTTGTTTTTGCATTGAAGTTTTGCAACATCTCCAACTGTTACCTGCTTTTTCGTAATCTCCACTGCCTGGTCCATTTTTATATATAATGTGTCACTCATTTATGTCCTTTCTATCCCATATTGTTTAATATGGATTATTACTTTTAAAAATATAATCTTATCAACCTTTTATATCATCACTGCTTCCTGTATTTCTTCCACTTGATATGTGTCGTTGCACATGTAGAAGCCAATGCCTATTGCCACTATTATCACTGCTATTATTGTCACCATTTTTTAATACTTTCATTTAGACCTCCAAAAATTTTTATTTTTTAGAAAATTTAAACTTCTATGCTTTTATTATGCAATTTTTTATTTTAATTATTCTAAAATAAATAAAAAGTGCAATGAACATTTGATTTCTAAACTTTCACTGCACTTTTTCCTTTTACAATAACAACTATTTTTTGTTTATGTACTTTTTTCATTTCTCATTGAGTTTAAAATTTTCTTTTCCAATCTTGACACCTGAACCTGCGTCATTCCCATTTCTTTCGCTACCTGACTTTGAGTTTTATTTTTAAAATACCTCAAATTTATGATTTTTCGCTCCTTACTTTCCAGCATGTCCATTAATTGTTGAACCATAATTTTATTCAAAACCGTTTCTTCTATATTAGTGTCATCCTCCGCCAAATCCATTAGGGTGTATGCTGAATCTTTTGAATACATTTCTTTGTCAATTGACTCAACATTTCTTGAGGCATCCATCGCCATTACTATTTCTTCTTTTGTCAAATCACAGACCTTTTCAAGCTCTTCTATGGTTGGCTCCTGCTTTTTTTTTCATTTATATAAATTTCTCTTTGGTGCATTATTTTCATTTGATTTTCTTTTATTTTTCTGCTGATTTTTACAATGCCATCATCTCTTATAAACCTTCGGATTTCTCCTGCTATCATTGGAACTGCATAGGTTGAAAAAAAGCCACGTCAAATTCCGTGTCAAATCTGTCTATTGCTTTTAGCATCCCAATGCATCCTATTTGAAACAAATCTTCGCCTTCGTGCCCTCTGTTTAAAAATCTTCTGACAATGCTCCATATCAAACCTGTATTTTCAATTAATATTTTATCTCTTGCTAACTTATCTCCCTGATGAGCCCTGTTTATCAAAGTTAGCGTATCCATTATGCCCTCTGGCCGGACTTTTCTTTCAAATTAACTAGCCCAATGGATTTAGAATTAGTGTGGCTCATCAACTTACTATTATATTGACTACTTTTTATGCTGTTTTTTCTATAACTTTTTAAGTTTTTTCTCCATTATAACTGTTGTGCCTTTCCCCGGCTCTGAAATCACATCTACTTTATTCATAAACATTTCCATAAACATAAATCCCATTCCTGATCTTTCAAATTCCGGTTTTGTGGTAAACAAAGGGCTCTCTTGCTTTTCAATATTTGTTATACCAACTCCCAAATCTTTTATCTCAATGGTAATAAAACTACTAACCGTATATGTATCCTGCTTTTTTCGTACTGATTGCATACAAGCTTGCACTTTAAAGTTATTTTCCCCGGTCCCTCATTGTAGCCATGAACAATTGAATTAGTTACTGCTTCTGATACTGCCGTTTTAATATCATTAATTTCTTCAATGGTTGGATCAATCTCCGTCAAAAAAAACAACTGCAATTCTTGCCACTTTCGTTTTCGGACTTTGCATCAAACTCCAAAGTCATATTGTTTTTCCTTACTTTTATTTTCCATGCGTCCCTCAATTACCATTTCACCAAGCTTGGTGTTTCCGTTTTGCTCACTATTTTGTAAAGCCCCGAAATAGTAAAAATTCTGTCAATTGAATTGTTAATATTTGTAACTGTAATGCTTCCACCTCTCTTTTTTACAAGCTTATACCTGCCCATTATCACTCCAATGCCTGAGCTATCCATAAACATTGTTCGCTTAAAATTAAAAATTATGTTTTTAATCTGGTTTGAAACAATATACCAATCTGACTGCTCTGTAATTGTTTTCGCATTGTGATGATCAAGTTCCTCCGGCAGATAAATCAAAAGATTCTCGCCTCTTACTTCATATAAAACTTCCATAAATCCCCCTTTATTCTTAAACGCAGAAAGAGAAGAGCTTTCGCTCTTCTCTTTCGTAAATCTTTTCTAAAATCTAACTAGATTCTAGCATTATCAATTGTAATCTTTATCCCTTATTCTGAAGTGCCACCGTCGCCATTATCTCCATTATCGCCGTTGTCTCCGTTATCGCCGTTGTCTCCATTATCTCCACTACTGCTACTGTCATCTATGTTAAGCTGGCTCTTTGCTGTGTCATAGTGTGATGAATTAGGGAAGTTATCGTATATCTCTTTGAAGTACTTATTGGCATTCTTTGAATCGCCTTTGTTTTTGTAACTCCATGCAAGATAGTATATTGCGTCTACATTACCTGAGTCAGCTTCAATACATTTCTTAAACTGCTTAATTGCTGTGTCATAATCTGCCTTATCTCTTGCTGTCATTCCTGCATTGTAAGCTTCTTCTGAAATACGTTTTGATAATTTACTGCTTAACCATTTATAAACAGTTGTAAAGTCTTCAGAGTCCATCTTAAGCTTACTATCAACATCACTTAAAGCTGTTGCCGCGTTCTTATAGTCATCATTTAAATAATAATTTACTGATTTTAACAGGTTACTGTAGTTTGATGCAACTGTATTTCCTGTGTCTGTATACTGTGCCAAGTCTGACTTAAGTTTCTTCTGTTCTGTTTTTTAATGTATCAACCTGATTCTCTAATTCAGATATTGTTGAATTTTTTATTGCAATCTTCTGATTGTATTCAACACCTACATTGTTAGCCTGATCTGTCAGATGTGACATTCTTGCCGGTGTTACAATAAAGTAAACCAATGCTGCACCTAAAAGCAAACCAATAACAATATGAAGAATACTCTGTGCTCCTGTTATGGCTTCCTTAAAAGTTATTCTTAGGAATGATAACATCATTTCCACTAAGATATTCTCTGTCTACCATAACTCCACGAAGGTTTCTTCTCCTTTCCATTCGCTTGTCCGGATCAGTTTTCTTCTCTTCATCCATATATTCGTTAATCTCTCTTAAATATCTTATGCTAAGAGGATTACATTTATCTATTTTCATAGATTTTTTTATGGATTTTTTGCACGCTCATACTGTCCGCCTTTTAAATACAACAGTGCCAACAACTGGTATGCTTTTTATAAAGTTAGGATTCTGATTCAATACTTTCTTAAGCTGAATAATTGCCATGTCATCTGTACCGCTTTTGGCATAATCAAGAGCAATATTAAACTTCTTAATTGTATGATTTAATTCGCTAACCTTACCTTTATCCTGCTGTATTGCAACAAGATATTTCTCAGCCGGGTTATTATCCGGCTGAATATTTGTACTCATTACCCATTCTGAAAATGCCTGAACAGTCTCACCCATTTCAAAATAAACAAGACCTAACAGATTTCTTGCATCAATGTTTCTCTTGTTAAGTTTTACACTTCTTCTAAGAGTATCTGCTGCACCTGACAAATCCCTGTTTTTTGCTTTTGTAAGACCGGCATTGTAATAGGTATTTGATAATTTTACTATTCTTTTGTATACGCTTACGTCCATACCACAATGACTGCAATAATCACTGTTAGTTAAGACATTTCCACAATTGTAGCATATCATTTATACACCCATCCTTTGCCTTTTATTTGTCGCCTTTAAGTTCCTCAACCATCTGAATCATAACATCTGTAATATCAGAAATGTTATTGTTGTAAATGGCATCCTCTGCTTCTTCTATTTCTAGACTTGGGTGAAACTTCTTGATTTCCTCTTCAAAATTTATCATGGTCGTTTCCTCCTACTTCTGTAATCTTGCCAACTGTTCCTTTACCTGATCCATCATCTGCTGATATTTAGCCTGTTTAGCCTTTTCTTCGTTAATCTTCTTTTTCAGGAGCCTTTGCTTACAAAATTAGGGTTGCTTAACATACCGTTAACTCTTGCTAATTCTTTATTAAGCTTTTCAACTTCCTTATTAAGACGTTCGATTTCCTTTGAAATATCAACTAATTCAGCAAAAGGCATATAAATAGTAGCCTTTGGAATAACTACTGATACGGCATCATCACCAATACCTGACTTGTCATCCTGAATAATAACTTCGCTTGCATAACCTAATGTTGCAAAGAATACTTTACCATTTTCGAAAATATTCTTAATTTCTTCTTCACTTGAAACTACGAAAACTTTAGCTTTCTTATTTGGGGCAACGTTCATTTCTGAACGGATATTTCTAATATTTCTAACTGCCTCTTTAATAGTTTCAACTGCTTTTTCTTCTTTGGCGAAATCATATTCTTCTGTAAATTCAGGCCATTTTGAAAGCATAATTGTTTCTTCTTCATCCTGTAAATTGCAGAAAATTTCTTCTGTAATAAATGGCATATATGGATGTAAAAGTTTTAATGCATCGATTAATACCTTCTTAAGTGTCCAAAGTGCTGCCTTTTAGTATCGTCATCATCATTGTACAATCTTGGCTTAACCATTTCAATATACCAGTCACAAAATTCTTCCCAAATAAATTCGTAAATTTTGTCTGCTGCGATACCCAACTCAAATTTATCAAGATTTTCTGTCACATCTTTTGGCTAAAGTGTTAACTTTTGATAAAATCCACTTATCTGCATCTGTAAGATTTTCAGGTTTGTTCTTCACATCAATACCTTCTTCAGGCATATTCATCTGAATAAATCTTGATGCGTTCCAAACTTTGTTAGCAAAGTTTCTTGAAGCTTCTACTCTTTCCCAGTAGAATCTCATATCATTACCTGGTGCATTACCTGTAATAAGTGTAAATCTCAATGCATCAGCACCGTATTTATCTATAACTTCAAGTGGATCAATACCATTTCCAAGAGACTTTACTCATCTTACGGCCCTGTGAATCTCTTACAAGTCCATGTATCAAAACTGTATCAAAAGGAACTTTTCCTGTATGTTCAAGTCCTGAAAACATCATTCTGATTACCCAGAAGAAAATGATATCATATCCTGTTACAAATGTATTTGTAGGATAGAAATAATCCAATTTCTTCTGTGTTGTCAGGCCATCCAAGTGTTGAGAAAGGCCATAATGCTGATGAGAACCATGTATCAAGTGTATCAGGATCCTGTCTCATTTCCTTACCACACTTAGGACATACTGCATGATCTTCTTTTGTAACAACCATTTCACCACAATCATCACAATAGAATGCAGGAATCCTGTGTCCCCACCATAACTGACGTGAAATACACCAGTCACGAATACCCTCTAACCAATGATAATATGTCTTATCAAAATGAGGTGGTACAAACTTAGTGTCACCATTTTTAACAGCTTCAATTGCTGGTTTTGCAAGTGGTTCCATTTTTACAAACCATTGCTTTGATACTCTAGGTTCGATTGTAGTATGACATCTGTAACATGTACCTACATTATGTTCATGGTCTTCAATCTTTACAAGGTATCCTTCTTTATCTAAATCTTCAACGATTGCTTTTTCTTGCTTCATATCTGTCCATACCTGCATACTTAGGATAATCATCAACAATCTTAGCATCATCTGTTAGTACATTAATAACAGGTAAGTTATGACGAAGTCCAACTTCAAAATCGTTAGGATCATGTGCAGGTGTAATCTTAACAACACCTGTACCAAAGTCAATACCTACATAATCATCTGCCACAATAGGAATCTCTTTCCAACTAAAGGAAGTGTAAGAGTCTTTCCCACTAAGTCTTTATATCTGTCATCATTTGGATTAACTGCTACTGCTGTATCGCCAAGTAATGTTTCAGGTCTTGTTGTTGCAAGCTGAATATATCCTGAACCATCTGTTAAAGGATATCTTAAATGCCAGAACTTGCCTGCCTGATCTTCATATTCCACTTCTGCATCTGAAATAGATGTAAGACAATGAGGACACCAGTTAATAATTCTCTCACCACGATAAATCTGTCCCTTGTTGTATAAGTTTACAAATACTTCCTTAACTGCCTTTGAACAGCCTTCATCCATTGTAAATCTTTCTCTATCCCAGTCACATGAAGAACCTATCTTCTTAAGCTGTGAAACAATACGACCGCCGTACTGTGCCTTCCACTGCCAAGCTCTGTCTAAGAATTTCTCTCTTCCTAAATCTTCTTTTTGTAATGCCTTCTTCACGCATTTTTTTCTACAATCTTGGCTTCTGTAGCAATTGATGCATGGTCAGTTCCAGGAAGCCATAAAGCTTCAACCCTGCATTCTCTTAAAACGTGTAAGAATGTCCTGCATTGTATTATCAAGGGCATGTCCCATATGAAGCTGTCCTGTAATATTTGGAGGTGGCATAACAATTGTAAAAGGTTTCTTACTTCTATCTACTTCTGCGTGGAAGTATTTCTTTTCCTGCCACTTACTGTACAATCTGTCTTCAATCTCTGCCGGATTGTAATTCTTTTCAATCTCTTTCATCTTTCTTCTCCAATCGTAACCATTTTCATAGGATATGTTATTAACATATTAAGTCCTATTTTTTAATTTATTAACATTTCTTAATACGCACCGGACTTTCGTTAACAAACACGAAAGTCGTGCTCTCCCTTTGCAGTATCAGCACGACTTTCTTATGGCGGTACCACCTTTATCTTTCACTTATCATATCCTGTAACGGGGACGAACCGTAGACAACTACTAAATTCATCATCTCTGCTCCAAAACTACCTTCACAGACACTGCTTTAAGAGGCTTCCACCGTCCCTCTCTCTTTTAAAAGGTTATCTGCTACTCCTTTTCTTCTACGCATTTCCATATATGAACTAATAATAATAATTTTAAATTGGTTTGTCAACTATGTTCATAAAACATTTAACTGTTTATTTCTACAATATATTCTTTTTGCACTGCTGCATATATTGATCTTCCTGTTTTTTTTTCCAACCTGTTTTAATTTCAGCATTAAGCTTAATTATTTCTGTCTTAATTCTGTTGATAACAGTGTCGGAAACACCATATTTGTCCTTATCCATTTTTAGTCGCTTCTCATTATCAGTAATAAGATCGCACATTATTATTGATTCCAAAGACTCTGCCGAAGCATTAAGCCTGTAAGCACATCTAAAAGCTGTTGCAGCCTGGTCGTATTCAAACAATCTTGCGTAAGCCACACCAAGATTGTTATACACATCACCATAAAATCTTTCAGGCAAATCAGTATTAATGGACTTACTTAAAATACTATTATAGTAATTAATTGCCATATTATACTTGTCTGTTTCCATCAAAATATCTGCCTTAGCCTTAATTCTTTCTGCTGCTGTTTTTGAACTAAGCATAACAAGATGGTTTTCTAATTTTTCTGCTTCACGCTCAGTATAGTAACCAGCGTTTTTTATAAGAAAAGAAATCTTTTCTCCCAAAGCTCCTTTGTTGGCATTAATCTGTCTTATACCTGATGCAATGTGAGGTTGCTTAAGTTCGTTTTCAATATAATCAATTAAGCCTTCACTGAAAAACTGGTCATCAATTAAATAAAGGTAATTAAATAAGTAATAACTTAATTCTTCTATAGAATATATATTCTTGTTAATTTCTTTAATATAATAAGGTTTTTCCGTATGCATTGTACATAATGTTATGTCATTCATATTCATTTACTCCTTTAGCCAATCTCTATTTCCTTTGTAACTGACATTCCCGATGATTTAAAGAACTCTCCAAAACCTAAATCCGTAATTGTAATCTGGAATTTGTTTTCTGTTAAATATTTAAAATCAACACTGATTCTTGTTGTTTTCGGTGGTCTTTTGGAAATTCCGTCAAATCAATTCTAAACTCTTCTGTTGTATGTTTCATAATATTATGAATTTCAAAAAACAGCTTCTGTAGGTTCTTCCATTATACATTCTGTTTTTGATTTTACCTGATACCAATAATCACCAATATCTGACAATGTTACCATACTGTCTCTTTCTTTGTGTTTAACAGACATTGTAACTCTTACTCTTGTTCTGCCCCTTACATGAAATAATGTAATCCTTAAGGGTTTTCATATAAAAAGAACTCTTTTGCCGCATAAACTGCACCTTTTACAATTAAGTTATTTCCCTTAAAAACTCTTCTGTTTCTGCATATAGTCTGTAAAGTTTTCGCCCAGCCTTCTGCATAAAAAAACCTTCACCTGACAAAAACACACCTGATACAACATTTTTTCTTAAGCTGGTCTTCCATATAATCTGCCACAATTTCATCTGCCATATCCATGTTATTCTTTACCGAATCATATGTCATCCTGTCATTTAAGTCTTCAACTGTAACATCTGCCACATGAACCTGCTTGCCTTTTATAACATTAAGCTTTCTGCAGGAAAAATCATTTCTGTCAAAATTAAGGAAGTAAACCTGATTAATCCAAATATCTTTTCCTGATTTAAAACATAATATACAAAACTTTCTGAATGACTTATTATCTTAATATCATTTGCATTGTAACCTAAATTAGTAAAAGCGGTTGTAATTAATTCAATCATTTCCGGTGTAACTTCATTTAAAGTTACAAGAACATTTTTGATTAATTTGCCATTGCTGTAATTTACTGCAACCTTTAACAGATATGACATATACGTTGTAATAATCTGTTTTGTTAAATCTTCCCCATAGTTCTGCTTTAAAATCTCCGGCAATTTTCTATATTCAGTGCTATTATTTAATCTGCTTTTGTTAACAGCCTCATCACCTGCTGACCATTCATTTAATTCGCTGTTATAACATACAACAGACGGTATCAAAAAATTATCTTCTGTTCCTATACTAATGGATCTTGGATTAATTTCATCATCCAACACAGCCATTTGCGTAAAGTCTATGGAAAAAATCGATTCCCAATATTATTCCTTTTCCCAAAGTTTCATCCTCCTATATTGTCTGCCCTGATTACAATAACCTAAATAATTTTCTTCCTGCTTCCTTGCAAAGTTCGTAAGTCTGCATCATATCTCTTGCTGCATCATCCTCGCCTAAAGCCTTGCAAATCATCATACTGTTAATTATTCCAAAACGGCTTTCGTCGTTGTAAGCATTCTTCTCTGATATTCTCACTGAATAGTTATCAACAACCTTACCTTCCGGATATTCATTAGAATACTCCTTTATACTGTAATCTATTTCCTCACCGTAGAACATTATTACTTCTTTTGAGAAAATTCCCGGATAAATGCTTCCCATTTCTTCTGTAACTTTTCCGGTTTTTCCTTCCTGATTTTTAATCTCATAAGTAATATCAACTTTATGTTTCGGATTAGTTCTAAAATCTATAATTGTCTTATCTAAAAGATTAAACGGAATCTTGTACCATTTATTAAACTTCTTATAAAATTCAAAATTAACATTGCTCTTAACCAAAGTATCAATTAAGTCCTTTGTTATTTTAATTTGATTTTCAGTAAGCTTATCTTTCTGTGACATTACTTCCACAAAAAGCGATTTTTGTAATTAATGTTACATCAAATCCGTTTTCCAATTCCTGTTCGACTATTTCCCATACTCTTTCAGGACATTGAACTTTTTAATAAAATAATTATAAGAAACATATGTGTAAATGCCCTTCTTATAACTGAAGATGTTGGTCCCTTAATGTATTCTTCATATATTTCATAAATAGACTTATCAACACTGCCTTCAAAAATAAGCTGTACTAACAACTTTTCAGCCAATGTATTATCATTAATATTTCTTGACTGAACCGCCAAAAACATCTGATATAATTCAAGGGAACCTGAATCATAATACTTGCCTAAGAACTTAAGAACATTCTCATCCCTGCAACCGTTTCTGAAAGATTCGGCACACATCTCTATAAGAATTTCATTTTTGTCAAACTCAGGCTCTTTAACCAATTCCACACAAAGTTTTTCAAGCAAGCTTACCTTTATACTTTCATAACCATACTTGGCAATATGTGGATAAACCATTTCCATAAGATTTCTTTCTATTAAAATCTCCATTATCTTCTTTCGGGAAACTTTGGATAACTCTGCCAGATTAAACTGCATAATATAAATGTCCATTTCTCCCAAATCGTAACCTTTGTAATAATAATCCACAATAAATTCCTTTAGTGAATCACGATATTGCTTTGATAATTCAGGAATTTCCACTGTTTCCTTTAATTCCTGAACCTTACCTTTGTACATATTAGGATGTTCAAGAATCTTTTTCTGTTTCCACAAGCTTAGTAAGATTACTGCTTCCTTTTTTTTTTGTAATTGGAGCTTCGATTTTTAAATGTTTTATCTGATAGTCAGACTCCCAAATAAATCTGCCCTTGTTATCCATAAATAAAATAACAGGATTCTTTGTATATAATCTTACGTAAGCCACTCCGTTATTCACAGTTGATGTAATAATATTTTCTGTTTCTTTATGACGTACAACAACTGTTTTTATTTTTCATTTTTTTTACTGTTATCTTGTAAGTATTAAGAACCTGTGGCATTGCCTGCTGCATATTACCTACAAGAAAATCATCTGTTATTAACTTAGAGTAAATCAGTCTTAAATGGTCATTGTTGTTGCCTTTAAGTAATTGTTCTGTTATATTTTTCCACGCCGTCACGGAATTTTAAATATTCATCCTCTAACATACTAATGTTAGTTAACAGATTTGCGTAAAAATAATCTTTGTTATACATTAAAGTATCTGTTCCGTAAGAAAAATACTTATATGCTGACTTCTCCAATGGCTTATAATTAGAAGTATTAATTGTATAAATATAATATTCATACAAATTAGTAATTCTAAGTTCTTCCCTGACACCTTCTGTAAGCCACTTGGAATAGCTGTGGTCCAACTTATTGCCATTAATAATCATTGTACATATACATGTAAGAACCTCTTCTTCCTTAGTCTGCTCATAAAATCTTGCAAGTATGTTAAAAGTATCCTTCATTATATGCCTTGTCCTTAATCATGAGCTCTGCTGTCTGCTTGGCAAGGTCTTTTGTCACGATTTTGTATTTTGCCGCAAAGTTTAATACCTGAATTTCAAAACTGTTAAGGATTCTTAAAAGTTCAGGCTGATTAATTAAAATATTTGCCGCCTCAAAATACATAACCGGACTGAAACATCCTTCTCCAAACATTCGCTTAATCATTGTATATTTTAAAGCTCGGATTTTCGTCATATCTTTCATCCATGTAAAATAAAAGCCACAATAACTGCCATGTGTCATGACCACTTTCAAAGTATTTCTTGATTTCTGCCTTTATTTCGTTAGTATAATTAGGATTGTTTTTATGTAATGTTTTTTAAGTACAGATAGTAACAGTATTCTTCTACATTATTTTTGTCCTTTATTGCCATCTGCTTAGATGCCCTGTCAAGATATGATGTAGCTTCCTCTGTATTATTTTCGGCAATTGCCACCTGAGCCTTAACCAAAATACCAACAAGGTCGTCTTCGTTCTTTTCCAGTCGTTCCTGTGCCATTTTTGACATTTCATTAATCCATTTTTTACCATCAATAACACCGGTTCTAAAATCAAGATAGTTCTTTATAAGACCTATGTTGTTCTTCTTTTTCTTCTATGTAATCGTTAATTTCGTCTTTTTTCATTTACTATTACAATGTCGTAAACAATTGTTTCGTTAGTTGTCTCAAAAATTAATCTGCCGTGGTTGCTTCCTCCGTGAAGTCTGGCTGCATTAATATAAAACTCATATTCTGCAACTTTGCCATTAAAATCATCGCCCTTAACCTGTGACTTGCAGTTATAAAGGAAATCACCTTCAACTGTAACATTTATTTCCGCATATCCAAGACAACTTCTTTCAAGATTAATCGTGTCTGCATAGTTCTCTTTAATATTGGAATATTCTCTATAATTCTCCTTTGTACTAATGGCAACTCTCTTTTTAGTCCCATTCCCACAAGAAACTCTTTCCATTGCAATTCCACGGTTACTGTTATGAAGCACCATGTCATACAATGTAGAGCCGAAACTATCGTTTTTAGAAAAAACTCCTTAAATTCTTTTTGAAAGGAATAATATTAATGCCTCGTCATAACTTTCATTAATAAGTCTTAAGAAGTCATTAAAACCTCCAATCATTCCTATTGTTGATTCCAGCTCTCTTTTTTTTATTGTTATTGCAAAAGGAATGTCAAAACCCCCTGCAGTTGTAACCATGCTTATTGTTCCGTTGCAGATCTGTCCCTGCTCCAGATTCTTACTGCTTACGCTATATCTAATCACATTGTTAATGCCGTTAAACTGATTGTTCTCGAAAGTTATATGATTATCAGTAGAAAATACAACTCCTTTTATAGGAAGATTGTTTTTGCTTTTTATGTTTAATTCTCCCCGTTTGTAATCCCCTGTTTCCAGCTCTACGGCTATTCTGTTTTCTAAAACTTCCGCATCAGGCATTTCATATGTTGAAACTCCTGCTGCTAACTTGTCAATTAAAGTCTTCAATTATTTCACCTCTGATTTTAACTCTCTTAGGATTATGAAAATGCAAAGCAGTTCACAATCCTTTTAATCCGGATTTGGATATTTTATACTAATCTTCCTTTATCTTTTAAAAGTAATTCTTAACTTCTACTTCGTATCCTAAATCTCCCGGTTCATAGAACCTGCTATCTTCCAAACCGTCAGGAAGATATTGTTGTTTCACATAATGATTTGGATAATCGTGTGCGTACTTGTATCCGATTCCGTGACCAAGCTTGGCTGAGCCTTTATAATGTGCATCCTGTAAATGTGCCGGAACCTTTGCTGTAACAGTACTTCTTACCACTTCATTTGCTGCAAAAATTGCATTGCAGGCTGAGTTGCTCTTTGGCGATGAAGCCACATAAATAACTGCCTCCGACAATATTATCTGGGCTTCCAGGCATACCAACCTGATGAACTGCCTGGGCTGCTGCATTGGCAACAACTAACGCCTGTGGATTTGCCATGCCAACATCTTCTGCCGCACAAATCAAAATTCTTCTTGATATAAAGTCAACGCTTTCCCCTGCATAAAGCATTCTTGATAAATAATACACTGCCGCATCAGGATCAGAACCTCGCATACTTTTATAAATGCAGAAATTGTATCGTAATGATTATCTCCTGACTTGTCATATTTTAATGCTCTCTTCTGAACACATTGCTGTGCTACTTCCAATGTAATATGGATCTTACCATCCTGTGCCGGATCTGTAGTCAAAATACCAAGCTCTACTGCATTTAACGCTGTTCTTGCATCCCCATTTGAAATCTCTGCCAAAAACATAACCGCATCATCATCCATTACTCCGTTATAAATTCCCATTCCGTCAGTTTTGTCATTTACTGCCCTTAGTATAAGTGTCTTAATGTTTTCCACACTTAAAGGATGTAATTCAAAAACAATTGACCTTGATATTAAAGCTGAGTTAACTTCAAAATATGGATTCTCTGTTGTTGCCCCAATAAGTACAACCGTTCCGTCTTCAACAAAAGGAAGAAGATAGTCCTGTTGTCCCTTATTAAAGCGATGAATTTCATCTACAAAAGAATAGTCTTCCTACCACTCATTGCCATATTCTGTTTAGCCTTTGCAACCACATCTTCCATGTCTTTCTTTTCCTGCCACAGTTGCATTTAACTGCATAAAATCTGCACTTGTAGTATTGGCAATAACCTTAGCCAATGTAGTCTTTCCGTTCCCCGGAGGACCGTAAAAAAATAATTGAACTAATTTTGTCTGCTTTTATTGCTCTATATAGTAATTTGTCTTTTCCTATTATATGTTCCTGACCTACAACCTGGTCTAAAGTTTTAGGTCTTAATCTGTTTGCTAACGGCGATTCCTTCTCACTGTTAACACTTCTTGCGTAATCAAAAATATCCATTATATCTATTAAACCTCTATTAACTGTCTTATAACAACATATTTGATTTTTATTCTACCACATTTCACATTTATTTTGTATAATAGATAAAATTAAATTCTAAATAATTAGCACTAATATAGCTTTTTACTGCTATAGATATATAGTACAGATTATTGTTAATATCATCCTATCAAATATGATCATTGCAAATATTTATGCATTAATTTTAAAAAACATTCACATTATTATTCGCCTAATATTTTAATGTTTCGTCTTAACAAAATATACTATTTACTTTATTTTATTATGTTTAGATATGGTTTTATTGTAGAAAATTAAGTTATGTGGTAGACTTTACACTCATAAAAGGGAGGTTTTCTTATGTTATTAAATGAAAAAGAAGAACAGTTCGACGATCCACTTACAGTTCAGATTAATAAATATGCAGACAGATGTATTAATAATTCATGTATTGATCCGAATCTCTACGATAAATTTGATGTTAAGCGTGGCCTTCGTGATAGAAATACAGGTAAGGGTGTTCTTACCGGTTTAACTGAAATCGGTGATGTTCATTCATATGAAACTATTGACGGTAAAGTTGTTCCCCCGTTGAAGGAAAGCTTTTTATAGAGGTATTGATGTAGAAGATATTGTTCATGGTTTCTTAAAAGAGAAGCGTTTTGGTTTTGAAGAGGTTACTTATCTTCTTCTCTTCGGCGAACTTCCATCTGAAAAGAGACTTGCTAATTTCAACAAAGTTCTTGCCGAATATAGAACTCTTCCACCAAGTTTTGTCCGTGACATTATTATGAAAGCTACAAGTAGAGATATGATGAACCTTCTTGCAAGAAGTGTTCTCTCACTTTATTCATGGGATGAAAATCCTGATGACACTTCAATTCCTAATGTATTAAGACAGTGCTTAAGCCTTATTGCCAGAGTTCCACTTATATCCGTTTACGGATATCAGGCTCACAGACATTATCATCATGGTGATAATTTATATATTATTAATCCTGATGTTAACCTGTCAACTGCCGAAAACATTTTAAGACTTTTTACGTCCTGACAGCTCTTATACAGAACTTGAAGCCAAAATCCTTGACTTAGCTCTTGTTCTTCATGCAGAGCATGGTGGTGGTAATAACTCAACATTTACAACTCATGTTGTTACTTCATCAGGAACAGATACTTATTCGGCTATTGCAGCTGCCCTTTGTTCATTAAAAAGGACCTAAACATGGTGGTGCTAATATTAAAGTTAAGCATATGTTTGATCATATGAAGGAAACAATCAATGACTGGAATGATGATGACGAAATTAAGAATTATTTAAATGCTCTTCTTGAGAAGCGTATTTTCGATCAGTCAGGTTTAATCTATGGTATTGGTCATGCAGTTTACGCCATTTCCGATCCTCGTGCAAAGCTTCTTAAAGCTTTCACAAAAGACCTGGCTGCTGAAAAGAATCGTCTTGATGAATTTGCATTATACCAGAATGTTGAAAGACTTGCTCCTGAAGTGATCTCAAAAGCTCACAAGAGACAGAAAAGTGTTGGGGCAAACGTTGACTTCTATAGCGGTTTCGTTTATTCAATGCTTGGACTTCCTGACGGACTTTACACTCAATGTTTGCTTCCGCCAGAATGGCCGGCTGGTGTGCACACCGTATTGAAGAATTAATCAATGCCGGCAAAATCATACGTCCTGCATATAAGAACGTTGCAAAAAAGGCAGTTTATGTGCCACTTGATAAAAGATAGGTTTAATATAAAAAAATCCCTGCAGTTTCATTTTCTGAATCTGCAAGGATTTTTTTAATTCATTTATTCTCTACACAAACTGATTTTTTTTTTTCATCATATGTATATCAATCATTTTTAACTTCTCTATTATTTCCTGTTTATCTGCGTCTTTTTGCTTTGCAAAATTCATCTAAGTTACTGTAGAAATCGCGAAGATTGGTATTTACTACGCTTAGAAGCATTACAGGATCTTTTGGTAGATTGTTCATGTCTGTCTCCTTTATTTCATTGTCCATATTCAACTTCTTTATTTGTTTCCCCAGATTAAATATCCGATAATAATTCCCACACCAATGCCAACTATCAAATGCACGATTCTCATTATGTCTAACTGCTTAGGCTGGTCTGATGTGCCACTTTTTTTGCTCTGTTTTCTATTGAATATTACTATATCTATTGCAAGAATTACACTTCCCACAAAAGATATAATAAATGTTATCAATGTAACCATAAGTGCCTGAATCATAGGTGTCAAAAGTGCAATCATTACTGACACAAAAAGCAATTATAGCTGAAGGTACTGTTACTGCAATGGCAATCTTGCCAACTGTACCCGGTGTATAACGTCCATAAGGATTTTCCTGTTTATTCTGTTTAAATCCATAATAATTCTTGTTTTTTGTATTACTCATCCTATGTTCTCTTTCATTTTTATAATAAAATTCCATAATTGTTTTCATTCTTTAAAACAATGCCTTAAAGAATGAAACGCCTGCCACGCTTCCAACGCCCATTATAACGCCGGCTAACAATACTCCACACATACATGCAATAACGCTCTTCTTAAAGTCCATATCCAAAAAGCTTGCAGCCAATGTTCCGGTCCATGCGCCTGTGCCTGGAAGTGGAATACCAACAAATAATAATAAAGCTACATATAAGCCTTTGCCTGCCTTTTCTTTTAAGCTTCTCGCCTCCACGTTCACCTTTGTCAAGGCACCATGTAAAGAATCCTCCAATAAACTTTTTATCCTTTCCCCAAATAAGTACCTTTCTTGCAAAAAAAGAATATTACCGGTACAGGAAGCATGTTTCCAATTACACAAATAATATATGATTGTAATAATGGCAAGCCAAAGCCCTGAGAAATTGGTATTGCTCCTCTAAGTTCTACAATGGGAACCATTGAAACAAAAAAAAATCATAATATAATGTTTTAATAAATTCATTCTTTTAATTCTCCTAATTTTCTAATTTTTCACACAAGTTCCCGACAAGTATATCATTATCCATAACTTTTCTCAATTACATTTATTTATTAAATCTATTTTTTCAACTTTTATTTTATTGTACTGTTATTTAATTTATCCACAGTAACAAACTGATATCCCTTATCCTGCAAAATATCTATAGTCTTTAAGGCTGCCTCAACTGAACTTTTAAAAATATCGTGAAGCAATATAATGTCTCCCGGTCTTACATGGCTTATAATTCTGTTAACGACAATGTCTGCATTCTGGTCCTTCCAGTCTTCCGGGTCAACATTCCAAAGAACCACCTTCATTCCTGTATTTTCCAAAAAGTTTCTTGTTCACATCTCCGTAAGGCGGTCTTATATACTTTGGAGAAGTTCCTGTAATACTTGTTATAATCTCATTAGTCTTATTAATTTCAACCGATGCCTTATTGTAATTAGTCCTTGCAAGGTCTGCATGTGAATACGTATGATTTCCGATAAGATGACCTTCTTTTTGAAATTCTTTTTGTCAGCTTTTTGTTATTTTCCACGTTCTCTCCCACAAGAAAAAAGGTGGCTTTTACCTTTCTCTCCTTAAGTCCGTCAAGCAGTATTTTTGTATAAACGCTACTGGGACCGTCATCAAAAGTCAAAGCCACCTTAGGTATGGCATCCTTTACATTTGTAATATTTAGATTAGTAAGAACAACTTCACTGTTCCTATAGTTGCCGTAAATAAATGCCATTCCTATTATTAACATTCCTATTAATAATATTCCAACTAAAATTTTTTTATTTAATATTCTTTTCAATACTCTTCACACAATCTTTTATTAATCATTATATGAAAAATATATTATTTTAATTACACGGATTGCGGGAGTGCAAAGCACAAAAGCAATCCGTGTAATTAAATTTAATCATTTCTCTTTAAACAACTGCCAGCTTTCCGTCAACAACATCAAAGGTTATTGTATCTCCCATACTAACCTTACCTTCAAGGATAACTCTTGCAGCCAATGTTTCAACATTCTTCTGCAAATATCTCTTTAATGGTCTTGCACCATAAACCGGATCATATCCGTTATCTGCAACATAAGTTTTTGCTGCATCAGTAAGCTTAATCTGTAACTCTCTATCCTTTAATCTTTCGTTAACACTGTCAATTACAAGATCTACAATTCCGCCAATGTTATCCCTTGTTAAAGGCTTAAACATAATAATTTCATCAAGTCTGTTTAAGAACTCTGGTCTGAAATGATTTCTTAAATCATTCATTACAAGGTCCTGATTTTCCTGCTTAATGTTGCCATTGTCATCAATTCCTTCTAACAGATATGATGAACCAATATTTGAAGTCATAATCAAAATTGTATTCTTAAAGTCTACTGTTCTACCCTGTGAGTCTGTAATACGACCATCGTCAAGTACCTGTAAAAGTACGTTAAATACATCCGGATGTGCCTTTTTCAACTTCATCAAAAGTACAACCGAATAAGGTTTACGTCTTACTGCCTCAGTAAGCTGACCGCCTTCATCGTATCCAACATATCCCGGAGGCGCTCCGATTAATCTTGACACACTGTATTTTTCCATATACTCACTCATATCAATTCTGACCATATTACTTTCATCATCAAATAAGTTCTGTGCCAAAGCTTTTGCCAATTCAGTCTTACCAACACCTGTAGGTCCAAGGAAAAGGAAAGAACCGATAGGTTTACTTGGATCCTTTATGCCTGCCTTAGACCTGATAATTGATTCAGTAATCTTTGTTACTGCCTCATTCTGTCCGATCACACGTTTATGAAGTTGCTTATCAAGATGAAGTGTTTTTTCTCTTTCTGTTTCCGTAAGTTTTGCTACCGGAATTCCTGTCCATCTTGATATTATTCTTGCTATTTCCTCATCAGTTACACTTTCCCTAAGCAATGATAAATCTTTATTCTTAACTTTTGCTTCTTCAGCCTCTAACTGTTTCTGAAGTTGTGGTAACTTACCATACTGAAGTTCTGCTGCCTTTTTCAAGATTGTATTCACTCTGGGCTTTTCAATGTCCTTCTTAACATTTTCAACCTGTTCTCTTAAATCCTGTAATTTTGTTACAGAATCTTTTTTCATTTTCCCACTGTGCTTTCTTGTTATTAAACTCATCACGCATTTCTGCCAATTCTTTTTGAAGTTCAACTAATCTTTCTTTACTTAGATTATCTGTTTCTTTCTTAAGCGCTGCCTCTTCTATTTCTAACTGCATTACTTTTCTTCTAAGTTCATCAAGTTCAGTAGGCATTGAGTCCATTTCCGTCTTAATTAAAGCGCATGCCTCATCAACTAAGTCAATAGCCTTATCTGGAAGAAATCTATCTGTTATATATCTGTCTGATAGAACTGCTGCACTTACTAATGCCCCATCCTGGATTTTTACACCGTGGAAAACTTCATATCTTTCTTTTTAAACCTCTTAAAATTGAAATTGTATCTTCAACAGTAGGTTCATTTACCATTACAGGCTGAAATCTTCTTTCCAAAAGCCTTATCTTTTTCAATATACTGTCTATGTTCATCAAGTGTTGTTGCACCTATACAATGAAGCTCACCTCTTGCAAGCATTGGCTTAAGCATATTACCTGCATCCATTGCTCCGTCTGTTTTTCCTGCACCAACAATTGTATGAAGTTCATCAATAAACAATATAATGTTTCCATCACTGTTCTTTACATCTTCAAGAACTGCCTTTAATCTTCCTCAAACTCACCTCTGTATTTGGCTCCCGCTACAAAGCTCCCAAATCAAGGGCAAATATCTTTTTATCCTTTAGTCCTTCAGGAACATCACCACGTACAATACGCTGTGCCAATCCTTCTACTGCTGCTGTTTTACCAACACCAGGCTCACCTATTAATACCGGATTATTTTTTTTTTTTTACGTGAAAGTATTCTGATTACGTTTCTAATTTCACTATCACGGCCGATTACCGGATCAAGTTTTTTGATTTCTTGCTCTTTCAACCAAATCCTGTCCATACTTTTTGACAAAGCATCATATGTACTTTCAGGATTATCAGATGTAACTTTCACATTACCTCTAACAGTCTCCAACGCTTCAAGAAATCTTTCTCTCTTAATTCCATACTCTCTAAATAGTTCTGCCACTTCTTTATTAGGTCTGTCTATTAATGAAAGGAAAATATGTTCAACTGATACATATTCATCTCCCATTCTTTTAGCCTCATCTTCGGCATAAATCAAGGCATTATTAAGCGCCTGACTTACATATGGATTTCCACCCTGCACCTTAGGCTTTTTTGCTATATAATCTTCTACCCTATTTCTAAAATGCTCCGGCTGGATTTCCATCTTTTCAATTAACTTAATAATCAGACTGTCGTCTAATGTAATAAGACTGTAGATTAAATGCTCCTGGTCAATCTCCTGATTGCCATATTCAGCTGCAACTTTCTCACAGTTCTGAATAGCTTCCACAGATTTTTGTGTAAACTTACTTATGTTCATAATGAAATCCCTCCTTTTGATTTAAATTTGTTTTTCATATTTATTTAGTTTGGATATCAAAAACCAAACGCTAATCAAACTCCTCTTCGTTTGATATTTTTTATTTTACTCTTATTTTTTATATTTCAATAGACTTTATTTTAACAAATTGTTACTTTTTGTTATAACACAAAAGAGAAGAAACTTAGGCGTCCCTTCTCTTTTTTTAAGTAAACTGTCTTAAAAGACTATTTTAAATTTTTAAAATATTTTACTGCTTCGTCTAATGACTTCTTGAAAGCTTCATCAGATGAATTATTAAATAAGAATAAATTCTTAATTCCATCAGGTACTGTGAAATTAATCTTCTTAATGTACTCATCCCAGTTTTCAAGTTTCCATGTATCTCTGTCTGAGTTACGTGCTATCATTCTCTGTCTGCAAACTTCAACATCACACTGTACCCAAACTACAACTAATTCTGCACCAATCTTTAAAAGATCCTGTCTAAGATTCTCCATATAACCTGGAGTTCTAACTTCTCTTGTAAATGGTGAGTTAATGAATACTGTATCATTATATTCTAATGCTTCTCTTGCAACTTCCATGATTGCATCGTATTCATAGTTTCTGATATTTTCTTCAAAAGAAATCTGAGCTTCTGTTGTATTCCTGATTAGCTACAACAAAAATCTGTTTTGATAATACGATAAGTGAATCCTTATCAAGATAAACACAGTTAGGCATAGCCTTTGCTAATTTCTTTGTTACAAATGTTTTTCCACATGCCGGTGGAGATGTTACTAAAATTAACTTCTTCATAATATCTAACCTCTTCTAAATAAATTTATAAATTAATAATTTTTTAGCTTTTTTTTTTAAAAACCCCATTTTTCCTATATAATACCACTATTAGTCTTTTTTTAGTCAACAGTCTACACGCTTTATTTTATAAACAATTATAACAATTTTTTGTCCATTATTTTGGTAATATTTTCCTGCGTTTTAAGTAAATTTTTTTAGTAATTTTTTTACCTTCCTCTGTTAATATGTTTTTTACTAAGTTATAATAGTATTTTTACCGGTTGGTCTATTTTTAATTCATCCTCTGTTACAATGCAATCATACGCCAGAATTTTTACACCAGACTTGTTTGCTTTTATAAGAGTCTCACAAAACTGTGGGTGGGTTTCTCTGTTTGGAGTAAAATATTTAATCCCTTTCATCTGAATCACAAAGACAATATATGCCTCATATCCTATGTTTTTGGCTTTTATAAGATGTTCAATATGTTTAACTGCTCTATCGCTTGGAGCGTCTGGAAACATGGCCACACCGTCTTTTTCAAGAGTTACGCCTTTAACCTCAATCCAGGCTTTCTTGCCATCGCCTTCAACATAAAAGTCAAATCTTGATTTCTCAAATGTTTTCTCCGGCTTTACCAATTCAGTATTCTTAAACAAACCATTATTAAGAAGCCACTCATTAACCACCTTATTAGGTGCCTGTGAATCCATGTTTATAAGAATGCCGTTTTTTATTACCTTTACAAGGTCATACTTAGTCTTTCTGTTGGGATTGTCTGATTCTTCCAAAAATACTGTTGCATTATCCACTAATAGTTCTTTACATCTTCCTGTATTCTTTACATGTACTATCTGGGGGTTATTCTCTTCCCCTTCCACATTAACATATGCAATAAATCTGTTAGGTCTTTCTATAAATTTTCCTTTTTTATTTTCCTGTATTTCATCTTAGGCTTTATCCTTTTTCTTAATCTATGTTGCCATTATACACTTATTCTTTGTGGATTCAAATATTAAGATTTTGGAAGATTACGAATTTGAATCGTAAAAAACAGGAATGGCACCTCAATTTGAGGTGCCACAAAATTGAAAGGGTTTAGATTATTATGTTACCTAAAAAATCTAATACTCTTATAGTTTAAAAATTAAAAACGTTTTTTGCAACAATACAAAAATATTTTTTTGTTTTTTTGTTGAAAGTGTACACTTTTCAGTTACTTTTTGACTTTGTTTTTTTTTTTTTGTATTTGTGCATTTTGTATAGTTTGTTTTGTTTTTTTAATTTTTATTATGTTTTAATTTTCAAAAAGTGATGAAAACGGTTTTTTGACTCTATTTTGATACTAGCTGTACAAATTATTGTCTTCAATCTTCTTATTTTCTTCTATCTTAATATTAGATTCATCCATCTTAACCTTCGGAATAACGATTGGTGGAAGTCCTGAATTAACCATAAATGTAATGACAAGTGCACGCACATGTGGATAAATTTCATCATATGCTTTCTTATGAATTTCTTTCTTGTCCATTCCTTCCTCACAGTCAAATAATGCTGTAGCACTAATCTTAAAATTGAAATCCATTGGATGTGTTTTCTCCATCATATCAATTGTAAGATTAGCCATGCAATGAAGGTTGTCATTAGAATACTTCACATTAAATGATGCTCTCTGTGAAATATCTAATTCTACCTGTCCTTCAATCTTGTTTGTAAGGTCCAATTCGTCAACCTTTAGCCCTTTAAATGTTAGTTCTCCCATGTAAGTCTCCTTTTAAATTTATTTTCATTTTAATTATCTCTTAAATCAATATACTTTATAATCATATCTGTTGCTGTATCAACATCAACCTTGCCTATTTTTATACAGATATCGTATGTTCTTGAATCACCCCATTTGCTTTCGCAATAGAAGTTGTGATAAACTTTACGCATTTTATCCATCTTCTTCATCATATTAAGAGCTGTCTTTTCGTCAACTCCTTCTCTTTCCATAACTCTCTTTAGTCTTTGTATCTTTATCGCCTAAGATAAAAGCACTAATCATGTTAGGATTATCTGAAAGGATTTCTTCTGCACATCTACCTACTATAACAAATGATTCTTTTTTCTTCATTAGCTTTCTTGCGAATAAAGTTAAACTGTCTGATAGCTATGTCCTGTTCAAGTGAAATAGTTGTTCCCCCTGCAGGAACAGGAATAAAAGCGAAGTTCATTGGCTTCTCATCGAATCTTTCAAGAACTTCCTTGCTATATCTTCCATCCTTAGCTACTTCATCTAACAGTTCCTTGCTGTATAATGGAATATTGTAATGTTCTGCCAATTTCTTAGCCACAAGATGTCCACCGCTTCCAAACTCTCTTCCGATTGCAATAATAATCTGCTTCATAGCACAACACCTCCTGTCATTTTATGATATTTATCTTTTTCCACATACATACATCTGTCAGTTCTTTCAAAGTTTCTTCCATATCTTCGATTCTGCTGTTCCATACAATGCCTGTGGAAATACTAACTTTATTTTGCTCCATACCCCAATCTATTTAAAATATACTATTATTCTATCACAAAAGCCCCTTTTTTAAAGTTAAAAGGGGCTTTTTTAGTGTTATTTTAATTGTGTTTTTATTTTAAGCATCTTTTATTTTTCAAAGGAATTTATAACTTCCTTTTATAATGAACTTATCAAAAATTATAAAGAATGCAGGAAGGATACATATTACACAGAACATACTGATAAATGCTCCTCTTGACATTAAGATACACAATGAACTGATCATGTCAATATTTGAATATGCACCTACACCAAATGTTGCACCAAAGAATGTGCATGCACTAATGATAATTGATTTCATTGTTGCCTGAAGTGCATTTGTTGCTGCAATCTTCTTTTCATGTCCGGCACTTCTTTCTGACTTATATCTGTTTGTCATAAAATCATACTGTTGCACCTAACTGGATTGTACCAATAACAATTGATGCAATAAATGGTAAGGTTGTTCCCCGTATAATATGGAATACCCATATTAATAAAGATTGCAAATTCAATAAGTGCTACAAGAACAATCGGTATTGAAATAGATTTAAATACTAAAGCAATGATAATAAATACCAAAACAATTGAAACTGAGTTAACAACCGTAAAGTCTTTATCTGTTATCTTAATTAAGTCTCTTGTACATGCTGCTTCACCTACAAGCATACCATCTTTGCTATAATTCTTAATTATCTTTTCTATTTCGTTGCACTGGTTATTTGCCTCATCTGATCCTGTCTTGTATTCTGACATAAATATAAGCATTTCATACTTATCCGTCTTTAACTCTTTAGTCAAATCATCAGGTATAAATGAATTAGGTATTGAGCCGTTTAATACTGTCTGTAAGCCTAAAGCTGTCTGAACACCGTCAACTCCCTTAATGTCATCTAATAACTTAGATACTTTGTAATCAGGTGTTTTTGAACTAATTAATACAATATTAGCTGAACCTAAATTGTAATCCTCAGAAATAACGTTCTGAGCTTTAACACTTTCAAGACTTTCAGGTAAGCTTAATGTTAAATCATAATATACATTAGTATTTTTGTGACCGTAAAATGCGGGAAAAATCAATACTAAGAATATGATTATAAATACCGGATAATGTTTTGTAATAAACTTAGGAAGTTTCTTAAAATCAGGTATTAATGGTTTGTGTTTTGTCTTCACCAATGCTTTATCAAATATTAATACCATTGCAGGCAATACTGTTACACACAGGCAATAACACCGAATACAACACCCTTTGCCATTACAACCCCCATATCAAGTCCTAATGTAAATGTCATAAAGCAAAGAGCTATAAATCCTGCCACTGTTGTGATTGAACTTCCCACAATTGATGAAACTGTGGCTGTTATGGCATTTGCCATGGCCTTGTTATTGTCATTTGGTATTACTTTCTTCTGCTCCTCATAGCTGTGCCATAAGAATATTGAATAGTCCATTGTAACTGCAAGCTGAAGTACCGCTGCCAAAGCTTTTGTTAAGTATGAGATTTCTCCCATAACAACGTTACTTCCTAGGTTATACACGATAGCCATTCCTATACTTAGCATAAAGAACAAAGGTATCAACCATGAGTCCATAAGTATTGAAAGAACTATTATTGAAATTATAACTGCGATAATAACATATATTGCCATTTCACTTTCAACAAGGCTCTTAGTATCTGTTACTACTGCTGAAATACCGCTGACCTTGCATTGATGTTTTGTTAATGTTCTTATGTTTTCAATGGCACTCATTGTTCCGTCGCCTGAACTTGTGTCATCAAAAATAACCATCATAATTGTACTTCCATCTTTATTAAAAGCATTGTAAACATCTTTTGGCAACATACTCTTTGGAATTTTTAAGTCTGCAAAACTATCATACCAAAGAACATTCTTAACGTGATCTACGCCTTCAATTTCCTTTTTTAATTTTGCTGTATTTTCATCATCCATTCCATCAACAAGCACAAGACCAAATGCTCCTGAGCCAAAATCATTTAACATAATATCCTGACCTGTCATTGTGTCTATTCCATCCGGAAGGTAATACAATAAGTCATAGTTTACTCTTGTGTTAACATAGCCAAAAGCTGCAGGTATTAATAACAAAATACTTATTATCAAAATCACATATCTGGCTTTAACAACTAATTGTCCAAATTTTTTTCATATTATGCACCTGGCCTCTCATTATTTATCATTGCTTATTTCCTGAACCTTAAGAATAAATTTAACGTTTCCGCTCATATTCTTATCGATTCCGCTAAATGAATTATACTTCTTTCCATTATTTAATGTTTCCTGAATTTTATCAATTGCATCAGGTGCGTCTTCCTTGAATGTCTTAGTAATCTTACTAATACCTTCGTCATTTAACTTAATTGTTCCATCTTTTAATTCTTTTGTTCCATCTGCTAATGTAACAATACCGTCTTTTAATTCAGTCGTTCCACTTGCAAGTGTTTTTTGCTCCATCACTAATCTGTGATGCTGCTGTATCGATTGTTCCGATTCCTGCCTTAATCTTAGGACTTGCATCTCCAATCTTCTTCGAAAGTGTTCCTGCACCTTCACTTAAAGTCTTCATTCCATCGTTTAAATCAGAAGCTCCTGTCTTAAGTTTTCCTGTACCTTCTGCAAGTGATGTTGAACCTGTCTTAAGCTGTGACATTCCTGAATCTAAGCTGTCAGCTCCTGTTGATAACTGTTTGATTCCTGCATAAAGTGTTCCAATTCCTGTGCTAAGTGCTGATGAACCTGTTTTCAATGCATCCATACCGTCTGTTAATTTCTTAATATCAGAAGCACTTGCTGTAATCTGTTTTGTGAACTGTTTCTTTACCTGTTCTAAAGTCTGAACACTGTAATATGCCTGAACTAACTGATAATATGTTTTTGAATTTAATCCGTTAGCTGCAAGTACTTGTGACAATTCCATACCATTTGTAACTGCTGTGTTAATTTTTTCAACTGTTGTATTTAAAACTTTTTCAGAAGCGATTGTTCCACCTGATGCTGTTTTAACCTGATCTATTACTTCATCAATATTCTTCTGAATTGAATCAGGTGTATTCTTTAATGTATCTACTAATTGATCAACACCTGCTGAAGCTTCCTTAGTTCCTGCTGCAAGTGTTTTTGAACCATTTACAAGTCCCTGAGATTTCTTTGTATCTTCAAAAGCTGCTTTTGCACTCTTTAATCCTGATGAAATCTGTGAAGAACCTGTTTTTGCATCAGAAATACCCTTTTTCAAACTTTTTGCTCCGGTATCAAGTGTTCCTGTAGCTGTTTTTATGCTCTTAGTTCCTGCATATAATTTATCTGCACCACTCTTTGCTGATTTTACACCGGCAAGTAAAGCTTTGTTAAATACTGTATACTGTGTTGCCATTTCCTTAGTACCATTGCTTAACTGTAATGTGTACTTTGATAAATCTTTTGCCCCCTCATTAATCTTCTTTGAACCTGTCTTTAACTTAGTTGTGCCGTCATTTAACTGCTTAGCACCATCCACTAAATCATTTGCTCCATCCTGTAATTCGTCCATCTGTTTCTGAACATCTGACAAATCTAATGTATCTTTTAAGTTCATGTCCCCAATGTCCGAACTTGCAACTGTTAATGTCATATTCATTGAGAAGTCCTTAACGTCTGCTGTTACTGTTACCTCTTCAGGAATATCAGCATCTTTAATATAATCTTCTGCATTATAGATTGTATTTAAAAGATGATCTTTAAGTCCCGGTGCCGCATAACCTATAACAATATTTGAGTCATCATAGCTTACCACTTTACCGTTATCTACTTTTACGTTGCTGAAGTTGTCATCCAAAACCATTCCGTTAAAGCAAGAAATGGAACAAACTGTCCATCTTCTGTTTTTGCTGTGTTGCTATAATTGTATACAATCTTTACTTCACCACTTTTTCCGGCTAAGTCGCTTGGAGAAATCTTCTTTCCATCAAGATAATATGTAACTTTAACATTTATTGGTGTTGCTTCTGTTGTTGTACCCTGATAAGAAATGTTTTTTACCTTTGTTTTCCCATACGATTTTTCCATCGTCTGATTTTGTAAATTTTTCATCTCCACTAAGATTTTTTATGTCACTTAAGTTTGAATAATCTGTAATGTTTTCACTTCCGCTTACTTTTAATTCATCACTTACAGTTGTTTTTGTAACATTACCTTCTGCATCCATTTCAACATATACGGATTCCTTCTTTTCTGAGTCTTTTGAAGTATCCATCTTGTTTGTCAAAATTTCTTCTACATTGCTAGTTTTCGAATTGTCTGTTTTTCCACATTGTTTTTCGATGTTGTATCTTTGCTTTCCTCTGCTGTACTTCCGCAACCTGTTAAGCTGCTAACTGTCATAGATGCTACAAGCATTAATCCTATACTTTTCTTCACACACTTTTTCATGACTGTTTACTCCTTTTTTGTTGTATTAAAAAATTAATCACTTTGAAAACTTTGTTGATTGAGAATTATTTAATTCCTTCTTTCTCTTTTTTACGTTGCATATAAAATTCGTATCCTATACGTTCAGTATTAATAACCATTGACTGAAGAGTTTTCGATAATTCTTCTTCATCTTCTTTCATGCCTGCCATTGTCCAGTCAACAATTACACCTGTTAATCCATATGCAAAAAATCTTGCATATATATCTTTTTCTTTTTTCTCCTAAATGATTGTATAAGTCCAAGTCTTTTATTGCCTTGTGCATTAATTCAATTAAAACCTTGTCCATATATTCAGCGAAAAAAATTGTTAGAGGACTTGATTGTATTCATAAAGAATGGTTTCATATTCTTCATATACTTTAATAATCCAACTAACTTGTCTCCCCAATTAAAGAAATCCAAATCCTTTGTTAAAGGCTTGAATAAGTCTTCTGTATATATCCAATTTAATAATTCATACTTGTCATTAAAATGATAGTAAAATGTTTGCCTGTTAACACCACAATGATTTGTTATGTCAGCCACTGTGATTTTATCCAAAATCTTTGTTGAGCCTAATTCTTTTAAGCTTTGTGCCAAAGCTTTTTTTTGTAATATTAGAATTTGCCATCTTTCTCCTCCTGCAAGTTTTAAAATGTGTTTTTACACTTTTTATACATCTGTATATTTTTTATATCACTGTATCTTTTTTATATCAATGTACATTTTATATATTTGTAGTATTTTTAGACATCTATTTGATTTTGTAGGTATAATTTTTTATTAAGTCGAAGATTTTGTTAGATTTTAAGATAGGTGTTGAAGGTTTGCTGACTGCGTATCCAGAGATATTCTTTATAGTCTATGTGATATTAACCAACTAAATTTCACAAAAAAATACCACAACATTCTAATCAATTTTAAAATGTTGTGGTGAAATTGCTTTCTACTGACTTAACAATATTCTGTCGTTATCAAATTCTTTCTGCTTCTTCATGGAGTACATTTTTTATCATGTCTTCCATTGTTGTATTCTTTCTTTCTTCTCCTGAAAGGTCAAGTATTATTTCGCCGGAATCAAGCATTATTGTTCTTGTTCCGGTTGTAAGGGATTGTTTCAGGTTATGTGTTATCATCATTGTTGTTATATTATTTTCCTGAACAATTGTTTTTGTAATGTCCATTACTTTTTCTGCTGTTGCAGGATCAAGAGCAGCTGTGTGTTCATCCAAAAGCAAAAGTTTTGGAATTGATAATGTACACATTAATAATGTTACAACCTGTCTTTGACCACCTGAAAGAAGCCCGATTTTTGTTTTCATTCTATCTTCAATTCCCATATTATAACGGGCGAGATTTTCTCTAAAGAACTGAATCTTTTTCTTTGTTATTGCTCTTGAAAAAAAGGCGACTGCTTTGAAGCTCTTGTGTATGCCAATGCAAGATTTTCTTCAATTGTCATATTAGGAGCTGTTCCCCTTCATTGGATCTTGAAAAACACGTCCTATCATCTTTGCTCTTGAATGTTCACTTTTATAAGTAATATCCATATCATCTAAGAAAATGTGTCCCTCATCTACCATAAAGCTTCCACAAATAGCATTAAACAAAGTACTTTTTCCGGCACCGTTTGAACCAACTACTGTAACAAATTCCCCGTCTTCAAGCTTTAAGCTTAAATTATTAATTGCCACATGTTCATTAACTGTTCCCTTTTCAAATGTTTTTGAAATATTCTGAATATCTAACATTATCTTGCCGCCTTTCTTTGCTTATTCTCTGCCATTTTCTGTTTAATTGCAGGAACTGCAAGTGTTATTGCCACGATTAACGCACATGTAAACTTCATAAGGTTACTACTTAATTCTCCGAAAAGATTTTCTCTTATAACAAATGCAACTATTAATTTATAAATAACAGAACCTGTCACTGCTGAAATAAGTCCAATAGTAGCTCCTCTTTTTCCAAAAATAGCTTCACCGATAATAACTGCTGCCAAGCCATAAATCAAAGTTCCGTTAGCAGTATTAACATCTGAATAGCCCATACTTTGTGATGATAAAGCACCTGAAAGTCCAATAAGACCATTAGCTAACATTAATCCGATAATCTTTGTTCTGTCTACATTAATTGATGAAGCTCTAACCATATCAGGATTGTCACCTGTTGCACGAATGCAAAGTCCAATGTGTGTTTTGAAGAACCAAATAACTATTAACAAAACTATAATTACAATAATCAGACTAACTACAGTCTTAACTATACTTGTTTCAAACTGACCTCTTATTAAAAGTAACTGCTTTATTTTTTCTCAAAAAAACTGTAATCTTATTATAGCTTAAGTTAGTTGTTGCACCTTTTTTCTGTTAATGAATAACACACAAGATTAATTGAATACAGCCCACTCATTGTAATAATCCCTGCCAAAACAGGATGTACCTTTAATTTTGTCTGTAAAATCCTGTTATTACTCCTGCAAAACCTCCCGCTATCATTCCTGCAAAAAGTGCAAGAATAGGATGACCTGCAAGTGCCACCAAAACTGATATAACAGCTCCGAAACCAAAGCTTCCTTCTGTAGTTAAATCCGGTATATCCAATATTCTAAGTGATATATAAATTCCCATTGCCAATAATCCGTAAATTAAGCAATCCGGAACATTGGATAAATAATATTGTAATTCTATCATTTCTCTTCCTCTTTAGTTTTCAATAACGTTAAGTTTGTAATCTGTTTTAATGTTGTCTTCGCTAATTCCTAATGTCTTCATTGCTGACTTGTTTACTGAGCAATAATCAATGCCAACTACCTGTGCAGGAATATCTGCAACTTCTTTTCCGTTTACATAGTCCATTGCGATATCAACTGTTTTCTTTCCAATCCCCTTATCATCAATGGCAAGTGTTGCAAAACATCCTGAAGCTACTGTTGTTGCTGATGAACAATATGTTGGGATTTTCTTTTCATTACAAATCTCTGTTAACTTGCTTACACCGTCCTGAATAATTGAATCGTTAGGAACGAAAATTGCTTCTGCCCCTTCAGCGATTAAAGCATTTGTTGCTGTTTCAACATCATTAGATGAAGCTGCTGTTTTTTCTACATATTCAACATTAATTGATTTTAAATATTCTTCACACTGCTTAACTGTGTTTGTTGCGTTATCTTCATTACCGCTGTAAATAAGACCGATTTTCTTTACAGGTGTTGTAGCCTGTGCCAAGTCAATAATTTCTGAAACCGGAATTGCATTAGATGTTCCTGTTGCGTTCTTGTCCGGCTTATCCATATCTGTAAGTATACCTGCTGCTGTTGGTGCTGATACTGCACAGAAGAAAACAGGTGTATCTGTTTCTGTGTTAACTAATGCCTGTGTAGGTGGTGTTGCAATTGAAAAAAATCATATCGTATGTGCCATCTGTCATATTAGTTACGATTGTTGAAAGTGCTGATGCATCACCTGCTGCACATTTATAATCTATCTGTGAATCTTCATAACCCTGTGCCTTTAATTCTGCAACGATTCCCTCTTTCATATCCATAAAAGCTCCGTTTTCAATCATAGATACAATACCAACTTTTACTTCTCCGTCACCATTGGTATCTTTCTTGTCTGTTGCAGACCCTGACTTTCCATTTCCTCCGCATGCTGTTAATGCTGCTGCTACCATTACTACTGTTGCTAAAACACTTAAAACTTTTTTTCATCTTTCTCATATTCTTTCTCCTTTTTTCTTGTAGCTTTATGCTAGTTATTTTAAGTTTTGAGCAATTCTGATAACCCATAGAGTAAAGTACTTTTTTATGTAACACGAATTCCAAAGGAATTTCTTATTGCATAAAAAATCCTCAACAATAGCATAATCTTCTATGCTATCATCAAGGACGAAAATACTAAAATATATTCCGCGGTGCCACCTTGATTTGTGAAATTAAAATCTCACACTCTCAACGAGTACTATCATACTCTGTGCAACTAACGTATGCCTTCACGTCATAAAATACTAACGAATACTGAAATAATTATTAAAGTTATTAACAAACTTTCTTGAACTATCATCCGTTGATTAATTATCTCTCGCTTTGTTCTATGCCCTCTGCGGTCCATTTATGTGAGCTGCGTTCTGTGGGTTCTCAGCATCCCCTACTCTCTGTAAGTGCACGATTCACTTTTACCTCCGCATCATCGGTTTCTAATGGTCATCTTTAATTGTTTCTGTAAACTATGGGAAGATTATAACTCTGTATTTTTTTATACGTCAACCCACAATTTTAATATATATTTTGATTATTTTTAACACAAAACTAAGTAAACTATTATATTACAGTTTTTTATATTCTTACATGGCTTCCAGTTTTCTAATAGACTCTTCCACCATTTCTTTTGTTATCTTGTATGGATTGTGGTCTATATCTTTCATTTCAACGGCAATTTTTGCTATTTCTTCAAGCTGTGAGCTGTCAAACTCTAAGTCTTTTTAATTTAGTTGGAAGTCCTACACTCTTACTAAACTCATATACTTTTTGAAGTCTTCTTCATTACCATCCACAAGTAAAAGATTAAGCACACCATAACTTACCACTTCCCCATGAAGATGATTCTTCTCAATATGTGGATATGAAGTAAGTGAATAAAAAATAGCATGCGCAAGCCCTGTATTATAATCAATTATA
>VOFC01000473.1_pt1 | contig 52000 bp, 85 predicted proteins | sample 5384161 | NCBI WGS metagenome assembly VOFC01 (sample SAMN12384722, study PRJNA508395) | human gut metagenome | isolation source: healthy gut B | host: Homo sapiens | reverse complement strand
GAAATCAAGATCTATGCCGAAAAGAACGCGGCGGATGCTCCGTGGGGCAAGCTGGGCGTGGACGTCGTGCTGGAGTGCACCGGTTTCTACTGCTCCAAGGAAAAGTCCATGGCGCACATCGCGGCTGGCGCGAAGAAGGTCGTCATCTCTGCCCCCGCTGGCAATGACCTGAAGACCATCGTCTACAACGTCAACAACGACACCCTGACCGCGGAAGACCAGATCATCTCTGCTGCTTCCTGCACCACCAACTGCCTCGCGCCCATGGCGAAGGCTCTGAACGACAAGTATCCGATCGTGTCCGGCATCATGACCACCGTTCATGCGTACACCGGCGACCAGATGATTCTGGACGGCCCGCATCGCAAGGGCGACCTGCGTCGTGCCCGCGCTGGTGCGCAGAACATCGTTCCGAACTCCACCGGCGCTGCGAAGGCGATCGGCCTGGTTATCCCGGAACTGAACAAGAAGCTGATCGGCTCCGCGCAGCGCGTCCCGGTCTGCACCGGTTCTACCACCATTCTGGTTGCTGTTGTCAAGGGCAGCGACGTGACCGTTGACTCCGTGAACGCCGCCATGAAGGCGCAGTCCTCCGAGTCCTTCGGCTACAACACCGAGCCGATCGTGTCTTCCGACGTCATCGGCATGCGCTATGGCTCCCTGTTCGACGCTACCCAGACCATGGTCGCGAAGATCGACGACGACACCTATCAGGTGCAGGTCGTGTCTTGGTACGACAACGAGAACTCCTACACCCCTGGGTGCTGGCCGGTGACGACGTGGTTGGTCTGGGCCTACCAGTACACAGTGCGCCACAAGGCTTACGGCATCCTGACCGTGAGGAAAGAGCTGATGGTGCGCGTTTTTCGGCGCGAAGGAGAAACGTGCCTGCCACGATATCTACGTCCGCAATGAGGGACGAAAGCGCAGGAAATTTTTGCAGCAGATGGCCCGCACCTACCCGGACAGATGCGCTGATCGGCTACGACCAGGACATTGAGCGCAAGTATCGCGCCAACCCGGCGGCGTTCCACCAGGCGGTCATCACTGCCCGCCACGCCCCAGCTGCCCCCGCAGCCCGCCGAGGCCCGCGCAGGGGGTGACAGGCGAGCCGGAGAGCAAGCCGCTGTATACCTAAAGTAAAAATTGCCCGATGGCACTTGATGCCATCGGGCAATTTTTTGGCAAAATTTCTGCGCTTCTTTTTTCGGCTTTTTCGGCAAAGGCGATCATCTTGCTGTAGGTCTCCTCGCTCAGGTCGTGCTCGACCTTGCAGGCGTCTTTGGCGGCAACATCCGGGTCAACGCCCAGCGCCACAAAAAACGCGGTCAGCTTGCGGTGGCGGCCATAGATGCGCTGTGCGATCTCCATACCGGGCTGCTCCAGCTTGATAAAACCGTCCGGGTCCATCGAAATATAGCCGTTCTCACGCAGGTTTTTCATGGCGACACTGACGCTCGGCTTGGAAAATCCCATCGCCACGGCAATGTCGATCGAGCGCACAGAACCCTTCTGTTCCTGCAGCATCAGAATTTTTTCCAGATAGTCCTCTGCGGATTCGTGAATGTTCATGGGCAAAGCCCCCTTCCAGACTGAAATACTGTTCAAATTGTTATTACTTACATCATACCACACCGCGCGGTGCTTTTGCAAGGCTGAATCAAAACGGTTCCGCTAAATGTTGCTGCGGCGTCGCCGGTCAAAAAGCACGGTGTCGTCCTGCTGTACACACTCCTCCAGCGTGCCGCCCGGCAGCTGTACTAAAATGGCGCGCCGCGCGGACAGCGGCCTGTCAGCACCGCCGCCGCGGCCACGGCGCAGGCCCCGGTCCCGCAGGCCAGCGTGGCCCGCTGCCGCGCTCCCACACCGTCACAGCCAGCCCGGTGGGGCTGATGGGCTGGGCAAATTCCACGTTGATGCCCCCGGGGAACGCCGGGTGGTGCCCCAGCGCACGGCCCCAGGCGGCCAGCTCCGCCCCGGCGGGCGGCGGCTCGTGCGTAAAGAGTACGCAGTGCGGGTTGCCCACGGCTACACAGTGCACCCGCCACGCGCGCCCGCCTGCGCAGAGCGGCACATCCAGCAGCGGTCCGCCGCCCAGCCCCACGGCCCCCACGGCGTCCGGTGCTGCCGTAAAGCGGCCCATCTCGACCTGCCACAGCCCGTCCCCGACCCGGTGCAGCACCCGCTGCCCGGCTGAGGGCGTGTCGATGCGGGATGCAGTCCCGCCGGACGCCGTGGGTGTATAAAAATTCCGCCGCGCAGCGCACACCGTTGCCGCACATGACCCCCTCGCTGCCGTCGGCGTTGAACATCCGCATGGCCGCGTCGCCGTCGGCCCGCAGCGGGGGACAGAGGTAGATCACCCCGTCCGCACCCACCGAAAAATGCCGCCGCGACAGCTGCACCGCCCACGCGGCGGCGTCGGGCGCAGCCCCGCAGTGCGGCAGTCCAGGTAGATATAATCGTTGCCGGCGGCCTGCATTTTGGTAAAATTCAGTTCCACATGCCCACCTCCCCGCAAATCCTATGCAATATGGCATAAAATTAACACTTACCCCCTTGACATTCAGCCGCAGATACGCTATATATTAAATGTATATCTGTGTTTATAAAGGAGTTAAATTATGGATTCCGAAGTTTTCAGCCGCATCCGTGGCTATCTGGCAGACCAGCTTGAGGTCGAGCCTGAAAAAATTACCCCCGACAGCGACATTGTCAACGATTTCGGCGCAGACAGCCTTGACGTTATTGATATGATCACACCACCTTGTCCGACGAGTTCGGCGTTGAGATCCCCGATGAGGACATCGAGAACTTCCACACCGTCGGTGATGTGGTCAACTATCTGGAGGAGCGTATCTGAGCGCCTGTCCCCGGTTTTACAAAGTGTGAGGAAAAAAAAATGGCAAACGATAAGAAAAAAAATGGTCGAGGCGATCACCGCTCAGGAGGTCGACTTCGCCCAGTGGTACACCGACATCTGCCTGAAGGCAGAGCTGGTAGATTATTCCAGCGTGAAGGGCTTTATGGTGATGCGCCCCTACGGCTACGCCATCTGGGAAAACATCCAGAAGATCTGGATGCCCGGTTCAAGGCCACCGGCCATGAAAACGTGGCCATGCCCATGCTGATCACCGAGAGCCTGCTGAAAAAGGAGGGCGAGCTGGTCAACGGCTTCGCCCCCGAGGTCGCCTGGGTCACGGCTGGCGGCAGTGACCCGCTGGAAGAGCGCCTTGCGGTGCGCCCCACCAGCGAGACGATGTTCTGCGACCATTTCAGCCATGTGCTGCACTCCTACCGCGACCTGCCCATGCTGTACAACCAGTGGTGCAGCGTCGTCCGCTGGGAAAAATCCACCCGCCCCTTCCTGCGCACCCGCGAGTTCTGGTGGCAGGAGGGCCACACCATCCACGAGACCGCCGACGAGGCCAAGGCCGAGACCGAGCAGCAGCTGAACTGCTACGCCGATTTTGCCGAGCATGACCTGTGCATCCCGGTCGTCAAGGGCCGCAAGACCGATAAGGAGAAGTTTGCCGGGGCCGAGGCGACCTACACCATCGAGGCCATGATGAAGGACGGCAAGGCCCTGCAGAGCGGCACGAGCCACTACTTCGGTGACAAATTCAGCCGCGCCTATGACGTGACCTTCACGGGCCGCGACAACACCCTGCAGTATCCGTTCCAGACCTCCTGGGCCGTCACGACCCGTCTGGTCGGCGCGATTATCATGACGCACGGCGACGACGACGGCCTGATCCTGCCCCGGCCATCGCGCCCATTCAGGTCGTGATCGTGCCCGTCGGCCGCCCACAAGCCCGGCGTGCTGGACAAGTGCCGCGAGCTGGCTGCCGAGATCGGCAAGTATGCCCGCGTGAAGCTGGACGACAGCGAAAAGCAGCCCGGCTGGAAATTTGCCCAGTGGGAGATGAAAGGCGTGCCTCTGCGCCTGGAAGTCGGACCTAAGGACATCGAGAACGGCCAGTGCGTGCTGGTCCGCCGTGACACCCGCGAGAAGCAGTTCGTCAAGTTTGACGAGCTGGCCACGGCCATCCCCCGCTGCCATGGAGGCCCTGGCAAAAGGACCTGTATGACCGCGCCCTGCAGAACCGCGAGAACCGCACCTACAGCGCCACCACGATGGACGAGGTCAAGCAGCTTGCCAAGGAGCACACCGGCTTTATCAAGACGATGTGGTGCGGCGACCTCGCCTGTGAGGAGGCCATGAAGGCCGACGCTGGCCTGTCCAGCCGCTGCATGCCCCTTTGCCCAGGAGCACCTGAGCGACGTCTGCCCGGTCTGCGGCAAGCCCGCCCAGAAGATGGTCGTCTGGGGCGTAGCGTACTAAGGCAACACCGCACAATTCCCGCCTAACGGCTTAAAGCACCGCTCCCGGCGGCTGCGGCACGGCATCTGCGTTGCCAAAATGCTCGATAATACACAAAGTATTATCTGCGCTTTTGGCTTAGCAGATGCCGCACCTCGCCTCGCCGTATCGGCACTTAGAATTATGCGGTATTGCCCTAAGAAAAAAGCGGTGCCCCGGCACCGCTTTTTGTTTACAACCGTGGGGGTGGATTCTCTATCCGCCCGTCAAGCGGCGGCACGGCTCGGGCGGATATGGAATCCGCCCCTACGATACAATGATGAAAATTTTTGTTGCAACTTTATTAGTCTACGCCCTCGGTCTGCTGTTTACAGCGGTGGGCAGTCGGCTGGCGGGGCGGTGCACTACCTGGTGCTGCGCCCTGCTTGGCTGCCCATGGGGTCGTGGGCGGCACAGTGGCACCGTTCTGCCTGGCGCTGCCGCAGCTGATGCTGGCATTTCTGGCGGCGGGCATGTCGGTCACGGCGCTGGCCGTCGGCACCGCACTGGCGGGCGCTGTCACGAATCTGGGGCTGGCGCTCTCCGTCTGCCTGCTGCGCAAGAGGCACTGCGCCGTGGCGGACCGGGGACGAGTTTTGCCGTAAATGCCTGCTGCTGCTGGCCGCCTGCGGGGTGCTGGCGGTGTTTGTGCGGGACGGCGAATTGAGCTACACCGGCACCGGACTGCTGATGCTGCTGTTCGTGCTCTTTGTCATGATGAGCATTGTGTTCCAGCACAAATTCACCTACGGTGATACGATCAAAAGGCGGTCTCCACGTCCGAAAAGCACCCCAGCCCGCAGCTGGCCGCGCAGGAATACGGCTACACCGCCCACACGATGGCCTTCCCGGTCATGAACGTCCGGAACGCACTGACAAATCTGGCGGGTGTCGTGGGCGGGCTGGCCCTGCTGGCGGGCGGTGCACAGGCGCTGCTCTACAGCGCCACGACGCTGGCAAACCTCACCGGCACGATACAGGCCCTGTGGGCGGCGTCGCTCATCAGCTTTGGATTCTGCCTGCCTCTGCTGGCCGAAGCCCTGGAACACCCCCTGGGGTCGGTCTGGAAGCGGTTCTCGGTTCGCTGCCGGTACTACCCGCCGGACTCGCTGCCCATCCAGCTGTTGAACAGCGCTATTTTGAACCTGACGCTGGCGCTGCCGATTTCAAGCCTGATGTACCGCCACAAGCTGCCCGTGGGCGCGCAGTTCCGCAGCTATGAAGTCCCCGTCTGCGCCGCCATGGCGCTGGTGCTGTTGCTCCCGCCGCTGTGCAGGCACAAGCTGAAGCGCGGGCAGGGGTGGATGTGTTTGGCGCTGTATTTTGCGTATCTGGCCGCCGCGTTGTTGCTGCCAAGAGCCGGGGCGTAAAGGATGTATACTTCTGCTGTCGAAAACTTGTGCGGAGGGGTCAAGACCCCTCCCTACGATACCGCTTTCCAGGGGTTCTGTAGGGGAGCGGTCTTGACCGCTCCGTGCCCGCTTACCATTGCGACACACAATAAAAATCCCGCAATACGGTAGGGGCCGCACATGTACGGCCCGCAGCCTTCCGGCAGAACCCGTCCGCCGTACATGCCGCGGGCCGGACATGCCCGGCCCCTGCAACAGCAGCAGCGGCCCACGCTTCGTATTTCCCGAAGCGTGGGCCGCTGTTTATTTGCTTATTTCCGCGCAAGCCTCTTTAATGATCTCCCGCTCGACGAAATGCAGCTTTTTGCCGTTGATCAGCTGGTAATCCTCGTGGCCCTTGCCCGCAAACAGCACCATGTCGCCGGGCTGGGCCATTTTCACCGCGGCGTAAATCGCCTCACGGCGGTCCGTGATGCAGGTGTAGGGTGTGCCGGGAGCCATGTGGCCCGCAATGTCGCGGATGACATCCTCCGGCGGCTCGTTGTCCGGGTTGTCGCTGGTGATGATCGTATAGTCAGCGTAGGCGCTCGATGCGTCGGCCAGCTCGCTTGCGGCGCACTGCGTGCGGCCACCCACCGACCCAAATACACAAAGTAAACGGTGCGGATTGTAGGCCCGCAGCGTCTTTAATGCGCTGGTCAGAGCCAGGCCGTTGTGGCTGTAGTCCACGATGAAGGTGCGCCCGGGCAGACCCTCGACGACTTCAAAGCGGCCCTGCACGGGGGTGTGGGCCAATGTGGCGGCAGCCTGCGCAGGCATTACGCCGAATGCCCCGCACAGTGCGATGGCGCACAGTGCGTCGGACGCACTGAACGTGCCGGGGACATGACCTCGACGTGGGTCGTTTCGCCCGCGTGTACGCAGTCAAAGTCAACGCCGAGGGAGGTCTGGCTGCGGTACTGTGCCAGATTCTGCCCGTGATAGTCGGCGGCATTCTGGATGCCAAAGCTGATCTGTTCGCCTTTAAAGCCCTCGCGCATGAAATTGCTGTAGGGGTCATCCACGTTGTAAACCATCGTGCGGGCGTTGTATTCTGCAAACAGGCGGCGCTTGGCGCATTTGTAATCCTCAAAATCCGGGTGCTCGCCGGGGCCGACGTGATCTGGGGAGAAATTGGTGAAGGCAACCGTCTCAAAGGGGAGCCCGTCCACCCGGTGGCGGCGCAGGGCCTGACTGCTCACTTCCAGCACGCAGTGGTGTACACCCGCGTCCAGCATTTTGCGGAACAGCCGGTGCAGCTCGAGAGACTCTCGGGCGTTGTATTGGCAGTGGCCTCATGCACGCCCGCAATGTCGACGCCGTTGGAACCGATGTAGGCGCAGGGCAGCCCTGCCTCGGTCATGATGGCAGAGGTCAGCAGGGCCGTGGTGGTCTTGCCCTTCGTGCCGGTAATGCCAATCAGGTGCAGCTCGTCGGCGGGGTTGCCGTAGAAATCCGCACCGATGACGGCCAGCGCCGCGCGGGTATCGTCGGTGACGATCTGCACAGGCGTCGGCAGGCAGATCCAGCGTGTGCTCCACCAAAAAGGCACGGCAGCCGTTTTGATAGGCGCTGGCGGCGTAGGTATGCCCATCCAGCCACGCACCGACAAGGCAGACGAACAGCGAGCCGGCACAAGCCTTGCGGGAGTCGTAGGTGATGGCGGTGATGTCCCGTTTCGGAGGCACCCGTGTGGGAGATATGTTGGACAAGGTCGTTTAGCTTCATGATAACGTCCTTTTTAAATAAGAAAAAGAATAAATAATAAAGAATGTGGAGTTTTCTCCCTTTGGTCGAAAACGAAATCCGTAAGGGCGCATTCTATATGCGCCCGCGGAGGTTTATCTTGCCGCAAGCGGGCACGGGCGGATATGGAATCCGCCCCTACGTTTTTTGAGCGGGCGCCAGCGACGCGATTCACCACATTATTATTTCTTATTTTTTATTTATTATTTGTGTACCGGGTAATACGTCTTAAACTTCTTGAACTGCCTTCTCAGCTGCTCCAGCACGCAGGCATAGCGCACGGGGTTCCACAGCAGGTCGGGCTTGTACAGCAGACTGCACGCCTCCTTGCCCTGCGCTTTCAGCGCCTTGGCGCGGGCGACGGGTCTTTGTCCTCGGTGTAGGTGAAGGCCACCTGCGCGGGGACGTGGTGCCAGAACACCTCATTCTTGTTCAGCACGCAGTCGGTGCCGCCGTCGTTCCACTTTTCCACAACCAGCCTGGCAATGTTCATGCCGGAGGCGGTGACATAGTAGTTGCTGCGGCCCTGGCGTAGATTGATCTCAAACACGCGGTAGTCGCCGGGGGTGCCGCTGTATTGATGTCAAAGTTGGAGAAGCCGGTGTAGTGGCAGGCTTCCAGCATCTTGCGGATGTTCTCTACCAGCGGCAGGGAGGTCGTGTCCTCGCTGACGATGGCGGCGTGGTTGCCCAGGCCGTGGGGGTGTGCTCCTCGACCATCGTATGGCCAAGGCACATCGCGCGGACCTTGCCGTTCTCGTCCGAGAAGGCGGTCAGCACGCGCATATGGTCATCGCCGCCCGGCACCATCTTTTGCAGCACCATCCGGTCCGGGTAGCCGCTGGCGTAAATGGTTTTCACGATCTCGGCGGCCTCGGCGGGGTGGCGGCGGTGTAGACCTTCTTCATCGTGTCAAAAGGGTGCTTCCAGTAGTCAACGCTGGACGACGGCTTGACGATGATGGGGTAGGCGAAAGCCCAGCTTATCCTCGGTCAGCTCGGCGGCATCGACGGGTGCGGTCAGGATTTTCGAGTCGGGGTAGGGGATGCCGAACTTCTCGCAGACCTCGTAGAACTCGGCCTTTTTTCTGGATGGAGCCGTACAGGTCAGCGGCGGGGCCGGGGGCGATATACTCGGTCAGCTCGGCCTTGCGGCGGATGATCATAGCGGCATAGTCGTCGGTGCAGCCGAACAGATAGAGCCGCTTGCCCTTATGCTGTGCCGCAAACTCGTGCAGAATGCGCAGCATCGTGTCCTCGTTGTCCATATCGGGCACGGTGGTAAAGTGCACGATTTTAGAATACTTGGTGGGGGCCATGGGGTAGCGGCCGTAGGCGTAGCTTTCCACGCCGTAAGCCTCGTGGAAGGCACGGGCGAAGTTGTAGCAGTTCAGGTCTGCACCAAGGAATACAGGGATAATGTCGGACATGGGAAAGTACATCTCCAATTTTCTAAAATAGGCTTCCCCTGAGGGGAAGCTGTCCGCTTACAACGGACTGATGAGGGGCAGCCTTGCGGTGACAATCCGTTTGCGGGCAATTAGCGCAAACTCGCCCCTCATCCGACCTCGGGCGGGGGCCTCGGCCACCTTCCCCCCCTTGGGGGAAGGCTCATAAAATTCACGCATCAAACTTCTCAAAGAACTGCTCATGCCACGTTAAGAACGTGTAGGCGGTCCAGATCTTGCGGCGCTCGTGCTTGGGGTCGCCCAGCATCGCCACCAGTTTGTCCTGGTCGAAGTACTCCGCCGCCACATCGCTCATGAAGCTCTTGCGGACCTTGGCGGAAAACGCCGGGTCCTCGAGCCACTTTGGCAATCGGCACGGGGAAGCCCTTCTTCGTGCGGTTGGCCCAGGCGTCGGGCAGGGTCTTGTTGGCGGCGGTGCGCAGCACAGCCTTCGTGTCGCCGCGCAGCTTGTGCAGCTGTCGGGGGTAGGTCTGGGCCTCGCGCAGGACCTCGCGGTCCAGGTAGGGCACACGCAGCTCCAGACTATGGGCCATGCTCATCTTGTCGGCCTTCAAAAGAATATCGCCGGGCAGCCAGAGGTTCAGATCAAGGTACTGCTTCTTTTCCAGCTCGCTCAAGTCCTTGACGCGGTCATAGATCGGCGCTGCGACCTCGCGGGCGGCGGGGCCGACACGGTACTTCGGCTTCAGGATATCATAGGCGTCCTTCTCCTCAAAGACATGGGCCTGGCCGATGAACCAATCCTCGGGGCGTCCGCTGCCCTTGATAATAAAGTCGTGCCCCTTAAAGTAGGGCAGCTGCTGGCTCACATCGCTGGCCAGATGGCGCAGCGGTGCGGGCAGGTGCTTGTACTTCTGCATCAGCGGGGTGTCGGCGTACCACTCGTAACCGGCGTAGATCTCATCAGCGCCCTCGCCGGAGAGAACGACCGTGACGTGCTGACGGGCCAGCTGGCACAGGAAGTAGAGACGGCACGCTGGATGGGTTGGACTGTGGCTCGTCCATGTGGTACTGGATGTCCGCAAAAGCGTCGAGGCACTGTTCTTTCGTCAGCATCTCGCGATAGTTCTTGATGCCGAGCTTCTGGCTCAGCTCGCCCGCCTCGGTCGTTTCGTCAAATTTGTGGGTGCCGTCCGGGCTGGCAAAGCCGACCGAGAAGGTCTCATCGGGCATCAGGCAGGCTGTGATATAGCTGGAATCCACGCCGCCGGACAGGAAGGAGCCCACCTTCACATCGCTGATGCGGTGGGCGGCCACGCTCTCCCGCACGCGGGCGTCGATCTCATCGGCGGCGGCCTCGTAGGAGAGCGTCGTGGGGTGGCGGAAATCGACATCCCAGTAGCGCTCGATCTGCATCTGGCCGTCTTTGTAGGTGAACCAGTGGGCCGGGGGGGCAGTTTGTAGGTGCCCTTGAAGAACGTCTCGTTCATGGCGCTGTACTGGAAGGTCAGGTAGGGGCGCAGTGCCTCGGCGTTGACCTCGCGGCGGAAACCGGGGTGCTCCAAGCAGGCTCTTGATCTCGCTGCCAAACAGCAGCTCGCCCGCGTCGGTTTGGGTGTAATAGAACGGCTTTATGCCGAAAATATCCCGTGCGCCGTACATTTCGTTGGTTTTCGTGTCCCACACGACGAAGGCAAACATGCCGCGCAGCTTGGCGGCCAGCGCCGTGCCGTACTCCTCATAGCCGTGGATGATGACCTCGGTGTCGCAGTGGGTCTTGAAGATATGGCCCTTGGCCTGCAGTTCGGTACGCAGATCCATGAAGTTGTAAATTTCACCGTTGAAAACGCAGACGACGGTGCCATCGTCTTCCAGATCATCCAGCTGCTCCGGAGTGATCTTGCCCTTGATCATATCGAAATACAGGCCGATCAGGCGGCGGGCGTCCTCCACGGTGCGGCCCTTGACCAGGTCGATCATCAGGGAAGCAGAGGCCTGGGAGATGGCGCAGCCGGTGCCGATGAAGCCGGCATCCTCGATCTTTCCGTCCTTGACCCGGAGCTGCAGCGTGATGTCATCCCCGCAGCTGGGGTTGACGCCCTCCAGGCTGTGGGTCGCGTTCTCCACCGGGTGGCGGTTCTCCTTGCTGCGGCTGTTCTCGGTGATCACCTGCGTATAAAGCTCGTTCAGATTCATAAGCCCATCACCTTCCGTACATTTTCCAGATTGTTGAGCAGGGCGTCCACGTCCTCCTCGGTGTTGTAGAGGGCAAGACTTGCGCGGCAGCAGGAGCCGATGCCCAGAAAATCCATCAGGGGCTGGGCGCAGTGATGCCCGGCCCGGATGGCCACGCCGCCTGCATCCAGAATGGTGGCGACATCGTGGGGGTGGACATCCTGCACGTTGAAGGACACCACGCCGTACCGCCGGGCGGCCGTGGGGTCGCCGTAGACGGTCAGCCAGGGCATGGAGGCCATTCCATTCTTGAGCATTCGCTCCAGCAGGGCATGTTCGTGGGCCATCATAGCATCCCAGCCAATGGCGTCCATATAGTCCAGCGCGGCCGCAAAGCCGACCTCGCCGCCGACGTTGCGGGTGCCGGCCTCAAACTTGCGGGGGCCGTCGGCCCAGGTCGCCGTGTGCTCATGCACAGCGCCGATCATATCACCGCCGCTCATGAACGGGGGCATCTTATCCAGCAGTTCCTTGCGGGCATAGAGGGCTCCCATGCCCATGGGGGCGTAGAGCTTGTGGGCGGAGCAGGCCGCAAAATCCACGTCCAGCTGCTTCACGTCCACCGGCATGTGCGGGGGGCACTCTGGGCGCAGTCCAGCACCACCACGGCCCCCACGGCATGGGCCCGGGCCACGATCTCTTCCACCGGTGCCCGCAGGCCCAGCACGTTGGACACCATGCCGATGGCCACCAGTTTGGTCTTGGAAGTGATCTTTTTGTCCAGCTCTTCCGCGGTCAGGTGGCCGTCCGGGCCGGGGTACAGGTAGACCAGCTTGGCACCGGTCGCTTTCGCCACCCGCTGCCAGGGCACCAGGTTGGAGTGGTGCTCGGCCACGGAGATGACGATTTCATCGCCCTCATGTAGAAAGTGCATGCCATAACTATAGGCCACCAGGTTCAGCGCCTCGGTGGTGTTCTGGGTAAAGACGATCTCGTCATCCTCGGCCCCAAAGAACTGCGCCACCCGGCGGCGGGCCCCCTCGTGGGCATCCGTGGCCCGCATGGCCAGCTCGTAGACGCCGCGGTGAGGGTTGGCATTGTCTTTCTGGTAGTAGTTCACCACGGCATCCAGCACCTGTTTCGGGTGCTGGGTGGTGGCGGCGCTGTCCAGATAGACGAGGCGGGTGCCGTTCTCATCGGCATTCAGGATGGGGAAATCTTTCACCCAAGGATTGTTCTGTGTGGTCAGCATGTCTCATCCAGCCTCCTTGCTGCTTCGGCGCGTACTTCCTCCCGCAGGGCTTCCAGCGGGATCTTTTCAATGGCCGGGGCAAAGCGGGCATCCACCATCAGGCGGCGGGCCTGCGCTTCGGTCAGGCCGCGGGAGCGCAGGTAGTAGAGCTTTTCCTCGTCCAGCCGTCCGATGGAGGCCGCATGCTGGCCCTCCACCTCTTCCTCGCCGCACAGGATCAGCGGGGCCGTGCGGTTGCGGGCGTTGGGGCTGAACAGCAGCACGTCCTCGCTCTCATGGCCGACGCCGCGCTTGGCACCGCGCTGGAAATCGACAGTACCGCGCAGAATTTTATCGGCACTGCCGGTCAGCACACCGGCGGTGTGCATCTCGCACAGGGTATCCCTGCCGGTGTGGACGGAGACATCATTGTAATCCAGCACGGCATCCTCGCCGCCAAAATAGACGGCGTCCAGGTCATATTCACTTTTGGCAGTGCCCAGCATGGCGCGGGTGCCGCAGGCGGAAAGACTTCCGCCAAGCTCCACACGCACCTGTTCCACTTTGGCACCGGGGCCCTCTTCCACGGCCACGGCGTTCCAGCGGCTGGCGTTGTTGCCCAGCAGCTGCACCTGTACCAGTTTGACATGAGGCACCCTCTCCGGCGCGGATGCGGGTGAGGGAAGCAGCCACACCGTTTTCGGCGTCGCCACGCACCACCTGCACCAGCGTCACGCTGCTGTGGGCTTTTGCGTCCAGCGAGAACACGCTCAGGGCCGTGGGGTGGGCGGCGTCCAGTGTGACTTCAAACTGGACGGGGTCGGTTACCTCCACGCCCTCGGCCACGGTGAGGGCCGAGCGGACATTGGCGTTCCCCAGCAAAAAATGCATCGGTCTCTGCACCCATGCCGCTCTCGGCAAAGGTGGTAAAATCTTCTTCGGCTTCCCCCACACCGGCGGGCAGGGTAAAGGCAAGGTTCACCTCGCCCCAGTCGTCCGCCGGGACAGCGGGCAGTGCCGCCGCTTTGGGGGCGGAATTGACACCGCACTGGTTCCAGGTGGGGACAGGCAGGCGGTTCATGTTTAAATCATTCATCGTTCCCGGCCTCCTTTCAGCCAATGCTGCCTTTCATTTCCAGATGGATGAGGTTGTTCATCTCCACGGCGTACTCCACGGGCAGCTCCTTGGCAATGGGCTCTGCAAAGCCGCCCACGATCAGGGCCCGGGCATCCTCTTCGGAGAGGCCGCGGCTCATCAGGTAGAAGACGGCTTCCTCGCTGATGCGTCCGATCTTGGCCTCGTGGCCCACGTCCACGGCATCGCAGCGAATGTCCATTTCCGGAATGGTATCGGAGCGGGAGCGGTCATCCAGCATCAGGCTCTCGCAGGAGACGGCGGACTTGCTGTTCTTCGCATTGGGCAGCACCGTGACCGCGCTGCGGAAGTTGGAGATGCCGCCGTCCCGGGCGATGGATTTGGTGGTGATGTGGGAGCTGGTGTTGGGGGCAGCATGAACGACCTTGGCACCGGTGTCCAGATCCTGCCCGGCTCCGGCAAAGGTGATGCCGGTAAACTCCATCCGGGCCCCCTCGCCCGCCAGAATGCTCATGGGGTACAGGCAGGAGGTGTGGGAGCCGAAGGAACCGGACACCCATTCGATGGTGCCGCCCTTTTCGACCTTGGCGCGCTTGGTGTTCAAGTTGTACATGTTCTTGGACCAGTTCTCAATGGTGGAGTAGCGCACCCGGGCGTTCTCACCAACGTAGATCTCCACGCAGCCTGCGTGAAGGTTGGCTACATTATATTTAGGAGCGGAGCAGCCCTCGATGAAGTGGAGGTAAGCGCCCTTGTCCACAATAATTAAGGTGTGCTCAAACTGGCCGGCACCCGGCGCGTTGAGCCGGAAGTAGGACTGCAGCGGGATCTCCACACTGACACCCGCCGGGACATACACGAACGAGCCGCCGCTCCAGACCGCGCCGTGCAGGGCGGCAAACTTGTGGTCCGTAGGGGGCACCAGCTTCATAAAGTGGGTACGCACCATTTCGGCATAGGGGCCGTTGAGGGCGCTCTCAATGTCGGTGTAAACCACGCCCTGTGCGGCCACCTCGGCCTTGACGTTGTGGTAGACCACTTCGGAGTCATACTGGGCACCCACACCAGCCAGCGAAGCCCGTTCGGCCTTGGGGGATGCCCAGCCGCTCAAACGTGTTTTTGATGTCGTCGGGCACCTCGCTCCACTTGCCCCGCATCTCGGTGTTGGGGCGGACGTAGGTGACGATGCTGCGCATATCCAGCCCTTCGATGGAGGGGCCCCAGTTCTGCACCGGCATGGAGTTGTAGATGCGCAGGCTCTTCTGGCGGAAAATGCGCATCCACTCGGGGTCATTCTTTTCCTCGGAAATCTTCTCGACGATCTCCGGGGTCAGGCCGGAATGGACCTCAAAGGCAGCGTTGGGCTTGTCCTTGATGTCGTAAATGCTGCGGTCTACCTCGGCAACGTCGGTCTTTTCTGTTTCAAAGGCTCTCATTTGGCTTCGTCCTCCTTCAGCGCGCGGAAGCCCTCCTCGATGATCTCATTGACCAGGCTGCCGTCGCCGGTGCGGACGATGTGGGCATCGTCCAGCACATGGACATAATCCACGTGCAGGCCCTCCAGGATCTTGGCGTTGTGGGTGATGATGATCAGGGCGTTGTCCTTGTTGTGGTAAGCGCGCACGCCCTGTGCCACCGTCTTCACGGCATCCACGTCCAGGCCGGAATCCGTCTCATCCAGCAGCGCCAGCTTGGGCTTGAGCATCAGCAGCTGCAGGATCTCGCTCTTTTTCTTCTCGCCGCCGGAGAAACCGACGTTCAGGTAGCGGTCGGCGTAGCTGGGGTCCATGCCCAGCGCTTCCATCTGCCGGGCCAGCTCCTTGCGGAAGGCGAACACCTTGACCGGCTTGCCGGTGATGGAATTCTGGGCCGTGCGCAGGAAGTTTTCCAGCGTGATGCCGGGGATCTCTTCGGGGGTCTGGAACGACAGGAACATGCCCAGCTTTGCCCGCACATCGGCAGGCTCGTGGGTCACATCCTGCGAAAATGATCTGGCCGCGGGTAACGGTATAACGGGGTCGCCCATCAGGGCGCTCATCAGGGTGGATTTACCGGCACCGTTGTGGCAAATTGCCATCTTTGGCGACCTCTTCCAGCACAACAGCGTGGTAGACAGCCTGCGCCGCGTCTTTACCCCAGGTGAAGGGGCCGTGGCTGGCGCAGAGCACACCGGGCACATACAGCGGGTCGATGCCGCGGGCTTTGAACGTTTCGACGATGACCTTGCCGGTGTTCTTCTCGTAATCCTCGTCGATTTCCTCCGGCGTCAGCTCCCGCGTGCAGGGGACAGGGCCGTAAAAGTAATCGGCGTGGGTGGTGCCGAAGGCGGGCAGGTCGCGCCGCGCCTGGGCAAAGGCTACCGCGTGGGTCGAGTGGTGTGCACGATGCCGCCCAACTGCGGGAAGGCTCGGTACAGCTCGAGATGCGTTTTGGTGTCGCTGCTGGGGTTCAAATCGCCTCGACCTTGTTGCCGTTCAGGTCCATAACAACGAGCATAGCGGGCGTCAATTGTCATATTCCACGCCGGACGGCTTGATGACAAACAACCCCTTTCGCGGTCAATGCCCGAAACATTGCCCCAGGTGTAGGGTCACAAGCCCGCGGCGGGCAGTCGGCAGGCAGCTGCATATTGGCCTCGTAGACCTGCTGCTTGAGTTCTTCCAGCATAGTGTACCCTTTCTGTGCCCGGCCCTGCCGGATTTTGATGTTAGTTTAGGCAACACCGCATTCCCGCCGTAAGCACTGCTCCGGCGGATCTCCGCGCAGAGCCGCCGCAAGCGGCGGTGCTGCGTTCGGTACCTTGCTCGATAAGACATCCAGTATTATTGCGCTTTTGTTTAGCAGCTGCCGCAAGCGAGGTGCGGAAGTGCGCGAATATAGATACCTTTTACCCACGACGACCGCCTACTTTTTGAAAAAAAAATATATGCGCACGGAATCAGACCGTCCAGCATTGGAGCCGGGGTTGTAGGGGTATCGCTGGCGACAAAAAAAATCACCGAAGAATTGCCGCGCGGCTATACCGGCAAGCGTTATCCCCTGACGCCGGGCGCAAAGTTTACAGCGCCATGAAAACCGAAAGCCCAGCAAACCACCAATCAGAAAGAGTATTTTTTATTTTAATGAAAGCGAGGTGCGAACGCCGTGGGCGAACCCGGCGGCGATAGAAAGGACGCGATAAATGACACCTGTTGAAACAAAGAACACCAAAAAGCTCCGGCATTGAAATCGAAATTCAGTTGGACACCGACGACGCCCACGCGAAATTAGACAATCTTGCCGTCCATGTAACGGCGGTGAACGAACTGCTTGATCGTACCCTTAACCGCCTTGATCGCGCAGCGCAAATACTGCCCCCGACCTCCCTTTGAAGCTGTCCGGGCAATGCGCTACGGCTTACCGCCGACGGAAAACTATATGCGCAGCCTTGCGGAAATGCTGAAAATCAGCTGCCCGCTGGTTGCAGAAGTCAACTACTTCCTGCGCACGAATGCAGACGGCACTTGCGCTGGGCGCAATAGTTCGGTTCAGATCAAGTTTGCAGCCGGTGATGAAGTTGATTTACCGATTGATGATCATGACCGAATCGGCATTTTGGCTTACGTTTCCGAAACTGTCTGCCGATATGCGCACCGGGTATCGCCTGATGCTTGAATTAAACCACTCCTACAACATGGACTGTATGCAGGGCATGGCGCAGTTTCCAGACGGATATTTTGACCTTGCCGTGGTTGACCCGCCATACGGCGGCGCAGGCAATACGTTCAAATGCTTCCGATAAAACCCGCTTTGGCGGGCGGTTTGACCGTTACCGTTCTACTGCCCCGGCGGTTCAGAACCTTACGGGGGGTATAGCATTACCCGAACTGGCGGCGCATGGGCGGCGAAATACGGCAAAAAAATCATAGCGTGGGACAACGTGCCACGCCCGGAATACTTTGATGAATTGTTTCGCGTTTCCAAGCAACAAATCATCTGGGGCGGCAATTACTTTGACCTGCCACCCTGCCGGTGTTTCCTGATCTGGAACAAGCCAAACATTCCGACCGACTTTACCATGGCGCAATGCGAATTTGCATGGTGCAGCTTAAACGAAAACGCAAAGCTGATTTCGCTTTCCAGCACCCGCAGTAAAGACGCAAAGCACTGGCACCCCACGGAAAAGCCCCATCAGTCTATACGACTGGATTTTCCGCCTGTTCTGTCATCCCGGCGATAAAATCCTTTGATACCCACCTCGGCAGCGGCAACAGCCGCAAGGCCGCCTATGATGCAGGGCTGGATTTCATCGGATTTGAAGTTGACCCGGAATACTATGCCAAGGGCTGCGCCGATTTTGACGCATACGCCGCACAGCAAAGCCTATTCCGGCAGGCGGCGGCAGAAAGCGCCGGTGAACAGCTGTGCCTATTATAACAACCCTATGCGCGTTTGGCGGTATCGGCGCAGAACTGACCGCTGCCAGCAGCCGAAAGCAACTTACAGAAAGGGGGTGCAAACGGCTGACCGGGCACCGTGCGGGCCGCTACCTGCCGCACGGAGGTGTCGGACACCTAAAGGGGTGTTGCCCCTATCCGCCCCGGCGGGCAAGCCTGTTCGTGCCCGCTGGGTATATATGCGGGCGCTGGCGCAGATTTCACAGCATCGGTCGTTCGATTCTGACGGCCCGCTACCCCTTTTTCTCTTTACCTCCTCATAGCTGACAGCCGGGAAAGACCGGCACTATATGAGCCGCCAAAGCCGCATGAAGCCCCGGCGGATAAGAAAAAACACAGGAGGATTGAAAAGCATGATCGACACGTCCATCATCGAAAGCCCACGCCGTGACACTTCCCCGCAAATATACGCGGGTCTGCCCGCGCAGGCGTATGTTCCCAACCCCTACGATTTCGGGCGACCGGCCATTGTCTACCCCGGCGACAGCGTGTACTATTCCGCGCCTGAACCCCATGACAAAGCCCGCGCCGCCGACACCGTGCTTGACGCCGTGCGCCGCACAGCCTGCGCCTACATGAACCAGGCCTTGCGCGTAAGCCCCGCACAGGCGGCGGCAATGGAAGCGGGTATTCAATATGGGTGGAGCGACCCCGCGCAAATCCGGCGAACTATACCGCCGCCGGTGATTATTGCGGGCAGTAACGCCGCACACGGAGGAATAGCTTATGGGGAGACCGCCGAAGCGGAACCTGAACTATTCGACGTGGGATGTTGACGTACTGGAAAACGATACCTCTATTGATGCCTTGATTGATGCACAGGGGCCAGCGGGCTTTTATGTCTACTTTGCCCTGTGCCAAAAAGCCTACGCCACCGATGGTTATTACTACCGCTGGGGATATGACAACGCCGCATCGACAGCCCGCAAGCTGGGCGGCGGCTTGAAGTCAACCCAAGTTCGGGCAATCGTTGATCTGTGCGTGTCTTTAGGGCTTTTCGACAAAGCCTTATTTACAACGGACGGAATACTAACCTCGCGCGCAATTCAAAGCCGCTATCTTGACGGCATTGCAAGGCGTACCGGCGAAATACCAATTATTGTTGAATACTGGCTTTTAGAGGCAACGCCCCGCGCCGGTTTAGTTTTTTGTACACAAAAACGGAATAACCGCATACAGAAACCCAATTAACGAACCACAAAAACCGAGTTTTCGCACAGAAGATTATATTAGACAAAATGAGATTAACCCCCAACATAATCTTCCCCGCGAAACGACTGTTGAAAAGTCTGTTGAAAACAGGCGCGAAAGCTGTACCCGCATTATAGCCCTGATTCAATCCTACACAGGGGCAAATTTGCAGGGTGATAAGCAAACAAGAAAGCAGGTGTACAACCTGTTTGACCGTGGCTACACAGAACAGGACGTGAAAGCAGTTGTACAGATCGCCGCAAACACAGAGGCGCAGTTCCCACCGCCTGCACAGCTTTTCGGGCCTATGTTCGACCGAATGATTACCGACCCGGCGGGCGCGTCGAGCTACGCCCTGCGCGATCACTACGCGCCCCTGCCGCCGGTCAGCAAGAAAGGAAGTGCAAGATCATTCAATGGCGGATATTAAATACACCTTGCCGCCCCCCTACCGAAGATGTTGAACAAATCTGCCTTTTCCGATGGGCAAACGCACAGCAGGGCAAATACCCGGAGCTTGCGCTATGTACCATGTTCCCCAACGGCGGCAAGCGCAGTAAATCCGAAGCGGCGCGGTTCCGCGCCATGGGCGTGAAATCCGGTGTGCCTGACATCTTCCTGCCGGTCAAGCGCTCCGGCCATTGGCTGACATTACCGCCTGACATGATCGCGCCCTATAACGGTTTGTACATCGAACTGAAACGACAGCGCGGCGGTACGGTATCAGCTGCACAAAAGCAATGGATTTCCGACTTGCGCGAGGCCGGTTACGCCGTGGAAGTTTGCAAGGGCTGGGGAATCTGCCGCCGCTGTCATTACGGAGTATCTGGAGGGGCGGTATAGACCGCAATATCAGCCATGAACAACAGCAAGAAACGTCACAGCGGCAGCGCGTACCGCCGTTTTGAAACCATGATGAACTACTACGCCAAGCCCGGAAAAGACCGTACCAAAGCCAAGCAGCACCCGAAGAAGAAAAGGAGCAAGAAAAAGTGAAAACTATTGTCATTCTGAATTTGAAAGGCGGCGTCGGCAAAACCACAACCGCCACAAACCTTGCCTATGAGCTTTCCAACGTCGGCGATACCCTATTGATTGATGCCGACAAGCAGGGCAACAGCACCGAGTTTTACGGAATCCGCGATTTTAAGTACGGTCTGGGCGATGTGCTGACCGCCAAGACTGCCGCCGATGCCTGCGCCCTGCACTCCACACTTCCTGCCATTTCCGCCAGCGGCAAACCGTACCCACATCTGCGCGTCCTGCCCAGCGACTATCGCCTTATGAAGTCGAACATTTCCTTGCTGCTGGATACCTCCAGCGGGCGGGATAAGCGCCTGCGCCGCTACCTTGCAGAAAACGAAAACACGTTTGACTTTGTTGTTGTGGACTGTGCGCCGGATATCGACATGGCAAGCATCAACGCACTTTATGGCTGCCGACCTTGCCCCTTGTGCCAATCACGCTGGATAAAAACGCCCGCAAAGGGCTTTCCGAGGTGTGGGAACAGATCACCGCCGCCCAGCAGGAAAAACCCCAAGCTGAAAGCCCACGTCATCATTACCCGCTATCGCCCCGATCAGGCGGCAAAAGCTGCCGAAAACACCGACCTTGCCCTGTTGGGCAGCGGCATTCGGGAATCAACTGTGAAAGTCGAAAATAGCAACGATGCCGGAACCCCGCTGTCCGTATCAAGTCGGTGGAGCAATGCCGCCCGCGATTTCCGCGCCCTTACAGATGACGTACTGGAGGTGTTGGGATATGAACATTCTTTGCCGCTGTAAAGCCCCTGCGCCGCTGTTCGCGGTCTATGCAAAAGATGGGCGGATTATGATGCAGACCGATAGCCCCGCTTGTGTCCCGCCGCCGGACATCCTAAAGGCGCTGAAAGCTGCCGGGTACAAGATCAAGGAACGTAAGCAATGAACACACCCTGTTACCAATGCCCCCGGCGGGCGGTGAACTGTCACAGCCGGTGCCCGGACTATGCGCAATACCGCAAGCTGTGTGATCAGATCAGCGCCGCCTGCGATGCAGAACGGCGCATGGATTCTGCCGATGCCGAGCGCGGCGACAAAATACGCCGAGACGTCCGCAAGAACGGACTGTACAACCAACGGAAAGGACGGAAACGATAATGGAATTTGGCTGCGTTTGCAATAACGCAATTACCCTGTACGAATGTGACCCGGCGCTGAACACTGCCTGTATGCACAAGTGGTGCGCCGTCGATCACCCCGATGACCCGAAAAGACAATGCCACCGCACTATGCACCCCGAATTTGCACGGAAAGGCACCCGCCCTGTGCAAATCGACCTCAAGACCGGCGCGGAGGTGATACTGTGAAAGCCAAGAAAAAGCCCCTGCATCATAACACGTCAGACCCGGCGAAAATCCGGGAAAACATTATCCAGCAGTTTGAAAGCCTACCCACCGACACGCGGGATATTATCGCCCAATTCTACATTATGACCCTGTCCGAAAAGCTCCCGGAGTGGCAGAAACAGGGCGACAAAGCCCGGCGCGCCGAATCCGGCAAGAAGAAATAAAATGCCGTTTTGGTGTTCCACTGGAACACCCCGGAGGGAACTATGAACCTGATTCAAGATGTATTGCGGGCAGCTGAAAGCAAGCCGGAACAAGACCGCTTTGTTCGCGTCAAGCTGGAGGACATTCTGCCCGACCCCGAAAATTTCTACAACACCGATGAAATAGAAGAACTTGTGGCGGCAATAGATGCTTTCGGACTGGAACAGCCGTTGGTCGTTCGCCCGGCGGTCGATGAACCCGGCAAGTACCGTCTGACCGGCGGGCACCGCCGCCGTCTTGCCCTGCTCACCCTGTACGCCAAAGACCCAGACCGTTGGCGGGAAGTCGATGCACGGCTGACAACCAGCCTCGGTGCCCTTGCAGATCAGGCGCGGCTTATTTTTGATGAACCGCACCGCCCGCAAAGAAAACCGAATATGAAAACATGATGGAAACCGTCAAGACCGCCGAAATTGCCCGCGAGTTCAAAGCCAACGGCGGCAAGGTGGAGGGCAAGACCCGCACTGCCGTTGCGGCGGCGCTGGGCATATCCTCGGCGCAGGCGGGCAAGAGTATCAGGCAATCTACAAGCACCTGACACCCACCTTGATGCGTCGATACAAAGACGGCGTGATTGGTACGCAGGTTGCCTATTAATTAAGCAGCGTGCCAAAGCGTCAGCAGGAAGAAGTGGCCGCGCTGTACCCGGTGCCCACGATGGAGAACGCCCGCGCCCTGAAATCTGCCCGGAAACAAAGGGAGAAAGCCCCCTGCCAAACTGCCCCGACCAAGGTTGCTGTTGCAACCACGGACGCCCCTGTTGCACAATCGGCACTCGCGTGTTCTGTGGAGACACCGCCGCCCCCGGCGGAACAGCCTACGCCGCCGATTCAGCCCAAACCCAAGGAACCCCCGGCGGTTGCCGTCAGCCCTGCGCCGGTATCGGAACCGCCAGCGGCAGAACCGACCGCACAGGACACTGATGCCGATACCGATGATGCTTTAGCTGACGCCGCCCACGATCTTAGCAACTACTGTGAACAGAACGGCAGCGGCGAGTTCTGCAAGGGCTGTTATTTCTATGATGATGTTCGCGGCGCTTGCCGAATCGGTCTGCCGTTCACATGGGAGGTGTAATTGTGCAATACCTGATTATTCCGGCTGTCTTAGCGCTCGCCGTTGTTGCGGGCACGGCGGTTAAAATCTGCTTCGATATTCTGCATAAAAAAATCAAGAATAAAACTCTCAATACCCACGCAAAGCCGTGGGAAGCACCTTTGCCGCCACCCCCGGCGGTTACGATTGCCCACGATCTGAAATGCCCTGTATGTGGGTATGAGTTCGCGGCGCTGGAAGATAACCGCTATACCGTTGATGGCACACACAACTACGGCAAATTTCATTACTACAATGAAGGAGCCATAATCAGCGACACAGCCATTGTTGACGGCCTGCATGATGCCTTTGACTGCCCGATGTGCGGCTGTCAGATGGTGGTACACCCGCGCTTGCGCACGGTTTCTTCCCAGAAACGCACCACAACAGGAGGCGCAACCAATGCCCCAACATCTGAAATTTGATGCAGCGGCCTGTTCCAGCAAGCCGTATGAAAAAAGCATCCCCGAACTAATCGAGCAACTAAAGAAGATTGCCGCATTCCCACGCCCTTTTGCGCCCAAGTATTGTGAGTGCGTCGGCTGTGGATTTGAACACAACTGCCACATTGACGGATGTGCTGTCATGCTGAAAGCGGCTGAATTATTGGAGGAATGAAATTATGACCCGAAAAAAGCTATCAAAACCATTATGTCCGTCACCGGTCACGGCGACAAGCGCGCGGCAAACAAGGCGTTTGACAATGTAAAAAAATGCCTTGCCGGAATCCTCGAAATGCCGATGTATGTTATCGCGTGATCTATCTACAATGCCGCCAATTCCGACCCGGACGGCACAGACGTCCTTGCCTATAAAACCATAATGCGGGCATGGGTGTCTGCAAATCCTGCGCCTGCGCTACGGCTCCCGCGTGGGCGGTACGCTGATTGGCGACGCGGAGGCGTAAACCCATGATGCTGCGGAAGGAAGAAGAAAAAGCCGCATGGTGTGCCCATTCCGTGTTCACGGCGTAACCACGCCCTCTGCCACAATTCCAGATGCAATATTCAGAATGAATATTTTATGCCGTGCCTGCATGATGACTGCCCCGCCTATCGGTGTGAAAAATATACTGCCGAAACACCCCGGCGGGCAAGGAAAATATCATCGTCGAACATTGCGCGCGACTGGAGGAATGAAAAATGCGAATGATAATGCCGACAGCCTTCAAACTGCCCGCCCACAGCAACGACAGCAACCACGTTATGACCCGCAATTTTACTGTTGAAAGTTTCCGGGCGCTTATCAAAGCAGAACCCACCGTGACCCCGTCGCCTGTCTACGCAAAGGGTATCTTATTAGATCGGGCGGTTCGGTACGACCTGCAATCCGCATTTCCGAAAGCAATTATGAACCTGCGCCTTGAATTGATTGTCTATCCGGCGCGCAATATCACTGTACCGCTGTACGGTGCGGACACGCTGGACGAACTGAATGCCCGGATTATTGAATGGTGCAGCCGTGAAGCCTGCAAGTCGTACAATTCGGCAAGTCAGAAATACCACTTGAACGGTATCAACCAATTTTGCGGCACGATTTATACACGCACAAGCATGGAATACATCTATACCTATTTGGGCAACGGTATCAATCATGATCTGTGCCTACGCTTTGTCGGTGAAATGGACTTTAACCTGAACAAGCTGAAACGTGCCATTGCGCAGGGCGAGGGCAAATGATGCCGCCGACCGAAAACAGCGCCGCCCTGTTCGGCTGGCATAGTCAGGACAGCCGTGCAACTGGCCCGCTGGACACCGCTGACACCGTTACCGCCCACTATGGCACCGGCGGTGGGAATACCCCGCTGATCGTACAGCCATGCATCTGCATACAAAGGCTCCATGATCGGCCGCGCCGAGAAAAACGGCCCGCAAGGTGATGGGCTGAATCAGGAGGTGTGCTTTACCCTGAATACCGTAGATGAACACGCCGTTGCTACACGTTCGCCGAGCAAAACTATTCTGAATACGTCCTATCCCCGGCGGGCGGTACAATCAAGGCAAACGGCGGCGCTACCGGCGGCGGTGGTGAAACACTGGTTGCCCATAATCAGCCCCATTACATTGTCCGCCGCCTTATGCCTTTTGGAGTGCAGCCGCCTACAAAGGATTCCCGGACGGCTGGGGAGAAATCGAACACCTCCCGGCGGATATGCCGCCAGACACCGCCGATTTCTGGCGCGGGGTATACCGCACAGCTTGCACAATCAAAGGGGCGTTGTCCCGAAAAATCAATACTTACCAGCGACAAAGCCCTTGCCAAGTGGCACAACCAACTGCACACCGATGGCGCAGAATACAAAATGTGGGCAACGGTATGGCGCTACCAACGCCCTGTTTTTTGTCAGCCGCGCCGTTGCCCAGATCAGCGCAGACGAACACCGCCCCGCTGATACCGTAAAACCCTGGGCAGCCTGTTCGACGGCAGCGGCACAATGTCCTTGCCGCCGTTATGTGCGGCGCAGCTCCCTGTATGGGCAAGCGAAGTCGAGCCGTACCCCATCGCCGTTACCAAAAACACACTTGCCGAATGTCCGGCACCTCGGCAATGTTTCCGCCATTGATGGCGGGAAGATCGAGCCGGTAGACATCTTCACATTCGGAAGCCCATGTCAGGACTTGAGCATTGCTGGTCGTCGCAAGGGGCTTAAAGGACAGAAATCTTCCCTGTTTTGGGAGGCAATCCGCATTGCGTCTGAAATGCTGGCGGCAACCGGCGGCAGATACCGCGCTTTGTCATTCGGGAAAAATGTCTACGGTGCTTTATCTTCAAACGGAGGTGATGATTTTGAAATCGTCCTCAACGAACTGTTGCACCTTACCGGGTCAAACGAGTTTATTCAACAGCACGGAATCTGGGGGGGCTTTGCGGGTATGGAGAAGTTGCCTACCGTGTTGTCGATGCGAAATATTGGGGAGTGCCCAGCGTCGCAAACGTGTCTATGCTGTCGCTGATACTGGTGGAGAATCCGCCAACGAAATACTATTTGACCGTAAAGGCGATGAATGGAATTTTAGACCGCGCCTCCCGGCGGGGAAAGCCGTTGCCGGACTTGCTGACGACTGCTATTGCTGGCATGAAAGAATGGTACAGGCGAAATCCTCCGGGGGTGGAAAAAAATCTCGCCTACACGCTGAAAAATCCGGCAAGGCTGTGACGGCGGCGGAAAAGGGGCGCTGATACAGACCGAGCTTTCCGCCACCCTGCAACCAACAACGACCAAACACTGTTTGCCCCGGTCACAAAGGAGTAATGAAAAATGCTGACACTTCCCATAAAGCAGGAATGGTTTGACATGATCTGCCGCGGTGAAAAGCGCGAAGAATACCGTGAAGCGACAGAGTATTACCAAACTCGCATAAATTCTGCCATAGAGGCCAACTGCCGACCCGAATTGCAAAGGTCAAGCATACAAAATTTTCCCTGTAAAAATCCGCGCCGGGTACAATTCAAAAGCCCCGACAGCCATATTGCGGGTATTGCATCTTCGGCAAAGGCGGTGTGCGCGAATGGGGCGCAGACCCGGACAAATACTACTATATCCTGCAAATTCTGCAATACATTGAGCATTGAAAACTGGAAAGGTGGAAATGTGTAAAGATGGAAACCAGAATGAACAGCACCCACGCCGAACCCCTGCGCTGTGAAACTTGCCTGTATTGGGAGGATTTCAACGGCGTATGCTTTTGCGGCGCAAAGCCCCTATTGTGCAGATTTTACGGACGGCGATGACGGTTGCTGCTATTGGCAGAAAAAAGAACCCATTGCCCCGGCGGATACGAACGACGATGCGACCGATTGATGCAAAATGATTGAAGATTTTTGACGGCGCGAAACTCAAAATCACACGTGTCAATGGGGTGCTGCCGGAGGCTGAAACCATGAACAACTACACCTTGCCACCCGGAATCGTCAAGGTCTGCGCAGGGCTGGTACAGAGCGCCACAACCGAGAGCCGTATCTTTCCGCCCTGTGCGCCGCTGGAACAAACCCTATTCGACAAATACCCGGCGGAACAACAGCAAGAGGCGCGGCGGCTGGTTGCTGCCGTAAAGGTAAACATTCGCCACCCGCGCAGACCCAGCGCCGCTACCCTGCTACGGCAGTTTGATCTAAGCGTAAGCGAAAGCACATTCAAGCGGTACAAACGTGAATACTGCTATGTGCTTGCCCGCGAATCGCACTTGATTTCAGATGCAAGCCCTAAAGCCTAAAATTTACAGTTTGTTCACAATGTTGACCTGATAACGGATTTCAAGTGTGTTATAGTGAATTTGTCAGGTGGGAACACTGACGGCTTTTCTTCCTCCTAAGAGTGACGACACCCGACCCGGCGGGCAATCCGGGATTATTGTGGTACAGTAGGTCAGCGCGCTGCGCGGCGGTTCGATTCCGTGATGTACCTGCCCGCTGGTTTCTATATCTACACAATCCCCCGGCGGATTCCAATCAACCGTGTTCAGCATGAACACCACTTCCCAGAATCGTGACACATGGCACAGAGTTTTGCAGAAGCGTTCTTACAAGTCAACCCGCTGGCGGAAATGCCGCGCGGCGTTTATCGCTGATCGTATGAAAATTGATGGCGGGCTGTGCCAGATGTGCCGCGACGAACCCGGCTACATTGTGCATCACAAAGTATGGCTGACGCCACAGAACATTGACGACCCTGACGTGGCATTGAATCCGGCAAACTTTCTATACGTTTGCCACGACTGCCACAACCAAAGATCGAGAACATGACGGCGGCAATCTATATTATTTTGATGAACAAGGCCAGCCGCAACCGCTGGACAAGCAACAGCGGCAGCGGCGGTACTCCCCCTATAAGTACCATAACCCGGTCTGACATAGAACCGAGGCGGTGAGGTACAAAAGAACACACAGGTTATTTTCGTATGACCAGGGGGGGTATCAAAGTAAAAATGAAGATTTGCGCCGGGTTCGCTGGCATCTGGCGGGAGGTGAAAAAACTTGCCGGACGAAGTAATCCGGGCGGTGCGGTCAATCCTTGACCGGGGCAACACCTCCGAAATCAAGCGCCGAAAAAAACGGTGAAATCATCGTTTTGGAAGTGCGGCGAAAAAGTGAAAAGCAGTGCGGTACAGCAAGTGGGCTGTACTGAGGGGCCAAGTGGGGCCGTAAGCTATCGCGTATGTCGATGGCTTGCGGCCTCTTTCTTTTTTGGCACAGGGGGACGCTATGGCGGCGACAAAGAAAAACCGGGACAACAAAAAGACCAACAAAGGCGTCGGCCAGGGTGCTGTCTGAAAAGGAACTGCAAACCCCTGATTGATGCTGTGCCGGATGCCCGCCGGAAACTGGCGGCAAACATCGTTTCGGAACTGGTCTGATGTCTAAAATGATGGACACCTTGAAAAGCAAGGCTGATGAAATCGGCCCGCTGGAATGGTTCGTGCAGGGTGAACAATCCATGTTGCGGGAAAAAAATCCCGCGCTGAAAAGCTACAACACCACGATCAAGAACTATGCCACGCTGTTGTCTAAGCTGACTGATCTGCTGCCCAAGGACGACGACCTCGCCGCCCACAAGTGATGCCGGAGATCAGTTTGATGATTTTGTTGCCGGACGTGACGCGGATTGATTCGCTACCCGCTTACTTACAACCCTATCCTTGAATACTACGCCGCCATTGAAAACGGACAGGTCACTGTCAGCAAGAAAGTTGCAACCGTATACCGCAAACTGGCACAGGACGTTGTAAACGGCTGTGGTGAGTATGTCTATAAAGCCAAGCGCGCCAACCACGCGATTGAATTTATAGAAAATTTCTGCCGCCACAGCAAAGGCAAGGCGGGCGGCAAGCCGTTCATTCTGGAACTGTGGCAGAAAGCCCTCGTTGCCGCAATGTTCGGTTTCGTCCATGCGATAGACGGCACCCGGAAATACCGGGAAGTCCTGTTGGTGGTCGCCCGAAAAAACGGTAAGTCTACATTGTCCGCCGCTATCGGTCTATATCTGATGGTTGCGGACGGTGAACCCGGCGCAGAAATCTACGCCGTTGCCACCAAAAAAGATCAGGCAAAGATAATTTGGCAGGAAGCCCGGCGCATGGTTTGCAAATCGCCTGTGTTGCACTGGACGCGCAAGACCCCCAACGGAAAGATCAAACCGCTGGTTGCCGAAATGGTGAGCGAGTACAACGACAGTGTGTACAAGCCTTTGGGACACGACAGCGACACGCAGGACGGCTTGAATGTTCACGGCGGATTGCTGGACGAAATCCACGCATGGGCACCGCCGATGCGCGCGCTGTACGACGTTATTGTTGACGGCGTGACCGCCCGCGAACAGCCCATGATCTTTGAAACCACCACGGCAGGCACGGTGCGCGAGGGTCTGTACGATGATCTGTACCAAGAAGCCGAGAATGTCATAAATGGATATTATGACGAAAACGGCTACAAAAACGAACACTTCCTGCCGGTCATCTATGAACTTGATTCCCCGCAAGGAATGGACGGACGAGCATTGCTGGGCCAAGGCAAACCCCGGTCTCGGCACAATTAAATCCCTTGAACAGCTGCGCGCCAAAGTCCAAAAGGCGGTTTCAAATCCAAAGTTGGTAAAAAACCTGCTTTGCAAGGATTTCAACATTCCTGAAACCATCGGCGAGGCATGGCTGACGTTTGAACAGCTGAACAACACCGCGCTTTTCGACGTCCACGCCAGCTGCACCCCCGGTACGGCATCGGCGGTGCGGACTTTTCCAGCACGACCGATCTTACCGCCGCCGTTGTCCTTTTCATGCTCCCCAACGACCCGCACATCTACGTCATGGCAATGTTCTGGCTGCCGGAAGAATTGCTGGAACGCCGTGTACGGGAAGATCGCATACCCTATGACCTGTGGAAAGATCAAGGTTATCTGCGCACCTGCGAGGGAAACAAAGTTCGGCAAAAAGATGTCACGGACTGGTTTCTTGAAGTGCAGAATGATCTTGACTGCTATATCTACCGGGGCGGGTACGATGCGTGGAGCGCAAGCTATTGGGTCGATGAAATGCAAGAGACTTTCGGAAAAGGCGTGTTCACGCCGGTACAGCAGACAATGAAAGTGTTGTCGCTGCCTATGAAACAATTAGGCGCTGATTTTGATAGTAAACTTATCGTCTACAACAACAACCCTGTGCTGAAATGGTGCCTTGCCAACACCGGCATTGTGGAAGATAAAACGGCAATATCAAGCCCAACAAAACCAGCAAGGCGCGAAAGCGCATTGACGGTCTGGCTGCCCTGCTTGACGCCTTTGTGGTGTTTCAGGATTGCCAAGACGATTACAAAAAGTATGTTATAGGAGGCTTACCCCATGGGATTCTTTCAGCGGTTTACGCGCTGCGGTTGCCCGCAGCCCCACCAGCACACAAGTGAAAATGGTTACGGAGGCGGGCAACGGTCTGTATTCCTACGATGGGAACCTGTACAAAAGCGACATTGTGCGCGCCTGTATTCGCCCAAGGTCAAAGCCGTGGGCAAGGCAACCCGCGCCATATCCGCACCACTACCACCCCGGCCGGCAAGACCACCACCCAGACAAACCCCGACGCATACATTCGGGCATTGCTGGACGAACCGAACCAGTACATGACATGGCAGATGTACGCGGAGAAAATGGAAACGCAGCTGATCTTGAACAACAATGCGTTTGCCGTAATCCAGCGTGATGAAAACGGCTATCCTGTTGCCCTTTTCCCTTTGGTAGCGGATAGCGTGCAGGCCCTGTACAACAAGAGCTGGCGAACTGCTGCTGCAATTCTGGCTGCCGAACGGCAGCACATGGACGTTCGCCTATACCGACATAATCCATCTGCGCAACGACTACAACGAAAATGACGTTTTCGGAACGCCGCCAGGTGCAGCCTTGCGGGATATTATGGAAGTCATCGGCACCACCGACCGGGGTATTGTCAATGCCGTGCGGAACAGCGCGGTCATTCGTTGGTTGCTGAAATTTACCTCCAGCGGTATGCGCCCGGAGGACATCAAGAAAACAGACCGACATTTTTGCCGATGCGTTCCTTGATGCCAACAACAGCAAAGGGTGTTGCCGGTACGGACGTCAAAGCCGATGCAATCCAGCTGGAACCGCACGACTATGTGCCCAACGCCCTGCAAAGCCAAAACAACATAACCCGCCTGTATAGCTTTTTCAACACCAACGAAAAATCGTGAAAAGTTCCTTTTCGGAGAATGAGTGGATCAGTTACTACGAGGCGCAGGTCGAACCCGACCTGCTGCAATTTGCCACCGAACACACCCGCAAGCTGTGGAATCGGCGGCAGCGGGCTTTCGGCAATCGGCTGTATCTGGAAAGCAGCAACCTCCAGTATGCCAGCATGAGTACAAAACTTGCATTGCAGGCTATGGTTGACCGTGGCGCGATGCTGCCTAACGAGTGGCGCGCCGTCCTTGGTCTTGCCCCTGTTGCGGGCGGTGATGAGCCTATCCGCCGCCTTGATACACAGCCTGTCAAATACACAAAAGCGGGAGGTGAAAACGAATGAAACTGAATATTAAGGGCGTGATCGTGCCCAACGACTACAAACACGTCTATGACTATTTCGGCATTGAATCCACGTCCGCAAAGGACGTTTCGGACGCGCTGGATGCCGCCAACGGTCAGCCGCTGGAGGTGTACATCAATTCCGGCGGCGGTTATGTGCGGGCCGGCAACGAAATTTATACCCCTGCTGTCGGAGTACGGCGGCGGTGTGAATATCAAGATCATCTTTGCCGCCAGTGCCGCCAGCATCATTGCCATGGCTGGGCACAGCGCAATTTCCCCGGTTGGGCAGCTGATGATTCACAACGTCGCCAGCACAGCCGAGGGCGATTACCGCGCCATGCACCACGCCGGAGACGTGCTGGAAACCGCCAACGATTCCCTCGCCAACGCCTATATGCGCAAGTCCGGGAAAACCCGCGACGAAATCCGCGCAATGATGGACGCGGAAACGTGGATTACTGCCCAGCGCGCGTCGAATTGGGGCTGGTTGATGAGATCATGGGCGGCGACCTCGTTGCCGGTCTGGGCGCCGAACTACTGCCCGACAGTGTTATCCAAAAGACGCTTGCCATGTTCCGCGCAGATAAAAGCGCCGAACTTGCGCAGGCGGAAACCGACTTATCAGAATCTTCTCAAAAAGGAGTAACTAAAATGACGAGAGAACAGTATAACACCCAGCGCACCAAACTGATGAACGATATGCGCGCCGCTATCGACGCAGGCGACACGGCCACCGCCAACAGCTGCCGCGATCAGGTCAGGGCGTTGGATAACCAGTGGGAAGCCGAGGCGCAGGCGCGCGCGGATTTTGCCGCGTTGCAGAACAGCGCCCGCAGCTTTACCCCCGCCGCTGTGACCCCCGCCCAGACCAACGCCGCGACGCAGATTGTGAATTTCGCCGCCGTGCCGCAGAACACCCCGACCGACCCCAGCGAAACGCCGAATACCGCAATGCGTTCATGGCGTATGTCTGCCACGGTACCGAGATTTCCGCCGATCTGCGCGCCAGCGTTGCCCCGATGCTGAACGCCGCCGCTACCACGACCACCACCGACGCAGGCGCGGTTATCCCCACCACGATTGCCCGCGAGATCATCAAACAGATGAAGTCTTACGGCGAACTGTACGCCAAGATTCGCAAGCTGAACGTGCAGGGGGTATCGAGTTCCCGATTCTGACGCTGAAACCCACCGCAAGCTGGATTGGTGAGAGCAAGTCCAGCGACGACCAGAAGCTGGAAGCTAAAACCAAGGTGTCCTTCAGCTACTACGGGCTGGAGTGCAAGATCGCGCAGACCCTGCTTGCGGCTGTTGTGACCTTTGAGGAGTTTCAGCAGATGTTCACGCAGCTGGCGGTCGAGGCTATCGTCGCTGCAAAGGAAAAGGCGATCATTTCCGGCACCGGCAGCGGGCAGTTCCTCGGCATTACCAAGGACACCCGCGTGCCCGCCAAGAATGTTGTTACGCTGACCCCGGATGAGTTCACCTCTTATTCCGCATGGAAAAAGAAAGTCATGGCGAAAATCCCCAAGGCATACCGCAAGGGCGAGTTCGTCATGGCGCAGGGCACGTTCGATGGCTACATTGACGGCATGGTTGACGCCAACGGTCAGCCCATCGGCCGCGTCAACTACGGCATCGACGGCGAGGAAAACTACCGTTTCTGCGGCAAGACCGTTGACACCGTGGAAGATGACGTTATTCCCAGCTATGACGATGCCGCCACCGGCGATGTCGTTGCCGTGTACTTCAACCCCAGCGACTACGCCGAGAACAGCAACGGTTCTTTCAGCACCGTCAAGTGGACTGACCACGACGACAACGCCGTCAAGACCAAGGTGCTGCACATCTGTGACGGCAAGCTGCTTGACCCCAACGGCGTCATCATCATCAAGAAGGGCGAAGCTGCCAAGGTGTAACCCCGGAGGTGTAAACCGTGCTTGAACTTGCAAGAGTGTGGGTGCTGCGCAACAAGAACAACACTGCGTTTGATGATGAACTTACAGATTTGATTGCTGCCTGCAAAGCTGATCTGCGCAAACGTGGTGTCGTAAAGATCAGCGACGACGACCCGCTTATCAAGCAGGCGGTCAAGCTGTACTGCAAGGGCAATTTCGGGTACGGCGGCAGCGATGCCGAACGCTACCAGAAAAAAGCTATGAAAGCCTTGCGGTCAGCTTAAGCCTGTGCGGGGATTATCTGGAGGACTGATATGTATTTCAGTGATGAAATTATCCTGATTGACACGGACACCTCCGGCACCGATGCAATCGGCTTGCAGGTGAAAAACCGAAACCGGGCGTACCACCGTTTATGGTGACATCAAAAGTGTAAGCCGGGAGGAATCCTTTACGGCGGGCAGCCGTGGGTACAGCGAGGTTGAAAAGATCGTGCTGCGCCCATGGGATTACAGCGGGCAGAAATACGCCCTGCTGCATGGTGTGAAAAAACAGGTGTACCGCACCTATCAATCCAGCCCGGACACACTGGAGCTGTACGCCGCCACCAGAAAGGGCATTTCGTGAGCAATTCTATTAAGGTCAAGCCGGAGGAAATGGCTACCGTAGTAAGACAGATGCTTGAATCATATTCCAAAGCCAAAACCGCTGAAACCAAGGAACTGATTCAAGAAACTGCCGAAACCTGCAAAAAGTGAGATCAAAAAGCCTCGCCCAAGAGAACCGGGAAATACCGCAAAGGCTGGACTGTCACCCAAGAGTGGGAAGATAGCGACAGCTTGCGTATGCGGGTGCGCAATAAATCCGCATGGCAGCTGACGCACCTGCTGGAAAACGGACACGCAAAGAAAAACGGCGGGTGTGTGCGGGCGTACCCACATCAAACCCGCCGAAGAAAACGCAGTCAAACGCATGATTGATGGCGTAAAGAAAATTTACTCTAAGTAATCAAGCGTCAAAATCTTCTGTGGTATCTATTTTTTTTTCTTGCAAGAGGCATCTAAAAACCCTTGCTGTATCTATGCAATCCCCCTAATGCGCGGTGTTCGTCTGCGCGGTCTATGGCGTAGTAGCGGCAAAGTGTATCTAGCTTATAGTCTGATATGTCATAGGGTTTGTCATAGTTCGGGGAATAGCACCCCAGTTCGCTGTCATATTCCCATTTTGGCTTTTTTGAGGATACTTCCCGCCAGCACATAGCTATCGAAAAACTTTCGCTTATCAATCGTGATGTCAAGCCCGGCGCGGCACAAAATTTCAAATCAAATTCAAGGTTGTGCCCAAGCAGGGGCATATCTCCGATAAATTCCTGCAAAGACGGAATGATTTGATACAGCGCGGGCGCACCCTCCAGCATTTCCGGCGTTATGCCATTGATTGACATAGCCTCTTTAGCGGAAGCTGTTTCAAGTTTTGGGGGGGGGGTAATCATTGTATGGAATACCTCAATAAATTTATAACTCTTTACTTTGATTGCCGCAACTTCCAACACGGCGTCCTTTGTGCAGGAAAGCCCGGTGGTTTCAGTATCCAGTACGACGAAATCCGCAAATTTTGCGGGGCTGCTTCTCTTGGTGACGCGCGCATAGGAGATTTCATCTTTTATGTAGCTGATGGGCTGAGCCCGATGCTTCTTTCCGTCCGTGTGGATTTCGGCGCGGGGAAGTTCGTCCATTTCTTTCCAAAAGGCTGCGCGCTTTTCTTCCCGGCGGCGCTTTTTCTTCTTCCCGCTGACGGCGGAGTTCAGCCTCGCGCTGTTCGGCGAGTTCACGTTGACAGGCAACGCAGTTTTCGTCTTTGTCCAGCTTAAGGAAAAGTCCCCATTTCCCCGCAGCGTTTACACTTTGCCATAGTTCAACACCCTTTCGCATTTATTACTTACAGCATAGCAGAAATGCACGATCTATGCAACAAAAAAATGAAACGGAGGTTTTACAGCTGACCCAAGCCGAATTAAAAACCGTTTTGGATTCCAGCGGGCTGCCGTTCGCTTACCGTGCATGGAAAAACGGTCATACGCTGCCTTTGGCGTGTTCTATTTTGAACGCGATACCCCTTTTTGCGGCAGACGGTGTTGTGTACACCAAAAAAGACCCGCTACGCGCTGGAACTGTACACAGCTGAAAAAGACCCCGGCGCAGAACAGCAGCTGGAAACCGCCCCTGACTGCCGCCGGAATCTTTTACAGCAAGTCCGATGAAATCTACATTGACGAAGAACAAATGCTCTACGTCATCTATGAAATTGAGGTGTAAAAATGCCCAAAGATAAAGTTTTGTTCAACCTGAAAAACGTACACTACGCAAAGCAGACCGCCAGCGATGACGGCGCTGTTACCTTTGCAACCCCGGTTGCCGTGCCCGGTGCGGTTTCCCTTAGCCTTGACGCCGAGGGTGACGTTTCCAAGTTCTACGCGGACGGTGTTGTGTACTACGTCTGCCAGTCCAACAACGGCTATTCCGGCGATCTGGAAGTGGCAATGTTCCCGGAATCCATGCTGACCGACATTTGGGGCATGACAAAAAAGCAAGAACGGCCTGATCGTCGAGAACGCCAACGCTGCCGCCAGCAACTTTGCCCTGCTGTTTGAGGTGGACGGCGACATCACCGGGCGCAAGTACGTGTTGTACAACTGCTCTGGCACCCGCCCGGCATTACCGGCAACACCAAGAACGACAGCACCGGAGCCGGACACCCAGAGTTCCTCCCTTACCGTGTCCCCGCTGAAGGACGGCACGATCAAGGCGCATACCGCCGACGATGCCACTGAAGCCGTGCGCAAACGGCGTGGTACACCAAAGTTACCATGCCCACCGACACGGCAGAGTGAGACCGGAATGCGCGGGTGTTCCACTGGAACACCCGCCTTATAGAAAACAACATGGAAAAAACAATCAATATTGACGGCAGGGAAGTCCGCCTGCGGGCAACCGCCGCCGTGCCGCGCCTGTACCGCATCAAGTTCGGGCGTGACATCATGCAGGATTTGGCAAAACTTGCCGCCGCCTACGAGAAAGCCACCACCGAACAGGAACAGCTTGCCGCAACTGATCTGGGGCTGTTTGAAAATGTTGCCTACATCATGGCAAAGCACGCGGACAAGGACGCCGTACCCGGCAGCGTGGAGGAATGGCTGGAACAGTTTGAGATTTTCGACATTTACCAAGTTCTGCCGGAGATCCTTGAACTGTGGAACCTGAACACGCTTACCACCGCAACCCCGAAAAAAACACGGATGACGACCCGCGAAATGACAACACCGCTGTTTATGCTGCGGTGTTGTCGATGGGGATCCTGCGCGATCTTGACCTGCTGACTGTGGGCATGGTAAACGATATGGCTATTGAACGTGAAAACGACGACTACAAGTGGCCTATCAAGGCTACACAGGCAGACATCAACAAATTCTTTGGATAACGGTGCAGTAAATGGTCTGCACTAAGGGCTGAATGGAGCCGCTTACGAAAGGAGGCGGCTCCATTTGCCATTGCCTATAACATCAAAGGGCATTACTGTTGAGATCGGCGGCGATACCAAAAATTTCAACACGGCTTTAAGTGAACTGAACGGAAAGATCAGCAGTTCTTCCCGCGAAATCGGCAAATTGAATCGTCTGCTGAAATTAGACCCCACAAATACGGTTCTGCTTGCACAAAAGCAAGAATTGTTAAGCAAGGAAATTGCCGCAAGCAAAGATAAACTGACCGCTTTACAGCAAGCCAAAAAAGCCGTTGATGCCGATATGCAAAACGGCACCGAGGTCAACCAAGAAGAATACCGCAAGCTGTGCCGCGAAATCGAAAGCACCACAAAAGAATATCGAGATCATGACCGCCACCTACGACGACCTTGCAGGGGCGGGCGAAGCGGCAATACCAAAACGCTAAGCGAGCGTATTTCCGCCGTCGGCGATAAAATGCAGACTATCGGCGACGGTATCAGCAGCGTGGGCAAGGCTCTTGCGCCGGTGTCCGCTGCTGTGGCGGGCGCAGGCGTTGCCGGTGTAAAGCTGGCGGCAGACTTTGAAGATGCCTTTGCCAAGGTCAGTACCCTGTTGGACGAATCCAGCACGGATTTTGATGCATACAAGGCTGACATCATGGCGGCCAGCAGCGAAACCGGCGTGTCTGTCAACGACTTTTCCGAGGCTGTGTACAGCGCCATTTCCGCCAGCGTGGACGCGGGCGATGCCGTAGATTTTACGACCTCCGCTGTCAAGCTGGCAAAGGGCGGCTTTACCGACACCGCAAAAGCCGTGGACGTTATGACAACCGCAATCAACGGCTACCAGCTGCAAGCCGAAGATGCAAGCAAAATCAGCGATCTGCTGATTACCGCCCAGAACGAGGGTAAAACCACCGTTGACGAGCTTGCCTCCAGCATGGGCAAGGTCATACCTGTGGCGGCAGCGGCCAACTACGACATGACCGAACTTTCGTCTGCCTACGCGCTGCTTACCAAGAACGGCATTGCCACCGCAGAATCCGGCACTTACTTAAAATCCATGCTGAACGAACTTACAAAGTCCGGCAGCATCACCGATACCACCCTGCGGAACTGACGGGCAAAGGCTTTGCCGATCTGAAAGCCGAGGGCGATTCCACATCCGACATCCTGAACATGCTTTCTGATGCCGCCGCCAAGGACGGCAAGACCCTGAAAGATATGTTCAGCAGTGTGGAGGGCGGTTCCGCCGCCATGGTGCTTGCGCGCAACAGCGGCAGCGACTACAACGAAATTTTGCAGACGATGGAGCAAAGCGCCGGTGCCACCGACACCGCCTTTGCAAAGGTGACGAACACCACCAGCCAGAAATTTGCGAAAGCACTGAACGAACTGAAAAACAACGCGATTGACCTGATGGATAACCTGTTGCCGGTTATCACGCAGATCATCGAGGGCATTTCCGGGCTTGTGCAGAAATTCAGCGGGCTGGACGAATCCACCCAAAAATGATCTTGACCGTGGGCGGTATCATTGCCGCGCTGTCGCCGGTCTTGCTGTTCATTGGCAAGTTGGTGTCGAGCGTGGGAAGTGTGCTGAAAGCCGCGCCGGAGATCGTCTCCACCGTCGGCAAAGTAAAGGGCGCTATTTCCGGGCTGTTTGGTCTGCTATCTGGCACAAATCCTGTTGTGCTGATCGTGGCGGGCATTGCGGCGCTGGTAGTGGCATTTGTAACCCTGTGGAACAAAAGCGAGAGCTTTCCGCAATTTCTGGATAGGACTGTGGGAAGCCATCAAAAGCGTTGTTTCCGGCGCAATCAGCGGCATACAGGGGTTTTTGCCGGTATGCAGGCGGGATTTTCCGCCGCGTGGAACGCGATACAAACAACGGTCAGCACCGTTGTTTCTGCCATCGCCAGCGGTCTGCAAGCGGCATGGGCTGGCATTACCGGCGCTGTCTCCACGGCGCTTAGTGCAATTCAGGCTGTTTTCTCCGCTGTGGGGGCGCAATTCAAGCCGTTGTCAGCGGTATTGTTTCCACTATCGCCAGCAACCTGCAAGCGGTATGGGGCACCATCGGCGGCGGTGTGACGACCGCCTTTAACGGCATCAAAGAGATTTTTTCTAACGTCTGGAACTACATCAAAACTGCTTGTGCTGGGCGTCGTGTTGGTGATCTGCGATTTAGTCACCGGCGATTTTACCGCCCTGAAAAGTGATGTTTCCAATATCCTGTCGGCGTTGTCCAACGCTGTTTCCGGCATTTGGAACGGCATCAAGGCGGTTGTCAGCGGCGTTGCAAATGCCATTGTCAGCGCAGTCTCCGCCGCATGGAATGGTCTGCTGTCTACAATCAACACGGTTTTTGCAGCGCGATCAGCAGCACCGTACAGGCGATTTGGAACGGCATCAAGGCGTTTATCAGCGGGGCGATGTTGGCGATTTCCAGCGCGGTTTCCGCCGCGTGGAATGGGCTGCTGTCTATCGTCAGCAGCGTGTGCCAAGGTATCAGCAACACCGTACAATCCATTTGGAATGGCATTTTAGGCTTTTTCCGTGGGTTGCCCGGTACGCTTGCGAGCATCGGCAGCAGTATGTTCAATGCCCTTGCCAACGGCATTACCAGCGTTGCCGGGGCGGTCTACAATGCCGCCGTCAGCTGTATTACACAGGCAATCACTTACATCAAGGCACTGCCCGCGCAGGCTGTGCAATGGGGTTCTGACTTCATCAACGGTCTGGCGCGCGGTATCACGTCCGCCGCAAACGCTGTGGTGGAAAAGGTGCGCGGCATTGCCGAAAACATCCGTAGTATGCTGCACTTTTCCCGCCCGGACGAAGGCCCCTTGCGCGATTACGAGAAGTGGCCGGTTGATTTTATCCACGGCTACGCCGACGCCATGCGCGGCGCTATGCCGTACCTGCAAAAGACCCTCGACGGTATCACCGCTGGCATGGCGGTTATGGTAAACGGTTCGCCGCTTGCCACCGCTGGCGCAGGCGCGGGGGCAGTTACCAACAACACCACCATGAACCAGACTGTCAACATAACCAGCCCGCAAGCGCTGTCGCCCGGCGAAACCGCGCGGCAGACCCGCTTTGCAACCCGCGATCTGCTTGCCAAGTTAAAGGGGTGATTTTATGCGAAATTTCCTGCTGACCTGCAAGCGCGGCGGGGAAAGTATCGTCATTGGCTACCGCTGGCCGCTGTGGTTGGACGACGTGGACGGCCTTACAAAATCCGAATTTGAGGTTGAAACCGAAAAAAGGCAGCGGTCAGGACGGCGAAATTTATAAATCCAGCACCGCCGCCAAGCGGAACATTGTGATCTACTGCTGGATTAAGGACAACCACCGCGCTATGCGGGAAAGGCTGTACAGCTTTTTCCTCCCACGCGAAACCGGCACCCTGTACGTTACTGACGGCGACGTCACCCGCAAGATCGACTATGTGCCCGAATTTGTAGATGTTGACCCTACCGGCCAGCAGCGCAAGGCAACGATCAGCCTTATGTGCCCCGACCCGCAATTCAAGGATATTACCGATGAGCGCGTGGAAATGGCTACATGGGAGGGGCTTATCGAGTGGCCGGACGATGTGATGGAAATACCTGATGAACCCTTTGAAATGACGACCAAGCGCACCAACCTCGTTGTCACCATTGAAAACAGCAGTAATGTTACGCGCGGGCTGACCGTGCAATTCAAGGCGACCGGCACCGTATACAACCCCAGCCTGTTTGAAGTCAAACGGCAAAAGGGGTTCAAAATCCTGTGTGAAATGCACGCGGGTGATGTGCTGACCGTAACAACAGGGTTGAAAAACAAACGGGTAAAGCTGAAACAAACGGCGTTGAAAAAGCGCAAATAATCTGTGGGTGTACGGCTCCACATGGCTGCAAGCGGAACCCGGTGACAACGTATTCCGCTATGACGCGGGAAGCGGCATCGGCAATCTGGAGGTTGTTGTTTCCAGTACGCCCGCCTATTGGGGGTATAGCTTATGGAATTATATGTGTTTGCCGAAAGCGGTGAATTTCTGGGCGTGATTGACCTGTTTTCTTCCCTGCGCTGGCGTCGGCGTTATTGGGAACCGGGCGAGGTAGAACTGCACCTGTACGCCACCGAAAGGAAAACATAGCCCTGTTGCAGCCCGGTGTCATTCTGCGCCGGGTTGACCGCAAGGAATCTGCACGCGTGATGGGCATTGACATCAAGGGCTACGAACTTACCGTGTCGGCGCGTATGCTGTCCATCTATTTCGGCATGGCGCTTGTAATCGGCTTGAAAAGCTACACCGGCACCCCGGCTGAAATCCTGTGCCAGCTTGCCGAAGATGCCCGCGATTCTGTACCTGAACTGGTTGTTGACCGCGCCGACCTGCCCACAGGCGACGCCATCACAATACAGCTGGATTTCAAAAACACGCTGAAAGCAATGACCGCCGTTGCCAAAGCATACGGCCTGGGCTTTCGTCTGCTGTACAGCACGGAACAAAAAAAATTCACGTTTCAGGTGTACGAGGGGCGCAGACCACAGCGCCGAGCAGACGGACAACCCGGTCGTCTATTTCACCGACGAATTTCAGAACTTCATCGACCCGGAATATAACTTTGACGAATCCGACTACTGCAATGTAGCCTATGCGCGCGGCAGTGACGGCACGGTTGCCTGCATTGACCGTTCCAAAGGCGGCCGCAAGCGGGTGTGCTATGTTGACGCCTCCAGCGTGACCCCGGACGGCAAGACTGATTCGGAATACCGCAACGAGCTGAAAACACAATGTGGTTGGGGCCTGTTCGACCACATCAAGACCGAGAACTTCACCGGCACGGCGACCGACGTTGAAAATTTTGTCTACACCGAGGATTGGGATTTAGGCGACAAAGTAACCACCGGCGATTCCACCATCGGCAAGACCCCTGACCGAGCGCGTGACCGAAGTTGAGGAAATCTACGAAAACGGCGGCGTTACCGTCTACCCGGTCACAGGCAAAACAAAATCCGAAACCTTAGATTTGGAGGATTTATAAATGGGTGAATGGAGTGGATTCTTCCCCTCGCACAATGGGGACAGAAAATATACCACCGCTGATACCGCCGCCACAACGGATATTCTGTTCCATTCCGGCGTGTGCCAGCAAGGTGATCTGACCCTTACCCCGGCGGGTGGCATGACCGCGCAGCTGGGCGAGGGCTGGGCTGGCCATTGTGAACGGCTACCACTACAAGAACGACGGCCCGCTTGTGCTTACGTTCGGCTATGCCGACGGCGCGCTTGACCGTATTGACACGGTTGTTGTCCGCCGCGATGTAAACACGCGGGATATTCACGCAATGGTCGTGGCTGGTACGCCTGCCATTACGCCGGTTGCCCCCGCTTACATTCGTGACGCCGAAACATATGATCTGTGCCTGTACTATGTCCGCGTTCCTGCCGGTGCTACCGCGATCACCTCCAGCATGATTACCGACAAGCGCGCGGATTCTGACCTGTGCGGGTATGTGTACTGCAAATTCAAGGGCATCGACCTGACCGTGATGCAGAAGCAGTACGAAACGTGGTTCAGCGAACTGTCCGACACCGCGCTTGCAGATCAGGAGGCTTTTGAAAGCGAATTTGCAAAGTGGTTTGCCCACATGAAAGATCAGCTGACCGAGGACGCCGCCGGAAATCTGCAACTGCAAATTGACAAACAGCAGGAACAGATTGACGCGATCTTGCGGGAAGATGTACGCAAAGAGGGCTTTGTGGGGCATTGCTACAACGGCTTTACCCACTGTCAGCCGACATAAAGGAGGCTATATAGCATGAAAGGATTTCCGAAAACCATTGCAACCAAGGCGGACCTCTTGAACTGCCTTGCCATGGCGCAGGCAACGCCGCCCGCATTCCCTGTCAGCGAGCTTGCCGCCGCTATCGAACAGATTGAAGCGGGCACGTACCTGCATTGCCCGATTCTGGGCGTTGACGGTACGACGGTAACGATTGGTTACTGCGCCGAAGCTGCCGCCGGTCAGACCACCGGCAACGGTGCCAAGATCACCGCCGTGGAGCATATCGAAGAAGATGACGCCACCGGCACAAAGCAGCTGACAAAAACTGCGGTGACGCTTGCAAAGGCACTGCCATCCGATACCGAAACCCTGCTGATTCCGGCACCCAGCACCGCCGCACAGCGCATGGGGCTGACCGCTGCCGAACTGAAAAATATTAAAGGTGTGGTGATGAGTTTATGAGCCGTTTTTTCTTGTGGATAGTCTTACCGACAAACGCGCCCTGCTGAATTGCAAGGTATTCGGCGCGCTGTCCGATGTGGTTGCCCCTGTCAAAAAGTACCTCGACGCAAACGCCGCAAAACAGATCACGGTATTTGCCGACTGCGTTTTTGCCCTGACCGGCGGCGGTGTGTTTCGGACGCAGAACGCTGTGCTGACCGAGGCAAACCTCGACAGCGGCACTTTTTACCGTCGGTTCGGACTACTATGTGTATCTGTGCGACCCCGGCAGCGATGCAGATGAAATCTACATTATTTCCAAAAACAGCACCTACCCCTCCGGCTACAATGCCGATACCAGCCGCAAGATCGGCGGATTCCACTTTGGCAAATGCCGCAAATCGCTGTCCGTGTCCGACGTCTATGACGGCATCGTGCCCGCGTCCGTGTGGACGCTGCTTTGGCGGCCGGCTTGCAGCCCGGAGGCTATGGTTTACATCGGCGGCGGCACATGGCTTGACATCTATATCAACAGCGACGATGCAAACGGCGGTCTGTTGAGCAAGTACAACGCCACGCCCATTACCGGCACCGAGGGGCTGAACTGGTACATTGCGCAGGAACGCTTGCGCCGCGTTGGTAAGCGTATGCCGTCTTACGGCGAGTGGTGCAAGGGTGCCGAGGGAAGCCCGCAGGGGCTTGATGCCAGCAACGCAAACGGCTGGACGGCTACCAGCAACACGGCACGGCAGCTGACCGGCTATGTAGCCAACGCAACAAGCCTGCTGGGTCTGCGTGACTGCGCGGGCAACGTGGGGAATGGCTGGACGAACTTTGCCTTGAACCCACCGCAAGCAGCTGGAACTGGTACGACGTCGTACCCGGCTACGGTCAGATTTATATGCCGTCCGATACCGCCCTCCACGCCCTGGTTGCTGGCGGCAACTGGCACGACGGTGCCCACTGTGGTGCCCGCGCTGTGAATTGCACATTTCCCTTGGCACGTCAACACCACTGTGGGCGTGCGCGGGGCCTGTGACGCTGTTTGACCGTCTTGCCCCGCGAAAGCGGGGCTTGTGAAAAACTATGAATCCACTTTGAAACAGAACAACTAATTTATGATTTTGCACTGTACATCTACCCGATCTTGAACAACTGGCCTAAAGCGGAGAAATTCGCCCTTACCAACAGGATTAAAATTGCATTTTCACGATGCTGGAGGAATGTGTTGCCTTGCGCAAATCTAGCACGAAGAAAAGCCATGCTTATGCCATTGACCGGGAACTGGATATGCTGCGCACCTACTTCCACCTCGGCTACGACCTGAAATATTGCAACGCCCACCGCTACGAAGTGATCGGGCGCAAGCTGGCGGAGATTGGCGGCAGAGTTGGCGGGCTTATCAAAGCCATCAACGCAAGACCATAACCATGGGCTGAACCCTTATTTTCCCCTCCACGCCCTGATTGCTGGCGGCTACTGGAACTACGGTGCCCACTGTGGTGCCCGCACTGTAATTGCAACGATTACCCTTGGCACGTCGACACCTATGTGGGCGTGCGCGGGGCCTGTAACTTCTATTATTACGCGGGGCAGATTGGTACGGTCAAGGCTTTACCGACAGACTTTTCAAGAAGTGACAGGATTCGGCCTGTTCGGGGCAATACCCGGCAAACATCAAAAGGACGGCTGCCGCAAGTAGCCCATGCAAAAAGAGGGAGCCGTGTTGCCTTATGGGGCACAAACGCATCAATAACATTTACGATCAAATTTACACCTATGAAAATCTGCTGAAAGCATACCGAAAAGGCACGCAAAAACAAACGATACCGCACCGAAGTACTTGCCTACACCGCCCGCCTGTCGGAAAACCTTTTTGGAATTGCAGGAAGATTTCAAGACGTGTACATACCACCCGCAGCCTTATCGGTCTTTCACCATCTACGAGCCGAAAGAAAGAATCATTCGCGCCCTGCCATTCAAAGACCGAGTTGCCCAGCACGCCCTCTGCAATGTCATTCGCCCGATCATTGAACGCGGGTTCTACGCCCATTCCTATGCCTGCATTGATGGGCGCGGCGCGCACAAAGCAAGTCATGACCTGTCACGCTGGTATTACCGCCTGTACAGGGAATGGGACTGCAATGTGGGGTGCTAAAGGGCGATATTCACAGCTATTTTGCGAGTATGTCCCACGACGTACTAAAGCGGCAATACCGCAAAGAAATCAAAGACCGGCGCGTGCTTGCCCTGCTGGACTGCATCGTAGATCACAACGGCACCGGCGATCCTGTCGGCGTACCTGTGGGTAACCTGACAAGTCAGCTGTTTGGCGGTATGTACCTGACGCCGCTTGATCGTTTCGTGAAAGAAACCCTGCGTGCAAAAATGGTATATGCGCTACATGGACGATTTCGTCATTTTGGCGCGCAGCCGCCTCGAACTGGTTGAACAGCTGGAAAAGATCACCGAGTTCCTACACACTGAACTGCGCCTTAAATTGAACCCCAAAACAAAGATTTACAAACCAATGCACGGAATTGATTTTGTAGGGTATCGGCATTTCCACGATTACCGGCTGATACGCAAGGACAGCATAACCCGCTGCCGCCGACGTATCCGCCGGTATGCCGCTGGCGAGGTCAGCTGGAACCAACTGCAAGAACAGCTTACCAGCTGGACAGGACACGCAAGCCATGCCAATGCCTGTGGAATCGTCCGTAAAATCTGGGCAGAGGCGCTTGCCGCAAAAGCGGCGCGTGAATCTGCCAACAAGGACGGTGAAGCCTATGACGGCGCGAGATAGCCCGCGCAGCGCTTGATCTTGCCGATGAAGCACTTGCCCTTGCTGAACGCAAGGACAGCTGCACAGGCGGTCAGCGCCGCGCACTGGCTGATTTGGAATTTGAATATGCAATCGGCATATTCCAAACTACGAACACGGAAACGGAGGAAAAAACAATGCGACTTTCCAACGGTGAAGTTCTGCTGCACTGGCCGCTTGACACTCATGTGCTGACACAGGGCTGGTATTATAATGACGGCTCCCTGCATCAAGCGGTTGATCTGCGTACCCAGATCAAATCAGGTATGTATATCCGCCCGGTCTATGCCGCCGAGGACGGCACGGTCGATCAGACGCAAAACTGGGATGGGCACACAAAGACCGGGATGCAGAGCTACGGAAACATGGTGCGCATCAAGCACGCCCCTTATAAAAAAGCATACCCTGCAAACCCGCTATGCCCACCTTAGCAGCTATTGCGTTAAGGTTGGGCAAAAGGTTAAAGAGGGGTGAGATCATCGGTTACAGCGGCACGACAGGCAACGTATACGGCGCGCACCTGCATTTTGAAGTTATCCTGAACGGCAAGCGCACCAACCCGCTTACATGGCTTGACGCTGACTATACCCTTGCCACCGGCAAGGAATACCAGTTCAACAAGGGCGAACACAGCGTTGTTGTGCCCGCTGCCGATACCGCAGACAAAAAAACTGCAAATCCCCACCATCGGCCCCATGAGCAAGGGCGACTATGATGCCCTGCTGAAAACTGCCGCTGACAACGGCAGCGCGCCGACCCTGTACACCGTAACCATGCAGGCAATGTCTACCACTGCCGCCTCTGCCTTACAGCAAAAGGCGGATGCACTGGGCGTCCACTACACAAGCAAATGGGTGGAGGACTAAACCATGCAGCAAATCATCTTGCAAATGTTGCCGGGTCTGTTGACGTCGCTTGTGACAGCCCTTGCGGGCGCTGTGGCGGGCTTTTTGCCCTTGGGCACAGGAAAGCAACCGAGAACAAGGACAAAGCCATGGAAAGTGGCGTGAAAGCCCTGCTGCGCGGGCAGGTAATGTCTTTGGGCTTGCATTATATCAGCAAGGGCGTTATTCCGCCCTATGGTATGGAAACCCCTGCGCAATTACTATGACCCCTATGTTGCCTTGGGTGATGGAGACCCCTCTATCAAACACATCATGGCAAACTGTGAACGCTTACCGGTGTGTGCCGCCGGAAATAAGGAGAATAACCCATGAAAAAGAACTACCTTGCAGCTCTTGCGAAAGCCGCTGCCGTGCGCGCGGTCAAAACCGTTGCACAGACCGCTATTGCCACGATCGGCAGCGCCGCCGTTCTGGGCGCGGTTGACTGGCGCATTGTGGTGAGCGCGTCCGCCTTGGCCGGTCTGCTGTCCTTGCTTACCAGCATTGCGGGCTTGCCCGAAGTGCCTGACAGCGACGGCGACGGAATCCCGGACGAAGCGGACGACGACTAAAGAACACGGCAGACAACCCATTGCGGGAGGTCTGCCGTGTTCTTTTATGCGTTTTCTTCTGCATTGCCATCTGGCACAGCATCGGGAACATATTCCATGAGATCACCGGGCTGGCAGTTCAGCAGGGCGCACAGCTTGTTTATTGAGCGATAATCAAGTCCACCGCCTTTGCCAAGTTTGTCCAGAACGGACGGACTGATTCCGTTTTTCGCAACCAGTATTTGTTATGGCCCTGTTTTGATAATTGCTTATACAGCCCTTCATAAGTTATCATATAAACACCTCGCTATAAAGTGGCCTTTTTCAGTATCCCTATTATAGCACAGGAGAGTGTACTAAAGCAAGTACAAAAAATACACAATAAATTGTATTAAAGATAGTGCAATTTGCGCATTGCATTATTGCACTAGATATAGTACAATATAAACATAGCAAGGGGCGGTACAAATAGAAAGGAACCGCCAAAATGAAAAAGCAAAGAATTTGAAGCACTTAGCAAGGAATCCCAACAACAATACTTCCGGCTGTACATCGAATTTCTAAAGCTAAAAAAAAAAAGGTCAGACGGACACCCTGCGAAAAAGTAACCATCTAACCTAGAGAACAAGAAACGCAACCGCCCCTTGCTTATTTTTTATTATAAACATATTGGCGGCGAAAATCAAGACCGTGGAGGGTCTGTTGTATGAAAAAATCATTTTTTATCTGGTTATGCCGTACCCGAATGGCTTGCCGATGCCTGCGCCCGCGAATGCGCCCGCGGCTTTTGCGGTCATGCTGTACTTTCTGTCCGTCAACTGGAATTTCTTCTTGCGCTTGCACAGGGCGCGGCAGAAATGATTTAGCAGGGGGATATAGATATGCCACGCATCTGTAAGCATCTTACACGCACCGACAGACTGCGCATTGAAAAATGCTTAAATGAGGGGTACACCTACCGTCAAATTGCAGATGTTTTGCGTGTGCATATCAGCACTGTATACAGAGAAATTGAACGCGGCTCATACACGCGCTTGAATGGCGACACCTATGAATTTTATACGGCTTATAGCCCTGATATAGCCGAGGAACGCTACCGGGCGAATTTGAGCGCCAAGGGAGCCGATCTGAAAAAATTGGAAACGATCACGAATTTGCAAAGTATATCGGCAACAAAATCAAAAATGAAAAGCGTTCCCCGGCGGCGGCTATGGCAGATATAGTGCTGGAGGGAAAGGTGTTCAAGACGTCCGTGTGCGTCAGCACGATATACAGCTATATTGCAAAAAGGCGTGTTTGCAGATATTACAGACAAAGACCTGCCCGACAAACCAAAGCGCCACCGCAAGCCAAAAAGAGAACAAGCAAGGCTCCAGGCCCCCGCGCGGTGAAAGCATTGAAAAGCGCCCGGAGATCATCAACAGCCGTGATGAATTTGGACATTGGGAAATGGATACCGTTTACAGCGCTGCCGAAACAAGCCTGCGCGCCCTGCTGGTTCTGACCGAGCGAAAGACCCGCAAAGAAATTATTATCCTGATGCCTGACAGGACAGCAAAAAGCACCGTTCGTGCCCTGAATCGGCTGGAACGGCGCTTGGGTGCTAAATTCCGCAAAATCTTCAAATCTATTACCGTAGACAACGGCACGGAATTTTCTGATTTGGTTGGTATGGAAAAATCTGTTCTATACAATGGGGCGCGGACACGATTTTATTATTGCCACCCTTACAGTTCATGGGAACGCGGGTCAAACGAAAATCTGAACCGAATGATTCGCCGCTGTTTCCCGAAGGGCACGAGTTTTGCCAGCGTCACCAGAAAGCAGGTGCAGCGCGTAGAAGATTGGATTAACAACTATCCCCGCAAAGTGTTGGGCTATTTGACCGCCGAAATACTCTATAATGAGTGTGTCGCCGCCCTGCCAAAAAATTAAATTATGAAATTTTCGCATTTACTCGACAATTTGGCATGGGGCTGGTATACTAGCCAAAGTACCTACATACGCCGGTGTGTTGGAATTGGCAGACGACGACGGACTCTCCGTTGGTGGTGACACCGTATTTCGACCCCCATCACCGGCATTCCTTATACTAAGCCTTGAGGTTGTTTATTTTCCGACACGTTTTCGCAGACGATGCTGTGCTGTTTCGCGTAAAAGTCAATACGCGCCAAACAGTTTTACAGAGCCCCCCTCCGGAACAAATTTGTGATGCAGGAACGGGACGTTTGTTGACGGTTTTTCGCAAATGTGCTATCATTAAATGGATTAGAGTGACATTAAACGGAAGTGATTATTACTTACATGGAAAGAAACAATCGCAAACGCGGGTTCACATTGGTTGAGCTTATTGTTGTGCTGGTAATTCTGGCGGTTTTAGCAGCTCTGCTTGTACCATCGCTTACCGGATATATAGACAAAGCAAAAAAAGAAAGCTGTGATAACGGAGCAAGAGATGTGTGGACAGCGTCGCAGGCTGCCTTGTCGGAGTGCTATGCCCTTTTTACCGCCAACTCTGCAAACAATAAAAAGCAACTGCAGGTTTTCTGTCTACATAAACAATAAATGGGTAGACAATGTAGGCAAAATTTCTAACGCCGCGCTGCATGCATTGCAAAAAAGAACCCAAAGGATACGGTGGAAGCGGGACGGCAAGCCGCAGAGTTTCCGCCATGGTGTTGGCGTATTTGGACAGTGCAAACAAAAACAATGCGCGTTATACATTTTATGATGGCAAGGTAATCACCAACGGTACAAAGCCAAGTACGTATTTTGATAAAACACCAAAGTCCACAGACATAATCATACAGCTTTTTCATACGGTTGATGGCAAAGTCATTGCGTTGAATTTCGGAAAAGATGGCTATATGGTAACAATCGTCCCCGGACAGGAAATTATCTGTGAGTATGATGGGAAATGTCTGAATTCAAAGGATGATCCGGCGTCTAGCGGCTCGCTGGAACCCTTTTACTACAAAAATCGTCAAATTTGCGTAAAGTAAAAAACAACCACTGTAATTATAGACAAAACGACCAAACGATGCTACAATGTTCCTATTCGGGGCGAAACGGCCCCGTCAAGAAGGAGCATTGCCGTGAAGCTGAACAACCGTCGCACGATTCTGGTAGGCCTGGCGTTTTTTCGATCTGTACGTTCTGGCAGATGTACGACAGCGTTATGACCTTAATTCTGACCGACACCTTTAAACTGAACGAAACCTTTGCCGGGGCTATTATGGCGGCAGATAACGTACTGGCGCTGTTTTTGCTGCCGTTCTTTGGCGCGCTGTCCGATAAGACCAGCACTCGCATCGGGCGGCGGATGCCGTTCATTGTGGGCGGCACTGCATTGGCGGGCCGTTTTGATGAACCTGATCCCGCTGCTGGATGACCGCTATGCGGCAAACCCCAGCACCGGCACGCTGGTGCTGTTCATTATAGTGCTGGGACTGCTGCTGGTTGCCATGGGCACCTACCGCTCTCCGGCGGTCGCCCTCATGCCCGATGTCACCCCCAAGCCGCTGCGCAGCCGCGCCAATGCCATCATCAACCTGATGGGCGCCGTGGGCGGCATTTTGTATCTGGGGCTGGCGGCGCTGATGTATCCGGTGTCCAAAACCAAGGGGTCGGGCATGTCAGCTACCGCCCGCTGTTCTTCATCGTCTCGATGATCATGGTCGCGGCGGTGGCAATTTTTGTACCTGACCATCCGGGAGCCGAAGCTCGGGGAGGAAAACCGGAAGCTCGAGGCCGCCCACCCCGAGTGGAACCTGGCCACCGACGACGGCGCCGGCCATGAGGTCCTGCCTGCGCCGGTCAAGCGGAGCCTTGCGTTTCTGCTGCTCTCTATTTCGCTGTGGTTCATCGGATATAACGGCGTTACGACGTGGTTTACCAAGTACGTGGAGGCCGTCATGGGCGAGGGCCTGGGCGGCGCGTCCACATGCCTGCTGGTGGCAACGGCGGGTGCCATTGTCTCGTACATTCCCATCGGTACGCTGGCCGCCAAAATTGGCCGCAAGCGCACGATCCAGTGCGGTATCGTGCTGCTGGCCACCTGCTTTATTCTGGGTTACCTGCTGACGACGATGTACACCTCGATCCAGCCGATCATGTACGTGGTGTTTGCGCTGGTCGGTCTGGCCTGGGCGGCCATCAACGTGAACTCGCTGCCGATGGTCGTCGAGATGTGCCGCGGCAGTGACATCGGCAAGTTCACCGGATATTACATGGACAGCTGACCCGTTGAAAGAGTTGAAAAGCTCGATGGCGGCGCTTTTTGGGTGGCCGTTTTTCGACCTCGCTCCCTGCTCCATCAGATAGGTGGCGGTAAGGTCGGCGATCGCCCATGTGCCAGCGGATGGCGATGGCCTCGGCGGTTTTTCAGCCGCATGAAATGCTCAATTAAATACACGCTTTTCTCGCCGTGGCCAGGGGCAGCTGGTCAGCCACCTGATAAAACGGGACCTTCTCACTGGCCGGTAACGTCGTTCTTGACGTTGCGGGTGCCGACCTTGTAAAAGTTCGCCTTGCACAGGTCGTGCAGCAGGGCCGCAGATGGCGTAGCTCTCGGCGCTTTCACCCTCGGTGAAAAAATGCTGCATCATCGCATTGTAGACGTTGATGCTGTGCATGACCAGGCCGCACTCGCACGCGCCGTGAAAGCGGGTGGACGCGGGCGCAGTGAAAAAAAATCCGTCGTTTCCAGCCAGTTCAGCAGGCGGTCAGCGCCGGGGCGGGTGATGTTTTGTTGTAGATCTCCCTGAAATTGACTGGATCCTGCATACGAACCTCCACAGCTCCATGTCGTCCAGAATGCCCTTCAGGGTCTTCAGGCTCCCTCCTCGGTCAGGCTGATGCCCCTTGGCCCATGC